>Ga0335078_10009474_pt1 | contig 14441 bp, 12 predicted proteins | sample Lox_Sample_32_FD_206711 | JGI IMG/M metagenome (GOLD analysis project Ga0335078, IMG submission 206711) | Soil microbial communities from Loxahatchee National Wildlife Refuge, Florida, United States - Lox_Sample_3.2 | ecosystem: Environmental > Terrestrial > Soil > Wetlands | place: USA...
TTCATGGCATACGTAATCGCAGAACCATGCATTGGCACCAAAGATACGGCTTGTGTCGACGCCTGCCCCGTCGATTGTATTCATCCCAAGAAGGATGAAGCGGGCTACGCCGACTCCGAAATGCTGTACATCGATCCGGTGGAATGCATCGACTGCGGCGCCTGCGTGCCGGTTTGCCCGGTCTCCGCAATCTTCGCGCTCGACGATCTGCCGGAAAAGTGGGCCGAGTTTACCGCCAAGAACGCCGCCTATTACGGCCGCTGATTCTCGAAGACTCATCTTCCAATCCTCCCAGGCCCTGATATACTCCCTGGTACGCCAACCAGGCGCCGGAGCGGGGCCGGATGAAACTGTGCTGCCTTTTCGCGATTGCACCCTTCGTCCTTTTTGCGGCGGAGGATCCTTACGCCGCGCAGCTGTTTCAGAAACATTGCGCCTCGTGCCATGATTCGCAGGCCGGCGCGGGCGGGCGGATTCCGCAGCTCGCAGTCCTGAAAACCATGACGCCGGGCGCAATCCAGAAGACGCTCGAGAGCGGCTTGATGAAGCAGCAGGCCGCCCCGCTTTCGGCCGATGAGCGGCAGAGGCTCGCCGGCTTTCTGGGAACCGCCGTGACGGTGGAGCGCAAACGCGAGGAAATTGCGAACGCGTGTCCGGCCGGCGCGGGGTGGGGCACGGGCGCGGGCTGGACCGGTTGGGGCGGCGGCCTCACCAACGCCCGATTCCAATCGGCCCAAGACGCGGGCTTGCGTCCCGACGATTTGCCGCGCTTGAAACTGAAATGGGCCTTCGCGTTTCCAGACACGTCGACCATGCGTTCGCAGCCGGCCGTCTACCGCGGCCGGGTTTTCGCGGGCGGCCAGGACGGCAGTCTCTACGCTCTGGATGCGGCCACCGGGTGCGTGCATTGGGTCACCACGGTGCAAGCGCAGGTGCGCACCGGCATTACCATCGGAGACGTCGCGGGCAATCCGGCTGCTTTTTTTGCGGACTCGGCCGGATTTGTGTACGCGCTCGATGCCGCCAGCGGCAAGCAGTTGTGGAAGATGCGTCCCGAGGAACATCCGGCTGCCAGCGTGACCGCCGCGCCGGTCTACCACCAGGGCCGGCTCTATGTCGGCGCCGCGTCCCGCGAGGAAGCGCTCTCGGTTTCGCCGGGATATCTCTGCTGCACCTTCCGCGGCAGCGAATCGGCGCTCGATGCGGCCACTGGAAAGGTTTTGTGGAAGACGTACATGATTCCCGAGGCGGCGAAAGCGCGCCCGAAAACCAAGCTGGGCTCCGCGGCCTATGGACCTTCGGGCGTCGGCGTGTGGACCACACCCACGCTCGATCCCGATCGCGACACCATGTACGTGACCACCGGCGACAATTATTCCGATCCCCCGACTCCGCTGAGCGATGCCCTTCTGGCGATGCGCATGTCCACGGGAGAGATCCTGTGGTCCAAGCAGTTCACCGCGAAGGATGCGTGGAACAGTTCGTGCCAGCTCCCCGGAAAAGTGAACTGCCCGGATTCGGACGGCCCGGACTGGGATTTCGCTTCTCCGGCGATCCTGGTGACGCTTCCAAACGGCAAGCGGGCTCTGCTGCTGGGTCAGAAATCGGCTGTGGTGTACGCTGTCGATCCCGATCGCCGCGGACAGATCCTGTGGCAGGCGCGAATCGGCGAGGGCGGCACGGTGGGCGGTATCGAGTGGGGCTCGGCGACCGACGGCCGCAACGTGTACGTGGCGCTCTCGGATATTCGTTTCAATGTGCAGCGGAAGCCTGGCAGCAACGACCGCGGCTACGCTCTCGATCCGACGAAGGGCGGCGGCTTGTTTGCGTTCCGCATCGACAATGGCGAGCGCATGTGGCAGACGCCGCCGCCGAGCTGCGGGGATCGCCGGCCGTGCAGCCCGGCACAGTCCGCGGCGGTCACGGCGGTTCCGGGAATTGTCTGGTCCGGCTCCGAAGATGGTCACCTGCGCGCGTATTCCACATCCAACGGGAAAATTATGTGGGATTACGACTCGGCCCACGACTATAAGACGGTCAACGGGTTGGCGGGTAAAGGTGGAGCGGTTGATGTCGCCGGGCCCGTGGTGGCGGGCGGGATGTTGTTCACCGTGTCCGGTTATCCGGCGCGGGGCGGCCTGCCCGGAAACGTCCTGCTGGCCTTCGGGCTCGATGAGGAACGCCGCCGATGAGCCGGCTCTTACCCGGGCTAATTCTTTCGAGCGCACTGCTTCTGGTGTCCCAGCAGCCGGCGGAGAACAACGCGAACTTTACCGGAACCGTCCGGCGGCTGGAAAGCAACATCCAAGTTCGCGCGGCGCGCATCCGCTTCGAGCCCGGGGCGCGTACCAAATGGCACATTCACGAGCGCGGCCAGATCCTTCTTTGTGAGGACGGAGTTGCCCGCACCCAGGTTCAAGGACATCCGGTTCAGGTCTTACGCCGCGGCGAGACCGCCTACGTGCCGGGCGGCGTGCCGCACTGGCATGGCGCATCCGCCGATCTGGCGGCCACGCTGTTCTCCGTGGATGTCAGCGACGGCCAAACCAAGTGGTTGAAGGAAGTGAGCGAAGCCGAGTACCAGGGCGCGCCGGCGCGGTGAGGCGTGTGCCTCAGAGCGGGCCAATCCCGATCACCAGTAACACGCCAAAAACACACGCGTACGCCAGTTCGCTCTTTCCGAGCGCGTGGATGACAAGAGGCCGGGGCGCGGCGCCAAACCACGCGAACCCGCGCACCAGGATCGGAACGAACGCAAGCGCGCCATACCACGGATAACGGTGCCAGATGCAAGCCGCGGCCAGCAAGGCGATCAGCGCCGCCTGGCCGGCCAGGAAACCGCGGCCGAGCAGCATTTTGTCGCGGCGTGTTTTCGAGCGCGCCGCACGGATCCGAAGCTGGACGAACTGAATCTGGTTGACGGCGAATAGAAGATTCGCGACCCAGAGCGACCAGGTCATACCATTCCAGCGGTACGTCACGACGAAATAAGCCGCCGGCGCGGTTGCCGTCAGGCCGGCCGCCCCAATCATCTGGGCCGCCATTCGGGCATCGCGCCAGATCCATTTCACCGCCGCCTGCGTGAGGAAGGCCGCGGCCGCGGCTGCCCCGATCCAGACCAGCCATTGGTTGCGGCCTCCCCAAAACAGCCACATGAAGGCGGCGGCGGCCACCGTGGCCAGACCGAACACCGTCCTTTTCACCAGTCGGATTTCAGCAGGCGTCCGGGCGCGAATCGGCGTGGTTCCCATCCAGCTTTCTAATGGCGTTCGCAGCCAGAACAGAGCGAGGGCGCCGAAACTGAGGGGGACCAGACTCCCCGCCCCACCCCCTTGTAGAAGCCCCACGCTCGCGCCGGTCACCAGAGGAACCAGCAGAATTCCCCAGGCGCCGTGTTCGCGCGGAAAGACGAGAGATTGGCGCCGTCCTGCCAAATTCCATTGTGCCGCAGCGCTTTCCGACTGCCAGTGACTCTCGTCACTGCGAGTGGCTGTTAAAATTTAAGATTGCCGGATTTGCTTGTAACAGTTGTGATTCCGACTCTCAGTGCGGATTCCCGGCTGCGGGAGTGCGTCGAGTCGCTCACCCGTCAGACCCGGAGCGACTTTGAAGTGATGGTCGTCGACAACAGCGGGAAGGGCCTGGCCCGGCGGAACGGTTCGGCCGGCAATGCAGGTGTGATCGAAAACCCGCGGAACGAAGGCTTTGGCGCCGCCATCAACCAGGGGCTTCGCGCGTCCCAGGCGCCGTATATCGCTAGCTTGAATGATGACGCGGTTGCCGATCCCCGCTGGCTCGAAGCGCTGGTCGGCGCGCTGGAGGGGCGGCCCGATGCGGGGATGTGCGCGTCGCAGGTCCGTATGTTTGGCGAGCATCGGCTCGATTCGGCCGGCATGCTCATGTGCCGCGATGGCAGCAGCAAGCAGCGCGGCCAAGGCGCGCCGCCGGAAGACTTCCCGGTGATGGAAGAGGTTTTATTTCCGAGCGGTTCGGCGGCTCTCTACCGCCGCGCCATGCTGGAAGAGCTGGGCGGGTTCGACGAGCGGTTTTTCTTGTATTGCGAAGACACCGATCTCGGCTTGCGTGCCCGGTGGGCGGGCTGGACGTGCCTCTACGTTCCCGAAGCCCTGGTTGAGCACCACTATTCCCATTCGGCCGGTCATGCGTCACCGCTGAAAGCGTACCTGGTCGAGCGAAACCGGCTCTTCGTGCTGGCGAAAAGTTTTCCCGCCTCGATGCTGCTGGCCGTTCCGTGTGTGGCGCTGGCGCGCTATTTCTGGCACTCGTGGTATCTGCTCGAAGGCCGCGGCAGCGCGGCCCGTTACCGCGCCGAAGGCGGGGCCGGCGTCCGGCTGGTCTGGTATGTCTTGCGCGCCCATGCGGCGCTCTTGATCGGTGCGCCCTGGCTGTGGCGGGAGCGGCGCCGGATTCAAACGCACGCGCGAATTAATTCGCGCGTCTTCCGCCGCCTGATCGCTAGCAATTCGATGAGCGCCCGGAGGATCGCCCAGTTTTGATCCGCGCTTCCGGTCCCCATCCGCTGCTGGTCATTGTTCCGGCCTTTAATGAGGAGGGCGCCGTCGCCAGTGTCATCCACTCGATCCGCGACCACGTCCCGGGTGTGCCGGTGTTGGTGATCGACGATTGCTCGCGGGACGCCACCATCGCGGCCGCCCGGAACGCCGGGGCCGACGTGCTGCCGCTGCCGCATCATCTGGGGCTTGGCGGATGCGTCCAGGCCGGATACAAACTGGCCTATGAATTAGGGTTCGAGTACGTAATCCGGGTGGATGGCGACGGCCAGCACGATGCCAGCTACATCGCCAAAATCTTCGAAAGACTGCGCACCTCAGGGTGCGAGATGGTGATCGGCTCGCGGTATCTGGAGGGCGACGGACAACACAGCGGGCCGGTCCGCGGGTTGGGTATCCATTTCTTCCGGATTGTCTTGCGGCCGATTCTGGGAAGGCCGGTCCGCGACCCTACTTCCGGTTTTGTCGGCGTCAGCCGCCGGGCTCTCGGTGTGTTCACGCGCAGTTTTCCGCTCGAGTACCCCGAAATTGAGGCTCTGGTGGTCTTGCAACGCCGCCGGTTCCGTTTTGAGGAAGTGCCTTGCCCCACACGGCCGCGCCTGGCCGGCCGCTCTTCCATCACGGCCATGAAATCGCTTTATTATATATTTCACGTACTCCTCGGAGTGTTCGTGAACGTCCTGAAGTACGATCGGCGGCTGCATCGGAGCAGCCGGTCGCAGGAAGGAGGCTGATGTGGATCGTCTGTTGAATGTTACCACCGCGTTCAGCATCCTGCTGCTCGGAATTGTTCTGTTCTCGGTGCGGCGGGCGCATATTCGCGTGGAGTACTCCGCCAGTTGGCTGGGCGCGGCCCTCGCCATGCTAGTGCTTTCCCGGATGCCGCCCGTGTTGGATTTGGCGCGCCGGCTTTTGGGATTGCCGGATTCTCCCCTGGCTTTGTTCATGATGGGAGCCAGCGTCTTCCTGATCATGTTCTTCCGGTTTTCGGTGATCATCTCGCATTTGCGCGATGACAACGTGGCGCTGGCCCAGCGCGTCGCGATTCTCGAATATCATATCCAGAGCCTTCGCGAGAATGAAAACTAAACAGCGCGAAACACGAAGGTCTCGTCCGGCCCAGCCGGCCACGCGGGTGTCGCCGTCGGCTCCGCGCGCTGCGGCGCGGCCGTCTTTGTGGCTGCCGTTCGGCTTCGCCGCGCTGACTGCGATCGTGGTCTGGTGGGCGTACGCGCCAGCGGCGCACGGACCTTTCTTGTTTGACGACAATGCGCTGCCGTTCGCTCTTCCCGAGTTCAACGCGCCACTTTCGATCTGGGTTCTGAATCTGCGTCCGGTGCTGATGGCCACCTATTGGGCGAATGCCCGGCTCTCCGCTGACGACACCTTCACGTATCACCTGGTGAACGTCTTCATTCACTGCGTTGCCGGAGGCCTCGTTTTCCTGATTGTGCGGCGTTTGTTGGAATGGGCCCAAACGGCGCGGGAAAACGGTACGCTTCTGGCCGGCTTCGCCGCCGCCGTATTTCTGCTTCATCCGGTGCAGGCGGAATCGGTGGCATATCTTGCGGGACGCTCCGAATCCCTGAGCGACATGCTGATGCTGGCCGCATTCGCTGCGTTCCTGTATCGCGGAACGCCGGTGATCTCCTGGCGCTCTACGGCCGCCGTGGTTTTACTCTTTCTTGCAGCCGTGCTGTCCAAGGAACAGACCATTGTTCTGCCGGCGTTGCTGCTGCTCACCGATCTGTGGTGGAACCCCGGATTTTCCGTCAAGGGCGTCGTGAAGAACTGGCGACTCTATGGCCTTTTGGCAGTGGGCGCCGGTTTCGCTCTAGTCCATTTCCTGCCTTTGATCCGATCCGCCACCACTGCGGGCTTTGGCCTCAAAGACCTGACCTGGTATCAATACCTCTTTACCGAGTTCCGCGCCTTGTTCGTATATATCGGGCTCGTTCTGTTTCCCGTGAATCAAACCGCTGATTGGGATTTTCCCATCTCGCGAACGATTCTTGATCACGGCGCGGTGTTTGGGCTGACCGGGCTCGTTGTGGCGGCTGCGGTCGCCTGGCGGTATCGCCGGCAATACCGGCTGGCCTCGTTTGGATTCTTCTGCTATCTGCTTCTGATGGCCCCGACCTCTTCCGTTCTTCCCATTCGCGACCCGGTGGCGGAACGCCGTCTCTACGCCGCGATTCTGGGACTCCTGTTGATCGTTGTCGATTTGCTCGGCCGCCTGAAACTCCAGCGGAAGCCGCTAATGACCGCTTGCTCCGCGGCCGTGCTGGTCCTTGCCTTTTTGGCGCACGGGCGCGCCGAGGTTTGGTCCACCGCGCGGTCGCTCTGGGAGGATGCCGCTCAGAAATCTCCCCGCAAAGCGCGGGTGCATTTCCAACTCGCCAGCGCGTATTGCGGTCCGAGTTGCGGCGGAGCCATCCAGGATGTGAGCCAGCCGCGGTGCGATCTGGCCGTACAGGAATTCGAGAAGACCGCGCAGATCGAAGGGCCGGCGTACGATTTACTGGTCGATTGGGCGGCTGCGTACGATTGTTTGAACCAGCCGGAACAGGCCCTGGCCAAGTTGCAGCAGGCTGCGACGCTGGAGCGCACGGCTCACGTCTATACGCAGATCGCTCGGGTGTATGCCGAGCGGCAGCGCTGGCCCGAGGCTCTGGACGCTCTTGCCACGGCGGAAAAGCTGAATCCGAACTACGCGGTCACTTATTCATATCGCGGCAAGGTCCACCTGGGGGCCAACCAGCCGGCCGCGGCGGTGCAGGACTATCAACGCGCCTTGGCGCTCGATCCGAACTTGCCGCAGGCGAAAGAAGAGCTTGCCCGCGCTCAGGCGCAAGTCCTTGGGCGGTGAGGCGCAGTCTCTGCGCATCGGCATCAATGCGCTCTACCTGATCCCGGGCGGCGTCGGCGGCACGGAAATCTATTTGCGCGGATTGCTTTCGGCGCTGGCGGAGACCGATCCTCTCCACTCCTACTTCGTATTCACAAACCGCGAGACGGATGCGGACCTCGTTCCCGCGGCCGCGAATTTCGAGCAGGTTCGGCAAAATGTGCGGGCTGTATCCCGTTTGGCTCGCCTCCTTTGGGAGCAAACCGTCCTCCCTTTGATGGCTGTGCGCCTCAAGCTCGATGTGATGCTGAACCCCGGTTTTACGGCGCCGCTGTTCTGTCCATGCCCGCAGGTCACTGTCTTTCACGACCTGCAGCACAAACGCCATCCGGAGTACTTCCGCTGGTTCGACCTGCCCTTCTGGCGCTTTTTTCTTTACGGCGCGGCACACGTTTCGCGGCGGCTGCTGGCGGATTCCGCAGCCACTGCAGCCGATCTCTTCCGATTCTACCGGCTGCCCGAGTCGATGGTGAAAGTCGTTCCCCTGGGTGTCGATCCGGTATTCTTCGAACTTGGCCGGCGGCGGCGGCCTGAACGTTTTCTCCTGGCCGTCTCGACGCTGCATCCGCACAAAAACCTCGACGGCCTATTACGCGCGTTCGCGATTTTTCGGCGCAGCCATCCGGACTTTCGACTGGTGGTGTGCGGGATGCACGGCTTCTTCACCGGGCCGTTGCGCGAGCTGCGCGACCATCTGGACTTAGGCGATTCCGTGGAATTCCCCGGATGGATCCCCCGCGAAGCTCTTCACGATCTGTACGCCCGCGCGTGGGCTTTCGTTTACCCTTCGTTATTCGAAGGATTTGGCCTCCCGGTGCTGGAAGCGCTGGCCTCCGCCGTGCCGGCGGCCTGCTCGGCCATTGAACCGATCGCCGGAGTGGCTGGCGATGCCGCGCTTCTGTTCAACCCCCGCGACCCGGTCGCCTTCGCGCAGGCGCTGGACCGCATCACCGATGATGCCGCTCTGCGGGGACGCCTCGCTGCGCTAGGCCCCCGCCGCGCTGAGCAGTTTTCCTGGAAAGCTACCGCCGCGTCTACGCTTGAGGCGCTCGTCAGCGCCACGCAGGCGGTTTGAGCGCGCCCTCACCGGACATCCGCGCGAGCCGGCCTTCCTGGAAATAAACCGGCGGCGGCGCGTCTTTCGGATCTCCCGCCGGGGCTCCTTGCTCAGCCCAGTTGACGATCGTCTCGATCTCTTTCACTTTCAGCGCTTCATGAAAAGCCGCGGGAACGTACGGCCGCTCCGCGAACCAGGGCGGCATCTGCTTTGAGACCACGACGTACTTCATGGCTTCCGCCCAAGGCCGGGTCTCCTTGTAGGTCAGAAACGAGATCGGCGCGAGGTGGCCGGGCCGATGGCAGCTTTGACAATGAGCCTGCAGAATCGGAAGGACGTCGCGATAATACGTGACGCTGCTGTTGACGGTTGCCCACCCCGCCGCCACGACGCCGAACCCCACGCCGATTAGGCGCATTCGTTTGCTCACGCCGCACCTCCTGCCGATAAACAGAGATAATTAAGTCTGTTTATCTTATATATCCCGGCTGCGTGCGTGTCAAGGACCGGGGTTACTGAGCCGTAATTACGACGGGATCCGTATGGGCGGAATCCACCAGGACCTTCAGCGGAACTCCGATACCGCCGAAGGATTGGTTCAGTTGGAACATCACTTGTATCGTCCCCGGTGCCGTGCCGGCCAAAATTGAGAAAACCGGCATATCGATCCCGGATACCGTGATCTGAATGCGGCCCTGGCTGCCAACCAGGGAGGGGTCAACCCCGCTGAGAACGACGACGAGCAAGTCTCCCGCCGACGCCGGCAGAGCCGTCGTCAGCGGCTGTCCCGCCAGATTGTTTACAGAAACAATCGCCGGCGGCGCCGTATCCACCTGGATGGCGAACGGCAGAGAATTAGCGGTGCCGTTCGAGATGTTTACAATGGCCGGACCGTTGGGAATTCCGGCGGGAATCTGGAAGTTAATCTGGTTTGCCCCAGAGTACAACAGGGGCACCGGCTGGCTGTTTACCGTAACTTGGGAGTCGACGCCGGCTGCCGCCAGATTCGATCCGAATGCGCTTGCATATGCGCCGGTGTAGAGGGTCTGCTGGAAACTATCCGCATTTACGATTGCGTTGATCGCGGGCTGCCCGGGGCTGGCGGCCTGTGTTTGAAATGCGAGCGGTTGAAACGCCGTCTGAAAACCGGAGGTGACGGTGATGTCGGAACTGCCTTGCGCCGCCCCGGCCGCTACCGCCACGTCGGCAATCAAGTGAGTCGGGCTGAGGACCCATGTTCGCTGCACCAGAACATCAGAGCTCCCGAATCCCACGGTCACCTGGCCATCCACCACTTGCATATTCGAACTGGTGATGTCCACCAACCCGGAAGTGCCGGCAGGGAGCGCCTGGGGAGTCACGACAACCTGCGGCGTACCGTTGGCAGGATAAGTATAGGTGGGTGGATTCGCCGTCTGGTAAAACGTGGAATTCTGTTCGTCGGCCCCGTAGATAATCACGCTGGCGGTCTGGCCGTTGTAGCCGGGCGGAGGAAGCACGGTGATCGAGCCATTGGTGGGATCGCCACTGAACGGTGCGACCACTGTCGCGGGCAGGCCGTCAAAGTACACCTGGCTGTCGGAACCGAAATTCGCGCCCGACACCGTTGCCGTGCCGTCCGCGTTCGCGGTGACGGCACTGATGGCGGGGGGATCCTTCTGCGCCAGGACCACACCATCGGGCAGCACGTACATGTCGTTTCCGAAATCGAACACAACGTGACGCGGGCCCGTGGCCGGCACGAACGTGAGCAGGTCCAGCGCCAGCGCGTTATCCGGCGGAGTTCCGTACGGCCGGATCGCCGCATTCACAAAACCGAGCACAGTCACCGATTGCGGAATCGGGGTTGCCGTGTAGGCGGCCTGCGCCTTGATCGTGTTCAGCCCATTGCTGGTATTGACGAACGCCGGAGTGACGGGTGTGTCGCCTGAATAACTGTAGGTGATCAGGTCATAGGCGGGCACAGCAGTACGAGACTGAACGGAAAAATTGATGCCCGAAGCGACGGCGCCGGCAACCACCGGAACGCGAGCCATCGCGTTCACATCTCGAGTCCCCGGGTAAAACAGGCTTTCCACCGGCCCGCTGGCTGCAATCGTCAAGCCGTTCGCGTTGTACGGTCCCTTGATACCGTAGTTGGAGAACGTGTCCGGCGGCGCGGGATGTACGTACACCCGGTAACCGTTTGGGTTCGGAGGCAGGCCGTCGATCTCGTAAGTGCCGTCGGGATTGGTCAGGGTGCTCACCGCCGGCCCCGTCGCCGTCAAGGCCACCACGGAAGCGAGCGCGACCGGCTGTCCGTTCGAAAGCACCTGCCCGGAAATCGAGCCCACCGTCGAACCGTAGTTGGCCTTGCCATACAACATCGAAAGCCCGGCGATATCGTCCAGATCGATCGGCCGCGTTCGCGAGGTGTTCCGAATAACGGCCTGCGACATGGCCGCGCCCGTAAACGTGTGCTGCAACCCGAGCGCGTGTCCCATCTCGTGTACCGCCGTGGTGAAATACGCTTCCAGGTAGCTGGGGCCGGCGCCCTGGTTGGTATCGTTACTGAGCATCACCGTGGACCGAACGATCGGGATGAACGTGCCATTCTGCCCGGTTTCCGGAGTCAACGGGCTGGCCACGGTCGGACCGCTCAGGCCCAGCAGCCCCGGCGGCAGTTCCCCGAACACGACGTCGACGCCGGGCGTATTCGCGGCTTGACTCGCGGCCTCGAGCCCGCCGAACTCCACCCGCAGATCTGAGCTCGAGACGCCGTTCCAGACGGCGACGGCCTGTTGTAGCTGACTCAGGACTGAGGAGAAATCGTCGCCCGGCGCGAACGCCGTGGGACCGGCATCGTTCACCAGGAACGTGACCGTTTTGTAGGGAAGGGCCGTGAGGTCGAATTTCTCGAAGACCGGGGTAGCCGGCGCGCCCGCCAGGTAGTGAACGTAATGATAATAGGCCTCGGCCGGAGCGGCGAACAGGACCGCTGCGATCCCGATTACAATCCCCCGCCGCCCGATCATTTCGCCGCTCCTTGCAGCGTGCCGGCGATCCGCGACCGCAGCGAGCTCAAGTTCATCACCAAGGTCTGGTCCTTCACGGTCCGGCCGGTGCCATGCTCCAGCATCAATTCAGCGCTCGCTTCCCGCGTGGCGACCGGATCGGCCGACTGGCTGGAAGCCAGCCGGAACAGGCCCTGCGTCAGGCCCATGATTTGGGTCATCCCGGATTTTCCGGTCCAGAGAAAGAAGACGAATTCATCCCCGGCGCTGAATTCCGGCGCGCCTGGGACCGTCTGCCGCAAATGGTTGGCCGTCCCCCCGGGCACGGCGACGGTAACCGAATTTTGGCTCGCGCCCTTCAAGGTCTCTGAGATTTGAATCGTGTAATAGGTGTAGATGAGAGGTCCGTGCGCCGCGGCATAGGACCCGGCAACCTTGCCCCGAACAATCGCCGTTGACTGGTTGATCAGGTCGTCGAGGGAAAGCTGCTCCAGGGTCGCGGTCCAGGCCAAGCCTAGCCCCAGAACCGATAGCAACGCCCATCCGACAGTTCGCCGCATAGTCCGCACGGTACTGTAATCAGCATACCACATGCCAGGTAAAGATCATGAAAATAAAGTACTTACATCAAACCAAGAGGCCGGTTCTGTGTTTCGGCGACACGCACTTGAGACAGCTTGCCCCAATCAGGGCTTGCCGGGGCGGACGATCAGAATCGGCACGTCGAGGTTGTGGCGGACCGGGTTGATGGTGGTTCCGAAGATCAGATCCTTCAGGCCGCCGTGTCCGTGGGCGCCCATCACGATCAGATCGGGGCGGATCTGCCGGGCATAGCGGACGATCTCGCGGCGGGGCGAAGAGGAGTGAAAGACCGTGGTCTCGACGGCGATGCCTTGCTCGCGGAGCGCGTCGGCGATTTTCTCCAGGTAATGCTCGCCGGCCTCCACCTCGGCCGTGGACGACTCGGATCCGTAAATCTGGCTCGTGACGCCTTCTTCGACGTGCACGAGGTACAACTTCGCGTCGTACTGCTTGGCCATAGCGGAGGCATGGCTTACGGCGAGGCGGTCGAGGTTCGTGTGATCGAGGGGGACCAAGATCCGCCGGTAGACCGGCACAGCGGCCTCCGCACCGGTGGGCTCGGGCAGGGTGACCGGGGCCCGTCCGAAGCGGCGCGTCCAGCGGCTCAGCATCGGCTCGAACGCCACCCAAAGCAGCAGGAGCAACAAGAGCGATCCGGCCGGCACGGTGACGGCCCAAATCAGACTTCGCCACGCGCCGGCCTGCGAAAGCCAGTCGGACATCGCAAGCGCGGCCAACCGCAGGTTCAAGCCGACAATCACGACGGCCGTCAACCAGGCCAGCACACGCACCCAGGCCGCATTCGCGAATCGGCCCATCCGCTCGCGATCATTCGTAAAGTGGATCAGCGGAATGATCGCAAACGGCAACTGCATGCTGAGAATCACCTGGCTGAGAATGAGTAGACCGAAGGTGGAGCGGTCGCCGGCGAAATAGATGGTGAGAGCCGCGGGCGTAATCGCCAGGGTGCGCGTGATGAGACGCCGCAGCCACGGCCGCATGCGAAAGTTGAGGAAGCCTTCCATCACCACCTGTCCAGCCAAGGTGCCGGTCAAGGTGGAGGATTGTCCGGAGCACAGTAGTGCGACCGCGAAGATCACGCCGGCGAGGCTGGTGCCGAGCAGCGGTTCGAGCAGCACGTGCGCCTGCTGGATCTCGGTGACCACGATGGCGCGTTTGAAGAACACGGCCGCCGCGAGCACCAGGATGGCGGCATTGACGAACAAAGCGCCGTTTAACGCCACCACCGAATCGATCAGGTTGTAGCGGCAAGCCGTGCGTTTGTCCGATGCCGACTGCCCGATGTGCCGTGTCTGCACCAGCGCGGAATGCAGGTAGAGATTGTGAGGCATCACGGTCGCGCCGAGTATGCCGATCGCCACGTACAGGCTATCGCGGTTGGCCCGCGGCACCAGGCCCGTGATCATCTCGCTCAGGGAAGGCCGGGCCCACAGGATCTCAATGAAGAACGCGCCGGCGATGACCGCGATCAGCGAGAGCACGAACGCCTCAATCGTACGGATGCCGAAGCTTTGTAGCCAAAGCACCAGCAAGGTATCGGCTGCCGTGATCAGCACGCCAATCAGCAGCGGAATGTGAAATAGCAGGTTCAGCCCGATGGCCGCTCCCAGCACCTCGGCGAGATCGCAGGCGGCCACGGCAATTTCGCAGAGTGCCCACAACGCCAGGTTGATGGCGCGCGGATACGTTTCGCGGCAGGCTTGGGCCAAATCGCGGCCGGAAACGATGCCCAGGCGCGCGCTCAGTGTCTGAAGCAGGATGGCCATCGCGTTCGACATCACCAGCACCCAAAGAAGCTGGTAGCCGAAGCGCGCGCCGCCTTCGAGGTCGGTGGCCCAGTTGCCGGGATCCATGTAGCCGACGCTGACCAGGTAGGCGGGCCCAGCAAAGGCAAACAGCCGCCGCCAGAACGACACCTGTGCCGTGCCTACGCTGGCGTGGACATCGGCCAGCGAACGCGAGTTAGAACCGGCATGTTCCGCAGGCACCATCCCGAAGCCTAACAATAATTAAAGCAAAGTGATTCCGTCAACCGGCAAGGTATCCTTTGGTAACAAACGGGAAGCCGCGCCGTAACTCCTGCTACTTCGTGGTCGTGCTGGAAGCCGCTTCCCAGTTCCTCATTTCCAGCAAGATCGCTGCATAAATGCGGCGCAGTGCCGCCGGTGGGAGCGGGCCGTTCTTTCCAGCTTGGACTACCCGGTCGAGCACCTGCTGTTCGCGCGCTGGCGCGGCCACAGGCACTCCCGCTTCTTTCTTGACCGCGCCAACTTGCTTGACGATCGAAGCGCGTTGGTTCAACAACTCGACAATCTGCCGGTCGACTCCATCGATCTGGGTTCGATATT
>Ga0335078_10009476_pt1 | contig 14439 bp, 12 predicted proteins | sample Lox_Sample_32_FD_206711 | JGI IMG/M metagenome (GOLD analysis project Ga0335078, IMG submission 206711) | Soil microbial communities from Loxahatchee National Wildlife Refuge, Florida, United States - Lox_Sample_3.2 | ecosystem: Environmental > Terrestrial > Soil > Wetlands | place: USA...
CATGCAGCCCAGGAGAGATAGCTCTCGACGGAGCTGCCGCTCACGATCGTGCCATCGGCAAGAACGAGCGGCTTGGCCCGCGCTGGGCCAATGAGCCCTGCCGGCAGATGCTCGGCTGTTGACCAGGTCTTGCCTTCGTCGTCGCTGAACTTTCTTGCCGAGGTCCATGTTTCAGGACTTGGCCCGAACTTGTAGTAGAGCCACAACCGCTGGTCGCGCGTATGGAACAGGACTGGATTCCAGCAGGGCACGTTCGCTTCGCGCGCAAGCTCAACCGGGGTCGTCCACGCGCCATTGACCCGACGCGCGGACCAGATGGCGACATCGGGCTTGCCCTCGTCTGTTCCGGCAAACCACGCGGCCAGAAGCGATCCATCGCTGAGTTCAACCAGCGTTGAAGCATGACTGGAAGCAAAGGGCGCGCTTCCGGGCTGGAACACGAATTGCGAGCTTGCTTGCGACAATGCTGAGGTGCTGATCGCGAGAGAGACCAGAGCTCCGCTTGAAATCACCAGGCTCGATCTGGTTGCAGCAAGGATAGAGCGGAACATCGGTCGATATCTCCCGTGTGAATTGAATCGATGGGAATGGTTAGAAGGCATGATTGCCAGCCGTCGCGCAAGGCAGACCTATCGCAAAGGCAAGCCTATTCTGCCGCGGCGCGCAGAGCAAGAAGGGAACGGACCGCGACAGGTAGAGGGGTCGCATTGTTCTACACTAAAAGGTAGGCTCAGGAGTTCCTTGCGGTGCCGAGTGCAGCTCTTTCGATCGATGCCGAACGCCTGCCGTCGGCGGCGCTGCGGCGCTATGCGTGGGCGGTGCTGGGCTATTTCATCGCTGTGATCCTATGGGGCGGGGTGGTGCGAGCGACCGGCTCCGGCGCTGGCTGCGGCGACCACTGGCCGCTGTGCAACGGCACCGTCATGCAGCACTCGCCGCGCGTGGACACGATGATCGAGTTCACGCACCGGATCACCAGCGGGATCTCGTTCTTCTCCGCAGTCGGGCTCCTGATCTGGACATGGTTGGGGACGGTGCGCGGTCACCTGGCGCGCGCTGCGGCTGCGGCTGCGGTTGCGTTCACGCTCGTGGAAGCGATCCTCGGCGCGCTGCTGGTCAAGCTCGGACTTACGGCGCAGAGCACCTCGCCGCTACGCGCGCCGTACCTGGCCCTGCATTTGACCAACACGCTGCTGCTGCTGGCTGCGCTGACGCTGGCGGCGCACTTCCTGGGCCGGCAGAGTGGGTATCTGCGCCGCGAGATTCGCGTGGCGGGGCCGCTCGCGGCAATCGTCGGGCTTGCTTTGTTGCTGGCGGTGGGCGTGACCGGATCGCTGGCCGCGCTGGGAGACACGCTTTTTCCGGCGGCGTCGCTGCGCTCGGCGCTCACGCAGGATTTCTCTTCGACCAGCGCATGGCTGGTGCGCTGGCGTTGGACGCATCCGACGATTGCGGTGCTGGCGTGTGTGTTTCTGGTGTGGATGGTGCTGCGCGCTCGGCGATCGCAGCGATCCAATGATGGGCGGCTCGCCGGACTTGTGATCGCTCTGATTGCAGCCCAGTGCGTGCTGGGCGTGCTCGATGTGGTGCTGCTGGCGCCGGTGTGGCTGCAGATTGCGCACCTGCTGGGCGCCGATGTGCTGTGGAGTGCGCTGGTGGTATTGGCGGCGGAGCTGACGTTGCAGCCGATGGAACAGATTGGCACGTCAGCGAGTTAGCACTTTTCCGATCTCTGAAGTCCGTTCCCTATTCCCTATTCCCTATTCCCTCGCTTCACTTCACCAGCACCCCCGCAGCCGTATAGCTGTTGCCGCCGGCGGTCGCTTCAATGACCGGCAACTCGGGAGTTGCGGTGAGATTCTCGATCTTGCCGTCGCGCAGCAGCACCGTGTCTTCCACCTTGCCCCCGCGGATGCTGGGATTCCAGGCGAAGGCCTGGTTGTCGACGACGGACTCTGTGCCGGTGGGCGTGGCCAGCCACTCGCGCTCCCAGTAGCCGGTGGGTCCGCCCTGGTGATGAAACTTCTCTTCCCCGGGATAGCCTTGCGCGGCATACGCGGACTGCGCGACATGAAAGAGCTGCGATGAGGTCGCGCCTTCGCATGTCGCATCCAGCAGCGCGGCGTTGACCTGCGCAGCCGCGTGAAAGCGCTCGGCGAGGCCGGCAGGAAGCACTCCGAAGTGGACGAAGCGCGTGATGGAGATGGCAAGGCCCCACTTGCGCGAGCACAGGTTCAGCATCCCGTACTCTTTGAGGCGCGCGCCGCGGGCAACCGCGTGCTTGTACTTGAGAATGCGCTGGTCGACGGCGTAGAGATACACCGACGGCTGAATGCCGCGCCGCAACAGCGCGGCAGCGGTCATGGCTTCAAGGTCGTATTCGCTCTGGCCGGGTCCCACCTGCTTGAGCGTTTCGACGGTAGCCGCGGCCGTCTGCGCGCCCAGCCAGCGATAGCGGGCTATCTCGGCATCGCCCAGCGACGCGCGCAACGGGAAGAGATTGACCGAGGTTTGGTCCGCGGCGGGCGCATCCGAGCCCACGCGACCGCCGGCCAGCTTCGCGGCCTTGGCATTCGTCTCGTCTTCATACCAGGGGAATATGACGGGCTCGAAATCGAGCGCGCCGAACTCTTCGTCACCGAGGCGCGGCGCTTCGTTTTCGGTGGTGAAGTAGTAGCGCTTGCCAGCTGCGGTGACGAGCAGCGAAGCGACGCCGGTCTCATTGGGCGTGAGCACACGGACTTCGACGGCGCCGCCGGTGAGCCAGGCAATGTTCTCGTGTCGGCGAATGAGGACGCCGGCCATGTTTTGCGCGCGCATCCACTCGACGAGCTGGTCGTGCTTGCGGTCGAGTTCTGCGTTCCAGGCTTCTTCGGTGACGAGCGTAGCGCCATTGACGATGAGAGACTTCGAGATTCGTTTTGGCATAATCGCGCTTTCGAGAGAGCTATCCCGCACAATTGATTCTCGCAGAGGCTAGAGCCCGCAATCATCAGCCTCTGTCCCGGCAGTCAGGGCTAAAGCCCTGACCTACCCGTCATGCCCTGCTACAAGGCGTTCTTCGCTCCGCCCCTCCGGGGCGGAATCAGATCTCTGGATTACGTTCCCAGGGCTGCGTCCGCGTTCGCGGACTTGGCCCTGGGCTATTTTCGCGGCACCCCTGCGGGCGAGCACTTAGTCTTCCAGCGCGGGATGATAATGGCTCTCCCAGCCGAGGTAGCGCACGGCGGCTTCGTGAATGGCTTTCGACACTTCGCTGAAATTGGCGGCGACGTGGTGCTCGAAGCCTTCGCGACAAATGTATTTGAGCAGCTTCTGCAGTTGCGGAATCTCAGCCACACCGGCGCCGCCGAAGGTTTCGAGCGGATCGTCGGTGAAGCGCCCCGCTCCGGTGTAGCCGCGAATCACGCCGCGGCGATCGTCGGTGGAGTAGCGCGCGAAGCACATGGCGCCCGACTTGACGCGGCCCACGCAGGTGCCGAAGGTGTTCTCCTTGCCCACGGTGCCGGCGATAATCTCCTGGAAGTCCATGCGGACGTCCTTGAAGAAGTGCTTGGGCAAATTGGAGCAGTGGAAGCAGACGCACTTGTTGGGATCGCTGCCGTAGTTGTTGTTCCAGTCGAGCAGCGCCGAAGGCGTGCCGCTGGCCAGGGCGAGCATGTACATGCTCAGCGTGCCGGGCACGTCGACCTCGCAGGCCGAAGGGATGAGGTTGTTGCTCATCATGCTCATCACCGTGCACGGCACCACGCCGAAGTATTCCTCCATCGACGTCCAGCACTGCACGGCGCTGATAGTGACGGCCTTTTCCTTCATCCATCCGTCGACGACCGCGCCCAACTTGGCCATCTTGAGCAGCGCGTCGTCGGAGATTCCCGAAGTGCTGACGTAGGATTTGATCGATGCCAGCTTGGCCTGCGCCGCGTCGTCGTTGTCCTTGGTGCGGTTGATGCGACCGAATATCTCGGAAAGATCGATAGGTTCGACGGAGATGCCGTTGGTTTCGAGGATGCGCTCGGAGTAGCGAACCGTGTTAAAAGCCGCGGGCCGCGCGCCGATGGAGCCGATGCGCAGGTTTTTGAGGCCTTTCACAATACGGCAGACCGCTGCAAACCACTCGAGGTCGGCCTTGAACTCGGCCGACGATGGGTGCTCGGTGTGCAGCGTGGTGAGCGAGTAGGGAATGCCGTACTGCATGAGGTTGTTGCAGGCGCTCATCTTGCCGCAAAAGCTGTCGCGCCGCGTGGCAATGGTCATGGCGTCGGAACGGTCGGGCGTGGCCTGCACCAGCACCGGAATCTCGAGACCGGAGAGGCGCAGGGCATCGGCCACGCCGCGCTCGTCGCCGAAGTTGGGCAGAGTGACGATGATGCCGTCGAGTTCATCGGCATGCTTCTTGAAGAGATCGGCGCAATGTGTCGCGTCGGTGTAAGTTTCGACGGCGCCGTATTTCGAGTCCTGAGGGCCGAGCACGACAGCTTTGGCTCCAGCCGATTCAATTGCCGCGATCATTTCATCGCGGCCCGACTTTGCCAGATGGTCGGGAAAGAATCCGCGATTTCCGACGACGACTCCATAGGTCATTGTGCGTTGCGCTGCCATTTGTTTTTACTCCCTTACGCATTGCCGCAATGAGCGGCCGTTAGTACTCGAAAGATGAAAACGCGATTCGATGAAACGAACGCGAAGTGTTACTTGCGGTCCCGGCCAGGACGATACCGGACCAGGTAAAAGACGCCGCCGAGAGTGAGTATGCCGCCCCACCAGATCGGTGTATGCAGGTCGGTCAGCTGCACCCCTGGCGCGTAATTTCCCGTGGCCGCCTCGTAGATGCCGTAGCCGCAGATCATTCCGCCGTAAATGAACAGCAGGATTCCGATAAAGAACCAGATGGCAATTCCCGAACCGTGCATTGTGCGAGCCTCTCTACCAGAACATGATGTTGAGCGCGGCGAAGATGACGACCACAATTACGGCCCAGGTCCACTCGCTCTTGTAGAACGGGGCCGGCTCTTCGATGGGCAGTTTCGTCACGCCGTAAACCACACCATCGAGTTCGGCCTCCGGTTTGGGCCGGGTGAACAGAGTGACGACGAAGTTGACGATGACGGTAAGCAGAAAGGCCCACAACGCTCGAAACACATTCTCCGCCATCGGCTTGGCGTCGGGCGAGAGGGCGACGAGAGACAAATCGGACGGATGGAATTTGACCCATACAAACAGGCTCGCCGAAAAGGCGATGCCGATCAGCAAGCCGAGAAATCCGGCCAGCGGCGACGAGCGTTTCCAGAACATTCCCAGCAAAATGGTGCCCAGCAGTGGCGCGACGAAGATGCTGAACAGCGCCTGGACGTAATCCATGATGCCGTGGGCGTGCATCACCAGGTAAGCCGTGCCGATGGAGACGGCGACGCCGATGAGGATGGAAAGCCTGCCGACCATGACATAGTGGCTGTCGGACGCCTTTTTCACGATCAGCGCGCGATAGAGGTCGTAAGTCCATACCGTGGAGAAAGCGCTCACGTTGCCCGCCATGCCGCTCATGAAGCCGGCGATGAGCGCGGTGATGCCCAGGCCGAGCAGGCCGGGGCCGAGATAGCGGACCATCATGAGCGGCAGAACTTCGTTGTAACTGTGCAGGCCTTCGCCCGGGTGCGCGGCCACAATGTCCTGGCCGACGAGCTGCATCCGGCCGCCGTCGGGACTCTGCAGGAGCACCAGCCCCAGCAGGCCCGGCAGGATGACGATGAACGGCACAGCCATCTTGAAGATAGAGCCGATGATGGGCGCCATGCGCGCCGCGCGCAGGTTGTGCGCCGCGAGCACGCGCTGCACGACGAGAAAGTCCGTGGTCCAGTAGCCAAAGCTGATGACGAAGCCGAGACCGAAGACAATGCCGGTCCAATGCACACCCATGGGGTTGGCCGAGAATTGCCCGGTGTCGCGCCACAGGTGGAAGTAGGTGTCGCTGTGGAGATTGGACAGGATCTTCGCTTTCAGGCCCGCCCATCCCCCGGACTGGATGAGTCCCAGCACCGGCACCATGAGCGCGCCCGCCCAGATGAGGATGAACTGCAGCACCTCATTGAAGATGGCCGAGCGCAGGCCGCCGAGGCCGACATAGGCCGCGACCGCGACCGAGGAGACGATGATGCTGAAGTTGAGGTCCCAGCCGAGGACGACCTTCATGACCACGGCCATAGCGAACATATTCACGCCGCTCATCAGGATCATTTCGGTGGCGAAGCTGATCGCGGCGAGAACCCGCGCGTGCTCGCCGAAGCGAAGCTTCAGGTAGCCGGGCACGGAATGGGTCTTGGAGACGTAATAGAACGGCATCATCGCCAGGCCGAGAAAGATCATGGCGGGGATGGCGCCGATCCAGTACCAGTGGGTGGCGAGAATGCCGTATTGATACGCCGAGCCGGCCCAGCCCATCAGCTCGAGCGATCCCAGGTTGGCGGAGACGAAGCTCAGACCGGCGATCCACGCGGTCATCTCGCGGCCGGCCATGAAGAACTCTTCGCTGGTATTGGAGCGGCCCTTGAGATAGAAGCCGATCCAGATCACCATGGCGAAATAAATGGCGATGACGGTGAGGTCGAGCGGACCCAGATGAGCGATGGGGTTCTCGGCGAACGCCATTTGCGCGGGCAGGGCGCCGAGTAGGCCGTGGGCAACAGAGGCTGGGAGCAGCACGAACATGCTTTCACCCGCAATCGAGAGCGAACCTCCGCAGAGCCCCTCGGACGTTCGCACTCAAGTAAATGGTTTTACTCACCGTATTGTCAAGCGAGAAGCCATAGGGACAAGTCGGTGTGCGTCAAGGAACGCAGACCACGCGGTGCAGCGCTCTCCAGAACGAATGCACCGCAGCGAGAAAGCGTTTACCCGCCGAAGTGTAGCACATCGCCGCTGCAGCAGCGGACGGGGAACAAAATTCGGTCCCCAGCGCTCCCGCCGAGTTTTCCGGAATGGACGGTTGTGACTGCGCGCACAGCGCGTGCGCTCGCCATGCGACGAATCTGTTCCACAAGAAAGGGCGCTATAATGCCCGCGGAGAGCAGCCATGTCCCAATACGTTTTTCACTGTGAGGATTGCAACAAGGAGTTCAACCAGAGCCTCCACATCTCGGACATGGAGAAGGGCAACGCCGTTACGTGTCCGCACTGCGGCAGCAAGCGGGTGAACCAGCTGGTATCGGCTTTCTCCGCCGTCACCTCGAAGAAAAGCTGAGTTGCCCTCTCCTTCGTACAGTCCTGAGGTTTGCGGATAGGGGAAATCCCGTGTCGCAAAACGGCGCTGTCACAATCCCTTTCAATTCAATCTCTTCGCGGGCCGGTTCAGGAGATCATTCTGTGTCGGACGGGATTTCGAACGTGACCAGCTCGGCTTTGAAGCCGCGCGTGCGCACGGCGCCGTAGGCGATGCCAAGCGCCATCCACGATGCGCCGAGAATCAGCGCCGGGCGGCTGAGGTTGAGCCAGATGAAGCCGCACAAGAAGAAGCCCAACGCCGCCATAACGAGCACGCCGGGATTCCTGCCGCCGCTGGGCCGTGCTTCGTGAATGAACGACGCGGCGTTCACGCCCATGAACGCGATGACCGCGCCGAAGTTGAGGCACTGCGCGCCGATCTCGTAAGCGCCGCCACCGAGACGCGAGGCAAAGAACTCGAGCGTGCCGGCGCCGGCGAGCGCGAACGCACCTACGAGCAGAATGTTGTTGCGGGGAACGCGGCGTCTGGGCTCGATGGCGCCGAAAACGCTCTTGGGCAGCGCATTGCCGCGGCCCATGCCATAGAGCAGGCGGCCGGCGGCAAGCTGCGCGCCCATGCCTGAGCCCATGTTGGCGATGAGCAGCGTGAAGTTGACAATCTGAAAGAGGATCGCTCCGCCCGCCTGCCGCGAGACAATGGCGAAGGCCGACTCGACCTGGTCGCTGGCGAACGGCTTCGATCCCCAGATGAGCTGCGCCGCGTAGACCTCGATGCCGGACAGCAGGCCGGCGATAAGACAGAGCAGCACCGTGGCCAGCAGAATATTGCGGCGGGGATTTTCGACTTCTTCCGACAGCGTGGAGACGGCGTCGAAGCCGATGTAGCTGAGCACCGCGACCGACGTGCCGGCAAAGATCGTCTTCATGTGGAACTGGCCGGGCTCGTAGAACGGCAGTGTGAAAAATGCGATGCCGTGATGCGCCTGCCAGACAGCACGCGCAACCGCGCCCAGGAAGATGAGGACAACGAGAAACATGCCGACGCAGAGCGCTTCGTCGAAGTTCGCCGAGGTCTTGATGCCGCGTAGGTTCATCCAGGTGAAGAAGGCGGCGAAGATCACGATCCACACGTAGTAGGACAGGCCGGGCAGAATGTTCATCGCCGCCTTGGCGCAGAAGGCGGTGCAGATGAGCGGATTGAGCAGGTAATCCATCACCATGCCCCAGCCCACGATGTAGCCAAGGGCCGAGTGCATCTCCTGCCCGACGTAGGTGTAGGCCGAGCCGGCGCTGGGGTAGACGCGCGCCATGCGTCCGTAGCTGATGGCCGTAAAGAGCATGGCGACCATGGCGATGAGGATGGTGGTCACCACGTGGCCGTGCGCCTTGTTGCTGATGACGCCGTAAATGCCCATGGGCGCCGTGGGCTGGATGATGATCATGCCGATCATAATCAGGTTCCACAGGCCCAGGGCGCGGTGAAGGCGAACAGCGCCTGCGGCGGTCGAGGATGTGGATTGGGTCGGTTGCGCCAAAGGTCAGGCTCCCGTGGGGAAGATTACCATTCCCGGCAATTCAAACTGTTCCGGGTGTTTTCTTCTGTATGCCGTTCTCGATTGCCGCCGCATCCGTTTGCGGCAACTCACGGCAACTGGCTGAGCAAAGTGCGCGCGGGCACAATCGTGGGCCGGTGGGTCTTGAAGCAGTCGGCCGGCTCGAAGGGCAGGTCCATCACCATCTGGAAGGCGTGCGGCGCCTTGATCTGCCGTTGAAAGTACGCCAGCGCCGGCGACAACGACTGATCGTCAGACTTAACTTCGACCAGGAACCAGGGCTTGCGGTCGCGCACGACCAGGAAATCGACTTCGCGCTTCTGTTTGTCGCGGAGGTAGCGCAGCTCGAAGCTGCCGAAACCGAGATCGGTCCACAGATCGACGGCTTTGAGCAGGTGACAGGCAGCAAATGTTTCGGCGCGGCAGCCCGCATCGGCAACGCCGCTCCAGTCGCGCAGGAACCACTTGGGCTCTTTGCGCAGCGCCTTGGCGACGTTGGCGAACCATGGCCGCACCAGAAAGCCGTAGTGCATGCGCGCCAGCAGGTCGATCCAGCGCCTGACCGAGTCCACCGAGGCCTGCAGCTCCGGCGCCAGGTTCGAGTAGACCAGTTGCTGGCCGGAGCGCTCGGCCAGCAGCTGCATCAGGACCTCGATGGTGCCCAGCTCGCGCACCGCCGTCGCCTCGCGCAGGTCCTCGCGCGTCAGTTGCGCCAGGCGCAACGACTGCCAGCGGCGGGTAAAGCGGGCTTCGCGGCGCAGGAACGGCTCGGGGAAGCCGCCGTGCTCCCACAGCGCGTTCCAGTCGGCGGCGGCGATCTTCGCCGGCGGCTGAATCTCTTTGTCGGGCAGCTCGGTACGGACGCATTCGCCCACGCTCCACGGATGCATGCGGTAGAGCAGGTAGCGGCCCATCAGGCTGTCGCCACCGCGACGGAAGATATCGAGGCGCGAACTGCCCGTAACCAGCAGCCGCGCCCGCTCGCCGTAGGTGTCGAAGAAGCCTTTGAGCAGCGTTTTCCATTTGGGATATTTGTGCAGTTCATCGAGAACGATGATGGGCGGATTGGTGCGCAACCGGTCGACGCCCAGAGTCTGAGCCAGAGCGGCCGGTCCGCGCAGCAGCGTGCGCCGGTCGTCGGTGTTGTCCCAGTTGAAATAAGCTTCGGCGATCGACTTGCAGACCCACGTCTTGCCGACTTGCCGGGGCCCGGCGACGAACGCCATCTGGCGGTGCAGCTCGAAGTGCTCGCGCAGGACGGCGGGGTAGATGCGGGTCCGGCTCACCCGGACTATTATTGCATATATCGTAAAATGGTCCAAACTTTTTTACGATTCATCGTATTTTGGTCCGAGTATTATTTGCGTTGAGCGCCCGCAAGGCCAGGCCGTTTGAGGAAATAGCATGTTCTCTTTGGGGATGCTCAAGGTCGCCACTTCCTGCTGGTCCCGCCCCAGCCGACTGTCTGGAGGCGAACAAAATTCGCATGTATCGTAAAACGGTCCGGACTGATTTACGATATATCGTATGTTGGTCCAGGCTATTTGCGTTGCGGGCGCCTGCAGGGACCAGGCCGTTTCGGGAATAGCAAGTTCTCTCTTTGGATGTTTAAGGTCGCCACTTCCTGTTGGCCCCCGCCCCAACCGACTCTCCGGAGGCGAACTAAATTCGCATGTATCGTAAAATGGTCCGGACCATTTTACGATTTAGTCGAGAATAGTCCGGAGAATCCGTTCCAGTCGCGCCGCACCACCCCGCAGCCGTGCGCCGCCGGGATCGCCCGCCGCCGGCAGGTTTCATCCCACTGTCAGCACCAGCTTGCCGAAGTGCGAGGCGCTCTCCATGCGCTTGAGGATCTCGCGCGCCTGGTCCCAGTGGTAGCCGGCGCCCACGGGACGCATGCGGGTGAGCGAGATGGCCTTGTTCATATCCACAAAGTCCTTGCGCGAGCCGACATAGATGCCCTGGATGCGCGCCTGCTTGTGCAGAATGGTGGGCACGGCGAGCGGCTCTTCCGACCGCGAAAGCACGCCCACCTGCGCGATGGTGCCGCCCATGCGAATCGCCCTTAGCGAGCGGGCCAGCGTGCCTTGCCCGCCGACCTCGACGATGAGGTCCACGCCGTCGCCTCCGGTCTCGTCGACCGCCCAGCGGTCCCACTCCGGATGGTCGCGATAGTTGAGACCGGCGTCGAGGCCCAGGCTGATGGCGCGCTCCAGCTTCTCCGCGCTGCCCGAAATCCCGAGCACGCGCGCTCCCTTGAGGCGCGCGAACTGCAGGGCAAAGATGGAGACGCCGCCGGTGCCTTGAATGAGCACCGTGCTCCCCGGCCTCACATCGCCGGCGGCTAGCGCGTTCCATGCGGTGACAGCGGCACAGGGCAGTGTGGCCGCCTCTTCGAAACTCAGGTGCCGCGGCATCTCGACAAAGCCGTTCTCGTGAAGAACCACCTGCTCGGCCAGCATGCCGTCGATATCGCCGCCGAGCGCGCCTTTGGCTTTGACCGGCGTGAGCGGCCCGTCGAGCCAGTTCTGCATAAAGATGCCGGCCACGCGATCGCCGGTCTTCCAACGCGTCACGCCTTCGCCCACGGCTTCCACTTCGCCGGCGCCGTCGGAGCAGGGAATGCGCGGCAGGTGCAGTTTGGGGTTGTAGAGCCCCTTAATCATCATCAGGTCGCGATAGTTGAAGGAAATCGCGCCGATTTTCACTCGCACCTGGCCGGGCCCCGGCTCCGGCGCGGGCAGTTCCGCAAATTGCAGGGAATCAATGCCGAAAGATGAGATCTGCCAGGCGTGCATGGGCCTCTCCTGTTTCCCCGAGCGAACACGAATCATGATTTCATGGGACCCGGCGCGCCGAATCCCCCGTACAATGAAAATATGGCCCGTGGTTGGGAAAGTAAATCCGTGGAGGAGCAGATGGCGAGCGTGGAGATGCGTCCCCGCAACGGTTTGGACAGCGACGAAGCGCGGCGGCTGGGCGAACAGCAACGCGTGGAACGGGAACGCAAGCGGCAATCGCTCAACCTGCAACGCGAGAATATTCTTTCGCAGCGCACGTCGAATCCCGCGCGGCGCGCGGCGCTGGAGGCCGCGCTCCAGCAGATCGAAGCCGCGATCGAGCTGCTGCAATAGATGCGCACTTCTTTCACGCGTTGCAATCCGAACAACCCGCGCGATGCGGGGTTGGTTCACCTGCCCCGTCGACCGCACTTTTTGTCGGCAGTCAGGGCAGAAGAGCCACCGATCCTTGGCCCTCACGGCGAAAGAGCAGCGAATTGGCCTGGTGAATGGTGGTGAGCGAAATCCGCGCAATGTTGACGTGCGCGGGGCGCGTCGCGGCCCACACGATCGCATCGGCCACATCCTCTGGCGTCAGCGGCGTCAATCCTTTGTAGACTTTGGCGGCGCGCTCGGCATCGCCGCGAAAGCGGACCAGGCTGAAGTCGGTCTCCACCATGCCGGGGTCGATGCTGGTCACGCGCACCGGCGTTCCCAGCACATCCTGGCGAAGGCCTTCGGTGATCAGTTTTTCTGCGGCCTTTGAGCCGCAGTAGACGGCTCCGTTGGGATAGGCCATTTCGCCTGCGGTTGACCCAAGATTGACTACATGTCCGTGGCCGCGCACCACCATGCCAGGCACCACCGCGCGGGTGACATAGAGCAGGCCCTTGACGTTGGTGTCGATCATCTCGTCCCAATCTTCGATCTTGCCGGTGTAGATCTTCTCCAGGCCGCGGCTCAGGCCGGCATTGTTTACCAGCACCTCGATCTCGGCCCATTCCGGCGGCAGGTCGTCGATGGCAGTCTGCACCGCGCGGTGATGGCGGACATCGAGCTGGAAGCTGTGAACCGCCTCGGCGCCGCGCTCGACGGCGGCCGCGGCGACCTCTACGAGCTTCCTGGTGCGGCGCGCGGCAAGCAGCAGGCGCGCCCCTTCGGCGGCAAAGGCCAGTGCGGCGGCCGCGCCAATGCCGGCGCTGGCGCCGGTAATGAAGACGATTTTTCCTTTCAGGCTCATGGACCTATGGTACTGAAGGATCGCGATCAAGGCGCGCAGGCCGGCTGGTGGCTGCGACCCACATCGGCGGAAGCAGCGAGGCATCGGGCGGGATATAGTGTCCTTGCCGGCAAATCTCCGCGAAATCGATCCGCGGACTCGAATAGGGACTCGAATAAGGACTCGAATATGGAAAGGACCTCCGCTCAGATCCTCGATATGTACAACGCAGGCGCACCCATCGAGGAAGCCTTCACCATTCCTGCCGCCTGGTATCTCGATCAGAGAATCCAGGAACTGGAGCGAGAGCGCGTCTTTGGCGGCAACTGGATCGCGGCGGGCCGCGCGGACCAGGCAGCAGGGAGCGGCCAGTTCTTTACCGTCGAAATCGCAGAGGAACCGCTGGTGGTCGTCCGCGGAGCGGATGGGGAGCTGCGCGCCTTCTTCAACGTGTGCCGGCACCACGCTGCGGCTGTAGCCAACGCTTCCTGCGGCACGGTGCAGCACCTTCGCTGTCCATATCATGGCTGGACCTATGGCCTGGATGGAACGCTGATAGGAACGCCGGAGTTTGCCGGCGTGTGCGGCTTCGATCGCGCGGCGAACGGCCTGGTTCCGGTCCGCGTTTCCACATGGGAGCAGTTTGTTTTTGTCACGCTGAATGGGGCTGCGCCAGCGCTCCACGAATTTCTCGGCGACCTTCCCGAAAAAATTGCGCCACTTTCCCTGGGCGCGATGCAGTTCGTTGAACGAAGATGTTATACGCTGGCCTGTAACTGGAAGGTCTACGTGGATAACTACCTCGACGGAGGCTATCACGTGCCTCACCTGCATAAGGGACTGAACAGCGTCCTCGACTACAAGGAATATACGATCGAAAACGGCAAGCAGTACTCGCTGCAATCGAGCCCGATGGTCTCGTCGCAGGAGGATGCGGCGGTTTCGGCCACGCGGACGGGCGATCGCGCGTACTATTACTGGATTTATCCCAATTTCATGGTGAACATCTACGAAGGGGTCATGGATACAAACCTCGTCCTTCCGCTCGGTCCTGACAAGTGCCTGGTGCAATTCGATTTCTATTTCTCCGATGTTAGTGAAGCTCGAAAGCAATACAACATGGATAGCATCGCGGTGAGCGACCGCGTGCAGGACGAAGACGTTGCGATCTGCGAATCGGTGCAGCGCGGATTGCGCTCGCGCGCCTACAACGCGGGAAGGCTTTCCGTAAGGCGGGAAAGCGGAGAGCATCTGTTCCATCGGTTGCTGGCGGGGGATTTGAGGCGAACAGGATAGGCTCTGGATTCGGAATCGGCAATTAGCTCGTCTGTAAAGTGGCCGATTCCAGAAAGATGGTCCCACCCTTTTCCGCACACCGCGGCGAATGGGAAAGGATGGGGCACCCCTGCATCCGTCGCGGCTTGCAGTTACCACAGCAACTTGAGCGCGAATTGAATCTGGCGCGAGGTTGTCGATGTGCTTGTAATGACTCCGGCCGTGGGCGAAACCCCTGAAGGCGTGAAGACGACCAGGTTGGGTGTGTTGTAATTGGCGCGATTGAGGATGTTGAAGAACTCCGAGCGGAACTGGAGATTGAGCCGGTCGTGGAGCGGCGTGTCCTTGAGCATCGACAGGTCCCACGTGGCGATGCCGGGCCCGATGAGCG
>Ga0335078_10009477_pt1 | contig 14439 bp, 7 predicted proteins | sample Lox_Sample_32_FD_206711 | JGI IMG/M metagenome (GOLD analysis project Ga0335078, IMG submission 206711) | Soil microbial communities from Loxahatchee National Wildlife Refuge, Florida, United States - Lox_Sample_3.2 | ecosystem: Environmental > Terrestrial > Soil > Wetlands | place: USA: Florida...
GCCACTCCTCGGCGCATCTGCTGGCAGCGGCGGTGCTCGAACTGTTTCCTGAGACGAAGCTGGGCCATGGCCCCGCGACCGAGAACGGATTCTTTTACGATTTCTACCGTCCGACTCCGTTCACACCTGAGGATCTCCCGAAAATCGAGAAGAAGATGCAGGAGCTCGTGCAGCAAAACATTCCGTATGCGCGCGAGTTTGTGCCCCGCACCGAAGGCCTCGCCGAGTTCAAGAAAGACGGCGACTTCATGAAGTGCCATTTCATCGAGCAATTCACCAAGCCCGATGAAAAGATCTCGATTTACCGCACCGGCAAGTTCACGGACTTCTGCCGCGGCCCGCACATTCCGTCGACGGGAAAGATCAAGGCGTTCAAGCTGCTGAACATTGCGGGGGCGTATTGGCTGGGGGATGAGAAGAATCCGCAGCTGCAGCGGATTTATGGAACGTCGTTCTACTCGAAAAAAGAGCTCGATGATTATCTGAAGCACATCGAGGAGACGAAGCGGCGCGACCACCGCGTGATCGGAAAGCAGCTCGATCTGTTCTCCATTCAGGAGCTGGCCGGGCCGGGGCTGATCTTCTGGCACCCGAAGGGCGGGATCATCCGCAAGGAGATGGAAGACTGGATGCGCGAGCAGTACATCAAGCGCGGATACTCGCTGGTGTGCACGCCGCACGTGGCGCGGCGGCAGCTCTTCTATACCTCGGGGCATGAAGGTTACTACTCGCAGAACATGTTCGACGCGATGGAACTCGACGACGCCGAGTACCGCCTGAAGCCGATGAACTGCCCGGGCCATATTTTGATTTATCGCGACTCGCTGAAATCGTATCGCGATTTGCCGGTGCGGCTGGGAGAGTTGGGCACCGTGTACCGCTACGAGCGTTCCGGTGTAATGCACGGCCTGCTGCGCGTGCGCGGCTTTACCCAGGATGATTCGCACATCTTCTGTACGCCGGAGCAAGTGGAAGGCGAGATCGCAGGCTGCCTTGAATTCGCTCTGGATGTGCTGAAGGATTACGGCTTCGATAAATTCCAGACGGAGCTTTCCACCTGGAATCCCGATGACCGAAAAAATTTCGTTGGTAGCGAAGAGCAGTGGAACCACGCGATTCAATCGCTGGAGAATGTGCTGAAAGCGCACAAGATCGACTACAAAACGATTCCCGGCGAAGCGGCGTTCTACGGGCCGAAGATCGATATCAAACTGGTCGACGCGCTCGGGCGCTTGTGGCAGCTGTCGACCGTACAGGTCGACTTCAACCTGCCGGCGCGTTTCGGGTTGGAATACGTCGCCGAGGACGGATCGCGCAAGCAGCCGGTCATGGTGCATCGCGCGCTGTATGGATCGGTCGAGCGATTCTTCGGCGTGTTGATCGAGCACTACGCCGGAGCGTTTCCGGTGTGGCTGTCGCCGGTGCAGGCGGTGATGATTCCGATCAGCGAGCGGCACGCTGAATATGCGAATAAAGTCGCGGCGCAGTTGAAGGCCGTGGGCGTGCGAGTGGAAGTGGATGCGCGCAACGAAAAGATGAACGCGAAGATTCGCGAGCACGCGTTGCAGAAGGTACCGTTCCTGCTCGTCGTCGGCGACAAAGAGGCCGAAGCGGGGAAGGTGAACGTTCGCACGCGCGGGAAAGAGAAGACCGAAGACATGCTCGCGACGGAGTTCGTGGAGAAGATTCGGAAGCTGATCGCGGAGAAGAGTGCAGGATTGTAGGGACAGCCGCCCTCGGCTGTCCTCGGGCCGCCAGGCCCGATCTTTTCCCCATCCCTGGGTTTGAAGAAAACAAGTCGAGCTTCGCTCGACCGGACAGCCGAGGCGGCTGTCCCTACATGGCCCTTGCTATACCATGTTTTCGTGCATTCCCTCGCGCAGTGCGTGCTTTCCCACATTCGGCAGGATGAACTGCTGCATGCCGGGGACCGTGTCGGCGTAGCCGTTTCCGGCGGGATTGATTCCGTGGCGCTGTTGCGTCTGCTGCTGGAATTGCGCGGTGAGTTGGGGATTGTGCTTTCCGTCGTTCATTTCAATCACAAGTTGCGCGCGGCGGAGTCAGACGGCGACGAGCAATTCGTTGCGAATCTGGCGCGCGAGCACGAGTTGGAGTTTCATGTTGACGGCGGCGATGTCGCGCAGCATTCGGCGGAAGAGAGAATCAGCGTGGAAGCGGCGGCGCGCGAGTTACGGTATGGATTCTTTCGGCGACTTCTCGGCGAAAAAAGCGCGGTCGAGACTCCCACTTCTCGCAAAACCGGCGAGAAGTGGGGCACACCACTTTCATCTTCAGGGATCCCACTTCCATTTTCTGGGACCCCGCTTCCATCATCCGACACGCTGCCCCAACGTTTAAACAAAATCGCGACCGGGCACACGCTCGACGATCAGGCTGAGACCGTGTTGATGCGGCTCATTCGTGGGGCCGGGATGACAGGCCTAGGTGGAATTCATCCGCGGCTTGCTGTTGAAGATAGTGACGGCGAACTCTGCGGGGAAATCATTCGCCCTCTGCTTGGCGTTCGGCGGCGTGAACTCGCAGCCTATCTCAAGGACATTGGGCAATCCTGGCGCGAGGACTCGACGAATGCTGACACATCCTTGACGCGCAACCGTGTCCGCAAGCTGCTGGTGCCGTTGCTGGAGAAGGAATTCAATCCGTCCGTCGCGGAGAATTTGGCGGAGCTGGCTGAGATTGCGCGTGGCGAGGAGGATTACTGGGACAACGAAATCGCCGGATGGATGGGAACCACCGTCCACTGGTCAGAGCCGGAGTGGGCGCGGGCGGAGCCTAATCCAGCGGGATTGATTCAGATCGCGGCGGGGAATTCCCACTTCTCCCAAAATCGGGGAGAAGTGGGGCACCCCACAGTCAATGCGGACCTCCAGTCGCGCATCGACGCGGTTCCCTGGCTGGTTGCGAATGCGTCGGTGAGCCGGATGTGGTTTCTGGGTGAGCCGCCGGCCGTGCAGCGCAGGCTGGTGAAGGCGATCGGGGAGCGCGCAGGAATTTCGCTGGAGTTCAAGCATGTAGACGAGATCCTGCGCTTTGCGGCCGAAGAGGGAAAATCGGGAAAAGAACTGTCACTACCTCTCGGATGGAAAGTGACCCGCGATCACGATGAACTCTTATTCGTGACCCCCGACCTGCGTGAGCCTGCGTCTGCGCCGGACTACGAGTACGCGCTTGGCGTGCCAGGGAGAACTGAACTCTTGGAAGCTGGCTGCCTCATCGCCGTGGAATGCATTCCGGCAGATGCGGTCGCAGAGTATAATCCTGAGCAACTCCTGGATGCGGATTCCTTGCCCGGACCTTTACGGGTGCGGAACTGGCGTGCGGGAGACCGGTTTTGGCCGGCCCATACCAAATCCCCCAAGAAGATCAAGGAACTGCTGCAGGAGCGGCACGCCGCGCAGCCGGAGCGCGCATTGTGGCCGGTGGTCGTCAGCGGAGACGAGATTGTGTGGGTAAGAGGATTTCCGACGCCCGCGAAGTATCAGCCGAAGGCGGGCGCGAATGCGATTCTGATTTTGGCAGAGGTCAAGGCGAAATCCTCAATGTAGAGTATCTCGCTGCCACGCGCCGGGGAGGCGCGCAAACTTCATGAACGGTTCGAGAGTCGAGCCCCTGCGGCAGGTCATCACCACCGATCAGATCCAGAAGAGAGTGAAGGAACTGGCCCGCCAAATCTCCGACGACTATAAGGGCAAGACGATCCAGATGCTGGCCGTCCTCGAAAATGCGTTCATGTTCCAGGCCGATTTGGTGCGGGCTCTCGACGTGCCGGTGGTGTGCCAGTTCATCAAGCCGAAATACACCCGCCCGCAAAGCGGCTCCGGCAGCGAGGTGATGGAGATCTTCTTCAGTCACGAACCGGACATCAAGGGCCAGCATATTCTGCTGGTCGAAGGTCTGGTGCACTCGGGCGTGACGAGCGAATTCCTGATGAGTGACCTGCGGGGTCGTGGCGCGGCATCCGTGAAACTGGTGACCCTACTGGACCGGCAGTCCGCCCGGCGGGTGCCCCTGCAGCCCGACTATTTTGGCTTCCTGGTGGACGAAACGTTCCTGGTGGGATACGGGTTAGGAGAAGTGGAGCAGACTAGCCGGAATCTGCCCTATCTGGCGGCTGCAACTCCAAAGGCACCAGTGACTTAAGTTATGCCAGAACCGTCCTAGGATTTTCGCCGGGAAAATGTAGAATAAGGGTTTAGGCAATTTCGCCAATCAAATCTTACACTCGGGCATCTAATGCGTTAGGGGAGCCGCGCCTTGCTTTACGCGGCGGCGGAATTTAGGAGTCTTCTAGGTGAACTCAACAGTAAAGACCGTGCTTTTCTGGTTGCTGATCGGTGTCTCTGCCCTTCTGTTGTGGGAAGTAGTGAGGACCGCTCGCGACACCCAAAAAGATAAAGAGATGAACTTCTCGGAGTTCATGGCCGATGTGGACCAGGGACGCGTGCACGACGTGATTGTCGACGGCATGCAGGTCAAGGGCAAGTTGACGGATGGCTCCGGGTTCCACTCGACCGTTCCCGCGAATTATCCCAGCATGATCGACAGGCTGTCCGCGAAGAACGTGACCATCACGTTCCGCGACCAGAACAGCAGCAGCCTGCCGCTGACTCTGTTGGGAACCTGGGCTCCGCTGATCCTGCTGGGTGCATTGTGGTTTTTCATGATCCGCCAGATGCAGACTGGAGGCAACAAGGCGCTGTCATTCGGCAAGAGCCGCGCACGGTTGCTCTCGATGCAGCAGAAGAAAGTCACGTTTAAGGACGTGGCCGGCGTGGAAGAGGCGAAAGAAGAACTACGCGAGATTATCGAATTCCTGCGAGAAGCTCAGAAGTTTCAGAAGCTGGGCGGACGCATTCCCAAAGGAGTGTTGCTCGTAGGTCCTCCTGGAACCGGCAAGACTTTGCTGGCACGGGCCGTTGCAGGCGAAGCAAACGTTCCCTTCTTTTCGATTTCCGGATCTGATTTCGTTGAAATGTTCGTTGGGGTGGGCGCGAGCCGTGTTCGCGACCTGTTTGAGCAAGGCAAGAAGAATGCGCCTTGCATCATCTTCATCGATGAAATCGACGCCGTCGGACGTCATCGTGGCGCTGGATTGGGCGGCGGACACGATGAACGCGAACAGACTTTGAATCAATTGCTGGTCGAGATGGACGGCTTCGAGTCGAACGAAGGAGTGATTCTGATGGCGGCAACCAACCGGCCCGATGTGCTCGATCCGGCTTTGCTGCGGCCGGGTCGCTTTGATCGCCGTGTTGTCGTCAGCCGTCCGGATGTGCGTGGTCGCGAAGAGATTCTCCGCGTACACACCCGCAAGATTCCTCTTGCCGAGGACGTGGATCTTTCCGTATTGGCTCGTGGCACGCCGGGTTTCTCCGGTGCTGATCTTGCCAACATGGTTAACGAAGCCGCTCTGGCGGCAGCTCGCCAGAACCGCAAGGCCGTTCTGCAATACGACTTTGAACTGGCGAAAGACAAGGTCCTGATGGGCGTGGAGCGCAAGTCTCTTCTGTTAACCGACGAAGAGAAGCGCAACACGGCCTACCACGAGGCAGGGCACGCGCTGGTAGCGGCGAAGATGCCGTACTCCGATCCTTTGCACAAGGTAACAATTATCCCGCGCGGCATGGCCTTGGGCGTGACCATGCAGTTGCCTACCGATGACCGCCACAACTACTACAAGAACTACCTCGAGACGCAGATTTCCATCCTGATGGGCGGGCGTATCGCGGAGGAGATGTTCCTCAATGTGATGAGCACCGGCGCCGGCAACGACATCGAGCGCGCCACCGACATGGCTCGAAAGATGGTCTGCGAATGGGGCATGAGCGAACTTGGGCCGTTGACTTTCGGGAAGAAGGAAGAGCAGATTTTCCTGGGCCGCGAGATCGCGCAGCACCGCGACTACAGCGAAGATACAGCCATCAAGATCGATCAGGAAGTACGCAAGCTGGTCAGCAATGGCTACAGCACGGCGCGACAGATTCTTTCGGACAATCGCGAGACGCTGGAGAAAATCGCGCGCGCATTGATTGAACGGGAAGTACTGGACGCGAATGAAATCAAGCTGCTAGTCGAGGGCAAGGAACTCCCGCCTGTTCCTCCGCCGGCTGTAAAGCCGGATGACGGCGTGCAACACGTCATCAAGCCCGATCTGCAGCCGGGACGCGCCAAGGGCGGAGAGCGGCCAGCGACAGCGTAGATTTTCTCAAAGGACTGAGCTATTATGGGCGGCGCGAGCCGCCCGTTTTTGTGTCCGGTAAGACGCTGCGAGGCACATTTCCACGGGTACCTTATGGCGACATCTCTTCCAGGCAGCCCCTCATTCTGGAAAAGTGGCACATCGCGCAAAGCGCTGGCGTACTGTTAAGCGTATGTGGAAAACCGATTGGTTTCGATGGGCTCCGCTGGCTGTTGCATCCGTCCACGTTTTTGAAGAATTCGCGTGGCCGGGCGGATTTCAGCGCTGGTATCGAACCTATAGGGCCAATGCCCAGAGTGTGAATCGCCGCTTCCTTATCGTCATAAACGCGGGGCTCCTGATCACTTTGTTCGAAGCCGGCATCGTCGGACGCACATCTCTTGGCGCAGCATCCCTGCTGATGTTCTCTGGAATCTTATTCTCTAACGGCTGCTGGCACCTTTGGGCCAGCTTTAAGAGTCACTCGTATTCGCCCGGTGCAGTGAGTGGAACTCTGCTTTATTTGCCTCTGCCGTGGTTCGAATATTTCGGCTGGATGAGCCTCGGTCAAACCTCACCCTTGATCGCGGCAGCGGCTTTCTCAATCGGCAGCACTTATCCGCTATGGTCGGCGCTATATCACGGACCAAGAAAACAATAAGGCCACCTGCGAGCGTTTTGTCGGCAGGCAGAGGATAATCCCCGCCAGGCTGTTCTAGGCTGGCGCCGCAGGGTCGTCGCCTTCAAAGCCCACGCCTTAACTGACTCGATTCGGTGGCCCTCCCTGCCATCGTTAGCTCCATCCTTGTGATATAATCTTCCTAGTCGTCATCGGTCCTAAGTATTAGCAATTTCAATCACTTGAGTCCTGTTCTCATGACTCAAGAGCGGGTCGGATCGATGCGAAATTTCCAGCCAAATTTCCTGGGTATACGCAAGACCGAAGTCGGACAAATTCGGGACATTTTCGCGGAGCGGAATGGCCACCAAAGAGATCAATACTCCCATCACTGAAACCAAAACAAAAAACGGCAAGGTGACTCCGATCAACGGCGGCAACGGTAACAGCGACTACACGGCGGATTCGATCAAAGTGCTCAGTGGCATGGAGCACGTGCGCAAGCGCCCCGCCATGTACATCGGATCAACCGGCGAGGTTGGACTGCATCACCTCGTGTACGAAGTGGTCGACAATTCGGTCGACGAGGCGCTCGCCGGTTTCGCGAACAAGATCGACGTTACCATCCACGATGACAATTCCATCACCGTCGTGGATGACGGCCGCGGCATTCCCGTCGATGACATGGAAGTCGATGGCGAGAAACTATCTGCCGCGGAAGTTGTGATGACCAAGTTGAATGCGGGCGGAAAGTTCGACTCGTCCACATACAAAGTCTCCGGTGGATTGCACGGCGTGGGTGTGTCCGTCGTGAATGCGCTCAGCAAGGAATTGGAACTGGAGATCTGGCGTGACGGAGCGACCTGGCAGCAGACGTATTCGAAAGGCCAAGCTACCAGCAAGCTGAAAAAGACCGGGGTGGCGAAGGTGAAGACGGGGACCAAGGTCCATTTCACGCCCGATACTGAGATCTTCACCGCTACCGAATACAACTACGACACGCTGGCTCAGCGGCTGCGCGAACTGGCATTCCTGAACAAGGGATTATTGATCACGCTCACCGACGAGCGCACGATCGATACGAAGACCGGCGAAGCCAAGCGAGCTGAGTTCAAGTACAACGGCGGAATTGCGGAATTCATCAAGCATCTCAACCGCGGCAAGCAGGTGCTGCACGACAAGCCGATCTATATGGAAGACGACCGCAACGGCGTTCACATGGAGATCGGGCTCCAGTACAACGACGCGTACTCGGAAACGATTTTCAGCTTCGCGAACAACATCAATACCGTCGACGGCGGAACTCATCTTTCCGGATTCCGCACGGCGCTGACGCGCACGATTAACTACGCGGGCCAGCAGATGGGGCTGTTCAAAGACATCAAAGAGAATCTGACGGGCGACGACGTGCGCGAAGGATTGGTCGCCGTGATCAGCGTGAAGCTGCCGCAGCCGCAATTTGAAGGACAGACGAAGGGCAAACTGAATTCGGATATCGCGGGCACGGTCACGCAGTTTGTGAATGAGCGTCTGGGCGCGTTTTTCGAGCAGAATTCAACCGTCGCGAAAAAGATCATCAACAAGGCCGTGGATGCGGCCCGCGCGCGCGAGGCTGCCCGCAAAGCACGCGATCTGACACGCCGCAAGGGGGCCCTTGATTCCGGGGGACTACCCGGCAAGTTGGCCGACTGCTCAGAGCGCGATCCCAACCGCTGCGAGCTCTTCCTGGTCGAGGGCGAATCCGCAGGCGGAACTGCGAAGCAGGGACGCGATCGCCGCTTCCAGGCCATTCTGCCGCTCAAAGGAAAGATCCTGAACGTCGAAAAGGCGCGCTACGACAAGATGCTGGCGCACGAGGAAATTCGCGCCATGATCACGGCGCTGGGCACGGGCATTGCGAAGGACGATTTCGATCCGACAAAGGTCCGTTACGGCAAGATCATCCTGATGACCGATGCCGACGTCGACGGCAGCCACATTCGCACTTTGTTGCTGACCTTCTTCTTCCGCCACATGCAGGATCTGATCAAGCGCGGCAACGTGTTCATCGCGCAGCCGCCGCTATTTTCGTTGAAGAAGGGCAAGTCGCAGCAGTACATCAAAGACGAGCGCGAGTTCGTGAAAGTGATGGTCAAGCGCGCCGCTGACGGCCTGATCGTGCGCTATGGCGAGGGCGCAGCCAAACTGGAAGGCAAAGATCTGGCACGCTTCATGGCGGTGCTGGATGAGTATCTCGGATTTTTTGAGAAGCTCGATAAGCGCGTGCGCAATGAGAAAGTCACCGAATTGATTCCAAAGTTCGATCTGGCCAAGCGCACAGACTTTGAGGGCGACAAGAAAACTCCACCCAAGAAGATCGAGCGGCTGGAGAAGGAACTCAAGAAACTGCAGAAGGACGAGGGCTTCAAGACAGTGGAGTCGAAGTTCGACGAAGAGCACAACCTGTGGGAAGTGAGCTTCGTCAACAAGCACGGCGCCCAACACACGATCAACTGGGAATTGGCGTCGAGTGCCGAGTGCCGCCAATTGATTGCGAAGTTCAAGCAGATCGAGCCTTACATGGAGCCTCCGTTTGTAGTTGAGACTCTCGCGAAGGCGGCGCCTGCCAGCAACGGCGACGGCGCCGATGGAGAAGCCTCCGAAGAAGAGAAGGGCGAGAAGAAAGCCCCCAAGCCGGCAAAGCGCAAGGAAGTCGAAGTTGTCGAGAAAACGAACGTCCGCGAGCTTCGCGACTACGTCATCAATGAAGGGCGCAAGGACTTCTCCATCCAGCGCTACAAAGGCCTGGGTGAGATGACAGCGCCTCAGCTGTGGGAAACGACCATGGATCCTGAACGCCGGACGCTGCTCGCGGTGAAACTGGAAGACATCGCCGAGACTGAAACCATCTTCACCACGCTGATGGGCGAGGACGTCGAGGCACGGCGAAAGTTCATTGAGGATAACGCGCTGGATGTGAAGAACCTGGACATCTAAGACCTCAGCTGCCAGCATCTAGGCGGACGGAGGTGAAGATGCGCGTCGCCTTGACTGTGTTGTTGTTGGCTAGTTCCTTGCCCGCCCAAAGCAAGGTGGACTTCTCCGGAATCTACTTGCGCATCGAGACCTGGTTTCGAGGAAAATCGACGCCGGCGATTCCACGCATTCTCGATATCAAACAGACATCCGCAGAAGTGCTCGTCACCGGCATTCAGAATCGCGAGACTGCGGAAGTTCGTTACCACCTTGCCGAGGGAAAAAAGCAAAAGGCGGACGCGAGAATAAGCGGTGATAAGTTCTTCATCAAAACAACCGGCTTCGTGCAACTTCCATCGTTTGAGCCATTCGGTATGCCTTGGCGCATACCTCAAGTCGTCGAGGAGAAGTGGGAGCTCTCGCCTGATGGAAACCAGCTCAAGATCCACCGCAAGTACAGTGGAAGCAGCGAGGATATTGACATCTATACTCGCGAACCCTCGCGCGACGCCGCCCTTGCCGCAGCTGCGGCGAAAAACACGACCGGGTGCAGTGAAGGAGAGGCGTTGGCTTCTCTGAAGAGACAAGTAAGCGGTGATCGGACGTACAAGCAAGGCTATGAACTTGGCATGGTCTCCATTCGGAGAATCACGAAATGTGTAACGTACGATCTCGCACTCTCCGGCGACTTCTTCAAGCAACTTCGTCAAATCAGAGATTCCCAGGGTATGCATTTTGTACGAGGGGACCAAGTCACCACCGCATTCGACGGCGACCTGGTGCTCGAAGTTGGCCCCCGCCCTTATGAGTGTGTGGGGGAGGCAGGGCAATGGTTGTCGTCAGGAGAGCCTCCCGAATCCTCGCTGGATCTGCGTTTCAAGGTCCGATGGCTGGGGTCAGCGGAGCGAGACCTGGACGAGGTTCGATCGGAATCTCGGTATGAGCCGTGGCGCGAGTGGAGCAATCCTGTGATGTTCTACCGGATGCGCATTCCAGCACACAACATCCCTCTGACGGACGAACTCGAAGTCATGGTCTTCACCAAGAACGGCGAACAGTTGGCTTGCGTGAAGGGTCATCTGTAGGTTCGTGGCACAAGTTACTATACTTGCGTCCATGAATCCCACCCGATTGTTCTGTGCCGCAAACGCATTCTCGCTGTTGACTGCGTTGTCCTTTTCGTCTGCCCAATCAGTTGCTCCTACTCCTCCGATGGGCTGGAACAGCTGGGATTCCTACGGCACGACGGTTCGCGAAGAGCAGGTCAAGGCCAATGCTGACTGGATGGCCGAGCACCTTGCGAAGTACGGATGGCAATACATTGTCGTCGACATCCAATGGTATGAGCCGAATGCGCAGGGACACGACTACAAGCCGGGGGCTCCCTTGACCATGGACGAGTACGGGCGGCTCATGCCTGCCATCAATCGCTTTCCTTCTTCCGCGAACGGCGCGGGTTTCAAGCCGCTGGCAGATTACATTCACGGCAAAGGATTGAAGTTCGGCATTCACATCATGCGGGGCATTCCTCGGCAGGCGGTCGAGAGGAATCTTCCGATCAAAGGCACGTCTTACCACGCAGCCGATATCGGCGACAAAGAGAACGGCTGCCGCTGGAATCCGGACATGTGGGGAGTGGATACGACCAGGCCGGGGTCGCAGGCTTACTACGATTCGATTGCTGATCTCTACGCGTCGTGGGGAGTCGACTTCATCAAGGCTGACGACATGGGAAGCCATCTGTATCAGCCGGCGGAGATGAAGGCGCTGAGTCAGGCCATTAGAAAAACTGGAAAGCCCATGGTGCTGAGCATTTCGCCTGGACCGGCGCCGCTTTCAGAGGCGCAGTTCTTCGAGAAGTACGCGCAGATGTGGCGCATCTCCGACGATTTCTGGGACGACTGGAAACTGTTGCGCCAGCAGTTCGACTACACGCGGGACTGGGCGCAGTTGGTGGGAAAGAACGACACTTGGCCTGATGCTGACATGCTTCCGCTCGGCAAGCTGCGTGTAACTGCAAAAGAAGGCGGGGGTGAACCGACGAAGTTCACTCCGGATGAACAGCAGACCGTGATGACTCTATGGAGCATCTTTCGCTCACCGCTGATTTTCGGCGGAGACCTGCCCAGTAACGATGCGGCCACGACCGCACTCATCACGAACGGGGAAGTGCTGGAGGTGAACCAGCATAGCCACGGTGGGCATCAGGCGCTGGAGCGTGGGAATATCCGCGCATGGGTGGCCACTGGATCGAAGTCAGCAGAGCACTATCTAGCGGTCTTTAATCTGGGTGAAACCCCAGAAGATGTAATCCTCGGATGGAATGATCTTGGCATCTCAGGTTCTGTACTCGAAGTGGGCAATCTCTGGTCGCACAAATCCGGCCTTCCCGTCGACGGCATCCATGCGAAACTGCGACCGCATAGCAGCATTCTGTATCGCGTTACCGCGAGTGAAAAATAGCAGGTTACTGTTGAGTTGCAGTTCCGGCTGAAAAAGCCGTTGCAAGATTCCGTGCTTCCCTCATTCTCTCTTTGCGGAGGGAAGCATTATGACAACCTTGGCGGAATCGCTGAGCACAATCAAAAAACCGTGGCAATGGATGGCGGTCGGGGGAGTGGTTCTGCTGATTTGGGCAGCAGTGGCGATGCCCAACCTTCACCGGAGCATTCCGAGGGCCTCAGTGCGGGAACAAGCGTATGCTCCACCGACGTCGAGCTTATACCCGAGACCTGCGATGAAAGCTGCTGCTTTCACGGCGTCGCAGGCCGATGCATCGCCGATGGAGGCGAAGGCGCACCGCGTCACAGCCGGCGCGGATGTAGGCAGAAAGATCCTCCGCACCAGTTCGCTGGAAATGATCGTGCAGCACCCGGCGGATACTGCGGGGAAGATAGGCGCTCTGGCTGAAAGTATGGGCGGCTACCTGGTCAGTTCTGAAGGCGGAGGCCAGACCGCTACCTCCGGAACGCTAACGATCCGAGTCCCGGCGGCGCGATTCGAGGAGGCCATCGAGCAGATTCGCAAGCTCGGGCTGCGAGTTGAGAAAGAAAAAGTCGACGCCCAGGATGTGACCCAGCAATACGTCGATCAGGATGCGAACATCCGCAACCTGCGGGCTGAGGAGGCGCAATACCTCACGATTCTGAAGCGGGCGACGACCGTGAAAGACATGATGGTGGTCAGCGAGCAGTTGAGCGATGTCCGAGGGCAAATCGAGCGGCAACAAGCCGAGTTCGATGCTCTCTCTCGCCAGATCGAAACGGTGGCCATCTCGATTTCCCTCAGAACCGAATCCGTGGAGCAAGTCTCGGAACTGAACTGGCGTCCGCTATATCAGTTCAAATTGGCGATGCATGATGGACTGGACAGCCTTGCTGACTACGCGACTTCGATGATCACAGTCCTTTTCTACCTTCCGGCAGTGTTGTTGTGGGTGGCGACAATCTTTTTCGGAGCATTTGGGTGCTGGAAGATCGGCCGATGGGCCCTGCGGCGTTGGCAGGGTACGAAAACCGCACCGGCAGTGGCACAGGGATGAGAATGTACTACTGAACGGTCGGTGGCGTAATCTCAGTTTCGGGCTTCTCTCCGCGAAAGACGCGCGAAATCCCGCGAACGACGCGGCGCATGGGGAGTTCACCCTTGTCATCGGAAAAGAAGATCTCACCAATCCGGCTGCTGCGGTAATACCAACGCTTCAGTAGTGCGATATGCTCCATTGTTTCGAGTGCGGACTTCGCTTTGATCGGATGGATGGTTAAGAGTGATTCGTGGACTCGCGATTCCATGGAGCTGGATTTTTCGTGATCTGCGGGCTGGATGCTGAACTGAGTTGGTTCTGAGATCTGTCCCGTAGCCACGCGAAAGAATGTGACGCAACCCGGAACGTGGCTTGGCTGAATCATAAGCGCCGAGAGCGAGTCGAGACGCCGGACAATCTCCGGGAGCTGGCTGAGAATCGATTTCAGCTTTTCCACACGGGCGTGGATTGCCGCGGCATCCTCAAAGGCCAGGTTTGCCGAAGCAGCATCGCGCTGATCAGAGAACTCCCGCAGCAGCGACTCTCCACCGCTGTCGAAGAACGTCTGCACGCGCTTCACTTCCACGGCATACTCCTCATCGCTGCAGCCCTTGAAGCACGGTGCCAGGCACATTTTCATCTCGGAGTAAATGCATCCCGGGAATTTCGGGTCGGGGTGAAGGTCTTCGACGCAGCGGCGCATCTTGAAGAAATCGAGCGAGTCGTTCATGAACTTTTCGGCAACGACGCGAGACATGAACGGACCGTAGTAAAGAGCGCGTCCATTGAGCCTTCCCAGGCGCGTAGTGATCGAGGCGCGGGGATATTCGTTTTCGAGGTGCAACTTCACAAAGGGAGCGAGGCGGAAGCGCAGTCGATTCTGATATGTCTTGGGAAATGTGTTCCGGAGAAGGCGATAGAGCAAGAACCCGGATTCGAAGTCCGATCCCGTCGGCGAGTACTCGATCGTGCGGACGCGGTCGCGAAGGTTCAGTTTCTTCGTACGTTCCGTGGCCGGACCTAGCAGGCGTTGCAGCCTGCGACGAAGATTGGCTGTCTTGCTGACGTAGGGCTCGGTGCGAGCATCTCCTCCACTTAGCGCGAAGACCGCGGGGCTGGCGGGAACTGCGGCAAATAGTTCCG
>Ga0335078_10009478_pt1 | contig 14439 bp, 13 predicted proteins | sample Lox_Sample_32_FD_206711 | JGI IMG/M metagenome (GOLD analysis project Ga0335078, IMG submission 206711) | Soil microbial communities from Loxahatchee National Wildlife Refuge, Florida, United States - Lox_Sample_3.2 | ecosystem: Environmental > Terrestrial > Soil > Wetlands | place: USA...
GCTCACCAGGCACCTGGACGGCGTCCGGGTCCTGCCCGGCGCGATCGTCCGCTGGGGCTCCTACGTGGCGCCCGGCACGGTCCTGATGCCCTCGTTCGTGAACATCGGCGCCTACGTCGACACCGGAACAATGGTGGACACCTGGGCGACGGTCGGCTCGGGCGCCCAGATCGGCAAGAACGTGCACCTCTCCGGCGGCGTCGGCATCGGCGGAGTCCTGGAGCCGCCGAACGCGGTCCCCGTCGTAATCGAGGACGAGACGATGATCGGTTCCCGCTGCATGGTGGTGGAAGGCGCCCGCGTCCGCACCGGCGCAGTCCTAGGCCCCGGCACCCACCTGGGCCCCACCACCCATGTCATCGATACGGAGACCGGCGAGGAACTGCCCCGCGGCGAGGCCCCCCCTTGGTCGGTCTGCGTAACAGGCATGCGCCCCCGCCGCTTCCCCGGCGGCGAGTTCGGCATGCCCTGCGTCCTAGTCCTCAGGCGCCTCCCCCCAGGCCAACGCCACGACAAGGCCGTCCTAAACGCCATCCTCCGCGACCACGGCATCAGCTCTTAAGCGCGCCCGCCCGCTTGCCCGCCGACCCGCCCGCCTACCCGCCCCTCACTCACCCACTCACGCACCTGCCCACCCCTCATTCGCCCGCCCACGCACCTGCCCACCCCTCATTCACCCACCCACCCACCGTCTATGGTCGACAATGGTCGACCATGGATGTGCAATACTGGTGCATTTGCCTGGCACGATTACCCTAGGTGCACAATGAACCTAAATTCAGAGCCGCACCGCAGGGTTCGTCGCCAGGGCCCTGTCACGCTGCGCGGCAACCAGATACCGGCGACGACGACCGATCAGCGGCTGCTCGACCGACGCGGGCCCGCCGACTGGGTGCACACCGACCCCTGGCGCGTCATGCGCATCCAAGCGGAGTTCGTGGAAGGGTTCGGCCTGCTGGCCGAGCTCGGTCCGGCGGTGTCGATCTTCGGCTCGGCACGCACCCGCCGCGATGCCCCCGAGTACCTGATCGCCGAGCAGGTCGCCTGCGGCCTGGTCAAGGCAGGCTACGCGATCATCACCGGCGGCGGCCCCGGGATCATGGAGGCGGCCAACAAGGGCGCGGTGGAGGGCGGCGGCGTCTCCGTCGGCCTGGGCATCGAGTTGCCCACCGAGATGGGCCTGAACGACTACGTCGAAGTCGGCCTCGAGTTCCGCTACTTCTTCGTGCGCAAGACGGTCTTCATCAAGTACTCCCAGGCCTTCGTCGTGCTGCCGGGTGGTTTCGGCACGATGGACGAACTGTTCGAGGCGCTGACCCTGGTCGCCACCGGCAAGATCACCAAATTCCCGATCGTGCTTGTCGGCCGCGCCTACTGGGCAGGCCTGCTGTCCTGGCTGGAGAACACGATGCTGGCCCACGCCAACATCGGCCCGGTGGAGTTCGGCCTTCTCAGCCTGGCCGACGACGCCGAAGAAGTAGTCGAGATCATCCGCTCCGCCCACGCCGGCCTAAGCCTGGACGACCCCGCTCCCGAGACCCTCGTCCTCCCCGGCGACATAGGCCTAGGCAGCTAGCGTCAGCCCGCCCCACGCGGCCAGCCAGGCGAGCCCGCGGACGGTCCGGGCGGGTGGCCGGGTTGCTCAGGCCAGCCCGCGGACGGTCCAGGTGGGTGGCCGGGTGCCGCGGATCGTCTCGGTCATGTCCAGCGCCCGCCGGACCTCCGCGACGTGCCGGGTCCTGACCACGCTCGCGCCCAGCCACCCGCACACCGCCGCGACCGCCTCCACCCCAGCCAGCGAGCCCCCGACGGCGTCCACGTCGACCAGTGTCGCCCATCCGGACTCCGCGGCCGACTCGATCCGCGCAGGTGCCACGCGTACCAGGATCTGCTCCGGCGCGATCCCGCGCCGCACGGCCGCAGCCGCCGCGGCGGGATCCCGGCAGATCAGCCCCGCGCCGCTGCAGGCCGCCAAGTCCGCGTCCAGAACCAGATCGGCGCCTTCGGCGTAACCGCAGATGAGCACGTCCGTTGTGGCCCGGCGGATGGCCGGGATCAGCGCCCCGGCGGTCCCCACGTCGAGCAGCCGCGCCCCGGCCGCAGTGAACGCGACCGCCTCGGCCACGGCAAAGACAGGGGCCATGATCGCGACCGCGGCCGAGGCGCCCCACCGATGCGACAGCACGCTCCGAGCATGGCACGATGCATATGTGCCTGTCCTCTTGTGGGTGGCGATCGCCGTCATCCTCGTCGCCGTCTTCTTCACCGCCACCGGCCGCGGCGGCGAACTCGCCTATGAGCACGCCGACCACGCCCCGCTCAACCTGGGCTCGGTCTCCGGTGCCGACGTCGCCCTGCTGCGGCCGCCCACCGCATTGTGGGGCTACAACATGCAGGTAACCGACGCCGCCCTGGACACTATCGCCCAGGCGCTGCGCGATCGCGACGTCGCCATCGCTCACCTGCAGCAGCAGCTCACCGACCTCAACTACCACGTGCACGGGACCACCCCGGCCTCCCCTGTCGGCCAGGACTTCCCAACCCGGATTGATGAGGGCCCGTTCGGCTTCCAGCCGCGCCCTTTCCCCGGTCGCCACGAGGCCCAACCCCTCACGCCCCCCGAGGCGTGGCTCGCCCCCGCCGAGGCCCCGGCCGCTGAGGCCCTCCCGGATCCCCTGGTATGGGAAGCCTCAGATCCCGAGGCCCAGCAAGATCAGCCCTGGACGTCCCCCGAGGACCAGACATCGCCGTCCCCGCAGGGCCAGTTCCAGCCGGCTCCGCGGGAGGAGCCGTCGCCGGTCGTGCAGGGCGAGTCCTGGTCGGCCCCGCGGGAGGAGCCGTCGCCGGTCGTGCAGGGCGAGTCCTGGTCGGCTCCGCGGGAGGAGGCGTCTCCTGATCCAGCCGATCAGGGCGCCGTCGGACTCGCCGCGGCCCCCGATGCCCCGGCCGCCGCGGGCGACCCCGCTGCCGCCTCCGCCAACGGTACCGGCGCGGACCCCGGCTCTTCTGCCGCCACCAGCATCTCCATCCCGGCTCCCGGCCCAGATGCTGCCGCCGGTGGGCCTGCGTCTTCCGATGTCGCGACTGACCGACCCGCCGCCGACGGCGACGACGTGGTCGAGCAGGGCCAGTGACCGAGTCGCCGCCCGGCAGCGCGCCTCCTGCCGCGCCCGAGCGTGGCGCCCTGCCCGGTCCCGACGGCAAGCTGCGTTGCCCCTGGGGGATAAGCGCACCGGAGTATCTGGCCTACCACGACGAGGAGTGGGGCCGCCCGGTCCGCGGCGATACCGCGATCTTCGAGCGGCTCTGCCTGGAAGGCTTCCAGTCCGGGCTGTCCTGGCTGACCATCCTGCGCAAGCGGGAAAACTTCCGGGCAGCCTTCGCCGGTTTCGAGCCGACCGCGGTCGCGGCCTTTGACGACCAGGACGTGGCGCGGCTAATGGCCGACGGGGGCATCGTCAGGAACCGTGCGAAGATCAACGCCGTGATCGCCAACGCCCGCGCGATGCTCACCCTGCCCGACAGCCTGACCGAGCTGGTCTGGAAATACGCATCCGATTCCGAGCCCGCGCCGCGGACCCTCGATGACCTGCACGCCTCGACCCCGGCGTCCAAGGCGCTAAGCGCCGAGCTCCGGAAGCACGGCTTCACCTTCACCGGCCCGGTCACCGCCTACGCGACCATGCAGGCCTGCGGAATCGTCAACGACCACCTGGCCGCCTGCTTCTGCCGGGACGCCTGAACCGATTCAACTGGCTGCCTCAGCCCCATCTGTCCCTGCATTCACTCAGCCATCAAGGCTGGCCGGCTCAAAGGTCCAACGTGTCGGCCTGGCTAGGCGCAACGATGTGAAGATGTGGCGGTCCTAACCGCTACGTCTTCACATCGTTGCGGTTGTGGGGCGGCCGATTGCGGCGGCCATCCGGTCGACGATGCCGGCGATCAGGGTGCTGCTGGTGCCGATCGTCACCCGGACGAAGCCTTCGCCCGGCGTACCGAAGTGCGGACCGTGGCCCAGCGCAACCTTCCCGCGACGCAGGAACGCTTCAGCCGGGTCCGCGCCGAGGCCCAGCCGGGTGCAGTCCACCCAGGCCAGGTAGCTGGCCTCCGGCGGCACGTACACGGCCTCAGGCAGCCGCCCGGCAAGCAGGCTGCCGAACTCCGTGCGGGCATGATCGAGCTGCGCGTTCAGCGCGTCGAGCCAGTCGTCTCCGGACTCCCAGGCGGCTATGGAGGCGAGCACGCCGAGCAGGCCAGCTCCGTACTGGCAGGCGGAGGGCAGCCGGTCGAGCAGCCGCTGCATGGTCACAGAGCCCGCCACCGCGACGGCGCATTTGAGGCCGGCGATGTTGAACGCCTTGGACGAGGAGGCCAGCGTCACGCCGCACTCAGCCGCCTCGTCCCCGACCGCAACGAACGGCGTGTGCCGCGCCCCGGCCAGGGTGAGCGGCGCGTGGATCTCATCGGAGAGCACGATGACGCCGTACCGGTTCGCGAGCGACGCGACCCGGCTGAGGTCTTCCCTGTTGAACACACGCCCGGTCGGGTTGTGCGGGCTGGCAAGCAGGTAGCCGCGCGCGCCGGCGGCGAACGCCGCCTCAAGCCCGGCGAAGTCGAGTTCCCAGCGGCCGCCAGCCCGGACCAGCGGCACCTCAGCGACCCGCAGCCCCGCCGCGGTGAGGTGCTCGAAAAACGGCGGATAAACCGGCGGGTTGATCACCACGCCGTCGCCCGCCTCAAGAACCAGCCGCAAGATCGCGTCCACGCCCGCCATCACGTCGGGCACCAGGTGCACCCGGCCCGGGTCGACGGCCCAGCCGTGCCTGGCCGCGGCGAACCTTGCGAAGGACTCGCCGACCCAGGTCGGGTTGGAGTAGCCGCAGTCGCCGAGGTCGATGGCCGACCGCAGCACCGCAACCACCGGTTCCGCCAGGTCGTAGTCCATCTCCGCGATGAACGCGGGCAGCACGTCCGGCGGGTGGAGCCGCCACTTCTCGCTTCGCCGCCGCCGCAACTTGCCCAGGTCCAGGTCCTCGAATCCGTTATGCATGCGGCAAAGCCTACGGAGTCATGACCGTCCCGCCCCGGGCCGGGGCGCCGAGCTCGCATAATATGCCGAACGGACCAATGGGAGGCACGGCAGACATGGCTGGAGACGTGATCGTCACCGTCACGCTCAACGCCGCGCTGCACGTCTCCTACACCGCCGAGGGGATGGCCGCCGACGGCATCAACCCGGTCTCCCGAGCCGCCTACCGGGCCGGCGGCCGCGGCGTGACGGCGGCCCGGGTGCTTAATGCCTTCGGGCACGACGTGCTCGCGGCCGGACTGGCGGGCGGCGCTTCCGGCGACCTGATCAGGGAAGACCTGGCCCGGTCCGGAGTGCCGACCGCGTTCACCCTGATCCGGGGGGAATCGCGGCGCGTGTTCAGCTTTGCCGGCCCGGACGGGCCGGCACTCCGGTTCGGTGAGCAAGGACCGTACATCACCACCGAGGAGCTCGGCAGGTTCGCGGCGGATTACCGCCGGCTGATGGCTGGCGCCGCGGCCGTCGTGCTGTGCGGCAGCCTGCCCGACGGGCTCCCGCCCGATACCTACGGGTCGCTGGTGACCTACGCCGCCGAGGCGGGTGTGCCCGCGATCCTGGACGCGGGCGGCCAAGAGCTCATGCATGCCGTCGGTCACCGCCCGGACCTGGTCGTTGCGGAAACCGGTTCGGCCGATCCCGACCTCGGCGCGGCGCTGATCCGGATGGGCGCCGGGGCGGCGGCGGTCGCGGCGGACGGCGCCGTCCGCGTCGTCACCGCGGACGGCGAGTGGACCGCCCGCGTCGCGTCCGCGAGCCCGCACGTCGCCTACCCGCCTGCCAGGGGCGCGCTTGTGGCCGGCCTGGTACCCGGCCAGTTGCTCGGCTGGTCCTGGCCGGACAGGCTCAGGCATGCGCTGGCCCTGGCCGCGGGCGGCACCGACAACGCCGGCCGCCCCGGAGGCTGGCCCGACGGCGAGGACCGCGATCACGTCGACCTGGCCGCCTACGAGCGCCTGCTTGAGGCCGTTACCGTCGAGCCGTCGGCCCGCTAAGGCCGTGCGGTCGAGCCGTCGGCCCGCTAAGGCCGTGCGGTCGAGCCGTCGGCCCGCTAAGGCGCCGTGCGGTCGTGCCCGCGCCGGGTGTCCTCCGCCTCCGGCTCGGGTCTCGGTGCGGAGCCTTCCCGATCGGGCTGCGAGGCCCGCAATGCCGCGGCCGTCAGCGGGCGATCTTGTCGGCCCGGGCCGCGAGAAGCCAGGGAATGGCGCCCCCGCCGCTTTCGGACAGGGCGCTGATCATCATCCCGTTTGCGGCCAGGGCCGAGACGTAGCCGCTCAGCGGCCGGTGCATGCTGGTGAACGTCATCGCCAGCCCGCCGCGCTCGACGTGATCGACGTACCGGCGTGGCTCCAGGTAGGGCTGGGAGAACCGGAACGACGGCGTGCGCATGCTGTCCTCGTCCTGGGCCGATATGAACGGGTGGACCACCGCCAGGCACACTTGGCCGCCTGGCCGCAGCACCCGGCCGATCTCGCCGACCGCGCCGTCGAAGTCGTCGATATCCAGCAGCGACATGCAGGCAACCACAAGGTCGGCGCACTGGTCACGCAGCGGCATCGCCGCCGCGTCCGCCAGCAGCACCGCAATCGCCGGGTCCGCCGAGGAGGCTGCCGCCGCCAGCGTCGGCGAGCGGTCGATGCCGACCACCCGGTGACCGAGCTTCATCAGTTCCCTGCCAGCCCGGCCTTCCCCGCAGCCGACATCGATGACCGGTCCTGGTCCCGGCTCGGGGAGCAGCGCCCGCAACGCAGGCCACGTCCCCTCCCAGAACCCGTCATAGCTGGACGTCCGCGCCCACGCGATCCACTCATCCGCGTGGTCCTCCCACGCCCCAGACAGGCTCACCCGCCCACGGTACCTGCCGGCAGGCCGGTACCTCGCCGCAGACCGTCCGCGGTCGCCGGCGTACTTGCCTGGAGGCGCGGCGGGCGCGGCACCAGCGTGGCATGATCAACCGCATGAGCGCGGCTTCCGGAGAACCAGACATGGCGAGCCTGTTCGCTCCGGTGGCCGTGGAGGAGACCTTCGCCGGGATCCTCGGCGAGGCGGGCGACATCCTCGGCCAGCTCGACGATCCGGTGGACGCCGAACTATGGGGATCGGACCTGCTCGGCGCCCTGTCATCCTCGGCGGTCGGCCCGACGTCGCTGGCCGACAGCATTGCCCGGTCGCTGGTTCCGGCCGCCGAGGCAGCCTCCACACCCGCGGCCCTCGCCCTGCTGCGCGTCCTGTCCGCGGTCGGACCGCCGGCCGTACGCGGCGCCGCATACCCGGCGGCGCAGCGGTTGTCGGACCGCGGCATTGCCGAACCCGCGTGGGCTCAGGCGATCGGCTCCCCGCAGGTCCGGCAGTGCTGGCACTACGCCGACGTCGGCGGACGCCAGGAGTCGCTGACCATGACGTTCGCCTATGGCGAAGCCCAGCACGCGGTTTGCCTGCTCATCGATCACGGCCGCGGCGGCAAGATCAGGGACGCCTGGGTTGTCAAGGAACCCGAGTTGCGCGCGGATACCGAGCGCGCGGCCGACGGCAACCCGATGGTGGTGTTCGAGATGATCGACGCCGCCGCCGCCCGGCGCAGGCTCGAGCAGGCCATCGGCGCGGGCGAATGCCCCGAGCAGCCGGATCAGGTTGACGACGTGGTGGCGCACCGTGCCCTGCTCCGCGCCCGCCTCGAGCTGCTGGCCGGCCGGCCGGCCGCCTAGTCAGCCGAGAAAGTCCTCGATCAGCGGGATCAGGGCGGTCCGGCGAAGCACGCCCATGTGCGTGGTCCCGGGCAGGATGGCGAGCTGCGAGCCTGGGATCAGCTCGTGCATCCGCACGGCGTGCTCGAGCCGGATGAAGTCATGGTCTCCGAATACCAGCAGGGTCGGCGCGCTCAGGCCGCCGAGTTCGGTGTCCGTCCAGCCCTTCGGGTTGCCCGCTGCCCGCGAGCATTTCGCCGCGAACGCCTCGAAGTGACCGGGGTTCGGGGCGAGCCGCGCGTAGGCCTCACGCATCTGCCGGAAATCCTCCGCCGTGGGCATCCGGGTCGAGGTGGCGTGCTGGGCCGGATCGGAGATCTCGGCGTGAAATCCGTCGCCCGCGTACGCGACCGACGCCAGGATCAGCCGGCCGACACGATCGGGATGATCCAGCGCGAACTGCAGCGCCACGCCGCCGCCGAGGCTGAAGCCGAGCACGTCCGCCCGGTCGATGCCGAGATGGTCGAGCAGGGCAGCCACGTCGCCCGCCAGGTAGCCCAGGTCGACGTCGCGGTCGATGTCGGCGGTGCGGCCGTGTCCCTGCAGTTCGGTAGCGATCAGCTGCCGGCTCGCGGCCAGATCCGGCAGCAGCTCGCCGAACGACAGGTCGATGGTCAGCAGTCCGCCGTGCAGCAGCACCAGGGGTGCCGTGGCACGCTCGCCGCCGTGTACCTCGTAGTACATCTTCAGCCCGTTGACGGCTGCGTAGCCTGCCGTTACCTGACTCATCACCCAGTCCCTCTCATCCGATCCCACCCGGACAGACGCACCGTGACCGGCGAACTCATCGCCGGTCACGGGGTCAGCGCCAGTGTCGCGCCGCCGGCGTCGAGCAGGCGATGCGGGCCTTCGGCACCGGCCAGCCGGGCCAGCCCGCCGCGGACCCTGGCGCAAGGTCCGTCCGGGCCGGCCAGCGTGGTGCCGTCGGCATCGACGGCGACCAGGCCGCCGTCATGGCGGAGCAGCACCGGGCCGTCACGGTCGGCCGAGATCGCGACCCGGCCGGCCCGCAGTCCCCCGATCACGTCGGCGGGGTCCTCGCCGGCGCATTCCACCCAGGTTGTCGGGCGCCCCGGCGGGGCGTCGGACCCGGGCTTGTGCCAGTCGCTGCCGCCGACTGGGATCGCCGCCGGATCCCAGGCCAGCCACCAGGACAGCGGGATCGTCCAGCGCAGGTCGAGCCAGCTGGGATGCCACACCTCCAGCAGCGGCGGCCGCCCGCGCATCGGGCGGGTCCAGCTGATCGGCCCGGCGAACGGATGGTTGACCGACAGCAGGCCGCCGCGCGCCTCGGTCGCGGCCAGCCAGTCGTCGGGCTCGCGGCGGAAGTCGATCCAGCCCACGTCGCCGAGGGCTCCCGCGTGCCCGCCGTCGGTCGTCACCTCCTGCCCGGCAAGCAGCGTGATCCGGTACCTGCGGGACGCGGCCGCGAGCTCGGCGTGGTGGCTGACCGTGTTGTGATCGGTCACCGCGAGGAAGTCCAGGCCGCGGCCGGCCGCCAGCGCCGCGAGTTCGCAGACCGTGAGCCCGCCGTCGGAGTGCACGGTATGCGCGTGCAGGTCGCCGGCCAGCCAGCGACTGCCGTCACCGGCCGGCAGGTCCCGCCGCGGCGGCCGGTCCGCTGGCACGGGCGGCGGGGGAGGCGCGGCCGGCACCAGGCCTGCCGCGAACGGCATGGCCCGCGCGGTCAGCCGGTAGCCGACGCCGTCCGGCGGGATCTTGTACAGGCCGATCATGACCTGCCACGTCCCGGCCTCGATCTCGCCGGGCAGGTAGCCGGGCGTGGCCTGCCCGGCGGTGATGGCGAACCATTCCCTGGCGCCGCCCGACCAGCCGCGGAACCCGTGCGGGCCGAGACAGCCCAGATCGAGCACCGCGCCGCCGCGGCGCTCGTAGTCAAGCTCGACCCGCAGCCCTGCCGTCCCCGGGCGCACCTCGACCGGCAGGTAGTGCCAGGGCGAGGCGAACCGGTCCTCGAGCGTCCACCGCCCGGCGTGCCTCGTCACGTCCGCCATGCTTCCATCCGACCAGACCCCGGCCGTAGTTGGCCAGCCTGGCCGGGTCGGCCCGTGACGCCGGGCGCCCGTAAGGTCCGGCGTCGCTGCAGGACCGCGGCGCCGGCTGTCGCGCTGACGCCGACGACGGCGACGGCGGACACGAACGCGTACTGGACCACGGTGGCGAAAATCTGATCGGGCACGCCGAGCACGACTCCGAGCGCGACCGCGCAGCAGGTGCTGGCGGCCGTCGGCGCCCAGCGGCCGGTCAGCAGCGCGCAGCACGGCCCGACGGCCAGCAGGCCGATCAGCACTATCCTGGGCCCGCTCGCGGCGTCGAAGGCCGCCACGATCAGGCACAGCGTGAGGCTCAGCAGCCACAGGCGCCGTATGCTCCACCCGGGCACCAGCGACTCCTGCCTGAGCGGGGCGCCGGCGCTGCCCATCATGGAGCGCACAGACCGCCAGCGGTGCGGACGAGCCAGCAGCACGGCGCCGGCGGCCGCTACCGCGGCGGCGGGAAACCAGGTCGCGGCCGGCCGGACGCCTCCCTGCACGACACTGACGGCCAGCGCGGTCACGAAGGCGAGGTAGCCCGCGACGATCAGCAGGCCGTAGCCGCGACCCAGGCCGCGGTCACGGTAGGCGAACGCCAAGGCGAGCACGGTCATGCCCGCGTACCACGCGGCCACCAGGGTGCCCTGCCCCGAGCGCGGCCCGAGCCCGGTCAGGCTCGCCGGGATCAGCAGCCCCACGACGACGTTGATCGCGTTGCTGTTCAGCGCGGTGCTGAGCACCGCGGCGCCGCGGCCACGCCTGGCCAGGTAGACCGCCGTCACCGCGTTGGGCAGGCTGGTCACCACCGCGAGCACCAGCCCGCCGGTCACGATGTCCGCGACCCGGTACCGGCTGCCGAGCGTGGTGGCCGCCTGTTCCATGACCGTGCTCGCTCCGACCACCACGACCAGGGCGACGGCGGCGGCAAGCGCGTCGCGCCTGGTGCCCCTGCGCGGCCTGATGGCCTCGGCGAGTTCGGTCTCCTCCTCGTGCACCGCCGCGATCAGCCAGCCCGCCCATCCGGTCGGCAGCCGCAATCGTCGCATCCGCTCGGGCCGCATGCCAAGCAGCGCCGCGCTCGGGACCAGCACCGCGGCGGCAAGCACCAGGCCTGCTGCGGGCGCCACCACGGCCATGGCCGTCAGCAGGCACACCGCGGCGACCCAGACGCCTGGGATGCCCGCCAGCAGCACCACCCGCCGGTGGAAGGCGATCCGGCCGGCCACCACCGCCGCCAGCCCGAGCAGCGCCGCCAGGTTGAACACGTTCGAGCCGATGACCACTCCCGTCCCGACGCTGGCCTGGCCATGTGCCAGCGCGGTCACCGCGGAGGTGATCTCCGGGGCATCCGCGGCCAGCGCCGCGACCAGCCCGAGCCACGCCTCGGAGAAGCCGGCCCGCTCGCCGAGCCGCTCCAGCCGGGAGACCAGCAGCCAGCTCGCGGTCAGGCTTACCGCGACCCCGGCGACGAACAGGAGCAGCCACGTGCCGGCCGCCATCACCGCTCCGCCACGCGATGCACGGCAGCGCGACGCACGGCAGCGCGATGACCGGCCATGTCAGGCCGGCGCGCGCGGCCGGCTCTCCGGCCGATCCTGTGACCAATATGCATCGTTCGACCATTATCAGCGCAACACTTCTGCCGCGGTATTTCCCTAAGACCGGCCGGATCGTCTGGGACAGGCTTGCGTGGTGACGCTCGCCGACTTAATTAATCAAGCGTATAATTTCTTCCTGCTGCCGGCCCGGGTGGTCGGCTCGATCACCGGAGGGGCGTATGCGGGCGATGATCGTCAAGGAGTTCCGGCAGCTGCGCCGCGATCGCAGGACGCTGGCGATGATGATCCTGATGCCGATATTGCTGCTTGTGATCCTGGGCTACGCGGCCAGCTTCGATGTGTCCGCCGTCCCCACCGCGGTCGCGGGCCCGCAGGCCAGCAAGGTAGCGAGCGCCCTGCCCAAGCCGTTCCAGCTGGCCGGCTCCTATCCCGCTGCGGACGCGGCCGCCGCCTCGGCCTGGGCGCACGACGAGCTGCGCGACGGGCACGCGGCGGTCGCGATAGTGACCGGCGGCCCGGCGCCCGTCGTCCTCATCGACGGCAGCCAGCTGTTCGCCGCGCAGGCCGCAGAACGCGCCCTCGCCACCCTGCGCGACGGCTCGCGGCTCCCCGCCACAGCCGCCGCAACCGCCGCAACCGCCACCCTGACCGCGGCGGACGTGGCAAGCGCCAGCGTCCAGGTGCTCTACAACCCCCAGCTCAAGACCTCGGACATCATGGTCCCCGGCCTGGCGGGGGTGATCCTGGTCTTCGTCGGCACCGTCATCACCAGCCTGGGCGTGGTGCGGGAACGGCAGGCGGGCACGCTTGAGCAGCTCGCGGTGATGCCGCTGCGGCCGGCCGACGTGTTCCTGGGCAAGATCGTCCCCTATTTCGCGGTGGCCGTCGTGGACCTGGCGATCGTGCTCGCCGTCGGGGTGGCGGTGTTCGGCGTGCCGTTCCGCGGGTCGGCGGCGACCTTCGGCCTTGGCGCGCTGCTGTTCGTGTTCGTCACCCTCGGCCTCGGCGTGCTGATCTCCAGCGTGTCGCAGACCCAGGGGCAGGCCATCCAGCTTGCCGTGATGACCCTGCTTCCGCAGGTGCTGCTGTCGGGCCTGATCTTCCCGCTGTCCTCGATCGTGGCCGGGGTGCGCTGGATCGCCTACCTGCTGCCGCTCACCTACTTCACCGAGATATCGCGCGGCGTGATGCTCCGGGCCGAGCCCATCGGCTCGCTCTGGCCGCCGTTCGTCTACCTGACCCTGCTCGGCGCGGCGGTGGCGACGCTGGCCACGCTGCGGTTCCGCGCCACGCTCGCGCCGGGAGGCGTGCGGTGACTGGCCAAGAGCAGTGGGGCGCCGACGAGATCACCGTCAGGTTCGGCGGACAGACCGCCCTGGACCAGGTCAGCGTCGGCGCGGAAGCAGGCCAGGTCACCGTCGTGGTGGGCGGCGACGGGGCGGGCAAGAGCACGCTGCTGCGCTGCGTCGCCGGCGCGCTGGCACCCGCCGCGGGCACGATCCGCCGCCCGGACGCCGAACGCATCGGCTACCTCCCTTCGGCCGGCGGAGTGTACGACGATCTTTCCGTGCAGGAGAATCTCCAGTTTCGTTCTGCCGTATACAAGACAGCGGCTGCGGAGGCGCGCCGGCAAGCCGGCGAGTACCTGGAGCGGACCGGGCTCGCCGCGGCGCGGGACCGGCTCGCCGGGCAGCTGTCCGGCGGGATGCGCCGCAAGCTGGGGGTGATCGCGGCCCTGCTGCCCGGGCCCGACCTGCTGGTGCTTGACGAGGCGACCACGGGCGTGGACCCGGTCAGCCGGGCCGATCTGTGGTGGCTCGTCACCCGGGCGGCGGCCGGCGGGGCGGCCGTGCTCATGTCCACCACCTACTTCGACGAGGCGGCCCGCGCCTCGCGCGTGCTCGTGCTCGACGCGGGGCGGGCGCTGGCGGCGGGCACGCCCGCCGAGATCACCGCGGCCGTGCCCGGCACGATCGTGGCCGTCCAGGAGCGGCCGGCCGACTCCGACGAGCGGCGCCGAGCCTGGCGCCGCGCGGGTGCCTGGCGGATCTGGCAGCCAGATGGCGCCAGCGCGAGGCCGGACGGCGAGCTCGTACCGCCGGACCTGCAGGATGCGGTGTGCGTGGCAGAGCTGAGAAGAGAGCTGGCCGATGCCTGAGCCGCTGGCCGAATGCGCCGACGTGGGGCGGGTCTTCGGCCGGTTCACCGCCGTCGACGGGGTGAGCCTTGCGGTCGATCCGGGAGAGGTGGTCGGGCTGCTCGGCGCGAACGGCGCCGGCAAGACCACGCTGATCCGCATGCTGCTCGGGCTGCTGCCGGTCTCCGCCGGGTCGGTGCGGCTGTTCGGGCTGCCGCCGTCGAGGGCGTCCCGGCGGCGGATCGGGTACCTGCCGCAGGGCCTCGGGCTCTACGACGACCTCACGATCGCGGAGAACCTGGCCTTCTCCCGTTCGGTGTTCTCCGGCCGGAGTAAGGGCACGGCCGTACCCGATGCGTTGCAAAGGTACGCCGGGGTGTGCGTTCGGGACGTGCCGCTCGGCGTGGCCAGGCGCGCGGCGTTCGCGCAGGCGCTCGCGCACGAGCCGGACCTGCTGCTGCTCGACGAGCCGACGTCCGGGGTGGACCCGCTGGCCCGGGCGCGGCTGTGGGAGACGATCGCCGAGGCCGCGTCGGCCGGCGCCGGGGTGATCGTGACCACGCACAACATGGAGGAAGCGGGCGAGTGCAGCAGGCTGATCGTGCTTGCCGCCGGGCGCGTGGTGGCCGAGGGCACCGTCGCCCAGATCGTCGCGGACCGGCGCACCGCGGTGGTCCGCAGCGCCGACTGGCCCGCCACGATGCGCCTGCTTGAGGCCGTCGGCCTGCACCCGGTGCTAGCCGGAGCCGCGGAGGCACGCGTGACGGCGGTGCCGTCCGTGACGGCGGTGCCGCCCGTGATTGCGGCGGCGGATGTGGCGCTCCGGGTGCAGGGCGCCTCGGCGGGACAGGTCACGCGC
>Ga0335078_10009479_pt1 | contig 14438 bp, 10 predicted proteins | sample Lox_Sample_32_FD_206711 | JGI IMG/M metagenome (GOLD analysis project Ga0335078, IMG submission 206711) | Soil microbial communities from Loxahatchee National Wildlife Refuge, Florida, United States - Lox_Sample_3.2 | ecosystem: Environmental > Terrestrial > Soil > Wetlands | place: USA...
GGACGATTTGCTGGCGTCGGACGGACGGCGCTGGCGCCCGCTATAGAAATTTCACGGCGGACTCGCTCTATCGAGGCCTGTGCCAGCGGCGTGACGTGCGCGGAGAGATCCCTCCACTCCGTCCTGGCCCGCGGAAACCGCGGGAAATGCCACAGCCGCGCGGGCTTCGGTCTGGATGACAACGTGCGATGAGTATTCGCTCGAGATTCCATCTTCATAGCCGGGGAGCCGAATGATACTGGCCGGAGACGTCGGCGGCACAAAAACGAATCTAGGCCTCTTCGACGTGCAGAATGGCGCGCTGACGAAGGTTACCGACAAGCGCTATGTGAGCCATGAGCACAAGGGGCTCGAAGAGATCGTTTCCGATTTTGTCCGCGCGAATGCCGGATCCAAGATTTCCGCGGCAGGTTTCGGAATCGCCGGCGCGGTGGTCGATAATCACGTGCACACGGCGAATCTGCCGTGGAACGTGGACGGAGCAGCGATGGCTCGCCTGCTGGGGCTCGAGCGCGTGCGGCTGCTGAACGATCTCGAAGCCACGGCGCACGGAATCGGGGTGCTGAGTCCCGGGGATTTCGAGGTGCTGCATCCGGGAGTGGCCGCTCCACAGGCGCCGCGCGTGGTGATTGCGGCGGGAACGGGCTTGGGCGAAGCGGTCATTTTCTGGGATGGCACGAAGCATATTCCGACGGCGACGGAAGGCGGCCACGCGGATTTCGCGCCTCACACCGTGCGCCATGCAGAGCTTTGGAAATTCATCAAAGCGCGCAGCGAATTCGTGAGCGTGGAGCTGGTTTTATCGGGCAGGGGATTTCGGACGGTACACGAATTCCTGAGCCAGGCCGTGCGGCACCCGTGGTTTGACGATCCTAAAGTGGATTCTGCTGTCGAAATCACGCGGATGGCGCTGACGAAGGAATGCCCGGTTTGCGTCGATACGCTCGGTTTGTGGGTCGAAATTTACGGCTCCGAAGCGGGAAATTTGGCTGTCCGCAACGTAGCGCGAGGCGGGATCTACGTGGCAGGCGGAATCGCGGTGAAAATTCTGCCGCTGCTCAAGGATGGGCGGTTCGTTGCGGCAGCACAGCAAAAGGAAAAGATGACGGAATTTCTCACGCAGATTCCGATTCAAGTCGTGCTCGACGAGGAATGTCCGTTGAAGGGTGCGGCAAGCGCAGCGTGGAAAAAGCAGTAGCGCCTCGCGAAGCAGGCTCCGCTCCATCAGAGTTTAATCAGTTCTAGTCCTTAGTTGCAGTACCTCGATTCGATCGAAAGCATGGCTTTTCCCACCATGCCAGGTGGCTTCCGTACCTATCTCGCGACGGTCATCCGCTGGCATCTGTGCGCGGCCCTAACCATCTGAATTTTCAGAATATTGTTGGCACGCCGATCTGGCATACGAATTGCCGGAGATTACGGTTCAGGACTAAGTGCGGAGGCCATAGTTGATCACAAAACGCATTCTGGGATTTGCAATCTTCACGCTAGGAATGGCCGTGCCCGCACACGCGCAAATGCCCCATGGAGCTGGTGCGGGCAGTTCGGGAAGCTCTGCGGGCAGCGGCGCAAGCGTCGGAGGTTTTGGCGGTGGCGGCGGGTTCGGCGGGGGAGGAGTCTCCAGTGGCAGCAAACTGCCGAGCGTGCCGGTTTCGTGTCCCAAGATGCTCGGCGTGAGCGGCTCGCATGCCGACTTCGTGCCGTCGACGTTCGTACCTTACGACAAAGCGCTCATTCAGGGCCAAACCATTATCGATACCCCTGCGCCGACCGTGGCTCAAGCGGCCCGCGAGGTGGCCGCCGCGCGCGCAGAGCGAGCCAAATTCGCACTCGTGCAGGACTCTCACGGCAATGCGATGATCGTCCGGCGATAGCTGTTTCTCAGCTGCCGCGCCTCGTTAGGATTCCCAACCAATTTGTGTCCACTACGTTGCCGTAAGCCGATGGCGGCGTGTCTCCGCCAATTCAAGAGGTGGCCATAAGAAAAGACCGGCTGGCGCTTTAACTCGCCAGCCGGTCTTTTTTGAGATGCAGTGTTCGGGTGCAGCCGTCGCTACTTCATGTTCGCGCTGCTGAACGAATAGACGAAGCTGACTAGCGCCGTATTCTGCTGTTTCACATACTTAAAGTTGCTGAGGCTCTGGAAGAATATCGGCTGGCTTGCGAAATCGTACCGATACTCACCGCGGATCAGCAATGCACTGGTCAGGTTGTAGGAATACGTCCCGGTGACTTCCTGTGCCCAACCGCGGCAATCGGGACGAGGGCTGGAGCACCCCAGCAACAGAGTATAGCCATAGGGATCGTCATAATACTCGTAGCGGACCGCGAAGTTGGTTTTCGGGCTCCAATTGTACTTCGCATATCCTGCTACGCCCCACCAGTTGACGGCTGGCGTTGGTTCACAGCTCTCGAAATACCCGTCTGCATGTACGCCGCTGCTGCTCCCGACGACATCGTCGCAATCGGTATCCTGGTAGATGACCGGCCCGAAGCCGTAATCACCGTTAATCTGGAACGCCCATTTCGTGTTGGGTGTGAAGCCGATGACGGTGTCGGAGATCTGGCGCCAGTCGTTCAGGCTCTGGCCATCGAAACCGACGCCATCCTGAACGGGTCCTGCGAAGTAGTTCTCTGTGAACGACCACTTCATGTTCGGCGTGAAAGCGAGGCTTGTACCGTACGTCAGGCCTGAGCTTTGGCCGTTCGTAAACCCGTCGAGAATCTCGGCGTGGTTGATCAGGGTGTTATTCCAGCCGTTCACCAAAAAGCCGGTGAGCGCCCACTTGGAATTGAAGGCATACTTCAGATTCGCGCCGAAATGGAATAACGGAATCGCGTAATCGAAAAGCAGGCCGCGGCTGTAGTTCCAGTTGGCATTGCTTTCGATTACTTCGGCACCCATGGGAGTAACGAACTTTCCAACGGTAAGCGTCAAGCCCTTGCCGACGGGGAAGAGATAATCGAGATAGGCTTCCTTGAGGAAGAAATTGCTGCCGTCGGCAAAACCGTTTCCGAAGGCCGAAGGCGCGTCGCTGCCGTTGATCAGTTTCGCCGCGTATCCGTAGCCCGCCGAAACGTGGTATCCGAGCCGGCTTTCCGTACTTGAGGAATCAGCGGCCTTGTCGAGAATCAATTCAGCCATGTTGAAGTTAAACGAGTTTGTGGGCCCTTCAAATGACCGCAGACCCTCGAGGTTGTTGTACGGGTGATTGTTGTCGTAGCTGTAGTAGACGTCGCCGAAACCGCTGAGCGTTACCGGGCCGAGCAAGCCGGCAAGATTGATCTTCGGAGCGTCGGCTGCGGGAGCAGCGTTCGGAGTAAAGGTGGCGGCCGACGCCGAATTCGGATCCGGCTGCACGAGGGCTGCCGTCTTCATGCTGGCCGTACTCTCTTCTTTGAGTGAGGCAATTTCCTGCTGGAGGAGCGTTACTTCCTTTTCGAGCTCCTGCAAACGCTCATCCGCCGTAGGCTGCGCCGCTGGAGTTGCAGGTTGAGCGCTTGCTGGCTGCGATGACGCCGGTTGCGAACTTGCGGGCTGGGCACCGCCATTGGTGGATGGCTGATCTCCCGCCCGCGACGCCGGCGACCATCCTAAGGCAAGAGCTGCGGCCAACGTGACCATGGCCAATTTTAAGCATACGTTCTTCATATACTTTTTCCTCTCCCTCCCTGACGCGCTCACAATTTCGGCTCGCGAGTCGCGCCTTTTACCCTGGATAAACGATGGATGGAGGTAAGGTACAGACGGCAGGGCGAATGGTCCAACTCATTAAATCTATGGCTTATATTCAAATCTCGACTGCGGACATTTATGGAATCTTTATATTGATTGCGGCAATGGCGAACGCCACTTCTCTAGGGACATGAAACCTAGGCCGTTCCTGCGCCGAGATTCCTCGCGCTCGCCAAATCGCCCGCTTTTAGGGCAAGTCGACAGCAAAAGCGCGAAAATCGGGCAGCTCACTCCTGGGAATAACAATCGCCGAACGGAAGATAAAGGGAATGCCGCCGCGGCGGCTAATGTTTGACAAAGAGCCAAAGGAGGCCGAATACGACGACGGGGATCAGCGCCATCGCGATGTAGAAGAGAACCTGTCGAATCCACGGAGTGCGGCGCTTTTTCCAGTCGTGCAGCTCGGCGCGGTCGGAGACGCCGACTTTTTCGGGATGCTGGAGGTCCAGCGCCATTTCGTGAGCACTGGCGTAGCGGTTTTTGGGGTCGCGCTCGAGGGCGCGGTAGATGATCTCCTGAAGTTCCGGTGAAAGGGTCGGGTCGACTTCCCGCGGGGGAATCGGATTATTGAGCAGCCGGTCGTTCATGATCGCGAACGGGTTGGGGCCCTGGAACGGCGTTTTGCCGGTGAGCATTTCGTAGAACATGACGCCGAGCGCGTAGATATCGCTGCGGCCATCGCCGCGCTTGCCCTTCACCTGTTCGGGGGAGATGTAGTCCGGCGTGCCCATCACTTGCGACAGCTTCGCGAAGGTGAGGCGGCGCGCGCCTTCCTGCCCCGCGATGCCGAAATCGATCAGTTTGATCTGATCGTCGGGCGAGACCATGATGTTTTCGGGTTTTAGATCGCGATGAACGATGCCGTGCGAATGGATATAACCGAGGGCATCGAGTATGCCGAGGGCGATTTTGATGGCGCGCTCGCGAGGCAGCTTTTTTTCCTGGGTCAGGATCTGCCGCAGAAGGCGCCCATCCACCCACTCCATGACCATGTAAATCTGGCTGCGATTCGCATCGCCAAAAACCTTCATTACGCCCGGGTGATCGAGAGCCAGGCCGATATCCTGTTCGCGCTTGAAGCGGTCGAAAAGGACGGGATCCGCTTCCATTTCGGGGTGGGGGATTTTTATGGCGACGGTACGGCCGTTTTGCAGGTCGGTGGCTTTGAAAATGGAGGCCATGCCGCTGCGGGCCGCAACGCTTTCCAGCTTGTAGTGATCGAGTTGGTCGCCGGGGCGGACCGGAAGCCTCGTATGCGCGTCAGGCAGGGATCAGCGGGCGTCCCGGTTAGCGCAGCCGGTAAGGCCGCCCCCGGTACATTCCGACACGCTCGACGCCTCGGACGCGGATTATTTGCAGGGAGATATTATCACTGCCGTCGCGCTGGTTGGCAACATCGACGAGGCGCTTCGCGGCGACTTGCAAATCGCCGGCGTGGCCAGCGATCGCGGCAATTTCCGAGGCGGTTACCGAGCCGTGCAGGCCGTCCGAGCAGAGGAGCAGAACGTCACCGACGAGTACCTGATGCTCCTGCACGTCCACATTCACGAAAAGTTCCGCGCCGAGCGAGCGCATCAGGAGGTGCTTCGTGCCCGCGCCGGAGGCTTCCGAAGAGGAAACGATGCCGAGGCGAATCTGCTCGTTTGCGACGGTATGGTCGCGGGTGAGCAGATTCGCGTGGCCGCGGCGAATCAAGTAACAGCGCGAGTCGCCGACGTGCGCGACGGTCGCGCGATCGTATCGAAGGGCGCAGGCGACGAACGTTGTCGCCATGCGCGCGCCTCCCGGCACGGCTTCGTGGCCAGCGTCCATCACGCGAACGTTGGCCGTTTTGACGAGCCGCTCGAGCAGCGCGGAGTGCGATTCATTCGGTGAAGCTTCGCGGAACCCGGCCATCACGCAATCGATGGCGGTATGCGAGGCGACTTCGCCGAGATCGTGGCCGCCCACGCCGTCCGCCACGGCGAAAAGCCAGCCGCGCGAACGCGTTTGTTCGTCATTTTCGGGCACGACGTAGCCGAGGCAATCCTCATTGCCCTGGCGCACCCGGCCTACGTCAGTGATCTGTGCGAACTCGACATCCATGGAGTCTTGGAACGGGCGGGGTCCTTCCGCGACGTCTTTGACTCGTGCAACGCCCGTCGCCTGAAGGCCTCGATACATTACAACTCAATCCTCTGTAACCGGAGCGACGCTGAGCCTGGAGCGCTCCCTACCAGTATCGTGCAGTCGTTCAGCGGCCTGCTCGCTGCATTCCCGTCAGTGAGCCTGCCTCTTCTTGATTATTGTGCCGAGAGCGCGAAAGTGGGGATACAACGTTTGAATGGGCTGGATAAGACTTCCTGATGGGAGCGACGTGGCAGAAGGAGCCGGTGCGCGGAGACAACCGGCTTTAAACCGCAGGCGAGAAAATTCAGAGGAGCCTTCCTCGAACTTTTTGATATGATCTCGGCGCCCTCAGACTCGTAATCCCCTCACGCTTCAATTCACTTGGGAGATCGCCATGGCTCACTCCGTATCGGTTCGTTCCCTCACTGTCCTTTTCTTTCTCAGTGTACTTGCAGGCTGCGCCAGTTCAGGCGGAGACATCACCGTATCGGTGGCACCGCAAACGGCCTTTGTCGGGGCCGGGCAAACCGTCCAGTTCACCCCCACAGTCACAGAAAGCATGCGCGGCGTAGTCTGGTCCGTCAACGGAGTAGCGGGCGGCACCTCGACCACTGGAACCATCGACGCAAATGGAAACTACTCCGCGCCGAACGTGATGCAAAACACCTCGGTGACGATCACGGCGACGAGCGTGAGCAACAAGAGAAAAACTGCGTCCGCGACGGCGTCAGTGGTTGCGCCGGGAGTAGTGACCACCACGAATGAGCCGCAGGTGGCCCAGTACACAATCAATCCGCCGGCGGACGCAAACGTCTCCATTGAGTTCGGGACCGATACGAGCTATGGGCTGACCACATGGATGCAGGCAGCTCCGACGGGTGGGGGAGCGGTGAGCATCTACGTGGCGGGAATGCGCGCAAACACGCTGTACCACATGAGAGCAGTCATCCAGTTCACCGGCAGCAACACCGTTGACGACTCAGACCACACCTTCACCACCAGCGCATTCCCGGCGAACGAAATACCCTCAGTTACAGCCACCACAACACCGGGAATGACGCCGCAGAGCGGAGTGGAATTGCTGGACGTGTTCGAAAGCGCCCAGACACCGCAGGTGGGTGTTGAGGTAACGGACCTGAGCGGGAACATCCTCTGGGGATACCTCGCCAATTCTCCCGCGGGATATATCGCAGACCCAGCCAAGCTTATGCCCAACGGGCACTTCCTGATCCAATTCGGTGCGTCCCAGCCAGATGGGGTTGACTCGGAGCTTGAGGAGGTCGACCTCGGAGGCAACGTCATCTGGCAGATGACAGCTGCCGATCTGAATCAGGCTCTCGCATCCGCGACGTGTGCCGGCTGCAACATCACGGTGGTGGGAACGCATCACGACGTGGCCATTCTGCCGAACGGGCACTTGATACTCATCGCCGCGCAGCAACAGTCCCTATCGGGATTGATCGGCGAGCCCAGCCCGATTACGGTGACCGGCGACGTGCTGATCGACCTCGACCAGAACCACAAGCCCGTTTGGCTCTGGTCCGAGTTTGATCATCTCGATGTGAACCGTCATCCGATGTCTTTCCCCGATTGGACGCACACAAATTCCGTGGTGTATTCGCCCGACGACCACGATTTAATCGTTTCCATGCGCCACCAGGACTGGGTGATCAAGGTCGATTACGACGATGGCCAGGGAACCGGGAATATCCTTTGGAAGCTTGGCTATCAGGGTGACTTCACGCTGATCAATGGCACCGATCCGGTGGATTGGCAATACGCGCAGCATGATGCCAACCTGCCCACGGCGAACAGCAGCGGTTCCTTCCGGCTCATGATGTTCGATAACGGCAACAACCGCGTCCTGGATAGCGACGGCGATATCTGCGGCGCCACAGGCCAGCCCACTTGCTATAGCCGGGTGCCGATCTACACGCTCGATGAATCGGCGAAAACGGCCACAATCGACTGGGTGGACAATCTTTCTCCCGTGTTCTCCACTTTTGGAGGCAACGCCCGCTTGCTCGCCAATGGAAACGTCGAATTTGACGAGTGCGGGCCCTTCTCTACTCCTGGCTCCGTAATTTTCGAGGTGACTCAAGCGACGCCGGCGCAGACAGTGTGGCAAATGCAGATCGCGGGGCTGTGGGCGTACCGCGGGTATCGCATGCCGAGCCTCTATCCCGGCGTCCAGTGGTAGCCGATCGGTTGAATCTTAACGGGCATCTTGCGATCACAAAAAAAGCGGGCCCGGGTTGCGCCGAGCCCGCTCTCTCGAATGCTGCCTGGTCTTAAATCGGCTAAACCGACGCGCGATTGGTGACGAGCGTCGTCTTGCCGGTTTTCTTGCTCGAGATGGTGAAGTAAATCCCGCCGTAGATGGCCCAGACCGCCGCGATGCCCAAGGCCAAATACGGCTCCATCTTCGTGCCGTAACCCATGAACGGCCCGATCAGATAGAAGGACATGCAAACGAGGTTGGCCACGACGCCGAACGCCGGAACGAGCCAGTGCTTGATCAAGCTGAAGTTGGGGTGCTTGTGATAAGCCACCATGCAAACCACGCAGCTCAAGCCGTAGAGCAGGAAGGTTCCGAAGTTCGACGCCAGCGTGATCGTTGTGAACGAGTTCGGCAGCGCCGCCATCTTGTCGTGGGTCAAATAACCGAAGCTTGACCAGAACCCGTGAGGCAGGGCCTGAATGGCGGCATCGGCCGGTGCGCCGGCATCGCCGAAGTACATCGCCAGACCGAGGCAGCCGAAGATGATGGAGACGATCGCCAGAGTCCAGATGGCCTTGTGCGGGCTGAGGTTCTTCTCGTGGAGAAGGCCGAAGTGTTCCGGCACTTCCTGATCCTTGCCCATCGCGTAGGTGACGCGCGCGCCAGTGTTGATGCAGGCGAGCGTCGTCCCAATGAGGGCGAGGAACACCGTGAAGGCCTCGATCAGCATGAACGCTTTGCCGTGGCCGTTGAAGAGCGTGTCGCCAATCATCACCATCAGGTCAGCGAGCGGAGCTGCTGAGCCGCCGGCGCTGGCCATGGTGTAGCCGCTGTTTAAGACGTAGTTTGTCGCGAAATACTCGAAGAGATAGCAGAATGCGCCCTGCACGAGAAGCGAGGTAATGACGGCAATCGGAATGTGCCGTTTCGGATCCTTGGCCTCGCCGCCTAGCGAAGTACACGATTCGAATCCGACGAGAATCAGGATCGCGACGGTCGCCTGCACGAACATAAAGCCAAACTTGTGAATTCCGATCACCGAAGTCGCGGTCGGATGCGAGAGGAAATTGCCCATCGAATCGGTGGTCGGATAATCGATGTGGAACGGCACGGGAGCGCCGCTCGCATCTTTCTTGCAAACGGGATTCATGCTCGAGTCACGCACGATGTTGTTCTGCGCGTCCGTTTGGAATTCGCAGTCATACGAAGCGCCGGACGTGGCATCCCACTGCCGCGCCACGCTGCCCGGCGGATGCGCCATGCGGTAGTGAATCGCCATGATCGAGAAAATGATCAGCGCGGTGATTTGGATGACGTTCATCGCCACGCTGACTGCCGTGGAGCCGGTGACGCCGCGATGCGCGATGTAGCAAACGAGAATCGTGAAGACAACGCCGACCGCCATCATGAACATGGGCCCAGGATTGGATGCGTTCATGAAGTTGGGCCAAAGAGCGCCTGTGACGTAGCCGACGAACGCGCCCGTGGCGGCGACCATCACGCCGGGATAGATCCAGTAGTAGAGGTGAGAGCCCCAGCCGACGATGAATTTCATCAACCGCGCCCACTTCCATGCTTTGTCGTGATTCAAAAACGCTTGTTCGGCGAAGTAGTAGGAACTTCCAGTGCCGGGGTATAACTTTGCGAGTTCCGCATACGATATGGCGGTCGCCAGACACAGCAGCAAGGCGAAAACGATGCCGCTCCACATCGACGGTGACGTCGCGCCTTCCGTCGCCTGAGCGTAAAAGGTGAGCCACAGGAACGCGCCTGGCGCGATCAACGCCATCGCGTTGAACGTAAGCCCGGTTAGCCCTAACGTAGCCTGCATCTCACCCGTTGTTTTTTGTTCGGCCATCAGACTCTCCTTTTTTAAGGGGGGTGAACCCGAGGGCTGGAGGTTATACAGAAGTATGATTTTCGTAAAATGCAACGTTTTGATGAGGGGGATAGATGTTTCAAATGTCGTTGAAGTGAGCTAAGGCACTTGAAGCGGGCAACTTACGTTTGATATTCGCCCAAGCAGCGGCGTGCACGGCGAATTCGAAATATATACTTTGGCATACGGAATGTGACCGCCGCATGCTCATGGAGGGAAAAACGATTCGCACTTTTCGCGGGCAAACGCCGCAGATTGCAGAAAGCGTTTACGTCGACCCGCAGGCGGTCGTGATCGGAAACGTTGCGATCGGCGAAGATTCGAGCCTGTGGCCGTGCGCCGTATTGCGCGGCGATTACCTGATCCCCCAGGCTCGACTCGCCGTCGACCTGGGGGCCCCTTATGCGATTCGCATCGGCGCGCGCACCAGCATTCAGGACAATTGCGTCATTCACATTCAAGGGGAGAAGTATTTCGCGTCGGTGGGCGATAACGTGACCGTGGGCCACGGCGTGATTCTGCACGGCTGCACCGTCGAATCGAATTGCCTGATCGGGATGGGCGCGATTCTGCTGAACGGGTCGAAAATTGGAGCGGGCAGCATCGTGGCAGCGGGCACGTTGATTCCCGAGGGCATGGTGATTCCGCCCGATAGCCTGGTGATGGGCGTGCCGGGCAAGGTCCGCCGCGCGGTCAGCGAAGCAGAGCGCGCGCAAATCGCCAGCTCGGCCGAGCATTACGTGGAATTCAAGAATGCGTTCATCGCGGAAAACTACGGCAGCTAGGGCAAAGTGGCAAGTGACGAGTGGCTAGTGGTTAGAGGAAACTACGGGCGACTGCGAGCGGTGCTAGTTACCCTGCGCCTTCCGATGTATTCTTAATGTTTTGAAAATCTCAAAAGGCTGGCCTGTGCGGCAAGTTGACGTGCTTTTTTTCCCAGGCACTGGTCACTAGCCACTCGCCACTTTTCAGCGAATGCCGTCAGAAAAACAATTTAGGGCCGTTAAGGGCACGCGGGACATCCTGCCGCCGGATTCGGCGCTGTGGAATTGGTTCGAGCAGACAGCGCGTGAGGTCTTCGAGTCCTACAATTTCCGCGAAATCCGCCTGCCGATTTTCGAGGAAACGGAACTGTTCGCGCGTTCGATCGGGACCGAGACGGACGTTGTGGGGAAGGAAATGTACTCGTTTGAGGATCACGACATGCACTATCTCGAAGATGCGCGCAGGGCTGTTTTGCTGCGCGTACCCTCGATAGCGCAGACAACACCTGACTCCTTCACGCCCTACGAACGGGAAGTGCAGTATTTCTCGGACCGCGTTGAGGAACATATGGCCAAGGGAGAACTGCCCCGGACGCCTCAAAATGAGCAGAGCGTGAGGGTGATAAGAGACTGCCTTTCACATCTGAACTCGTTGCTTTTGGAGTACGCACAGGGACAGCAGTCGTCTACGGCCGCGACCTTTGGTTCCTGGCTCGATCGCATGAGGGCCGCGATCCACGGAATACATTTTGGGGATGTCCTAACGCTGCGGCCCGAGGCGACGGCGAGCGTCGCCCGCGCGTATATCGAGCGTGGGATGCAGACGCTGCCGGGGAATCAGAAGCTGTATTACGTCGGGCCGATGTTTCGCCGCGAACGGCCGCAAAAAGGCCGCTACCGGCAGTTCTACCAAATCGGCGCCGAGGTGCTGGGTCAATCGGACGCGCCGGCGATCGACGCGGAAGTACTCGAGATGCTTCTCGTCTTTTTCAAGCGAGCGGGCCTGATGAATACGACGCTGTACGTCAATTCCATCGGCTGCAAGGAGTGCCGGCCAGCATACGTCGGACGTCTGCGCGAAGAATTGCGCAAAGTGAAGGACAGGCTGGGTCCGGACAGCCAGCGCCGCATCGAGACGAATCCGCTGCGCGTGCTCGATTCGAAATTGCCCGAGGAGCAGGCGGTGATCGAAAAACTGCCGCGCATCTCGGATCACTTGTGTGCCGCGTGCCGCCAGCATTTCGCGGAGCTGAAGGACGAGCTGAATCTGCGCGAAATTTCCTACGAGGAAAATTGGCGGCTCGTTCGCGGCCTCGATTACTACACGCGCACCACGTTTGAGGTCACGGCCACGGGCCTCGGCTCGCAGAACGCCGTCTGCGGCGGCGGCCGCTATGACGGGCTGGTCGAGCTGCTGGGCGGGCCGCCGACGAAAGGGATCGGTTTCGCGATCGGCACCGACCGCGCAATTCTTTCGATTCAGGAAAGCGGGAATATTCCGCACCTGCCGGGACTGAGCGTGCTGATCGCGCGCATGGGAGCGAAGGCGTATCCGGTCGCCGTGAACATCGCGAAGAAACTGCGCGCCTGCGGCCTGGCTGTGGAATTGCCGCCGCAGGAGATGAAATTCGGAAAAGCGCTTGGCCTGGCAGACAAGCTCGGCGCGCGGTACGCGCTGATCATCGGCGACGACGAAGTCGCCGCTGGAACGTTCACGTTGAAGCGCCTCTCGGACGCGCAGCAGCAGAAGCTGAATGAGAATGACCTCCTGGAATATTTGGAATCGGAGAGAAGACGCGGCTAGTGGCGAGCGGCTCGAGAAGAGGCGTGATTGCCTGAGAGCGCAAAAGTAAGACGGTAGCCGCGTGGCGCTGGTTGTTTCCAGCCACCAGCCACTGGCTATTTGGAATCGGGGGACGAAAACGTTGCTCGACGCATTGGGGAATTTGAAACGCACAAAATATTGCGGCGATTTGCGCGCGGCGGATGCGGAGAAAGAAGTCGTGCTGATGGGCTGGGTGCACCGGCGGCGCGATCTGGGGCAGCTCATCTTCATCGATCTGCGCGACCGCGCGGGTATCGCGCAGATTGTCTTCAATAAGGAACAGAATGCCGAGGCGCACGCCAAAGCGGAGGGCTTGCGGTCGGAATATGTGGTGGCGGTCGAAGGGCGCGTGGTGAAGCGGCAGAAATCGAATCCCGAGATTCCCACGGGCGAAGTGGAAGTGATCGCCACGCGCCTCCACGTCTTGAACAATGCGAAGACGCCGCCTTTCGCCATCGAGGACGAAGTGACGGCCAGCGAGGAAACGCGCCTCCGCTACCGCTATCTCGATCTGCGCCGCCCCAAGCTCCACAGCAATATCGAGCTGCGGCACCGCATCGTTTTTGAAATTCGCAAGACGCTCAACGAGCTCGGCTTTTTCGAGATTGAAACGCCGCTGCTGACGCGATCGACGCCCGAAGGGGCGCGCGATTGCCTCGTTCCCAGCCGGATTCATCACGGGCAGTTCTACGCGCTGCCGCAATCGCCCCAAATCTTCAAGCAAATTTTGATGATTTCCGGCATGGACCGCTACTTTCAAATTTGCAAGTGCATCCGCGACGAGGATTTTCGCGCCGATCGCCAGCTCGAATTCACGCAGCTCGACCTGGAAATGTCGTTTCCGCGCCAGGAAGATATTTTCGACGCGATCGAGCGCGTGATGGAACGCGTCTGCGCGCTGATCGGCGTCAAAGTGCAGCGCCCGTTCCGGCACATGGCTTACAAAGACGCGCTGCGGCTTTACGGCTCGGACAAGCCCGATTTGCGTTTCGGCATGGAGCTGCACAACGTCACGGAATTGTTGGAGCCGGCGCGAGCCACGTTGCATTTTGAGGGCAACGTGCAAGCGGTGGTCGCGCCAGGCGCGGCGTCGTGGTCGCGCAAGCAACTGGACGAGCTTTCCGAATTCGCGAAATCGGCCGGCGCGCGCGGGATCTACACCGTAAAGGTGACGCCGGAAGGAGTTTCATCGCCGCTTGAGAAAAACCTCGGCGCGGATGGACTGAAGAAACTGGTCGACGCGCTCGGCGCGAAGCCGGGCGATCTGATCGTCGCCGCGGCGGCAAGAGAGCAAATCGAGCACAACGACACGTCCCTCGGCGTGGCGGGGCAGATTCGTCTTCACCTCGGTGACAAGCTGAGTTTGATCGATCGCAGCAGATGGGAATTTCTCTGGATCACCGGCTTCGCGCTTTTCGAATGGAGCGCGAACGAAAAGCGCTGGGTGAGCGCGCAGCATCCGTTTACGGGCGTATTTGAGGAAGATGTCGAAAAGCTCGAGACGGCGCCGTGGGAATGCCGGTCGAAAGGCTACGACCTGGTGCTGAATGGAAACGAGCTCGGCTCCGGCAGCATTCGAATTCACCGGCAGGACGTGCAGGCGCGCATGTTCAAGGCGCTGGGCCTTTCGGATGAGCAGGCGCGGCATCGCTTCGGATTTTTCCTCGACGCGCTCACCTACGGCACGCCTCCGCACGGTGGCATCGCGCTGGGCATCGACCGCATCGCCATGCTCCTCGCCGGCGAAAAATCGCTGCGCGACGTGATCGCGTTCCCCAAGACGGCAAAGGCGCAAGATTTGATGTCCGAAGCGCCGTCGACGGTGGACGAAGCGCAGCTCGACGATCTCGGCATCGCCATCAAGCCGGAATCAAAAGGATAATCGCGCACGTTGATGTTTTTGA
>Ga0335078_10009480_pt1 | contig 14437 bp, 9 predicted proteins | sample Lox_Sample_32_FD_206711 | JGI IMG/M metagenome (GOLD analysis project Ga0335078, IMG submission 206711) | Soil microbial communities from Loxahatchee National Wildlife Refuge, Florida, United States - Lox_Sample_3.2 | ecosystem: Environmental > Terrestrial > Soil > Wetlands | place: USA: Florida...
CATTCGCAGATGCAGCGTGTGGATGCCGCGCAGAATCAGCCAGGCATTGAACGGGCTCATCACGCCGCCGAAGTCGCGCAGCACGTCCTGCCGCAGATTGGAAATGTAGTCGCTGGGTCCGATGATCGCTCCGCCCATGGCGTCGCCGTGGCCGCAGAGATACTTGGTGGCCGAATGCACCACCACCGTCACGCCGAGCTTCAGCGGCTGTTGCAGCGCCGGGCTGGCGAAAGTGTTGTCGATCATGGTCGGCACGCCGCGCGACCGGCCAAGTTCGGCCAACGCGCTGATGTCGAGGACGTCGAGCACAGGATTGGTGGGCGTTTCGAAATAAATCAGCTTTGTGTTGGGCTGCAGGGCGCGCTCGAAGTCATCGGGATCGAGCGAGGGCACAAACGTCGTGCACGCTCCCATGCGCGGCAGCTTCTTGTTCAGGAAATTATAAGCGGCGCCATACAGCGATCGCGAGGCGACCAGGTGATCGCCCGACCCGATACAGCCCAGGATGGCGGTCGAGATCGCGGCCATGCCCGTGGCGGCCACCAGCGCCGCCTCGCCGCCTTCAAGAGCCGCCAACTTCTCCTCCAGCGCCTGCAGCGTGGGATTGCCGTAGCGCGTGTACATGTAGCCGGGCTTCTCGCCGCCATAAACGGCGGCCATTTCGGCCGAATCCGCGGCCGCGAAGGTGGTGGATTGATAGATGGGCGTGTCGAGCGCGCCGGTCAGCGGGTCGATTTGCTCGCCGGCGTGGACCGCGAGCGTGGCGAACTGCCTGGTGGAACTCATGGCTGATGTAAGGCCGGCCGCCTGTGTGGCCGCCCTTCGTCTTTTCGGTCGAATGGCAAACGGGGGCGGCCACAGGGGCCCGCCCGTGCATCGGAAATCGGGAACCAGCTTTCTATTCGATCTTCACCCTCACCTTGACCTTGGGGATCTTGGCTCGGCCGCCGTCCGGACTGCCGGATCCCTGCAATCCGAAGCTGTGGCGGGTCAGGTAAAGATAATGCAACCCGGAAGCCGCAGCCAGCGCCGCGGTGAGATCGATCAGACCCTGGACCAGGAGGTGCGAAGCCATCGGCAGCCCGACGCGGTAGGCCAGGGCGGCGAACACCGTGGCCACCTGGGCCATCGTGGAGGCCTTACCAAGTAGGCTAGGATTAAATGGACGATAACCCGCCACCAGGCTGATGGCTCCCGCCGTCAGCAGAATTCCGGCATCCCGGCTGATCACCACGATGGTCAGCCACCAGGGCAGGATGCCGCGAAACGCCAGCACCAGGAAGGCGGTGGTCATCAGGACCTTGTCCGCGATGGGATCGAGCGCCACGCCGAGAGGAGTCTGCTGGTGGAAGCGCCGGGCCACAAAGCCGTCAGCGGCGTCGGACAGGGCCGCCAGGGCCAGCACCCCCAAGGCCGCGCGTCCTTCCTGGTTCACCACCAGGATGGCGAAAATGGGCGCAAATATGAGCCGGAGCAGGGTGATCTGGTTGGCGGGTCTGAGGACGGGCGACGACATGGCTCGGAGCCCAGAATAGCGAGCCTCCTGAGCGCCTGTCAACGGCACCTGGCTGGAGCAGCTTCGAGCCTGCTCATTTACTGAGCGCAGCGGCATCCACAACCGATTTGCTCCTGATTTCAAAGGAGATTCCGGCTTTGTTCCAAAGTGCATTTCGGTTCCCCCTCGGGCGGCGCCGCCACCCGCGTAACCCATCTTCGACTGACCGCAGCTCGCCGCCAACTCTGTACGCTTCATGAGCGCCTCGGAAAATCCCCGCGCACCGTCTCGCCCTCACTCGCGGCCCTTCTCGCGGAAGGGGTGCAGGGCCAAATCGCCTCAAACTTAAGGGTAGACTCGACGATTGGGACGGTGGGTAAAATTGGGAAAACTGGGAAAATTTATTTTCGCTTTGTTTTCAGGGGCTTGCATGAATTACGCGATTGGCGCAGGGGCCGGAGAAAGGCGGGCTACTCCCTGCTCCCGGCAGCCGACTCCCGCGGCTTGGCATCAGATGCACAGATGGACACCGCCGCCTATTTCGATCGCATTCGCTACACGGGACCTGTTGCGCCGCGCGCCATGACTCTGCGCGCTCTGCACCGCCACCACCTGCTGACAGTGCCCTTCGAAAACCTCGACATCGGACTGGGACGTCAGATCGTCCTCGATCCCGAGCGCTTCGTGAAGAAGATCGTCAAGCATCGCCGCGGAGGCTTTTGCTACGAGCTGAACGGCGCCTTCGCGTCGCTCCTGACGGCCTTGGGCTTCCGCGTCGAATTGCTTTCCGTTCGCGTCGCCGACCGGAAGGGTGTTCCCGGCCGCGAGTTCGATCACCTGGCGCTCCACGTAGAAGCCGGCACAGCCCAGCGGCCAGAGGTCGGTCTCAGGCCGGAGGCGGTCCCGCAAGGCTGGCTTGTGGATGTGGGCTTTGGCGACAATTTTGTGGAACCGCTGCGGTTCGCGAACGGCCTCGAACAGCAGGACGCGGCCGGGCGCTTCCGGCTGGTTCACGGAGGTGAGCGCTGGCGCCTGCAGCGGCGCGACGAGGCGGGCAAATGGCGGCTTCAGTACGACTTCCGGCTCAGGCCGCGGCGGCTTTCGGAGTTTGCCGGCATGTGCCGGTATCATCAAAGGTCGCGCGAATCGCATTTCACGCGCAACCGCATCTGTTCCCTGGCCACTCCGGACGGGCGCATCACGCTTTCCGGCATGCGCCTCATTATCCGATCGAACGGCGCGCGCCAGGAACAGACCCTGAGGACGCAGTCCGAGGTTGATCGCGCCCTCCGCCACCACTTCGGTGTCGTACTCGACCGTCCGGCGGCGTGGACCCCCGCCCAATCCTTGGCGGCGACCGCCGCCGGTTCGGAGACCGAATCCGCCGTGTGTTGATCCATCAGCGCGCCCGGCAGGGCGACGCGCCGGTCTTCGAAGCCGCCTGCCAGGGCAGCGGCGAGTCGCGCCCCGCGCACGCTGATGTGTATCATGGGCTCTGAGGCGAGTGGGCGCTACGAGCAACCGCAGACTCACCCGAACCAACCTGCTTCTCGAAACGGCCGATGCCCGGCGGCTCCGCAAGACTCTGGGCTCGCGCAGTAATTCCGAGGCCGTGCGACGCGCTATTAAGGAACGCCAGACGGTGGAAGAAGGCCGCGCAGCGTTGCCTAATCTGCGAAAACTGGGAGGGCTGGAGGACGTGTTTAACCGCGCCCCTGCGAGGAATGGATGAGTTCGCTACCCGCCTCTCACCACTCGCCACTTGCCGTTAGGGCGTGACCCCTGGATGAAGGCGGGCGCTCACATAGATCGACTCGACCTGACGCGGGCCCGTCGGGTGATGAGCCTCCAGAGCGCGGCTGGCTTCGCGCTCGGCGCCTGAAGGCCATGCCTCGAGTCCGACTTCGTTGCCAGGCTCCCAGACTCCATTGAAGTAGTAGCGCCCGTTGATGCGATGAAATTCCAGGGTGGCGGTAGTGAAGCGCTTCGCGCAGCGCGCGCTGTGTGTGGTGGCAAAAGCAAACTGCTGCCGGTCCTCGCCTGCGATCTGCACTGCGCCGTCCAAGGCACGCGTGATGACGTAGCGGCCGGGCGGGAGAGTCCTGTTTCCCGCCTCAAAAGCAAACGGAACGTATGTTCCCACGCTCTGGGAAAGCTGGGCGCGGGCGCCAGGAACGTCAGCGATCGTCAGGACCAGTACGGCGGTGCCAATGCCCAATCGCTTTATCATTGCCATCCTCCTATGGCCAGGCGCGGGCGCCGCTCAAGCCCCGGGCGCGGGCACGGCGGGAGGATCGGGCATGCCAGGGGGGTGGCCTTTCCCCCTATCCCGTGAACACGCCCGGGGAACTGATGCGGCGCACGAAGCGCCTGGCATCAGACTAGTGAGGTTATGGCAGGATTCGTTTCAGCGGAAGTCCGGAGCGGGTTGCCCGGCAGCCGGGGCGTCGAGGCGGGCCCGCAATACGCTTCCCCATACCGGATTTAGTGCAAGCCCACTTGGCCGCGCACGGACTCGATTAGTTTGGCCGAGTCGTAGCCGACGCCGCCTTTGAACACAATCTCCACCTTTTCGATGTCGTTGATGTCGGCGGCAGGGTTGCCGTGAATCACGGCCAGATCGGCCGACTTGCCGGGCGCGATGGTCCCGATGCTGTCGAGTTCGCCGAGAAACCGGGCGCCGTTGGCGGCGGCGATCTGAATAGCCTCGACCGGCGTGAAGCCCGCCTCGACCAGCAGTTCCACTTCGCGCTGATCGCCGAAGCCGGGCACCACCCCGCCGTAGCCGGTGGGGTCGAGGCCGGCCAGCAGGAGCCCGCCCGCCTTGGCGAAGTCGTGCTCAAACTGCATCTCCTTCTTCAGCAGCGTCGCGTCAGGCGAGTTGGCGGCGTCGAAGCCGCTCCGACGCGCGCGCGTCGCCAGATAATCGGAGCGTAATTCGGGCGAGAGCGCGTCGAGCACGCGTTCTTCGAGCGGCGGACGTGGACCCGCAAAGGTCTCGAACACCGGCAGCGTCGAGGTGACAGCGACGTGATGTGCCACCAAGTCGCGGATCATCTCTTGCGCCGGTTGCCCCTGCAGGTCGAGCGCGATCAGAGCCTTCTCGGTCTGCGGCCCGGGCGGGCAGGCGTCGGGCGCCTTGCCGGGCGTGAATTCGGTATCCACCAGGAGTCCATGCTCGAGATCGTCAATCCCCAGTGCTGCGGCTTCGCGAAAACCAATCGAGCAGAGATGTCCGGTCACCTTGATGCCGCGCTGGTGCGCCGCATCAATCGCGGCCGAAAGCTCCGCGCGCGTGATGTGCATGTAGGCCTTGAACGAGGTCGCGCCTTCGTCCGCCCAGTACTCGACCGTCCGGCGAGCGTCGTCGGGTCCGGCCAACTCGTGCATGTTGGGCGTGTAGGCGCCGGGACCTTCGAGATAAGGCCCGGTCACATGGAGCTTGGGCCCAGGCTCGACGCCGGAATCGATCAGCTTCTTCACGGAGAGATCGGTGAAAGGCTCGATTGAGCCCGTGGTGCGCAGGCTGGTGACGCCGCCGGCGAGGTAGAGTCGCGGAGCGGAGTAGGCGAGTTCGGTGTATACGGGCGGGACTCCGCGGCCGGTGCGGGGCGATGGATAGAACATGTGATCGTGCATGCCGACGAGGCCGGGAATCACGGTGTAGCCGGTCAGGTCGAGCACCGTTGCTCCGGCGGGCGCGGGCGTGTTGGCTGAGGTTCCCACAGCTCGGATCCGTCCGCCATCGAGGATCATGGTCTGATCTTCGGCGGGCGCGGCGCCGGTGCCGTCAATCACGCGCACGTGCTCGAGTGCGATCACCGGCGCGTTGACCTTTACGAAGCTCTTCACTACATCGGACATCGGGGCCTGCGCGAGGAGCCCATACTGGGTGAAGAAGCTACTGCACGCTGTTAGCGTCACGATGGCGAGCTGCTTCCGCATGCGATTGTATCCTCCTGATCGAGACGGGCGGCGAGCCGACCCCGCATCGTATCACAAGCCCTCCACGCAGGCCGCCCAGTCCTCCGGGTTCTCCCTATCGCTTCCGTAGCCTCTCTACTACTAACCTTCAAAATCGTCTCGGCCCGCGCCGATTTTCGTCACGGCCTGTAGCGCCGCTGAACTTGAGATTTCTCCGTGTCCTCCGCGTCCCGACTTCTCCAACACAGAGGCCACAGAGCTCCGTGACCTCTGTGTTGAAGGCTTTATCGGCACAGAGATTACAGAGACTTTACCCAGGACACAGAGAGTGCGGTTCGATTTTCGACCTTCAGCACTCCGATGGGTCTGGACGGATGTCGTCGCTGTTTGCGACAATAATAGAGTTGAAGCCAACAGATCCAAACCGAGGCGGGCGATGGGCCGTAGCAGTGGGTCTGCTGCTCGCAGCTCCATTCTTCGCGATCGAGCCAGCGACGTCGGCAAACCGAGCGACACCCCCATCCGGCGCAGTCGTCCCGGCGGCAGCGACACCCTCGCCTGCGAGCCTCGCCGCATCCCCCTACCGCCTGCGGATGTTCCACACCCATACCGGCGAGCGCATCGACATCGTCTACCGAAGCGGCGACACCTACCTGCCCGACGCGGTCGCGCGACTGGACGATTTCCTGCGCGATCATCGCACCGGCACGGTGCCGCAATACGATCGGCGCGTGTTCGACCTGCTGTCGGCGATCGAGCGGAAACTGGGGGTGCCGGGCGCGGAGATCGACGTGATCTGCGGCTATCGCACGCCGTGGAGCAATACCTTTCTGCGCGAACATTCGGCAGGCGTCGCCCTCCACAGCCTGCACATGGAAGCCGAAGCGATAGACATCCGCATACCCGGCGTCAGTATCGCGCGGCTGCGCGACGCGGCGCTGGCGCTGCACCTGGGTGGCGTCGGCTACTATCCTGTTTCCCAATTCGTCCACGTGGACGTCGGCCGCGTGCGGCAGTGGAGCCTTTCTCCACGATGAATGATGAATGATGAGCAATTGAGCGTCGGTCGCTATTTTGATAACAAAGGAGAACAGTCATTCATCGCTCATCATTCATTGTTCATTGTTCATCATTCAGTCTTCCGCCTTCAGCAATCAACCCGCGCCGTTCAGCCTCCGGCCTTCAGCGGTCAATGCGGTTGATCTTCGGTTTCGCCCTGCTGCTTACGCTGGCGTTCAGTACCCGGGCAACTGCCGCCGAAAGCGGCTGGGCGCTCGTTTCAACCGCGCCCATCGATCCGCGAATCGAAGCCGAGGCCAAGGACCTTGCCGCGGCAAGCCGAGCCGGCTTACTCATCGTCAAGACTCAGGCGGAGGCGAGCCGGCACCATGCCGCGTTCACGATCGAGCTTGTTGAAGCGAAGAACGAGCGGGCATTCCGCGCGGGCTGGCCGCACGGCCAGGATCAACCTCCATCCGGAGTATTGCGCGACGCGTATCGACTGCAACTTGACTACACCACCGGGCGCGGATCTTACACGGCCCGCCGCGCTCGGATCACCGCCATCGGCGTGGAGGGGTTCCACAACGGCCTGCTCAGGATCCCGCAGCTTCTCGCCGGGTTGGCGGCGGGCAAAGTCGGCGAACCGAGTCCCACGCCCCGCTTCATGCTCAATGCTGAGATGGGGCGAGCCGCTTCCATCGGGATCGCCGATTTCCCTTCGTTCGCGGTGCGGGGAATCGTCGAGGGCTTCTACGGCACGCCTTGGAGCCATCAGGACCGCCTCGACCTGCTACGCTTCGAAGGCGAGCACGGCATGAATTCTTATTTCTACGCGCCCAAAGACGATCCCTACCATCGCAAGCAGTGGCGCGATCCCTATCCACCGGACCGGCTGGCGCAGCTCGGAGAATTGGTGAGCACGTCGCGCGCCAATTTGGTGGATTTCTGCTTCGCGGTCAGTCCCGGCCTGTCGATGACCTATTCGAGCGACGAGGATTTTGACAAGCTCACCGCTAAGCTGGAGAGCGTCGGCAAGCTCGGCACATCCTGCTACGCGCTCTTTCTCGACGACGTGCCCGAGGAGATTCAGAACGAGGCCGACAAGGCGCGCTTCAAGACGCTGGCCGAGGCGCACGCGTACGTGATCAACAAGCTCTATCATCACCTGGTTGCGCTATCAGCTCAGAATCACCTCGTGGTGACGCCCACGACCTACACCAACGGATTCGGCAGCCGCGACTACGTCCGCGAACTTGGCGCCGCCGTCGATCCGCACGTGGATCTGGTGTGGACCGGCACCGAAGTGGTGTCGCCGGTGATCACGATTCAGCAGACGGAGGACTGGTCAAAATCCCTGCAGCGTCCGCCGCTCGTCTGGGACAACTACCCCGTGGACGACTACGCGCGCTGGCGGCCGTTTCTCGCGCCGCTGGTGGGGCGCGCTGCCGATTTGGGCGCGGTGGTGCGGGGACTGGTCTCGAATCCCATGAACGAGGCGCACGCGTCGATGATTCCGCTCGCGACCATCGCGGATTACCTGTGGAACTCCCGAGGCTATGATCCGCAGAAATCGGAGCAGCAGGCGCTGATCGCGCAGTTCGGGTCCGACGGGCCGCAGATCTTTGCGCCCCTGCTTCAGGCCTGGGGCGACTACGGGTGGCAGCAGAATCTTTTCCGGCCGCTCTGGAACGCGACACGGCTGCCCATCGCCTTGCCGCAGATGAATCAACGGCTCGACGCCGTCGATTCCGCGTTGAGGGAGATGTCGGGCAAGCCGCAATTTGACAAGGTCACGCCCGAACTCAGCCCGTTCGCGAAACGAACCCGCGATCGCGCGCAGGCGTTGGCCGTTGATCCCGCCATGCGTCGACTCGCTGACGGCAGCGTCGAATGGAACGAACAATACAACGTGCTGGCGGGCCAACAGCTCGCGGCGGCGCCCGCCCTCGACGGCGACTTCGCCAAGTGGCAGTCGGGCACCGTCCACAGCCTGCGGCCGCTGGCACTGCCTGCGCCGGGGGCCGATGCGCCGGCACAGAATTCCGCAAGCGGCTCGTTCTCGGGAAAATTCGCGCTCGGCTGGGACAGCCAATGTCTTTACGTGAGCATCGACATCCAGAATCCGGAGATCTACAAGCCTCCGGCGACCGAGAACGGCGGGACGCCGGAGGACGACGTGTCGCTCGCCATCGAGACCGCGTACCGCAGGAACTACTACGCGACGAGCGCGGGTGAGGACGCTTTCCTGCTGTTGGCGAATCCGGGTAATTTTCAGGACGTGGCGCCGAGCTTCCGCATCGTGAAGAGAAATCTGCCGGCGCGATTCGCGAATTACGAGCAGGAAATCAAAGTCGTCTGGAAGAAGACCGGTGAGGGCTACTCCGCCGACATTGCGATTCCGGCCGCGTATTTTGACCGACCCCTTCAGGAAGGTTACGAGATCGGTCTGCTGGTGGGCGCACAGAAGTTGATGCCGCCGGCCGGCGCGTCAAGCGAAGAGGATGTGCCGCGCCTTCGCCTGACCTCGAAGCAGGACCTTATCATCGCGCCCAATCCCAATAATCCAGCCACCTATCAGCACCTCGTGCTGCTGGGCCGGCCGTAAGGAACCAATATTGATGTCATCGCGTCGTACCCCCATGCGCTTCTCTGCCACTGTCACAGGTCTGCTCCTGAGCGTCTGTGTTTTCCGAAATCCGAGCGCCACCTTGGCCGCTCCCGCAGGCGATGACGCTTCGCCCGACGCGCTGATCAAGGACGGTCACTGGAAAAGAGCGCGTGCTGTTGTGGAGCCGCAGTACCGGGCCCATCCCGACGACGCGGAGCTGAATTATCTGCTGTCGGAAATCGACAGCGCCTTCGGCAATCTCGATCGTGCGCGCGCCCTGGCGGAGAAGGCCGTGGCGCTCAAGAACAGCGACGCGCGCTATCATCGTCAGCTCGCAGACGTCGATGGTGAGACGGCGGAGACCGCGTCGCTCTTTGCCAAGGGCGGCTGGGCCAGGAAATTTAAGGCTGAAGCCGAGCAGGCGGCGCAACTCGATCCGAAGGATCTCGACGCCCGTTTCGATCTGCTCGAGTACGATTTGCAGGCCCCGCGGCTGATGGGTGGCGGCAAGGACAAGGCCGCGCAAATGGCGGAGGAAATCGCAAAGATCGATCCGGCCCAGGGCGATCTGGCACAGGCGCGCATCGCGCAGGATGCGAAAGATGCGGGAGCAGAGGAATCGTGGTACCTGAAAGCTCTCGCACTTGCACCCGCTAACTACGACGTGCTGACGCGGGCAGCGGTATTCTACGAACGTCCTCCGCAGCCCAGGCTCGACCAGGCGAAGAAGTATGCGGAGCAGGCCATCAAGGTTCATCCCGAGTGCGCTGAAGCTTACTCCCTGCTCGCCTCCGCGTACGCCAGCGAGGGTCGCTGGAATGAACTGGAGGCCGCCCTCGCTCAGGCGCAAAAGAAGGTGCCCGATGATTTCGACCCGTATTATCGCGCGGGCCTCACCATTCTGAACAGCAACGGGTCAACCCCGGCCGCTCTGGCGCGCGCCGAAGGCTATTTCCGGCGGTATCTCACGAGCGACCCGGAGGGCGGCGAGCCGACGCTGGCTCATGCCCATTGGCGGCTGGGACTGATTCTTGAAAAAGAGGGGCAGAAGTCGCAGGCAGTCTCAGAGCTGAAAGCGGCACTCGAACTCAACGCCAACCTGGGCGCCGCCAAAAAAGACCTGAGCCGCCTTGAGTAGCGACAGAGCGCCCCTACTGCGTGGCGGTGGGACCCTTTTGCAAGGCGGGAATCACGTACTGGGTGACAAGGTCCGAATACCGCTTGCGCACGTCGTCGTTAATTTGGGCGCTGTGCAGCGGTCCATCATCCTGCGCCGCCAGATAGAGGTCGCCCGGGGCGCCAAACGTGAGGGTGTCTGTCTTCACGAATTTGGCCTGGTCACTCTCGCCGAAGTCGTAGATCTGCTGCGGGGTATACGTCGCGAGCTGCTCGGGGGTCATGTTACCCACGCTCCGCACGTAGAGGTTCATACGCCCGAAACTCCGGCTCTTATCGTAGTCCAGACGCAGGACGCGGCGGAATTGTTGCCCGCTCGCGTCGGTGTAAGTGTCGGCGAGCAGGCAGAAATGCTCGACCTTGCCGCCGAACGATGTGTTGAGAACTTGAAAGAGTTGGATGCTGGCAGGATCGGGCTCATTCTTCTCGCGGGCGCCGGCGCCCGGTGGAGCTGCCAGGCCAACCCCTGCGATTATGGACAGGGCCACACCCCAGCATGTCCTTGAATGAACAGCTCTCATATTTCCTCCGGTTGACCCTCAGAGGGACCCGCCAAGATACTACCGCCAGATGAGCGTTAACACAAGAGGCATTGCGCTTTGCATTGATTCCGGTGTAGGGGCAGCCCCTGTGGCCGCCCAAGTAACCACATCACACAACACCGGGCGGCGGCGAAGGGCCGCCCCTACGCTGCATTCCCGGTCCGGGCTAATAGAGCAGGTATTGCGCCCGCATTCGCCGAAAAGGCTGGAGCTGATTCTGCTCCCATTCGTAAGCCAGGCGACGTGGATCGCGTCCCTGCCGGATGCCGTCGACCACGGCGCGTGAGCCCGTAAGCGGAAGGACGTTGTCGAGCTTGAAATCATTGGGGAAGAGCTTGAACAATGCCGCCGCCAGCTCCACGCCGAGTTGCGGCGACTCCAGCGCTTCGCGGTCCACGAGATTGATCTCGACACCATGGCAGAGCTGTCCACTGAAGCGGCTCGACTCAGGGGTGAAATCGGCCGGAACAAAGCGGACGCCCTGGATGCGGCGGGCGCTCAGGACATCCGACAGCTTCTTGCCATCGATCCAGGGCGCGCCGACGAGCTCAAAGGGACGATCCGTGCCGCGCCCCACGCTGATGTCGGAGCCTTCGATCATGCCGATCCCGGGATAGAGCGTGAGTTCAGTGAGATCCCGCAAGTTCGGAGACGGGTTCACCCAGCCGAGACCGGTCTCGTCGAACCAGTCCGTGCGATGCCAGTTCTGCATCTTGATCACCGTCAGCTTCACGCCCAGATGCTGCTCGCCGTTGAACATCTGCGCGAGCTCGCCCACCGTCATTCCTTGGCGGACGGGCTCCGTGAAGTAGCCCACGAAAGATCGCTGGTCGGCGTCGAGCACCGGCCCCTCCACGTTGAAACCGCCGAGCGGGTCAGGCCGGTCAAGGACGAAATACGCCAGGCCTTTGTGGGCGGCGGCTTCCAGCGTGTAGCCGAGAGTAGTTTCGAAGGTGTAGAACCGGACGCCGGCGTCCTGGATGTCGTAGATGAGCGCGTCGAGCCCGGCAAGCATCTCGTCCGTGGGACGGTTGGTGTTGCCGTACAGGCTGTAGATCGGCAGGCCGGTGGCGGCATCGCGCGAGGAGGCGACTTTCTCATCGGCGGCGCCCTGGATGCCGTGCTCGGGGCTGAAGATCGCCACCAGCTTCACGCCGGGCGCGCTGTTGAGCACGTCGATGGTGCGGCGCCCGGAGGCGTCGCGGCCACTCTGATTCGTAATCAGCCCTACGCGCAGTCCCGCCAGCGGCGCGAATGCCTGGGATTCGAGCACATCGATCCCGGTCTGGGTCTTTTCGTTCGCAGGAGCAGACGTACGGAAGCTGTTAAGGATTTCGTAATACGAAGTCACGCTCGGTCGCGCCGCCAGTTCTTTCGGAGTCGGCATGTGTCCGTACGCCGTCGCGGCGATGTCGGCGATCTGGGAGCGCAGCGCGATCACGTTGCCCTTACCCTCGGGATGCACGGCGTTGGTCAGCAGAATCACGTACGTGCGCGAGAAAGGATCGATCCAGAGTGAGGTGCCGGTGAAGCCCGTGTGGCCGAAAGAGCCGGCGGGAAACAGGCCGCCGCGATTCGAGCTGAAGGCTGTGTCGATGTCCCATCCCAGGCCGCGCACCGCCATCTTGCCGGCCGGGGTCTGGGAACTCGTCATCTTATCGACACTCATTGTCGTGAGGACGCGCACGCCGTCAGATCGTCCGCCATCCAGCAGCATCTGGGCAAAGATGGCGAGGTCGTCGGCGGTCGAGAACAATCCGGCGTGACCCGCCACACCTCCCATGTCCTGCGCGGTGGGATCGTGAACCACGCCCCAGAGCAGGGGACCGTGGTCGCCGTCGCGATATTGCGTGGGGGCGATGCGCATCCGCAGCGAAGCCGGCGGCAGAAACATCGTGCTGCGCATATGCAGCGGCTTGAAGACGTGCGTGGCGCAGTAGACGTTGAGCGGCTCGCCGGAGAGGCGATGCACCAACTCGCCCAGCGTCTCATAGTTGACGTCGCTGTACACGAAGCGCGTGCCCGGGGGATTGATCGGGCTCGCCTGCTCGATCATCTTCATGGCGGTCTCGTAACCCGACCACGCGGGCTCAAGCTGCAGATCGGGCGGTAGGCCTGAATAATGCGTCATCACTTCGCGTACGGTAATTTCATCCTTGCCATTGGCGCCGAATTCCGGCCAGTAATTGGCTACGGGATCTTCCAGGCGGAGCTTGCCCTGCTCCAGCAGTTGCATGATGGCGGTGGTAGTGGCGATCACCTTGGTGAGCGAGGCGAGGTCGAAAATCGTGTCCACTCGCATGGTCAGGCGGCGGGGAACAAGCGCGCGATATCCGAAGGCGCGGCGATAAACGATGCGCCCGCCATGCCCGATCACCACCACCGCGCCCGGCATCTTGCCGTCGCGGATCGCCTGCTGGATGGCAGGAGCGATAGCGGCGAGCTTGCTTGTACCAACTTGAGATTTGGCGAGCGGGGATTTGACGCCGCTCTGTTTCGATTGCGCGGGCAGGGAGGCGGCAACCAGCAGGATGATGCCGAGGGTCCGGCTGAATCGGAATGCGAGCCTTTTAGGTGTCGTTTCTCCTTCTCCTTATATTCCGAAGTGAATACGACCGCAACGTCTCCTGGCGAGTAGTGCAGGATAGTTCATCTTGCCACAACAGTTCGAGGTCGTCCAAATCCGCGGTACTGTCCGGACTTGTGTTGCCGGCGGTTGATAGCACATTGCAGTGACAATGGGCCGCTGTGGCGCCGGTGTCCTCACCGGCGATTCTCGGCGCTGGGGACAGCGCCGCTACCGGTCCTGCGTCGCTAATCTATGTAATCCTCACTGGGCAGGCTTCGCAAGTCTGGCCAAATCGCCGCTCGTTTAATCGCAAACGGCCCCTCACTCGTGCCGCAGCGCTACCATGGGGTCAACCTTGGCTGCTCGGCGAGCGGGAAAGTAGGCCGCGAGGATTGCGACACCCAGCAGCATACCGAGCGCCAGCGTAAAACTTGTGGGGTCTGAGGGCCGCACCCCGTAAAGTTCAGTGGCGATGAATCGGGTGAGTCCGATCGCTGCCACGGTACCGGACGCGAGGCCAGCGATGGCCAGAGCCATGCCGTCACGAAGGACCATCTTTACGATGCCGGCCTGCTTTGCACCGAGCGCCATACGAACTCCGATTTCCTGGGTGCGTTGCGCAACGCTGTAGCCCATCACTCCGGACAGTCCCACCGCAGCCAGAATCACCGCGATACTTGCAAAGGCTCCAAGCAGCACCAGGCTGAATCGAGTGCGGGAGCTTGAGAGCGCAACCACATCCGTAAGGGTCTGAACGTCGGCCACAGGAACGTTGCGATCAACCGACCGAACTGCGCCGCGTACGGCCCCAACCCAATCAGCCGGCTGCCCTTCGGTTCGGATGAGCAAGTGCATGTCGCTATGAGGCCGTTGCGCCTGGGTCCAATAGAAGGTCGGCTCCGCCTGCTCGGCCAGGTTCCGGTAGCGGACGTTGCCAACCACGCCGACAATCTCTCCGACCAACGTTTGACCCCAAAAGATCCCCAACCGCTGCCCGAGAGGGTTCTCGCCTGGCAAAAAGCGATCGACAAGCGCCTGGTTGACAATGAGTCTAAGCGGTCTTCCAGCGTCCTGTGTCCTGGTGACATCCAACACCCCCTCATCAGCGTCAGTAAAATCAC
>Ga0335078_10009481_pt1 | contig 14435 bp, 18 predicted proteins | sample Lox_Sample_32_FD_206711 | JGI IMG/M metagenome (GOLD analysis project Ga0335078, IMG submission 206711) | Soil microbial communities from Loxahatchee National Wildlife Refuge, Florida, United States - Lox_Sample_3.2 | ecosystem: Environmental > Terrestrial > Soil > Wetlands | place: USA...
TCGCCTGGTTCCGCCGCCTCCGCGCCGCCACCTCGCTTGAACTTACCGCCGCCGGCGGCATTACCACGCTGGAAGAAATCCGCGCGCTTCACGAAATCAACGTCCACGCCGCTCTGGGCATGGCGATCTACACCGGCAGATTGCGCCTGGAAGAGCTTGCCGGCATCGCTAACCCCCGCCCCGCGCCAAAATGAGCTACGGCGGAAGCCGCCGGAAGTGCGCGGCGCGAAATGGGCGTCCCTACTGCATTTCTCGGCTGAAGTACATGGCGACTCTTACGGCGGCGCCCTTCGCGAAGGCCTCTCGAGTTCCACGGGTCACAGCTAAAAGCCGGGCGCTGCGATGGCGGGACTTAAGTCCCGCGCCGGCTGAAGCCTGCCCCACACCCAAGTTGGGCGTCGGAAATGACACTGTTATTTCCCGGCAAGCGGGTGGTCTCCAGGAGCCTAAACGTCCTGCGCGCGTCCCTTCCACTGCCCGCCCGTGCCGCGCCAGTAGGAAATGGCGGAGTGGAGTGTGGCGCCGGCGTAGAACAGCGCCACCAGGGGCAACAGCGGCGCGGCGAACCATGAGACGCGATAATATCTCAGGGCCGGCAGATAACAGACGGACATCAGCAGCCATGCGAGCGCCGCCATTCCGGCCGCCGGTTGCGGGGCGCACACTGTCAGCCAAGGGGGCGCCAGGTAAGTCAGGAAGAGTCCCGCCAGGGTTGCCATCAACAAGCCGGCGGAGTGGTGCAATTGGGTGAATGCGCTGCGCGAGATCATGCTTCCAATTTCGCCGAAGGTGCCATAGCGGCGAATGCTGCGCGTGTTTTCATCGAGAGCGAGCCAGACGCGCCCGCCCGCGCGCTTCACGGCAAGCGCGAGTGCGCAATCGTCGATGAGCGCGCCGCGGATGGCGGCGATGCCGCCGATTCTTTCCAGCATCTCGGGGCGGATGAGCATGCACCCGCCGGCAGCGCCGGCGCTGGAGCGGCGCGGGTCGCGAATCCAGGCCGGGGGGTAGAGCAGAAAGAAGAAAAAGACGAAGGCCGGAACCAGCGCGCGTTCGGCGGGCGTATGGCAGGCGAGCGTGGCCATGTACGAGACCAGGTCACAGCGCTCCGCGCCGGCCCGCGCCGTCAGTTGCGCCGCGGTGTCCGGCGCATGGACGATGTCGGCATCGGTGAGGAGCAGGTAATCCGGGCGGAGCCGCGCGGCATGCCGGACTCCTTCCGCGACCGCCCAGAGCTTGCCTTTCCAGCCGGCCGGCAGGGGCGTGGCGGGGACAACCGTCAGGAGATCCGGCGGCGCGGCGGCGGCGGCGACGGAGGCGGTGTCATCGGTGGAATGGTCATCGACGAGAACGATGTGGAAATAGCCGGGCGCGCGCTGCGCGCGGAGCGAGGCGACGGAGCGCGCCACCACGGCGGCCTCATTGCGGGCGGGAACGATCGCGACGATGCGGGGCGATCCCGTTGAAGGCGGCAGTGGCTGCCGGCGGCGGGCGAATTCACGCCAGAATCCGCCGCGGAAGAAGAGGAGGTAGACCCAGATGGCGAGCGTCGCGGCGGCAAACAGTGGAAGGGGCACTCGAAGGCATTATCGCGCCCGTCGCGCTCCCGCGCGCGGGAATTCTCCGCCTCTGCCGCACCCGTATTCATCCCTGCCGCTTTTTGTGTCCCGGCCGGCGGAAACGAAACGCCGCGAAATCCACAGCCGGCCGGTCCCTTGCAGTCCCGACGCGTTACGGCAATGATAAGGCTATGCGCGCATGGTTGATGGATGGTTTTGACGGAGTGGAAAAGCTGCGTCTGGGGGAGGTTGCGGTACCGGCGCCTGGCACGGGCGAGGTTCTGCTGAAGGTGCGTTTCGCGGCCCTCAATCCGGCCGATGCCTTTCTGGCCCGCGGGATGTACCCCGCGAAACCAAGGCTGCCGCACATTCTCGGACGCGACGCGGTGGGCGAGGTGGTGGCTGCCGGACCGGGCGTCGGCTGGCCGCAAAAAGGCGAATCGGTCGGGATCCTGCGCTGCGATGTCGGGGTCGGCGTACCGGGTGCGCTGGCGGAATACGTGGCGGCGCCGGCCGCGAGCCTCGCGCCCATTCCGCCAGGTTGGAGCGCGGAAGAAATGGCGTGCGCCCCGCTGGTATTCCTGACGGCCTGGCAGGCGCTCACGCAGTGGCGCGAGCCGGAAGCGCCGCCGCCGGCAGGTTCGGTACTGTTGATCACGGGCGCCTCGGGCGGGGTGGGAGTGGCGTCGCTGCTGTTGGGCAAATCGATGGGGCTGACGGTGGTGGGGCTCTCGCGAAGTTCGGCCAAGGGCGAGAAATTGAAAGCGCTCGGCGCTGACGCCGTGTTCGACCCGGAGGATCGCGATCTGCGCGCGAAAGTATCGGCGGCCGTCGCGCCCCGAAAAGTCGATATCGCCGTCGACAACGTGGGCGGCGCGCTCTTTGCGCAGGTGATCTCCTTGCTCGGGTACGGCGGCAAGATCAGCGTGGTGGGGCGCAGCGGCGGACCGGTGCCGGAATTCAACACCGGCACGCTGTTCTTCCGCCGCAACCGGATTGGCGGCGTCGCGGTGTCCGACTACACGCCGGAAGCGGCGCAAACCGTCTGGAAAGAGATCGTGCGGCGCATGACGGAAGCCGGGAAACGGCCGGTCATCGACCGCGTCTTTCCGTTCGAAGAGGTGGTCGCGGCGTTCGCGCGCCTGGCAGAGGGACCTATGGGAAAGATCGTAGTGCGCATTGCGGGGTGAGGAGCTATGCTGGATGCGTGATCACCGACTTGGCGGAGGTCGCGCGGCAGGGGATCGCCAATAGCGCCGAAAATCTGCAATTCCGGCGCTACCTGGCGGCGCATCACCAGCCTGTGGAAGTGTTTCATGAGATTGCCGCCAAGGTGCAGGAGCGCATCGATTGCACGCAATGCGCGAACTGCTGCCGCTACTCGATTGTGACCGTACGAGCCGCGGAAGTGGCGCGCATCGCCGCGTTTCTCAACCTGGATGAAGCGGCGGTGGCGCAGCACTATACGGTTCCCGATGGCGAATCCCCGCGAGCGCGAACGCTGCGCAGCGACCGGAACGGCTGCGTCTTCCTCAAGGACAACCGCTGCACGATTTACGCGGCGCGTCCCGAAGCCTGCCGTAATTTTCCGCACGTGGCGCCGGGGAGGCACTCGCTCGGCGGGCGGCTGGAATCGCATTGCCGCTGGGCGCCGCTCTGTCCCATCCTGTTCAACGCGCTCGAAGAGTACAAGCATGTTTTGGGGTTTCATGCGAGGCAGCGGGACACCGGCCGGCCGGCATAGTTGGCGGTTCGCGGCGGTGCGAGGCGGAATTGGGATAATGGCCGTGATATGCCGGACGTCGATGTCTGGGTGGTGGATCTCCTGGCGGAAACCGATTGGCTGCCGCCGACACCCACCGAGGCCGAACGGGGCGCGCGGTTCGCGACAGACGCTCTGCGGCGGCGGTATTTACGGTCGCACGCGGCGTTACGCGCGATTCTCGGCGCTTACAGCGCGGCACCGCTCGAGTTTACCCTTGGCGAGCACGGCAAACCTTACCTGGCGGGCGATCGCGATCTGCAATTCAACCTTTCGCATTCCGACGATGTGGCCCTGGTAGCGCTGGCCCGCGGCATCGAGATCGGTGTGGACGTGGAGCGATTCCGGCCGTTGCGCGAGTGCATGGCGATTGCCGAGCGCTTTTTTCCGCCGCTCGAAGCGGCGGCGCTGGCCGAAGTGCCAGCCGAGGGCAGGGAAGCGGAATTCTTCCGGCGCTGGACGCGCATCGAAGCCAGGTTGAAAGCCAGCGGGCTCGGCCTGTACGGGGCTGGCGCGGAACTGGAGGGCGAATGGAGCGTGGCCGCCATCGACGCCGGCGCGGACTACGCCGCGAGCGTCGCGGCTAATTGCCGGGAACTGACTGTGCGGCGAAGACTCTTTCCGCCATCGCAAATTTCAATTGCTCGATTCCCAGCCCGGTGACGCTCGAGATTTCGAAGAAGGGAAGGCCACGCTCTTCGGCCAGGCGGCGAAGGCTGTCCCCGCGTTCGGGGTCCTGCGCGGCGTCCATTTTGCTGGCCACCACGAACATCGGCTTGGCGATCAGATCTTGGCTGAAGCTGGCGAGTTCTTCCATGACGGTGGCGAAATCCTCCAGTGGATTTCGCCCGCTGGCATCGGACACGTCCACGAGGTGCACCAGCAGCCGGGTGCGCTCGATGTGGCGCAGAAACTGAATGCCGAGCCCGTGTCCCAGATGCGCGCCGGCAATCAGGCCGGGAATATCGGCCACCACGAAGCTGCGGTAATCGGCGATCTGGACGACGCCGAGATTGGGTTCGAGGGTGGTGAAAGGATAATCGGCGATCTTCGGCCGCGCCGCCGAAATGCGCGAGATCAGCGTGGACTTGCCGGCGTTCGGAAAACCTACCAGGCCGACGTCGGCGAGCAGTTTCAGTTCCAGCCGGAGACGCTTTTCGTCGCCCGGAAAGCCGGGCTGGTGCTCGGTGGGGGCCTGGTGGGTGGCGGTGGCGTAGCGGGCGTTGCCCTTGCCGCCGCGCCCGCCGCGAGCGACGACGAAGCGCTGTCCGGCCGCGGTGAAATCGAAGAGGCGGTCGCCGGTCTCCTCGTCATAGACCACGGTGCCTACGGGGACTTCGAGTTCGATGGAGCGGCCGTCGGCGCCGGTGCAGTTGCTGCCTTCACCGTGGCGGCCGCGTTCGGCTTTGTGTTCGGGATTGTACCGATATTTCAGCAGGGTATTGGCGTGCGGATCGGCAACCATGGTGACATCGCCGCCGCGGCCGCCATCGCCGCCGCTCGGACCGCCGCGCGGGACGTACTTCTCGCGGCGGAAGGCCACGCAGCCGTTGCCGCCGTCGCCGGCCTTTACGCGGATGCGAACTTCATCGATAAACACGGAGTGCCCAAACAGAGAAATGCCGCCGGTCTCGCGGGAAACCGGCGGCCGGAAACCTCGCAAACTCGCGGAACGCCGTTACGCGACTTCCTTGACGCTGACGTACGTGCCCATGCGGCCGCGGTCCTTGAATTCCACCGTGCCGGTTACTTTGGCGAACAGCGTATCGTCCTTGCCCCAGCCGACATTGAGGCCGGGCTTGAGGCGCGTGCCGCGCTGCCGCACGATGATGGAACCTCCGGGAACGAGCTGCCCGCCGAAAACCTTCACGCCCAGCCGCTGCGCATTGGAATCGCGGCCGTTTCGGGAAGTGCCTTGTCCTTTTTTATGTGCCATACGTCACCTAGATCACGATCTCGCCGACCTTCACATCGGTGTAGCACTGCCGATGTCCCATGGTCTTCTTGTACTGCTTCTTGCGTTTGAATTTGAAAACCAGGATTTTGTCGCCCTTGCCGGCGCCCAGAATGGTCGCCTTTACCGTGCCGCCGGCGACGATTTCTCCGCCGTCCTTAATGGCGGCTTTCGCCGGCAGCTCGATTTCCGAGCCGATTTCACCGGGCAGTTTCTCCACGCGGATCACGTCGCCCGATGCTACCCGGTATTGTTTTCCGCCAGTTTCTAGAATCGCGTGCATTTGAAACCTCAAGTTTGGGAGCCCGAGCACACGGAATGTGCCGGAACCACAGGAGTAAATATCGAGTGTACTACAGGTTGAGGGTGGGAAACAAATGACGACGCCGCGGGGGGTGCTTAACCGTTTTGGGGACTGCGACCAGGCACCATGCTGTAAGCTTCTGCTGGGTCCAAACTACTGCGCACGGTGATTTCTAGTTGGGCCAGTTGGGAATGAGCTCGGCGGGGAAGGCGGGTGCGAAACCTGTCGCAAGCTTCCGGCAGTTGATCGAGCGCTGCCAGAGTGTCGCGGAGCATGGCGTGGAGATCGAGGCTGGCAGGAGGTTGGTCCAAGGCCCAGAGAGCCTCCGCATAGTCGGCATCTAATTCAAACAACTGGCGGATCAGGCGTTGGGGGATTTCCGCGGGCGACAGGTCCATCCGATCCAGAGCACGAAATAGAGCCAACAGATCGAGCCGGGCTTTCTCCAGGCGCGCTCGGAGATCGACCGGGATTTCTGCCGTGGAGCGGCGCGCCATAGCCCGAGCATCGCGCATCGCAGAGCCGAGGTCAACCGGTGAGGATCATGCCGGTGAGGATCATGCCAGGGAAACCATTCTCATGCGATCCAACAGCGCCCAGTCCCCGTTCAACAACAACAGGCGCAACGCGAGAAGGCGCCGCGCCCCGGCCTCGCTCCAGCGCATTCCCGCTTGCCGCATACGGGCGTGGACCACCTGTTTATGGGCACTCTCCACCGCGCCGCTGCCAATGCCATAGCCCAAGCGCAAATACTCGTCATAGCGCATGCGTCCGGCATTCTGACTGTAATAGCCGATCAGCGATTGCAGACAGGCGCGCAGTTCCTGGCTCCTAGGCCGCAGGCGTTTTAAAGCCGCGATCACGTCTTGTACCTTGCCGGCTCGCAGGTCTTCGGCTATCTGATGCACCCAGCGGTCAGCCCGCGCGGAATCCTCTCCGTAACGCAGCCGGGCAAAGGTCCAGGCGTGTTCCACGGCATGCCAAAAATCGAGGATTTCGCAACGGTTCACAAACATCGTGGCGCGGTTCCAGATCCATTCGGCGCCGTCGCCGACGATCACCACGACGGTGTGATTGCCCACCCAACCTAATTCCCGCAACTGCGCGTACAAGCGTCGAAAGATCTCGTCGGCTTCCCCCAGGCAGGTGACCAAAAATCGCCGGACCACGGATCGGCGTCCGGGTGAGGTTTCGACCCGTTCCCCCGGCAGCAGCAGAACGCCGGTTTTCACCTCGCGGAAATGGCCCTCTTCGACAACCGGCAAGGGCGGCAGCAGTTCCGTGCCCACCCTGCGGCGGCGGTGTGTCCGGACCTGCATTCCTAACGTGCAACCGTCGACTCCCAAGACCACCGCCGGCGGAGTCTCCGCTGCCAAAAGAGCTTCGCTCCGGCTGTCGGCATGGTACTGGCTCAAAGCTTCACTGTAATCGGCCGCCGCCTGTCCCAATCGCTGGGCCACCCGCCACACCCCCATAGCGCTAATAGTCACCCCCAACAGCAATTGCGCCAACCGCGCCGCTAGTTCGTAAGGCGCCACGGCGGCCAGTAGTCCCAATCGACGGGCCAACGAGCCACAAATACGCCCTGGTTCTACACCCAGAAGATCCAGCAAGGGCCGCCGCTCCTGCTTGCACCGCGAGCAACGGTACCGCGCCGGAGAGGCATGCAGCCGCCCCCAGTGCGCCAGCCAGGAAACCGGACGAGCATCGTGATAACTCATCGGCTGGCCGCATCGCGGACACTCTGGCGCTGTGCCGCGGGACTGTTCGGCCACCATATTCACCTTACGCTGCAGAGCCTCTAACATCTGTGGCCTGTATTCCAGTTCTACTTCGCGCTCCAGAAGAACGAAGCGCGACGGCTGATCGGCGAGCCGGGGCCGTGGCGGTGGTTCCACCGGTTCCGGCTGAGACAGGCGCCGCTGCGCCATGGTCCCTCCTTTCACTCCGGCGAACTGTCGGCTGGAGTATGTCGACGCCGTTGTTGGCGGGCGAGCACGAGCAGTTGAGCATTGATGACGTACAACTTGGCGACGGAATTCTTGAAGCGGCGTCCGGCCTCGACAGCGGGGCGGACAGCGTCGATCCACTCCGCAGGAATGGATTCGACGTGCTTCTTGCCGTCGACCATGAAGGTGAGTGTGTAGAACGGATGAGCGGTCCCGTGGGCGCAGTGGCAGCCTGGTTTTCCGCAACGCCGATGGGACAGTACCAGGGAGCCAGGGAGAGCATCAACGGGAATGCGGAGGCGCGTCAAGAGCCGGCGTTTGCGGCGCTTCAAGGCGGTGGCCTGGGGCCCTACGGGCGAGTCTGAATCTGTCATCTGACAGTAATAATACAATCAGATAATCCTCAAAACAAGCCCAATGCCAAATGTTTTTTTCGAACCTGAGGTGAGCGGCCGAGGCGCAAACCGTGGACTATACTTTGAGAGAGCTGCCAGTGAAGCGAAAAACGGCGGAATCGTCCAAACCTAAGGCCCACCAATTCTACGCCGAAGCGGAATATGCCGACAGCATCTTTCGAGACGCACTGGGCGATAGTGAGGGTTCCATCGTTGCCCTGAAACGTGCGCTCGAGGCGATGCCAACCTACGCGCCGGCCATTCTCAGTATGGGTTCGGTCCTGTACCAAGCCGGAAGAATCGCCGAAGGGCGAGTGTCGTTCCAATCGTTGCTATCGTTGCCGAAGCGCACAACGGACATCCGCCAGATCATCGATGAGGCCGGTACGTTTCTCACCAGATTCGGGGCGTACGAGGATGGAATGGCGCTCTACCGAGCGGCGGTGAAGAGATACCCTGACGATCCCGCGCTATTCCAAGGGCTCGGCTACTGCGCCAGCAATGCGGGTTTGCACGAGGAAGCGGTGTCGGCGAACCGGCGGGCACTGGAACTGGAGCCGGAGAATCAGAAGTTGGTCAACGACCTCGGTTGGACGCTCTTACAGGCCGGCCACCTCCGCGAGGCCCGGGAAACCCTGGAGCGGGCGGTCTCGATGGATCCGAGCGATGAGTTGGCGAGAGAGAATCTGCGTTTTTGCGGGCAGCAGCATCGCAGCCCCCAAAACGGTTAAGCACCCCGAGCAGCCTGATCTGCCCACACTATTTGCGCTAGAATGTAGTTCGAGATGATGGGGCGGCTGCAAAACGGTGACATCGAACGGCACATTCTCACGCTGTCCGTGTTGTCCGTTTTGTTGTCTGTTTTGTCGTCCGAACAGGCGGAAAACGGTAGACAGCAGAGACTGGAGAGACGGCTCAGAGACGTCGGATCTCGTTTAGAATGAGCTAACTAGAAGATTTGCCGAAGGGCGGGAGTAATTCAGTGGTAGAATGCCAGCTTCCCAAGCTGGACGTCGCGGGTTCGAGCCCCGTCTCCCGCTCCATAAAATCAACTGTTTAGCGTCCCCTGTGATCACGGGCTGCTCCAAAAAGCTCCACAACTCGCTTCACATCACCGGAAGCGAGGATTCGAACGCGTCCACGGCTTCTTTGCGCTTCGCAACGGAAGCGCGCGTGTAGACGTTCTGATTGACATCGACCGTGTGGCCGAGCTGGTCGGCGACCATCTGCGGGTCGTCGGTGATTTCTCTCATAAGGGTGGAGTGGGTACGGCGAAAGACATGGAAGTCCACCCAGCCTAAACCTGCTGCTTTCAGCTTCGGGCCGATTCGGCGCCGCCATACGTTGTCACGGCTGAGCGGCGCCGTGCCGGTCTCCGAAGGAAACACCCAGGCATCCTCACCCGGATTGAGCGAAAACGTTCTCCAGGCTTGGATTTCGAGCATCAGGCCGGCGGGAAGCGCCGCCTTCCTGAACGAGCGCGTGCTCTTGGGGGTATCGATCTGGCCGCGGTACACCCGCTGCCGGATGTCCACGTGGCCATCGAAAACATGCCCCCACTTGAGCCCGAGAATCTCGCCTGGCCGGAGGCCGGCGAGAATTGCAAACTTGGCGATGAGCCGTTCTCTTGATTCAAGGACTGCAAAACATTTCTGGACATCCTCGGGATTCATGAATGTGTGTTCCGGCCGCTTCGCGCCCCTGGGGACGAAAAGAAGCTCGGCAGGATTGCGCAACAGGTATCCTTCCGCGACTGCCATGCGAAAGATTTGCCTGAGGTCCCATCGCAGATGGGCAACCGTGCTGTAGGAAAGACCGGACGCGGCCTTTTCATCGAGCATGCCCTGGAGCTCATCGCGGCTGAAACTGCCGAGCGTGCGCGCCGAATAGATGGGCACGAGATGCACCTTCAAACGCTCCTCGTTGGTTGTCGCTGAGGAACGCTTCCACTTCCGCCGATAAAAGGGCAAGTAGGTCTGATTCACGAACTCACCCCATTTCGCGGAAGCGGACGGGGCTTCGGAGCGGGCGTTGATGGGTGCAAGAATAGCATCCAGTTCACCCCGAGCCTGCGCCTTCGCCATCTTCGAGACGCACCCGATGGTGCGCTTTCGTCGATGACCGTCTTCCCACCATTGGGCAATCCACTTTCCATCGAGTTTTTTCAAACTTCCTTGCTGGTACCGCCTTCGCATGATTGGTGTGCCTTTCATGCGCCTGCGGCGTCAACTTCTGGCGATGATCGGATCGTAGCATGTTCGTTAGTCCTGATCCATGCGTCGAGCGATGTACGGCACACCAGGCGGCGACGGCCCAGCCACAAGGCAGGCAAGGGCCGTGCGCCGCTGACTTTACCGTTGATCAGGTTATGTACGTGCGCCTTCGAGCAACGCAGTTCATCTGCTACTTCAGGAATGGTGAGAACGTCGCGCGATGCGGATGCCTGCCATCGGGTATTCAACATGATGCCGCCTCATTTCTCCGGCTTGCGATGCTTCATGAACTAAGCAGCCGGGTACAATATTCCGGCAGTTGCCGCGTCGCATCAGAACGGGAGGGCGACGAGGACGCGCGGCCCAGCATCCACTCGACCGGCGTTGTAGCAGCTTCAAGCGCGGTAGCGGCTTTTGGCTGCGGCTTCGGGTGCTTCGTCGTTCGTCGCGTGATGCGGCGAAGCACCAGCCCGACAAGATAGATACCGGCCACGATCCAGAGAAGTCTCAGCGCCCCTCGCAATGCCTCGTTGTCTTGCAGGTACTGGGAGCACGCCGGAATCGCCACCAGAAGCAACGCGGCGCTGGCGACAAATACCCGGCGCCGTCCACCAGCCCTTTCCCTAGGCGGCGGCGCGGGCTCCTCCTTTGCGCCCATGGCGTTCCATTCCGCGAGCCACGCGTTATAGCGGCGTAGCTGTCCGACAGCGGAAAGCGTGCGGATGAAAAGGCCGATGGCAGCCAGACCTAGCCACCACACGACAGCACCCTGACACCAGCCGACAATGATAGCGGAATAACACAAACAAAGCAGGAAGGCAGGCCGGGGTGAGCCTGCCACACGCACGAACAAAGGAGGGCGACTCATTGCTGGAACTCCTCTAACATGAAATTCCTTGCACTCGCTTTGAATATCCGGCCGCCTTGAAACCAGATACCCGTCACTCGGTTTCCGTTCGGCTTTCCACCCGTCTTCAAAATGCGGGCAAAATCCCCCGGTTCTATCGCGTATTCCATGGCTTCGCTGTAGCCGCGGCTGACATTCTCACTGGTCCCTCTCCCGCGATTTTCCCCCCAATTGCTGCCCGTGCCGCGGTTGTGTCCGTAGCCGGAATTGAAGTTACGGTTGCTGCTGCCATAGCCTGAGGACGAGCCGTGCGAATGTCCGGTATTTGACGAGGACCCTCTGTTCTCACTGGCGCCGGTCGTCATCCCCACATTCATGGTTTCAGAAGTTCCGCTGCTGTAGTTGCCGCGCCGGGTGGTGACTTTCCCGATCATTCGCGAAGCATACTCATTGGTCTCCGGGCAGGCGTTGGAGTGGTAGATATGCGTCATAAACTTACCGACCAGCGCGTGCGCCGCGTCGCGCGGATTGTCGCCACCCATCTTGGCGTAATAGGTGGGAAGCGACTGGGTGAGGTAGGTTACGCAGCACTTCGAGCCGCGACAAATGCTCAAAAACTCGCCGTCATAGGAGCTCACGGTCTCCTGTGCTTCGTCTGACCAGAGAAAGACCGGGCGCTCCCGGTGCTTCTCGGCAAGCCCGTTGCGGCTTAGGACCGCTCGCTGCCACATGTATTTGAATAGCTGCTGCGCTAAAATTCCGTCCTCATTCCACGTTAAGGTGGGCATCGCAAGCACGATGATCGCGCCGTGAAACGTCAGCTCCGGCACGAGAGTGGTGCGGCCACAAAAGGCCCGGTTGAGCCTGCCATGCAGAAAGCGGTCGAGCGTTGTCGTCACAGTGACGACGATGTTGCCGCGCGTGCGGTCTGGTATTGCAGGAAATTGTTCCGCCCAATATGTGATCGCGTCACGCAGCGCGGTGCGTGTCATCGGTACCTTCGGACTGTGGGCCGCGGCCTCCATCACTTCATACATGAAACTACGCTTTTGCCATTCGGCATCGACGACTTCTTTGGGATGCGTGGGGGCAGTGGTGATGAAGCGGATAACGTCGGCAATGCAGAGCGTGCCGCTTACCGAATACACCAGTGGGATCGCGTACCGCAAAATCATTCTGGCCGCATCCTCCCAGAAGGGCTCTCCGCCCCTCTGGCTCGCTGTGGGGCTCGCCTTCTTGGCGCCTTCCAGCACACGCATCAGGCATTCCGTCACCGTGCCGATTCCCTCCATTCCCTGCCGCCCCAACTCGTAGGCGAGGAAATTAAAGGCCTCGTTCTCATCGAAGAGAACGAGAGACGCCTTGCGCCCATGCTCCACCGCGTAGCGTTGCCAGAGCTCTATTTCTTCCGGCTTCACGGCGGTCACCAGACCACCCATGCCCGCGCGAAGATATGCGCCGGCGATCATGCGGCCCGAGCCGGTTGTCTTCCCGGACCCGATACCGCCAAATATATGCGTGCCGGCACAAGCGTCCGCCAGTTCGAAATCATCTTGACCGGACAGCTTCAGTAGCGCCTTGTTCAAACCCTTACCGATAGACATGTGAACCTCCAATCTGTTTTTTCGACCAGCGATTCCTCGCGGCAGGTGCTCAACCGCGCGGACTCGCGCCAGAGATCTGTTTCCTTGTGCCTCACGGCGGTGATTGCGCCACCCACACCCGCGTGAAGAAACGGCGGGGGACGAGCATACGGCCACGTGCGCGATGTTTGCCGGTAACAGACGGACCAGCAATACGAACATCGGCAAAGGGGGAGCGCTCCTCAGGTTCAGCCCTCAGAAGCGCTCGATCCACGCCGTTCATGAGAGACACGGGTGGCGATCTTCCTACCGATCCATGTCTATGTCGAACGCGCGGTCGTGCCCGTATCCGCCCAAGTCGGGCTGCGCCTCCCGCGCTTGCGGCCACCCCTCAATAGGCTGTGACCCTTCACGTTCGGTGACCACCCGGCCATACCATGGCTCTTCCACCACGCGCTGGCGAATATCGGCCACGGCGTCGCCGAAGCCTTTCGCGAGCTGATCGAAAATGCTTTGTCTTTTCATTCTTCTTTACTCCTGAACGTCATCACTGCGGCGACCACGGTGATGGCTGAAACGAACAGCGCCATGCCAACAACTACCAGCAAGTTCGGGACGGAGACACCACTAGCCCAGAGGTGATACAGAAAGCCCGCCAGGCCGAGAAGCGCAGCGATCGCAAACGCTTTTGCGATGATCTCGTTATTCCGACTAGTCATAAGGATTATCTCTTTCGTATGGTATGGACAAAGCCGACCAGGCCAGCGGGCACCGTCAAACAACTAGGGAGACCCGTGGGGATGCATGTCAAAAGAGCCACGGCCATAGCTTTGACCATGGCTGTCTCGTCGTCGTCCGCGTAAAGACGTTTTTGCGCCTTATACGTGATGATGCCCAAAACGATAGCGACCAGAAACCCCAGCGGCACAAGCGCGCCGAACGTCGCAAGCTCGCCACCGAAGAGCATCGCGTTCACCGCCAATGTCAGCACCGTCGGAAGCGGGTGTAATCCGAACACTTGACCGAAGCCGCGCGCTACGGTGGAATGTCGGCTGCTTTCCAATGATCGATTCGAAGATTCAAGCATTTTGTTCCGTGTTCTCCTTTTCTGTTGGTTTGAGTTCGGGCAAACCTCCCGTTACCTTCTGGGACCCACTGGTCTGTTATGGTTAGTTCGCAGCCGTTCCGCGATGCGGGGCTGGCTGACGACCTTGACTGACTACTCGCTGAAACACGCTCTCACATCGCAGGCAGCGCGCCTGGAAATCGTCGCTCGCGACGCGAACATTAACCGGCGGCTGGCATTGACACCTGTAAAGGCGTAGGCGCGAGCCAGATCCCGGTCCTCGTGAGGTGCCACCTTTGGTGCCAATTCCGAGCGGGCATGGTCTCGACTCTGCGCGCCCCACTGGAATGCCGTCTGTAGGACGTGGCAGGAGCTTGATGCGAGCCCAAACGACGGATGCGAAATCGGACTCCGCATATGCTTGGCCGGCAGACTCGCATCGGATCAATCCCAGCGTCTTACAAGCGAGCTTCCAGGTACGTCCGTGACCCGTTCCGGGACCCGCCAAGCAATGTCCCAATTCGTGGATTGTAGTTCCTGCCAACTGAACTTCGGACTCCTCACCAAATGCACAGACTTCAAGCAGGGCATTACCTTCCTCGCGGTGCCAGGCGTCGTAGAAGCAGACACCTCGCGCCGAGCGGCCAGCACCAGCACCGTATACGAGTTTCGCCGCGAGCAGCTTGCGACAATCGTCTTCGTTTAAACGCGAAACCACGATGTCGCGGATCGCGTTGATAAACGCCTCGTGAGTCAACGTCCCCAAGACCGTTTCATGGCTGCCGTGCTCCAGGGCAGTGTCG
>Ga0335078_10009482_pt1 | contig 14434 bp, 13 predicted proteins | sample Lox_Sample_32_FD_206711 | JGI IMG/M metagenome (GOLD analysis project Ga0335078, IMG submission 206711) | Soil microbial communities from Loxahatchee National Wildlife Refuge, Florida, United States - Lox_Sample_3.2 | ecosystem: Environmental > Terrestrial > Soil > Wetlands | place: USA...
CGACGGCGCGCCGCAGCTCCGCCTCCCCCGCCATGTGGGCGCGGGAGAGCAGGACCGAGTGGTCGTCCGGGCATCGCACTTCGACCGTCGAGCCGGTCCGGACCTCCTTCCCGTCGATGATGAGCGGGATCTCGACCGTCGTCTTCCGCATGACCGCGAGCTCGTCAAGGAGCTTCTTGCGGTCGGGAGAATTGGGCGCGTAGGACCGGATCGTGTTCACATCGTTGACCGGGCGCTCGATGTTCCAGATCATGGTTGTTGCCATTCTGCGAAGGTCCCTATCGGTTTCGTGAAGTCGCGTTGATACGGAGTTAATGTCCGCGACTCCGCCTGTTTCCCGGCGAGAGGCCGCGCATGGTGTCCGACCGGGTCGAACGACATCCGATCCTCGACGTGCCCGCCCATCCGGAGATGGTCGGGTTCACGTTCGACGGAAAGCCGCTCGAGGGACGCGCGTCGGAGATGATCTCCTCCGCGCTGTTCGCGAACGGTATCCGTGTCTTCGGCCATCATCGACGTGACGGTTCCCCCCAGGGGATCTTCTGCGCGAACGGACAGTGCGCGCAGTGCTTGGTCCTTGCGGACGGCCTCCCGGTCAAAGCATGCATCACTGCCGTCCGCCCGGGGATGGACGTCCGGCCGATCGAGGGATTGCCCGAGCTCCTGGCCGATGACGTTCCGCTCCACCTGAAGCGCGAGATCCCGCAGGTCGAGACCGAGGTGCTGATCGTCGGGGGTGGCCCCGCCGGGCTCACGGCCGCCGCCGAGCTCGGCGAGCACGGCGTGCGCTGCATCGTCTGCGATGACAAGCAGGAACTTGGCGGCAAGCTGAGCCTCCAGACCCACAACTTCTTCGGGTCGGTCGACGACTGCTACGCCGGCACCCGCGGGAACGACATCGGTCGCCTCCTCGAGCAACATGCCCGGGCCCAGAGGCCGGTCGAGTTGTGGACCTCGTCTCCCGTCGTCGGCCTCTTCCAGGACGGGATCGTCGGGGTCGAGAAGCAGGGAAAGTTCACCGTCGTGCGGCCGAAGTGCGTGCTCGTGGCCGCCGGCGCGCGCGAGAAGGCCCTCGCCTTCGCGGGCGCCGACCTCCCGGGCGTCTACGGTGCCGGGGCGTTTCAGACCCTCGTCAACCGCGACCTCGTCAAGCCGAGCCACCGTCTCTTCATCATCGGCGGAGGGAACGTCGGGCTGATCGTTGCCTATCAGGCGTTGCAAGCCGGGATCGACGTGGTCGGCCTCGCCGAGGCGATGCCCGAGGTCGGCGGCTACAAAGTGCACAAGGACAAGATCCTCCGACTCGGCGTTCCCGTCTACACTTCCCACACCGTCGTTCGGGCGGAAGGAGACGGCCGGGTCGAGCGGGTCATCATCGCTCGGGCGGACGAGAAGTTCCAGCCGATCCCCGGCACGGAGATGGTGTTCCATGTCGACACGGTGCTCGTGGCGGTCGGCCTCTCCTCCGTGAACGAGCTCTACGAGGAAGGAAAGCGCCTCGGATTTGCCGTGTTCAGCGCGGGGGATGCCCACGAGATCGCGGAGGCGTCCGCCGCGATGTTCTCGGGGAAGATCGTCGCTCGGGAGATCCTCAAGAAGCTCGGCCACGCGGTCGAGATCCCACCCGACTGGACGGAGATCCAGGCGATGCTCCGCTCGCATCCGGGCCCGGTGCTCGGCTACTATCCCCCACCGACCGGCCTATCCGTCTACCCGGTCCTCCGCTGCGCGCAGGAGATTCCGTGCAACCCGTGTACTGACGTGTGCGTCACCGACGGCATCGAGATCCCCGAGGGCAACCTCCTCGGCCGGCCCAAGCTCGTCGGGGACTGTGTCGGGTGTCTCAAGTGCGTCGCGATCTGCCCGGGTCTCGCGATCAGTCTCGTCGACAAGCGCCACGACCCGAGCTCGAGGGTCGCTCGAGTGACGATCCCTTGGGAGATGCCCGAGGAGCTGGTCCACGCGGGGGACGAGGTGCCGACCACCGGGTTCGAAGGAGAGCTCGTGGGCACCGGCAAGGTCCTGCGGATCCTCTCGGGGAAGTCCCTCAATCGCCGCCGCCTGATGGTGCTCGAAGTACCGTTCGCGGACGCCGAGAAGGTCGCCGGCGTGCGCATCCGCACTCCGCGGGCTCCGTCCGTCCCGGACAAGGTCGCGCCGGTGGCGGACGAGGAGGTCGTGATCTGCCGGTGCGAACGGGTCACGAAGGAGATGATCTTGGAGTACCTCCAGGGGACCGGGGCCCGCGATTTCAATGCGATCAAGGCCGCCCTGCGGACCGGCATGGGCCCGTGCGGTGGGAAGACGTGCGCCGAGCTCACGATGAGGCTGTTCCGTGAGCTCGGGGTCGACCCGAAGAAGGTGACGCCCCCCGTGCACCGGCCGTTCACCCAAGAGGTGCCGATGAAGGCGTTCCTGGTCGAAGGCGATGGCAGTTCCTGAGTTCGACGCCATCGTCATCGGCGCGGGCTCGGTCGGGAACCCGACCGCCTACTTCCTCGAGAAGGAAGGGCTCCGCACGCTCGTCCTGGACGAGCTCTCGGCCTCCGGTCAGGGGCAGAACAAGGCGGCGATCGGCGGAGTCCGGGCGACGCATTCCGACCCCGCGAAGATCACCCTCTGCCGGCAGAGCCTGGAGATCTTCTCTCGCTGGAAGGAAGAGACCGGGACCGACATCGGCTGGAAGAAAGGCGGCTACTGCTTCCCGGCGTTCACCGAGAAGGTCGAGTCGACCGTCAAGGGGCTCCTCCCCGTCCAGAAGAAGTTCCGCCTCAACATCGACTGGCTCGAGGCAGACGAGTTCCAAAAGGTCGTCCCGGGGATCAATCCGAACGGGCTGCGCGGGGGGACGTTCTCTCCCGACGACGGCCAGGTGAGTCCCCTGCTCGCGGCCCAGGCGTTCACGAACGAGGCGGTCCGGCTCGGTGCCGAGTTCCGGTACCGCGAACCGGTGACGTCGCTCATGATGCACGGCAACTCCGTGGTCGGCGTCCGCACTCCGGTCGGCGAGTACCGCGCCCGGACGGTTGTCAACACCTCGGGAGTGGGGGGAAGCGAGATCTGCAAGATGGCCGGACTCGACATCCCGATCCTTCCGGACAGCCATGAGGGAGGGATCTCCGCGCCGGTCCAGCAGTTCCTTGGCCCGCTCGTCGTCGACCTTCGACCGGGCCCCGAAGGCAAGACGATCAACTTCTACTTCGGGCAAGACTCGAACGGGCAGATCATCTTCTGCTACACGCCCATCAAGCCGATCTCGGGGACGAACCGCAACTCGACCTACGAGTTCATGCCGATCGTCGCGGCGCGCCTCGTCGAGGTGATCCCGCGCCTCAAGAACCTCACGATCCGTCGCGTTTGGCGGGGACTCTACCCGATGACCCCCGACGGGAGCCCCATCCTGGGCAAAGCGCCCAACGTGGACGGCTTCGTCCTCGGCATCGGGATGTGCGGGCAGGGGTTCATGCTCGGGCCCGGGGTGGGCGCGAACCTGGCGGCGCTCGTCGCGCACGGTTCTCCGCTCGTCGAGAGGGAGGTCTTCGACCTCCTGAGTCCGGCACGCGACCTCTACGGCGGGAAGAAGGAAGCGCTGAAGTGAGCGGAAGCGCCTGCGAACGGCTCCGAAACCGCGGAGCCTAAGCAGACTCCGGACCGGCCGTCGGTTCCGCGGATGGGGATGGGACAGCGCGTCGAGTGAAGCGGGCCGTCAGGGCCCCTCCGCCCCGCACGGCGACGTAGAGCGCGAACGAGATCGTGACGATGAAGAAGCTCGGAGGATAGTTCTGGTACCACGCGATGAACAGTCCGGCCCAGATCGAGAACACCCCGATGGCGACCGACGCGACCATGGCGTAGAGCGGCCGCTTCGTGAGTCGGACCGCGGTGGCCGCGGGCGTGACCGTGAGCGCGAAGATCAGCAGCACACCCACGACCTGGACCGCGAACGAGATCGCCACCGCGAGCAGGAGCATGAAGGCCAGGTTGAGCGCGAGGAGCGGCAGCCCCTTCGCCTCGGCGACGTCCTCATCCAGGGACGAGAAGAGGAGGGGACGGTAGAGGAGTGCGAGGACCACCAGGACGACGATCGCCGCCTCGAGGGTCAGCACCACGCCGGCGACGCTCACCCCCTCAATGTCCCCGAACAGGATCGAGTACGCCTCGGTCGCGTAGCCATGGTAGAGGCTGAGGAAGATCAGGCCGAGCCCGAGCATGAACGCGAGCACGGTGCCGATCTCGATGTCGCGCGTCGCGGCACGACGTCCCAGGAGGGCCATGCCGGTGCCTCCCCCCATGGTGAACGCGAGGAGTCCGTAGACCGGATTGATTCCGAAGAGAACCGCTCCGGCGGCTCCGGAGAACCCTACGTGGCCGAGAGCGTGAGAGGCGAACGCGGAGCGTCGAAGGATGACGAAGTAGCCGACCACTCCAGCCATGATGGCCACGATCGTGCCGGCCTCGAACGCCTGGCGCATGATCGGGACCTGCCACATCACCCGCAGGTCGGTGATGAGGTTCCAATTGAACTGGGTGGGGTTCACGGCGGACCTCGTTCGTGAGGGTTCTCGCCCCCGACGATCACGATGTTCCCCCGAGAGTCGTGGAGGACTTCGACCGGCACACCGTAGAGCTCCGAGAGAGAGGCGGAGGTGAGAACCTTCTCCGGCGGGCCGGTCGCCACGTTGCCGTTCGCGATGTAGACCACCTTGTCGAGGCACTCGATCAGCGGGTTGATGTCGTGCGCGACGAGCAGGGTGGTCACGTGCCGGGAGACGACGAGGCCATGGACCAGTTCGACCAGCTCTCTCGTCCGGCGAAGGTCGAGGTTGGAGAGCGGCTCATCGAGAAGGAGCATTTCTGGCTGGCTCGCGATCGCCTCGGCGAGGAAGACCCGCTGGAGCTCACCCCCCGACATCGACCCGAGCGACTTCGAACCGAGCTCGGACGCGCCCACCGCCTCGAGCGCGCGCTCGCTCGCCTCCCGATGGGCTCGAACGTGGATTCCCGGGCCCCAGCGGGCCCCCGAGGCACCGAGCCGGACGAGTGCATCCGCTGCGACGTGCGTTTCGTTGTCGATGGTGTGCCGCTGAGGAACGTAGCCGATTCGCGGGTTGCCGCGCCGCGGCGCGGAGCCGAACACTTCGAGGGAACCCGCGGAAGGCCGTTGCAGTCCCAAGAGCAGTCGGAAGAGTGTCGTCTTACCGGCGCCGTTCGGTCCGATGACTGCGACGAACTCGCCGCGACCGATCTCGAAGGTGGCGTCGTGCCACACGACCTTCCTCCGGTACCCGACCTCAACGTGGTCGGCACGGATGGCGGGTCCGCCCGGAAATTCGACGTCGGTGCGGGTGGCCGAGTCGATCACGCCAACTCACTGCCCCAAGGCGTTCGAGTTCAGGGCGTTGTAAAGCGACAGGTACTCGGCCCCCATCCACTCCTGGAACGAGTACGTCGGCGGCTGGATCGTCTCGGTGATCCCTACGACGGTGACGTGGTTCTCGGCAGCGATGGTCTTCATGTTCTCCGTAGTCGGCGTGACGGTCTGTTCGTTGTAGACCAGGACCACTACGTGTCCGCTCTCGAGCTGGCACTGGAACTGGATGACGCTCTGCGTGGGTGGGTCGTTCCCCTCCGCGACCGCTTCCATGAACTCCGGTGGCGAGACGAGGTTGAGCCCGGTGAAGTTCGCGAGATAGACGAAGATGCTCTCGGTCGACGCAACCACCGTGCCCGCGAAGTGGTCGCGGATCGCCGTGGCGTTGCCGTAGAGGTCGCCGAGCGACACGTTCAGCGCGGCGTACTGTGCCTCGAAGTAGGCCGTAGCGGACGGACGGATGGCGACCAGGTCGGAGTACATCGCAGCGACCGTACGGTTCACGTAGACCGGGTTGTACCACATGTGGGGATTTCCCGAAACGATTCCTCCGGCGACGCCCACGCCGTTGAGCTCTCCCACATTGAGGACCGTCTGGTTCGAGTTGCCGTCGCCCGCGATGATCTGGATCGCCCAGTCGTCGTATCCCACGCCGTTCACGACCACCAGCGCGGCGTTGGTGATGGCGAGAGCGTCCGAGATGTTCGCTTCGTACTCGTGGGGGTCGGCGTTGGGGTCAGAAACGATGCTGAGGACGGAGGTCTGGTTCCCGCCAAGTTGGGAAACGAGGCTGCCCCAGAAGTTCTCCGCTGCGACCACCGGGATCGGAGCGTTCGAGTCCGCCTTGGTCACGGAGGTAATCCGAGGATTCCCGGCGGGATGGACCGATAGGGAAGAGGACGCCGCCGACCCCGTGTTCTCTGTGGAGGAAGTGACGTTCGAAACCGGTGTGACGATATTCGCGCAGGGATTGCCCGGGGCCTGACTCGTGAGCACCTCTCCGATCGCGACACCGGATACGGCGATAATGGCGACGACAGCGATTGTAATCTTTGCGAGCTGCTTCATGGATGCACTTCAGTGGGTGTGATGGGCTCGGACGACCCCGTGTCCGAATTCGGACGTTCGGCAAGGTGAGATCGGCTCCCCGTGGGGACACGCCGCGGGATGCTGCTGGGCCCGGCAGATCTCATCGACCGTGCGATGAGAGATGGCAAGGTCGATCTCGTGCGCCGCCGCGCAGGTCGCTTCGGGGCCGAGGCCGAGGTTCCCGAAGAGGGTCTCGGCGACTCGGTGATGACGGAGGTACTCCTGCAAGGTCCGACCGCCTTTGTCCGTGAGTCGGCTCTTTCCGCGGAATCGCGAGATCAGTCCAAGTTCCTCGAGCGGACCGAGGTGAGCCAGGGCGGAGGGGGACCGGACCCGGAGTCCCGACGCGATCTCCTTGAGGCTGGCGCCGCGGGTCGGGGACTGCCGTGCTCCGATCACACGCAGCGCTTCGACCTGTCGATTGGTGAGCTGTTGGAGCGTCTCCATGCTCGAGGGAGTTCGGCCCGGTATATATTGGATATCCTAATAATTAGGTATGCTGAAATGTTTGAAATGGCCTCGACAGCGACGTTTCGAGGGGAGCGTCGCACGGCGCTCCGTGGCGAACGCTTCATGTGGGAGGTTCCCTCGACGTCCAAGAGCGAGGTCCGTGCCGGGCCGAGCGGAAACGCAGGAAGTACCGATGGCGCTGAAGGTGAGCTCGCCACAGTGGAAGACGGGGGAGACGATCCCGACGAAGTACACCGGGGACGGCGCGGATGTGTCGCCACCGCTCGTGTTCGAAAGCGTGCCGAACGGCACCAAGGCGTTCGCGTTGATCTGCGATGACCCCGACGCGCCCGTGGGGACCTGGGTGCACTGGGTCATCTACGACCTCCCGGGTTCGGTGAAGGGACTCCCGGAGGGGGTCCCGAAGAAAGGGTCGCTCCCCGACGGAAGCCGTCAAGGCTCCAACAGCTGGAAGAAGTCGGGGTACGGAGGGCCGTCGCCGCCTCCCGGAGCACCCCATCGCTACTTCTTCCGTCTCTACGCGCTGCGCGAGCCTCTCGGACTTGGTCCGGGGCTCAGCTCGAAAGAGGTCGAGTCGGCCGCCCGGGTGAAGTCGATCGAGATGGCCCAATTCATGGGCATCTACCGGAGAACCTGACGACTTTTCCGCTCCTCGCTCCCGTGGAACGCCCTCTCGGGAGGCGTTCCGCGCCCTCTGACGTGAGCTGGGAGGTATTTGTACGAGTACCGTGCTGCGCCGCGCTCGTTGACCGCCCATGATGACCGACGGATTTGCCATCGAGACCCACGGGATCACGCGGGAGTTCAACTCCCGCAAGGGGTTCCTGTTCCGTGAGGTCACGCGCACCGAGGCTCTCCGCGGCATCGACCTGACCGTCGAACGAGGGGCGATCTTCGGTCTCCTCGGACCGAACGGGGCGGGCAAAACGACCTTCACGAAGATCCTGTCAACCTTGCTCCTTCCCACCCAGGGCCAGGCGTTCGTGCTGGGGCATGATGTCGTGAAAGAAGCCGACTGGCTCCGTCCCCGTATGGGACTCGTGCTCGGAGGCGAGCGCGGGCTCTACAACCGGGTGAACGCCCGCGAGAACCTACGGTACTTTGCGGACCTCTACGGGATTCCGCTCGCTGAGCGGGAGCGCCGGATCAACGAGGTGCTTGCGCGGGTCGAGCTCGAGTGGGCGGCCGACCGCCGGGTAGAGGAGTACTCGCGGGGCATGAAGCAGAAGCTGCACATCGCCCGAGGGATCCTGCACCGCCCCCAGATCCTCTTCCTGGACGAGCCGACGATCGGCCTCGACCCGAAGAGCGCTCGGGAGATGCGCAAGCTGATCCGCTCGCTCGTCGCGGACGGCGTGACGATCTTCCTCACGACCCACTACATGTTCGAGGCCGAGGAGCTCTGCCCGAGGTTGGCCGTCCTCTCGAAGGGGCGGATCGTCGCGCAGGACACGGTGGCGAACCTACGACAACTTGTCGGAGGCGACCGGACGCTTGAGGCGGAAGACTACGGGTTCGACGACCGCGAGGTCGAGAGCCTCCGGAAACTCCCCGGTGTATCGAAGATCCTCTCGGAAGAGTTTGGTCCCGTCTCCCGGCTCACGCTCCGCCTCCGCACCGGGGAGGTCACTCCCGACCAGGTGCGGGCGATGCTCCCGAGCCATCCGGAGATCTCCGTCCGCGAGCGACGGACCTCGCTCGAGGACGTCTACCTCGACCTCGTCGAGGAGGAGGCGAAGTAGTTCGATGGCGACCGCCGTCGCGCACTACTCGCGGTCGCGGGCGACGTACTCGTCGCTGCGGCTGAGCGTGCTCCAGTTCCTCGCCGACCCTCAGTGGCTCGTCCCGTCGATGATCGCCCCGGTGGTCTTCGCTCTCGTCGCGTTCGAGCTGTTCCGGGGCGCGGGTCCATACTTCCTGACGTATGCGATTCTCGGCGCGGGCATGATGAGCATGTGGGGCCAGACGCTCTACGGGAGCGGCTGGGCGACCGGGCAGGACCGTGAATACGGAACGCTCGAACCGACGATCCAGGCTCCGACCCCGTACCTCTACGTGGTGCTCGGCCGCGTTCTCTGGAACGTCATCTCCGGCCTCATCGGCGGAGGGATCGTCTACGCAGTGATCCTCCTCGTTGCGGGCGGGCCGCCCGCGGTGACGAACCCGCTCGCGTTCGCGCTGCTGTTCGTCTTCGTGATGGTCACGCTCGCGAGCGTCGGGGTGATCTTCTCGGCGTTCTATGTCTACACCCGCTACGCCGGATTCATCCAGAACGTCGGGGAGTTCGCCTTCTACATCGGGACGGGTTGCATGTTCCCCGTCGTCCTGCTCCCGTTCTACACGAACCCGGCCTCACTGTTCTTTCCGCCGACGTGGGCGCTCGACGCGCTCCGGTACCTCGCGATCCCCGGGTACTCCGGATTCAGCTGGGGATTCTGGTGGGACCTCGCCGGAGCCGTCGGGACGACGATCGTCTACCTGACGGTCGCCGGCACGGTCTTCCATCGCGTCGAGCGCCACGTCCTCGAGGAAGGCAGCCTCGGCTGGTACTGAGCGGGAGGAGACCGACCGATGGCGACCACGAACGTGACCGCGACCGCATTGCCGGAGACGGTGTACCGTCCGTCGTTCTGGCGGACGCTCTGGACGAACGCCGTGATGGCACCCCGCACGAGCCTCGGGTTCATGCGGGTCGACTTCGTGCTCGGAACCGTCTTCATCATCCCGCTCACCCAGATGGTCTTCTTCGCCTTCGTCGTGCAGCTCGGGGGCGGCGGTGCTTCCGCCGTCGAGTTCACCGCCGTCGGGAACGCGGTCGCGACCGTGACGTACTCGGCCGTCTTTTCGGTCTGCCAGACCACCGACTCGGAGAAACAGCAGTCGACGATGGAGCACCTCCTCGTCACCCCCTCGAACCGGTTCGCGCTCTACTTCGGCCGAGGGTTCATCCCGATCCTGATCTCGCTCGCGACCGTCGCGGTCGGCCTCGTCTACGCGGCCGTACTGTTCGGGGTCTCGATCCCGCTTTCCACGATCCCCGCGCTCACGGTCTCGGTCGTGCTGACGGCGTTCGCGATGGTCGGCTTCGGCCTCCTCCTCGGGGGAGTCGCCCTCTACCTCCGGACGTCGATCATCCTCGGGAACATCTTCCTCTTCGTGGGGCTCCTCCTCTCGGGAGTGAACTTCCCGCTCTCCGCCCTTCCCGCCCCCCTTCAGTGGGCCGGCGACGCGCTCCCGCTCACCTGGGGCCTCGAGGCGATCCGGGCCGCGATCGCCGGGGATTCGCTCTCCTCGGTCGCGATGCTCTGGGGTGCGGTCGCCATCGCGGCGGCGGTCTCGTACGGCGCGGCGGTCTCGCTGTGGAAGGTCTTCGAGCGGCGCGCGCTGGCCACGGGAAGCATCGCCCGATTCTGAGAACGCCGAGCGGGCTGGCCGCGCAAGCTACGGCTCGCCCTTCTTTCGGGCGCGCTGGGACGGCCGCTCCTCCTTTGGGAGGAACGTGAACAATCGGACGCCGGGCCGGAAGGGCCGGGGCGTCCCTACCAACCGGTTCGTCCCCACGGACGCGGTCGTCTCGGAAATCGGCTCGAAGGTGAGCTCCTCGAACCCCGCGTCGCGGAACCAACGACGGATGGTCGGGGTGAGGTCCGGCTCGAATCGACCGCGCGTCCAGATCACCGTCGCGTCCGGCGCACAAAGCTCCGGAAGGTGGTCGATGGTGTTCCGGATGTCGTCGTCGGTGATGTTGCCGAAGACCCCGCAGACGAGCGCAAGCCGCGCGGGGACGGCACTTTCGTACGCGGTCGTCGCGGAGGCATCTCCGGTGACGACCTCGATGCCGGCGAGCCCCTGCCGGGCGGCCCGGACGCGCGCCTGCTCGGCGAGTTCGGGAGTGATCTCCACGAGCCGTGCCCGAACGTCGTTCGCGCGCGGGTGCCCCTCGAGTGCTCCGAGGATGTCGCGACCGTCCCCCGCGCACAGGCTGATGATCCGGATCGGCCCGGCTGGGCTACGGTCCAGCGCCTCGCGGATCCGCTCTTGGACCAGCTTGAGCCGGCCGGCGAGCAGCTTGTCGCCCTCGTCGTACTGTCGATGCCACTCGACCCACTCGTTGGACACAGCGGAGTGACCGACGAACGTTCGTCCTAAATCGACTACGTAGCGACCGGAGGGAACCCATCTCTCTTGGATCGGTCAGCGGGTCAGAATGCGAGGCGGCGAATCGTAGGAAGCAGCAGGCAGAGAACCGTCCCACCGAGAAGACCCACCCCAGTGATCAGCAGGAGGTTGGCGAGAGAGACCTGTAAGGAGAGCGTTCCTACGAGCAGCACGGCGACGGAAGCGGCGGCGCCGGTGAACAGGTAGACGTTCGACGTGAGGCGGCCGAGCACTTCGGGCGGGTACGAACCCTGTACCCAGGTGTACTTCGCGGTAAACCGAACGGTGAGTGCCGCCCCCACGACCGCAAGGAGTCCGCCGATCAGGATTCCCGACGAGGAGGCCGGAACGAGCGCGAGGGTGGCGACCCCTGCGATGAGCGGGCACAGCAGCAGGATGAACCCCACCGACCGGCGCGGGTTGTAGTGGCCCACGACGATTCCGGTGAGCGAGCCTCCCAGCGCGTAGGCGGTGATCAGGGCGCCGTACGCTCCGGCCGGATCGGCGAACCGTTGGTAGGCGATCGCGGTGACGAGAAGAGCCGGGAGCGTCGTGAAAAAGCCGAGGTACGTCTCCATCACAGCGATGGCGCGCAGGGGCCGTCCCGATTTGCCACGGAACGCGTCCCAACCCCGTCGGAACGTCTCCCAGAAGCGGGTCGTCGGGGGATTGTCGATCCGAAGCGAGAGCGGGATCGTCACGGCAATCGCCGCGATCAGGATCACCAGGTACGCGGTGGCCCCGCCGACCGGCCCGATGAAGTACAGGAGCGCCCCGCCGCCCGCGTATCCGCCGATCTGGGTCCCCGCCCCGACGATGTTGTTGATCGAGTCGGCGAGGTAGAGCTGCCGCTTCGGGACCAGGATCGGCGGGGCGACCATGAACGCCGCCCAGACGAAGTCCCAACCGAGCGCGACGACGAACGAGACGCCGAGGATCAGCGGAATCGAAGCGGTGCCGGTTCGAAGGGCGTAGGCAAGCACACCGGCCGCCGCGGCCTGGAACGGGTAACAGGCGAGCAGGATCGACCGCTTGTCACGGGCCCGGTCGACGATCGGAGCGACGAGAAAGGTGAGCGTGTAGACTCCGGTCTCGATGAAGAAGACCGCGCCGGCGATCAGAAGGTTCCCCGTGATCCCGTAGGCGAGGAACACGACCGCGATGGAGTAGACGGCGTAGCCCGCGCCCGCGAGCGCTCCCGAGGCCTGCAGCAGGAGGAACCGCCGGTTGTGCAGCAGCTCCCGCCAACCTCCCCGCTGGTGCTCGAGCTCCTCGGACTCCGGAGCACGAACGGTGCTGGCGAGAGGTTCCGGCTCCATGGGGGTCGGTGCGAGGCCCACGATCACTCGAGCTCAATTGTTCATCTACTAGCCTTGCACCGAGGGCTCAACGGGAGCGGCGGTTGCTCGACCGTCTGACGTTCCCGTGGGCCGCGGGCGGGGTCGCCGTGCCCCGACGGTAATGGGCCTCGGGGCCGCGTTCTCCGAAGACCGCCTCCCGAGGAAGAATCGCAAGGAAGGTGGGCGCGGCCAGATTCGAACTGGCGACCTTCACCGTGTCAGGGTGACGTCATAACCACTAGACTACGCGCCCGCGAAAATCGGCCACCGACGTCCCACACTTAGCCCCTTCGGCAGGGCGGTACCTCAGCCGTAGCCGCCGGGGAACTGGCCCGAGTCGGGGTGGTCGTTCCAGTTGTAGTACCCCGCGGACTGGCGCTGCGACTCGGTCGACTCCTGACGGAGCCCTCCCTGGAACGACCCATAGACCTCCCGGACCTGCTCCTCGATCGACCGGGCCCGCAGCAGAGCCTCCCGGATGTGGTTCGCGTCGAGGAACTGGGAGCCGGAGACGGCGGCCAGGTCGCCCGCGGTCCGGATGAGGCCTCCAAGCTCGCGAAGGCGGAGCGTGAGGGCGTTCCGGCGCCCATCGAGGACCTCGGCGCGTCGGCGCGCCTCCTTGACGAGCTCGAGGATCGCCGCCCGGGTCGCCGGGCGGATCCGCCCGTCGACCGCGATCTCCTGCGCGCAGAACTGGGCGATCCGCAGCCGGTTCGCCTCGTTGTCCGGCATCGCGGTCTCCAGGAGCACCTCGTAGCCGGAGCCGGCGATGCGGGAGCGCAGCGGGGAGAGGATCCGGTGGATGTCCTGGATGTTCGCGGCCGCGACCAAGATGAAGTCGCACGGCACGCCGTCCACCCGGACCGCCGCGCCTCCGGACTGCGGGTTGCGGCCCGTGATCGGGAACCGCTTCTCTTGCATCGCGGTCAGGATGTGCCGCTGGAGGAAGCCGATATGCGGGAGCTCGTCGATGAACAACACCCCTTCGTGCGCCTCGTGGATGACCCCCGGGATCACCCGCTCATAGGGGAGGGTCCCGAGCTGGGGATGGCCCCCGTACGGGTCGTGCCGGACGTCGCCAAGCAGCTCCGTCTCGGTGGCGCCGGTGGCCATGAGGAACGTGTTGCGGTCGAGCCGGATGAGGACCTTGCGCGGGCTCTGGTGCTGGAGCGTCCGTCGGCGCTCGAGCGCCCGCTGGTCGAGGACCTTGATCGACTCCCCGGCGCGCTCGTACGCGACGACCTCCTCGACGCCGGAGCGCAGCCGAGTCGTGCGGACCGATTCCTGGGGGTTCCCACCCGGGCTCACCGTGAGCTCGAGGATCCCTCCGACCAGGTCGCGGAACGGGTTGCCGCTCCCGGAGACCCCGGGCGGCATCGCCTTCACGTTCCCGCAGCTGGGACAGTACCGTTCGTTCGGGGTCGAGTAGAAGCTGCAGCGCGGACAGCGGTACCCGAGGCGCTCCGCGACCGTCGCCGGCGCTTCGGTCGGGGCGATGAGCTCCCCTTCGACCGAACGGGCAGCCTCGCGCTCGCGGTAGACCTCCTCTCGCGCCACGACCTCGATGCTCGGCCGCTCGGGATTCTCCGGGTTGTGGACGACCCGGATCTCGGTTCGGGGGCGTTCGAGGTGGAGCGCCAGCGCCTGCGCCGTCATCGACTTCCCGATCCCGGGCGGGCCGACCAGGAGGAGGTGGCGCCGCTGATAGGCCGCGATGCGCGCGATCTCGACCGCCTTCTCCTGGCCGATTACGCGTTCGAGCGGGTCGGTCGGGATGTGGATGTCCTCGGTGGTCTCGACCTCGTCCAGCGCCGTCGGGACGCGATGCGGACTCTCGGTCGCCGGGGTCGTCACGGTATCCTGCGAAAACGCTCGAGGGGGTAATAGGTTCGTCGCGGAGCCGGGACGAGCCCGGCACCGCGACGAGGGTCGGTGGGGTCTAGCGGGACGCGCCGAGGTCCGCCTTCGTGAAGACCCGAACGTTCTCGGGCATCTTCCCGACCGG
>Ga0335078_10009483_pt1 | contig 14434 bp, 8 predicted proteins | sample Lox_Sample_32_FD_206711 | JGI IMG/M metagenome (GOLD analysis project Ga0335078, IMG submission 206711) | Soil microbial communities from Loxahatchee National Wildlife Refuge, Florida, United States - Lox_Sample_3.2 | ecosystem: Environmental > Terrestrial > Soil > Wetlands | place: USA: Florida...
CGGCATCGTTGCGAGCGATGGGCGGGGACGGAAGGAACTCACCCGCCGAACCCTCCTGCGCCATCGTCACCCCCACCATGGCGAAGAAGAGCCCGATGATGTAAACCAAGAGCTTCATAAGGAATAGGCGACGGAGTGTTCCGCGCAAATCCTCTTGAGAATTTGCTTATCTCCTTCGCTTTCAAAGCAATTCAAGGGGTAGCTGCATAGGATCTGGACCCCGTATTTGTCAACTACTTCGTTGCAAAGTTGCTCCACGCGAATGGCCGCCTCCGGTTCACCCTGTGCCCAAAGCAAAGGAGCGCATTCCCCGTATACCACAATCCCGGAAGGAGGTCCCACCGGGGCACTGCTGGCTGACGCCACGAGAAAGTTCATGACGTCTAGAAACCGGGCTCGATCCGGCAGGCCGTCGGTCATGATGGCCTCCAACGCCTCCTCCGCATCCAAAGCGATATACCTCGACTGGCTAATCGCGGTGGCAATATCCAAACCACGGTCCTCCAGCCTTGGCAGAACGCCCTGCCGATGTGCCTCAGTGGCGACAACCAGAGCCGCTTTCCCCTCCTCCAAGGCAACCCCCAGGAAATGAGTCAAATTGTCCAAAAAATCTGATTCGCTACCGTAGAGCTGCGCCACATGGTTATGGAGGGCACTTACGCGCCGCTGCGTTTGCGCCGCTGGGATCGACCGGCAACCCCCACTGCGCCCGAAACAGGCAAGGGTATGGGTGTGCGTAGGGATCGGGCGCAGGCGCCCCATGATCCGGCTGCTGATAAACCACTTCCCGCGGAGAACATCTTCCACGGCTGTTTCCAGTTCTCTTCCCGCATCCACCTTGGTGACGTAGCCGCACCCGCCGGTTTCCAATGCTTCTTCAACGTAGTCCAGAGAGTCGTCCATGCTCACATAAAGGACCTTGCAGGCCGGGGCAACCTCGTGAATCTTCCGGGCGGCCTCGAACCCGTTGAGCTTCGGAAGCCCGATGTCCAGGATGACGAGGTCCGGCATAAGTTCTATGGTCTTCGCCACCGCTTCCAAGCCGTCGGCGGCCTCGAATACAACGTGCCTTGCAGGCTCCCGCCGCAGAAGTGACGATACAAAGCGGCGCCACGGTTCGAAATCGTCCACGACTAGGATACGCATGATTCCATGCCTCCATTCTTGGCGCGGCATGGCGAGCTTTCCCCCCCGCGGATTCGTTGGAAGCATGGATGGGCTCTTTTCATCATATCGGATATTTGAAAACTCCTAGATTCGCACAATGCCTTGCACTCGACAGCTTGGATTTGGCTTCGTGATGTCCGGCGCGGGCGTGGCAGCCACCAGACCCTGCAACGTTTCAGCGACTTTTTCAAATTCGGACGACTTGTCAAAAAAGAATCTTGCCCCGTATTCCAGACATCTCTTGCGATATTGCCGTTGTTGGTTATTGGTGAGCACGATCGCGATGGGATTCAAATGATCCCGCTTGATCCCCTCCAGAACGGAAATGCCGCTCCCGCCTGGCATGGCGATGTCGAGGATTACAACCTCGGGCTTTAACCGCCGGATCCCATCGGAAGCTCCCGCCCCAGTGCCTGCCGTGCCGACAATTTCAACACCCTTCACCTCTGCCAAAGCCGCCACCAGATGTTCGATGATGAGAGGTGAATCGTCCGCGATGAACACTCTCATGGGGCCTCCTACCGCCATGGTGCCCAATCCGGAGAAGGCTCGCCATCGATGGAAGGTCGATTCGTATGTAGATTTATCGCGACAGGGCGTGTCGTTGTTTCCACTACACGCCCAGAGGGTCGAATAGAGCGGGGCTTATTCGAAGAATTACGGCTTCAATCCACCAAGTGGTTCACAATGGCGTAGCGCATTAAATCGGCGTTGCTGGTCATTCCCATCTTTTCCAGGATCCGCAGCCGGTAGGTGCTGATGGTCGTCCCACTCAGGTGAAGTTCCTCCGCAATCTGCGTGACGCTCTTTCCCAAACCGATCATGCGCAGGACCTCGAACTCCCGGTGGGACAGTTTCTCGTGCGGAAGACCGGCTGAGCCTTCCGTTACCTCCAGAGCCAGCTTTTCGGCGAGCGCCGGGCTCACATACCGGCCACCCGCCAGCACTTTGCGAATTGCCTTGGTCAAATCCTCCGGGGCGCTGTCCTTGTTAATGTAGCCGGACGCTCCCGCCTGCAGCACCCGCTTTCCATACTGCTCTTCCGGATGCATGCTCAAGACCAGCACCGGCAACTTAGGTCGCATTCGTTTCAACTCGGCAAGGCTGTCCAGACCGCTGCGTCCCGGCATGGTGAGGTCCAGAATGACAAGGTCCCAGTTATGGTCTTGAACTTGCGCCACGACCCGGGCGGCATTCTCCGCTTCGCCGCACACCACGTCCTTCAATTCGCGCGTCAGGATCTCGATCAACCCCAGGCGCAATACGGCATGATCATCGGCGATCAGCACCCTGATCATATTGATTCCCTGTTGGGCACGGGCGCCATCGGCACCCAGACTCGCACCGTCGTTCCCTGCCCTGGAGCGCTATGGATATTGAGCGCTCCTCCCAGCACGAGAGCCCGTTCATGCATCCCCAGAATTCCCAGTGACCTGCCGCTGCCGAGTTTATCTTCGGCGAACCCATCGCCGTCGTCGCTGACCTCCAAGGTTAGACCGTCATTTTCCCTGGCCAGGCGAATTTCCACGTCGTGAGCGTTGGCATGCCGGGCGACATTAGCCAGAGACTCCTGCAAGATCCGGAAAATCGCCGTCGCTCTTTCGGAATCAATTACGATATTCTCGCGGGGCAGGTCGAGCCAGCACTTGGTGCCGGTGCGCGCCTCAAAGTCCTCCCTCGACCATTCAATCGCCGCCACCAGGCCGAGGTCGTCGAGAAGCCCCGGCCGGAGTGCGGTGGCAAGCCGGCGGGTGGTCTGAATCATTTCATTGACCAAGCCCATGATGGAGGTTTTCCTCTTCAGAAGCTCCGATCGGGGGTCCGGCATCAAGCGAAACAAGGAAATCACGTCAAGTTTGATGGCCGTCAATGACTGACCCAGATGATCGTGAATCTCTCGCGCCACCCGCTTCCTTTCCTCCTCTCTAGCTTGTTGCAAACGCGTGGCGAGGGCCCGCAATCGTTCCAGCGTCTGCCGGAGGTCTTCTTGCGCCTGCTTGAGTTGAGTGATGTCACGGCAGGAGACGATTCGCACCTCACGGCCAAGGTAGGTCACGAGTCGGGAGTCGGTCTCGCCCAAAAAGGTCGTACCATCCTTGCGGATACACATGACCTCGATCGGACCCATTTCCTGCCCTTGCATTCGTTGCCGAAGCCGTTCCCGCGATTCGGGAGCGATGAGATCCTCCATTCCATTCTTCCCGATCAGCTCCTGGGGTTGTTCGTATCCGAATAAGCGCGCAAACGCCGGGTTGAGATCCAGGATCACTCCCTGGTGATGGATCATGATTCCTTCCAGTGCCGCGTTGGACAGGCTGCGAAAGCGTTCCTCACTGTCTCGTAAGGCCCGCTCCGCCCCTCGCCGGGCCAGAGCGTTGCTGAACAACTGCGCGACGAGCTGCAGCCGGTTCACGGTTTCCACCGGCCACTTGCGCTCCGCCCGGGTTGAGCCGAAAGCCAGCGCGCCCATGGGCGGGCCTCCACCGGCGGCTAGCCCGATCGTCAGGACCGACTTGACACCGAATTGAGTATAGGACAGCCGGTCGCGGTCGGCCTCCTCCGGAAGTTCCGCCAGGGACGACACCACGATCTCCTTCGCTTTCCCCGACATGATTTGTTGGTAGCTCCAGGGGAAATACTCCTGCGCATCCATGTTAATTGGAATCGCCGGTCCCCCGTGGGTGCGATAATTGTGGGTTAACTTGATCGAACTCGAAGCACTTCCCGAGACTTGCCAGAGGGAGCACCCGTCCAGTCCCAGACACTGACAGATACGTCCCTGGGCGTCTTGAATCTCACCGTCCAACTGCTCGGCCGACACGTTGACAAAGCGGGCGGAGAGCTCCGCCAACTGGCTTTCAAAGCGCAGGCGTTCCGCCAACTCCGCCTCCGCCCGTTTCCGCTCGGTAACGTCACGAATGACGCTAATCAGCACCCGCGTGCCGTCCAGCGTTGCCCCCCGGGAGCTTACCTCGACGGGGAACGTGCTGCCGTCCTTTCGTTGGTGAACCGTCTCGAAGAGAATGCCTGTGGCATCTGCCCTGGCCATATCCTCCGCAATCGACTTCCGCACTTGTTCGGCACGAAGAGCGTAGATGGACAAGGTCAGCAGTTCCTGGCGGAGGTAGCCGTAAAGATCCTCTGCGGCCCCGTTGGCTTCCAGAATACGCCCGTCGGCGCGGCGGAGCATGAGAAAGGCGTCCCGGCTTCGCTCCGAAAGCAGACCATAACGGTGAAATACCGCTTCCGCCCGCTTGCGCTCGGTAATATCCTGCACGAGGCTCACCCATCCCGTCTGATTCCCCCGGCTGTCGCGGAGAGGAGCGACCGTGTGGGAAGTGGGGAAGATGCTGCCGTCCCTTCGCCGCATCCGGAACTCGAACTGCTGCATGTACCCTTTCTCGGCCACCGCGATGGCGAGCCGCTCGCGAAATTCCAGGCGGGCCACCTCGCTCACGTGCAGAGGGAGTGTGGAGTGCCCCACCATTTCCTCGCGGCGATAGCCGAACATGTCCATCGCGCCGGGGTTGCAATCGAGGATTTCACCCCTCGCGAGACCGATAATGAGCACCGCGTCGCGCAGGCTGTAGAGAGTTGTTTCCAGTAGTTGCCGGCTCTCCCGCAGCGCCTCTTCCGCCTTCCTGATCTCCGTTACGTCCACCATGATCCCGCGCAATTTTGCTGCTTTGCCGTCGGGGCCCGGATTCGCATAGTGGTAGTCGCGGAACCAGACGATGCGGCCATCCGCCGCGAACATGCGGTATTCCACCACTTGAGACGCGCATTTTTCTTGCACTAACCGCTCCACCGCCAATGCCTTTTCGCAATCTTCGGGATGGAGATGACCCGACCAGAAACCGGGAGTCTGGGTCCACTCCTGAACCGAATAGCCCAGGATTTTTTCCGCGCCTTTGCTCACGAAGGTGGGGTGAAGAGTCGCTCCTTCGTCTTCCCAGACGATCGCTTCCAGGCTATCCACCAGCTCTCGATAGCGCTGCTCGGAAACCTCCACGTTCCGCTTGAGGTCCAACAGAGTCTGCTGCTGCCGGAGCTTGTCTTTCAGGTTTTGTGTCGCGGTGTAATGGTGGGGGACCGCGATCGCCGATCCCAACAGCAGGACGAACATCACCCCCACCAACCATTCCAGGAGGGACCGCCGTTGGAACTCCGCCAGTGCCACCTTTCTCTCCACCTTGCGAATCACGCTGGCGTCCGCCGATTCCAGGAAACGGGCAGCGCCCAGCACTCGGACCCCGCGGTAGTCGATGTACTCGCCAAACTCCACGTTGTCCTTTCGAACGGCAAGCGACTCCAGGGTCTGGTCCCCGCGCGGGCGGTGAAATATGGATCGCACTCCCTGAATCGCAAGGTGCGGCGAAAAGACAATCGTCTCATCATCGCTCGGCCACACCACCAGCGTCTCCGTGGCGTCCTGGCGTTCGCCCTCCGGCTCGAAAGACGGTAACAAGGCTTTCCAGGGCTGGGAGAGCATCAGGACGACCCCCAACGCGCGGCGGGGGTCTTGACCCCCTGGCGAGATTTCATCCCCCGGTAAAACCGGGTATGACAGGCAGACCCAAGGGTGTGCCGCTTCCCCGCCAAAGACAAAGACCTTGAAATCCCCCGCTCGCAGGGCCTCCGGACAGTTGCCCAGAATATCCGCCATCGCTTCCGCCGGCACTCCTTCTTGCGCCACAATTCGGCAGGTCGTATCGGCGATCAGTCCCCCGGCGAACCCGTTATCACGCGCGATTCTGTCGATATACTTTTCCACGAGGGGACGAGTCCGCGCGAGGTTACTTCCTTTTGCCGCCGCACCAAGCAAACCGGTCGTCAGAGGATTGCGAGCCACGACTACCACATCCGTGCGCCGCTCCTTGAGCCATAGGGTTGCGTAACTTACGCGCTCCAGGTCGGAGTTCGACATCCGCACGTCCCAATAAGCCAGAGTGTCGCGATAAGCATCGCGCAGGTCGCGGCGGATGAACCCCAAGGCCAACGTCGCGAGGAGGATGAAACTGAAGATATACAGCCACCAGCCTCCCAATCGCGCCTTGGGCATCCCTCCGGGTTGGGCATTATCCGGAGATGTGGATTGGGGAGTCGCGCCTGCTTTAAGAGATGGATCCATGGTCACTCTCAGGTCAGAATTAGCCCCGCGCCCGGCGGCCAACCGAACTGCTGGCTTGATACTGTTGAGAGATAGTTTACACCCGGACGTCCCGAATAATACTTGCATACCGGGGCGGTTGCAATGTACCTTTGCGGTCGGTCTGTGGTCCATCAGGGCGACTGCGACAAGTTTCCCTGCTTTCCCGGGACGGGTAAAAAGACAAAACTCATAACCTTGACGGAGGATTGGCGCATGAAAAGAAGCAATCTACTCGCTGCCGCAGCACTTCTTGCAATCATATTTTCATTCAGTCCTGGCCTGCTCTGGGGTCAGGCAGGAGCAACCGCCCAGATTTCAGGGTCCGTCGCTGACCCCAGTGGTGCCGTCGTGCCCAATGCGAAGGTGACGGCTACACAGGTCAACACGGGGATGGTTCGGACCACGGGGAGTGGCCAGGACGGACTTTATGTGCTGGCGAACCTCCCGGTCGGTTCCTACCGGCTCGAGGTACAAGCCGAGGGTTTTAGCACGTACGTCCAATCCGGAATCCTCCTTGAGGTAAGTAACAACGTCACAATCAACGTCACTCTCAAAGTGGGACAGGCCCGCCAACAGGTCGAGGTTACGGCGAACGCCGCCATGTTGCAGACTCAGACGACTTCCGTCGGGCAGGTGATGGACACCCAGCGAGTTCTGGATCTTCCCCTGAACGGGCGCCAAGCCACGGATCTCATCATGTTAATGGGAGGGGCAACCAACACCACGGATAGTAATATGTCGGACATCAAGAGCAGCAAGAACTACGAAACCTCCGACAGCATCTCGGTCGCGGGCGGACAATCCACGGCCACCAGTTACCGCTTGGACGGCGTCACGCATATGGACAATTTCTCGAATATCAACCTTCCCTTCCCGTTCCCGGACGCCCTCCAGGAGTTCAGCGTTCAGACCAGCAGCCTGACGTCCCAATGGGGGCTTCATCCGGGCGCCCAGGTGGAAGTCGTGACCAAGTCCGGGACCAACAAAATCCATGGGGATGCCTTTGAATTCGTCCGGAACGGGATTTTCAACGCCCGCGACTTTTACGCCGCCAGCCAGGATACGCTGAAGCGAAATCAATTCGGCGGAACCATTGGAGCGCCAATCAAGCGTGACAAGCTCTTTGGCTTCTTCGGATATCAGGGAACTCGCATTCGCACTGCTCCGGCCTCGAATGTGGGCTTCGTGCCCACGCAAGCCGTCCTGGAGGGGGACTGGAGCCAAATCGAGTCAGCCCAGTGCTTCTCGAGCAGCGCGCCGAACCCTATCTACGACCCCGCGACGGGCGCGCAGATCACCGATTATCACGTCGACCCTTCCCGCTACAACGCACAGGCCCTGGGTTTGTTGAAGTACATTCCGACTTCCAGCGATCCCTGCGGCAGATACACCTACGCCATTCCCCAACCGCAGAGGGAAGATCAATACCTGGGCCGGATAGACTGGAACCAGAGCGGGAAGCACAACGTCTTCGGGCGCTATTATTTCACCGACTATAAGAGTCCGGCGGCTTTCGATAACGACTTCCTGTTGACGAAGCAGCGTGGAGTTCTCGACCGAGCCCAAGCCGTTGCCGTAGGAGATACCTATTCGATAAATCCCAGCATCCTCAATTCCGCCCACCTGGGCTGGACGCGCCTGGCGATCACGCGCGGACCGGCGGCGGACGTGCCCAACTTTGCGCAATTCGGCGTGCAGCTTTATCAGGCCGTTCCCAACGCGATCTATTTCGGGATCAACGGCTACAGCGGAGCCGGTTGCGGCACCTGCGCTCCCGCCCTTTTCAAGAACAATGTGGCGGAGGCCTCGGATGACCTCGACGTCATTCGCGGCCGGCACCACATGTCCATGGGCCTGGATTACATCCACTACCAGTACCCCTACGCGAACAATGCCTATGCGAACGGGAACTTCACCTTCAGCGGGCAATTTTCCAACGATGGGTTGCTGGATTTTCTGCTCGGACTTCCCGGCTCTTTCAACCAGGGAAACACAACCCAGTTCAACGGCCGGCAGAATTACTACGGCCTCTACTTCAACGACACCATTCAATTCAGCAAGCGCCTCACCGTGAACCTGGGCCTGCGCTGGGAACCCAATCTCTCGGTGACCGAGACGCATAACGCCGTGGATCACTTCTCCATGGCCGCGTACACCGCAGGGACACAGTCCACCCAGTATGTCAATGCGCCGCCCGGCCTGACCTACCCGGGCGATCCGAATGTCCCCCGCAACTATAACTACACCAAACTATCGGCCCTGGAGCCGCGCATCGGAATCGTTTGGGACCCGACGGGAAGCGGACGCCAGATCATTCGTGTCGGCTACGGCGTCTTCTTTGACACCGTACCCACCGCCTACTTCGAGGACCAGACCCAGGGGGCGCCGTGGGGGAGCGTCATCAATCTGAGCAGCCCGGTGGGGGGTCTAACGAACCCCTGGCTGGGATATCCCGGCGGCAACCCCTTCCCCCTGCCGTTTCCACCGGGCAAAGATGCCGTTTTCCCGGCCCAGAGCAGCTTCTATGATTACCCCTTGGATTCGCACCCGATGTACGTGCACCAGTGGAACGTCAGTTATCAGATCCAATTAACCAGCAACTGGTTGATGGCGGCGGACTATGTTGGCAACAAAACGACCCACATCTGGACGGGCGAAGATATCAACCCCGCGGTCTTCATTCCGGGGACTTGCGGCGGCTCCCCCTGTTCGACCACGGACAACACCAGCGACCGTCGCCTGCTGACGCTTCTCAATCCGGTCACGGGCAACGGCCTATCCGACATCTATCACCAGGACACCGGAGCGAATGCTCAGTATGAGGGGTTCCTTTTCAAAGTGCAGCATCGTTTCAGCAATAACTATACCGTCTTGGGTAACTACACATGGTCCCACTGCATCAGCGAAACGGACTTCCAGGGAGATATGGGCGGCCCTTACACCCAACAACCTTTTGACCGGAATGCGGACCGCGGCAATTGCAGCTTTGACCTCCGCCAGATCTTCAACCTGACCTTCATCGTTCAGTCGCCGCATTTTCAGAACACGTGGACCAGCCGGCTGCTCGGGGGCTGGCAGCTTTCGCCCATCGTTTCGTACCATACGGGAACCTCGTTCTATGTCCTCGATGGCTTTGACAATTCTCTTAGCGCGGTGGGGTTGGACCGGCCGGACGTGGTGGGTAACCCCTATGTGAAGAGCACCACGGGAGCCCAGCAATGGCTCAACCCCAATGGCTTTTCCGTGAGTCCGACCGGGACCTTCGGTAATTCCGGCCGGAATTCGCTGCTGATGCCCGGATACTTTGACATCGACGCGGCGGTGAGCCGGTTTATCAACATTACGGAACGAAACAAGGTGGAATTGCGTTTCGAGTTCTTCAACTTGCTGAACCACCCGAATTTCAACTACGTGGACAGCACCATTACGGACGCGACCTTCGGCCAGATCCAGGGTGACGTCGGCCCACGCATTCTACAATTCGCGCTGAAGTACACGTTCTGATTGCGGCCGCAGACCGTGGCCATTCCGCCGCGCGGCGGCGGGAATTTGCCGGTACAATGATGAGCCTGCCCTTTGTCACACCAGGGTCAGGCTCGCCGCAAGAGGTTTCGCTGGAGGCGCTTTTGAAGGATCGTTCGCGTCGTGAATTCCTGATGGCTGCTTCGATCACGGGTTTGAGCATGGGCGCCGGCTTGCGGAGCGCCTTCGCCTCCACTCGTGAACCCCACATTGAATTCCCCACCGCCCCGCAGGCGCGCCTGGCAGTGACCTCCTGGCCCTTCCGTGAATTCATCGAAAGCCCGGAGAACTCCTATCGCAACCGGCAGAAGCCCGGCATGGACATCCGGGATTTCGCGGGAATGGTTGCAACGAGATTCGGCATCCGGAACATCTGCCCTCTCTCGGCGCACTTTGCCTCAACCTCCCCCGCCTATCTCAGCTCTTTCCGGCAGGCACTGGAGAAGACGGGCTCTCGGCTGGTGGATCTCGGACTGGGCGGCCGCAACTTCTGGGATCCGGAAAAGGTCCGGCGCGATGCGGCAGTGGAGTATGGCCGGCACTGGGTTGATCTCGCCCGGGATCTGGGGGCCCCGAGTGTTCGCCAGCACCTGGGTGGGTCCCGCGGGGCGAAACCGGACATCGATTTGGCCGCGCAATCGTTGGGCCGCCTGGCGGATTATGCGGCGCAGAAGAACATGCTGATCAACCTCGAGAATGACGACCTTCGCAATGAGGACCCCTTCTTCATCGTCAAGGTCATCGAAAAGGTCGGCAATCCCTACCTGCGCGCTCTGCCGGATTTTGGCAACACCCTGGCCGGTGGCGATACAGCCTACAACGAGGGCGGCGTGACCGCCATGCTCAAGCACGCTTACGGCGTCTGCCACGTCAAAGACCTGGTGGTGGCCGATAGCGGCGCAACATATAAGGTCGACTTGGTGAAGATGTTCGAACTCGCCCGAGCGAGTGGCTTCAAGGGTTACTACGTGATGGAATGGGACGGTGGGCAGGGTGATCCCTACGAGGGCACCACGCGCCTGGTGAAGGAAACCCTGCAGTACATTTCCGGGGAGGGGCAATCATGATCCGTAGCAAGGCGATTGCGGGGCTGGTGCTGATGTCGGGGTTGGTGCTGGCCGCGGCGGCGTTCCCGGCCGGCGACCGCGTGGAACTGGTCCGCAAGGGTGACCAGGTGGACGTGCTTATCGGCGGGCAGCCCTTCACCACCTACTATTTTCCGGCGGACGTTGCGAAGCCCTACTTTCAACCCCTGCGCACCGCGCAAGGCACCACCCTGACGCGGGGCTTTCCCATCGGCAACACCGTCCCGGCCGAAGAAATGAAGGACCCCAGCCTGGAACCCCACCAGCGCCCGATGTTTTTTGGGCATGGAAATATCGATGGCATCGACTTCTGGGGTGAGGCGGCGTTCCCGAAATACAGTGACGACACGGTTTTTGGCCGCTCCAACTTTCGCAAGCTGGATGAGCTTCGCAGCGGCGCGGATTCCGGCTCCCTCAAGGCCGAATTCGAGCTGGCCGGTCCGAGCGGCCGGGTGATCGCCCGCATGATTCAGTCCTTTGTCTTCGGGGGCGACGCGGACACGCGGTGGATCGATTGCGAGATTACCCTGGTGGCGAATCACGGCTCGGACCTGACGCTGGGCGATTCGAAGGAAGGGACTTTCGGGTTGCGCCTCGCCAAAGAACTGCATTCACCTCCCGCCCACATGGTAAACTCGGCGGGCGCGGAGGGGGAGAAAGCCATTTGGGGCAAGCGTGCGGATTGGGTGAACTATGACGGGACGGTGGCGGGAGAATCCCTGGGAGTGGCCGTTTTCGATAGCCCCCGGAGTTTCCGCCATCCCACTTACTGGCACGCGCGCGGGTATGGCTTGCTGGCCGCGAATCCCTTCGGTTGGCGGGAGTTTTACGATGACCCGGAGAAGGACGGAAGCTGGACGGTCCAACAAGGGAAGGAAATAAAATTTCGCTACCGTGTTTTTATTCACCACGGAGATTATCTTCAGGCCAAGGTCGCCGAGGCCTACCAGGAATATGCGAGCCACGAACAATAATTGACGCTCCCCGCCACCATTCCGAAAAGGAGAATTGTAACCATGTCCAATGATACGCCATTAAGCCGTAGGAGCTTCCTGCAAGGCAGCGCAGCCGGGGCCGCGGGTTTGGCCGCCAGTGGAGTAGCTTTCCTCACTCGGCCGGAGCGAGTCTGGGGGGCCAACGATCGCGTGCGCGTGGCCATTTGCGGCGTGCACGGGCGCGGCATGGATCATGTGGAGAACTATTCCAAGCTAAAAAACGTGCAGATTGCCGCTGTCTGCGACATCGATGAAAATGTGATGGCGGATCGCGTGGCGCGCATGGAGAAAATGGGGATTCCCAAGCCGGCCACCTTTGTGGACATCCGCAAGCTGCTCGAGGACAAATCGATCGACGCCATTTCCATCGCCACGCCCAATCACTGGCATACCTTGATGGGAATCTGGGCCTGCCAGGCGGGCAAGGACGTCTATGTGGAAAAGCCCTGCTCGCACAATCTGTGGGAGGGGAAGCAGTTCGTGGCCGCGGCGCGCCGCTATGACCGCATCGTGCAGCATGGCACGCAAATCCGCTCCGCCACCGCCATTCGCGAGGGTATTCAGAAGCTCCACGAGGGGATGATTGGCGAAATCTACATGGCCCGCGGCCTTTGCTACAAGTGGCGGAATACGATCGGCCATGCCCAGGTAGAGCCGGTTCCCGGGGGAGTAAATTACGATCTCTGGACCGGACCCGCCCCGATGCACGAGTTCACCCACAATCGGTTCCATTACAACTGGCACTGGTTCTGGTATTACGGGAACGGCGACATGGGAAATCAGGGCACCCACCAGATGGATGTGGCGCGTTGGGGCTTGGGAGTGGGATTGCCCAACAAAGTCACCGCCATCGGCGGCCACTTTATGTTCGACGACGATCAGGAAACGCCCAACACCCTGAGCTGCATCTTCCAATTCGATCTTCCTGGCGGGAAACGCAAGATGCTGACCTTTGAAACCCGCCACTGGATCGCCAATCACGAGGCGGAAATCGGCACGCCGGAACTGGGGACTCCCGAAGTCAAGCATCAGGCCGGAACCCCGGCTCTGGGCCCTCAATCGGGCCGCCACAACACCATCGGCAATATCTTCTATGGCGACAAGGGATACTTCTCCACCGGTGATGAGGATGCCGCGACCTACAGGGTGTGGCTAGGTCCTGACCAGGACCCCCAACCGCCTGTCCATGGGGGAGCTGAAGTGGCCCACTTTGCCAACTTTATCGATTGCGTGGTGAGCCGCAAGAAGGAGAACCTGAACGCGCCCATCGAGGAAGCCCACGCCTCCATGGCGCTCATGCACCTTGCCAACGCTTCCTACCGGTTGGGCCGGACGCTGAATTTCAATCCCGATACCCAACAGGTGATTGGCGATCCGGAGGCTGACGGTCTGCTGCGCGATGCCGACCGCGGCTACCGCGCCCCCTACACCGTGCCGGAGGAGGTGTAGGCAGTCAGGATGCCTTCAAGGAATCATTGCGGGTCACGTCCCGGTTCATGCTACTGGATTTCCAAGTAGTCCTTGTCTGGGAGTTTCGGGAATGGTGCGTGCGGTTCAGTCTGATACCAGAAGGCCACGGAGGAGATATCGTCCTGGAGTGGCAGATATCGCCAGCCCGAGCGCCAGCCCAGGGCCTGGATGGTCACCTTGATGTCCTTTTCAAACCGGACAGGGTCCGTGATATGCCAACGGTACAGGCCGAAGCGCTCTTGCGAGTCATAGTGCCCGTCCGAGCGGATCACTTGAGGCATACCGGTGTATGGTGTTGTGAATTCCGTGTAATGGTAACCCGTGAGCGGCGGAAGGGTGCCGGGCAGAAGGTTGTAAGGGAAAGTGACAGGCGGGCCCGTGTCAAAATCGTAGGAGCCGCAGAAATAGTCCTCCGTTCCCGTGCCGTTGATGGTGGGAAACTTGGTGTCTCCATCCAGGAAGAACTTGATCTCGCCTTCGCCCCACCAACCCGTGTTGTGGACTCCCCAAGCCAGGTAAGTACCCACGTAATGCCCCCACCCTTTGACGCCATCCAAGATGACGTGGTCGGTTTTGTAAGGCAGGGGGTTCGAGCGGCGGAACTGCGCATGAAAGTAAGCCGCGTCATCCGGAACCGGCGTGAGGGTATAGTCAATCTGGTAGTAAATCGTCATCGCCACGTCATCGATGTTCTCAAGGGTAATCTTGCAGGACTTCCGGAACGGCATCTGCCAATATGAATTGAGTCCGCTGCCGGGGTTTACGCATACGGCGAGGGACGAGACTTGCGCGTATCTTCCCCACCCGCAGGCAAACAGGTCCCCCACCGGCACTTCCACCGAGGGAGTGGCCTCGCCATCCCAATACATGCGCACAATGGAGAAACGGAAGTTGCCGGCGGGAGTCATCCAGATATGCTGAATCGCCCCGGGTCCTTGGATCTCGGCCAGCGTGAATGTCTTCTTGGCATCGATCTTCACCGAGGGCGAAATCTTCCAGCCCTGGCCCAATCCGCGCGCCGCTTCCGCGCCCGTGCCTTCCGT
>Ga0335078_10009484_pt1 | contig 14431 bp, 11 predicted proteins | sample Lox_Sample_32_FD_206711 | JGI IMG/M metagenome (GOLD analysis project Ga0335078, IMG submission 206711) | Soil microbial communities from Loxahatchee National Wildlife Refuge, Florida, United States - Lox_Sample_3.2 | ecosystem: Environmental > Terrestrial > Soil > Wetlands | place: USA...
CATAACCAGTACTTCCCCGAGCTTAAAGATTTGCTCGATGCGGTCTCGCAGCAGATGGCCGCTTGGCAAAAACCGAACTCGGTGCTTCGTCGATTATGCGGCATTACTTAAGACGCTCTGTTTAGCAATCAGCTTTCAGCAAGAGCCCGCCTTGGGTGCTGAGAGCTGACCGCTGAAAGCGAAAGCTGTTTCCAAGCCATCGCCCTTAGCCACGAAATCTTACCACTACCGAAATGAATATCGGTATCGAAAAGCAAAGGGCCCGCCGGGGAACGCGGGCGGGATGCCCGCATCCACGCAGTAGCTAATGTCAAGTGGGGAGTGACCGGAAACAAGACAGGCCCCTCTTTTACGAGCCACTAGCCGTTAACCGCTTAGAAGAACGGGCGGGACGCCCGCCCTGTCCGGTCAGGCTCGCCATGCGGACCCCGGACCGGGCGTCGCAGTCGATGGTGACGCCCGATCCGTTTCCGGTTGATGGGGAGGGAGCCATCAACCATGTCAACAGCGTATGATACTATGCTCCGGCGGCGCGGCCGTGGAAGCGGGGGACGAACTCCTCGGTCACGAAGCCCTCGAAAGGGGTGGGAGTGGTGTTGGCGGCGGAGCGTGGCTCGAGGGTGGTCATGTACCCGGAGTTCAGCGCCTCCGCCATTTCCAGAATCAGGTCAGCCATATTGGCGGACATGCCCATCTGCACGAACGCCGGCTTGAGCTGCGCCGCCGGCAGTTGTGCATAGGCGAGCTCGGGCCGGCCGATGGCCCGGCCGATCACCGATGCCACTTCGCGGTAATCGAGATCGCGCGCGCCCAGCAGCTCACGGGCCTGCTTCCCGGTAAAGTTGCAGTTGCGCAGGATCTCCGCCGCACCCGCGCCGATATCGCGCGTGGCGATCATGGCGATGCGCAGATCGGCGCGCAGGGGTCCGGCCACGATGCCGAAGTTCCGGATCACTTGCGCCTGCGGCAGCGTGTTCTCCATAAAGTAGCCGGCGCGCAGGTAGACGGCGTTGAGTCCGGCAATCGCGTTCAGTTTCTGTTCCAGATTATGTAGCCCCACCACGGGGCCGGTCTTTTCCGGCTTGTCGGCTCCGATGCTGCTCAAAGCCACCACGTGGGTGACGGAAGCCTTCCCAATGGCCGAGGCGAGGGCGTCGCTCACCGTTTCCTGATAGCCTCGAAAATCGGCAACCACGTTGTTGGGCGGGATCATGACATAAACGGCGCCGGCCCCGTCCAACGCGCGGGCGAGCCCGTCGGCGTCGGCGAGGTCAGCCGCTACCCCTTCGGCTCCTTTCTGGACGAACCGCGCCAGCCGGCCGATGTCGCGGCCTATCACCCGAACCTTCTGCCCGTGAGCCAAGAGCCTTTCCGCAACCACACTACCCGTATTACCAGTTGCACCTGTAATCGCAAACATTTCCCTTTCTCCTTTCGAATCTAGTTGGCCACATCGTTCTTTGATGCAGAAAACAGAAGTCAGGGGTCAAGAGGGAATCAGGAGAGGAGACAGGAGACAGAATAAAAAACGCGTTCACAATTCGAGTGATCCTGTTCACTTTCACTTCCGACAGCCCCTGGATGTGGTCTCTCTTCCTTCATTCTAACTCCTGTCTCCTGACTCTTTCCTTGCATTGCATCATTTCTTCTTGCTTCTCTTCCTGATTCGTGCATAATTTCGCGACGGGTGACTTATGCCGGACAACATCAACCCGGGCTTGCCTTCCGACCCTTCCGTCGGACGCCTCGCGTCCGTCGACGCGCTGCGCGGCTTCGACATGTTCTGGATCACCGGCGGCGAAGAGCTGATCCACGATCTCTATCATTTGGCGCCCAACCGCTTCACGGCGGTGCTGGATCAGCAGTTCCACCACCAAGTGTGGGCGGGGTTCGGTTTCTACGATCTCATCTTTCCTCTCTTCCTGTTCGTGGTCGGCGTGGTGCTGCCGTTTTCGCTCACCCGGCGCCTGGAAGCCGGAGCAAATCGCGGCCAGATATACCGGCACATCGTTCGGCGCCTCGTGGTGCTGTTCTTGCTGGGCCTGGTGTATAACGGCCTGCTCGATTTCGACTTTCACCATCTGCGCATCCCCGGTGTCCTTCAGCGCATTGCCCTTTGTTACTTCTTTGCCGCCGTGGTGGTCATGAACACCACGGTCCGGGGCCAGGTGCTGGTGGCGGGCGGAATCCTGGTGGTCTACTTTGCCGTCATGAAGCTGGTTCCCGTTCCTGGCTTCGGCGCCGGCGTCCTGACGCCGCAAGGCAACCTGGGCGGCTTCGTCGACCGTCACCTGGTTCCTTTGCCGTATTGCTGTTACGTGTTCGGCGACTCGGAAGGGATACTCTCCACCTTCCCGGCCATTGTCACCACCTTGCTGGGCGTTCTGGCCGGGCACTGGCTGCGCTCGAAGGCAGCCTCATCGCGCAAGGCGCTGGGACTGGTGGCGGCCGGAGTATCGTGCCTGCTCGTGGCCCTGGCGTGGAGCCCTTGGTTTCCCATCAACAAGTACCTGTGGAGCAGCTCTTACGTCCTGTTTGCCGGCGGCTGGAGCCTGTTGCTGCTCGCTTTGTTCTACTGGATCATCGACGTGCTCCGCTTCCGCCGGTGGGCCTATTTCTTCACCGTCATCGGTGTCAATGCCATCACCATCTACCTCGCACGCCGGCTCTTCGACTTCGGTGCCATCACCAACGTCTTCGTTCACGGCTTCATCGGCCATTTCGGGTCCATCCGTCCCCTCTTCTTCGACTTCTGCGTCCTTATGACCGGCTGGCTCTTCCTCTGGTTCCTGCACCGCCAGAAGATCTACCTTAAGGTGTAGCAGGGCGCTGAAAAGGGTGTAGAGGCGGCTTTATGTCGCCGTGTCTTGTTGAAACTGCTAAAGTTATGGCGGCAGAAAGCCGCCTCTAGAGACCCTTTTTCAGTCAGTTTGTCTCATTCTCCCGTTTCCGCGGGCGTGGTCTCGACCCGCATGAACTCGGCACCGGAACGGATCGTGTCGCAAGCGGTCAGTTGCGGCCCGGCAAGGGTTCAAAGTGGCATGACGTCGAAATCAGGATGCGATCCAGAGGATAAGGACCGCGCCGGGAAGGCCTCGATGGGCGTATGATATAATAGGATGTTGTTCGCCAGAATGAAAACGTGTAAAAATGATTTGTCGCAAAGTTCGCGAGCCTCATCATCGATTGGGCAGAGCATCTCTGGTTACCGGATTGTGGAGAAGTTGGTGGCGGGCGGCGGGGGAGTGGCCTATCGGGTGTACATTCCCTAGAGCCCCTTGCGGTAAACTGTGATTGATAACCGGCCCATCCCGGCTCTCGAATTCCGACCCCCAACCCAGGAGCTTCGGTTGCTGGCGGCATTGATTTTCGATATGGATGGCGTGCTGGTGGATAGCAACCCCTTCCACCTGCGAAAGTGGGAGAAGCTGCTGAACGAGGCTGGCATCCCCTTTGACCCGGAGGATCTGGCGAAGCAGATCGTGGGCCACCGAAACGGCGAACTGCTGCGACACTTTTTTGGTCCCGCCTTGACGGCGGCGGAGAAGCGCGCGCTCATCGAAGAACTGGAAGAGAAGTTTCGCCTGGACTTCAAACCGCACGCCGCGCCGCTGCCCGGATTGCGGGAATTGATGGTTCAAGCCAGCAGAGCCGGCATCGCCATGGCCGTAGCCTCCTCGGCGATGCGTAAGAACGTGGAGTTTGTGGTGGATGCCATCGGCCTGCGCCCGTATTTCCGCTGCCTGCTCAACGGAGACGAGGTCACCCACGCCAAGCCCGATCCGGAGATTTACCTCAAGGCCGCCGCGAAGCTGGGCGTCGACCCGAGCGAGTGTGTGGGGTTTGAGGACTCTTTCGTGGGCATCGAGGCGGTGAAGAACGCGGGCATGAAATGCGTGGCCATTGCATCGTCGTTCCCGCTGGAAGCTCTGAGGCAAACTCGCGCTGATCGGGTCGTGGGGAGTTTTGCGGAGCTGGACCTGGAAGGACTGGGGACTACGGGCTAAGGGCGGGAGACTAGGGGCTGTGGGCTGAAGCGTAGAGTGTAAAAGGCAAGGAGTGGCTGTCGCACTTCCCTTTACCCTTCAGCCTTCGGGTCCCTAGCCCCCAATCCGCAGTTCCCAGACGCTGGCCCCTCGCCCCTAGGTCTTCCCTGGCGGGCCAAAGCGCAGCACCACGAGTGTGATGTCATCCGCCTGGGGAGCGTGTCCGACGAACGCGTTGATGGCGGCCATCACCCGCCCGCCAACCTCGGCGGCGCCCTTACCCCCACTTCCTTTCAACACCTCGATCAGCCGGTGTTCCCCGAAGAACTCCTCCTCGGCGTTCTGGGCCTCGGTGATGCCGTCGGAGAAGATCACCAGATTGTCTCCCGGCTCCAGCTTGATGCTTTCGGCGGCGAAAGGCGCGCCGGCGAAGAGTCCCATGGGAAAGTTGGCGTTGTCGAGGTGCTCGATGGCCCCGTTGGCGGCGCGGACGATTAAGGAAGGCGGGTGTCCGGCGCTGACAAAGGAAAAGCGTCCCGTGGGGCTGAGAACGCCGTAGAACAGGGTGGCGTACATGTCGGGCAGAGTGCGCTCACACAACAGATCGTTGACCCGGCGAAAGAGCTCCTCCAGATCAGGCGCGCCTAGGGCCACGGCCGCAAACGCTCCCTGGAGCGTGGCCGCCATCATGGCGGAGGGGAGCCCTTTGCCGGAGACATCGGCGACATTGATGCCGAAACGGTCGCCGGGCAGGGAAAGAACGTCATAATAGTCACCGCCCACCGTGCGACTGGGCAAGGTGATGGCGTGGAGCTCGAAGTACGCGGACTGGGGCAACTGCCGCGGCAGGAGGCTGCGCTGGATGTTCCGGGCCAGATCGAGCTCGTGCTGGGTACGCTCCTGTTCGCGGGTCAGCTTGAAGAGGCGGGCGTTTTCGATGACGGTGGCGCCTTCCATGGCGAAGGTCGCCAGCACCTGCCGATCGAGGCCGGTGAGCGAGGTGGCCCCAGTGCGGCTGTCGAGGTACAGAACCCCCAGCAACTCCGGCGCAGTCTGCGGCAGCGTTTCATAGCTGGTGTCGAGCATGGGGAGCTTCTGTAAGGGGACGGCGACGATGTCGCGCATGGCGCCGCTGAACACCATGGTCTCCTGGGTAGTGCGCCCGGTGGAGACTTCCTCCACTGCTACTTCCTCGCGCCCGCTCCGGATGACGCGCTCCACCACTTCGCGCGAGTAGTCGACCACATTGGAGCCCAGCGAGACTCCGCCTCGGCCGCGGGCGAGGCGCAGATAGAGTTCGCCCTGCTGCTCGCGGAGAAACAGGAGACCGCGCTCGGCATCCGTGAGGCGCAGAGCGTTATCGACCAGCGTCGTCAGCACTTCTTCCAGGGCCGGCGCGCGATGCAGCATCTGCGCCATCTGGAGCAGCAGGCCCAGGCGCTGGAGTTCGGTGCCGGGACCGGTGGTGGTGGCCTTCTCGAGCGTTTGCAGGATCGTCGGCAGCACGGGCTCTTCGGTGAGGAAAATGATCTGGTAAGAGTCCGTAACTCCCAGGCTGATCTGGTCCTCGTTTTTGAGCGCACAGGACTCGATCTTCTCGCCGTTCACGAAAGTACCGTGCCGGCTCTGGGTGTCTTCAAGGACGAAGTGGTCCCCATCCTTCGTGATGCGGGCGTGGCGGCGCGAGATGCGATTGTCGAGAACCACGAGGTCGCAGTCACCCTGCCGCCCGATGCTGAATGGAAGTTGCGTTATGGCGACTTCCCGGTCGGTGCCCGACGCGTCGCGAACGATTAGACGTGGAGTATTCTCCGCCATAGTCCCCCGAGCAAGGAAGCCGCAGTATATCAGATTGTGCGAGAAGTAGGCGAATCAGAGGCTAGTCACGAGTGGTTAGTGGCGAGAAAGAGAAGTCGACGCTTAACTTGTTTTGCTACCACCGGCCAAGAACCGCGAGCCACTTTTGCAGAGTGGGCGAGACGACCGGCTCCCAGGCGCTCGGCATGGCATTTGTCTTATAATAGGAAGGTCGCTGATCAGGTTTCAATATTTGAGTGGGCTTCGGGCGCATTCAGGCTTGAGGGGCTTGAGGTATTTCATGGGTACGAGGGGGGAGGTGTTGGCTGGAGCGGACGGGGGCTTTGCGCTGACGCCGGACTTCCCGGTGATTGCGGCGAAGGGCCAGGAAGCCATCATCGTGCGGGGCGCACGCTCGCACAATCTGAAGAACCTCGACTGCGACATCCCTCACCACCGGCTGACGGTGGTGACCGGCGTCTCGGGATCGGGCAAATCCAGCCTCGTGTTCGATACTATCTACGCGGAGGGCCAGCGCCGCTACGTCGAGTCGCTTTCCGCATACGCCCGCCAGTTCCTGGACCGCATGGAGAAGCCCGACGTCGACGAGGTCGACGGCATTGCGCCGGCGGTGGCTATCCGGCAGAAGAACGCCACCCGTAACCCGCGCTCGACCGTGGCGACGGTCACTGAGATCTACGATTACCTCCGCCTGCTCTTTGCCCGCATCGGCGTCACCACGTGCTACCAGTGCGGCGAGGTGGTCCGCAAGGATAACGTGGACGGCATCGCGGACCGCGTTCTCGTCCTCGAACCCGGGCGGCGCTTCTACGTGCTGTTTCAACTGCGCGCGCAGGGATCAACCGCGGGGGCACCGAGTGTTGTGGCGATGCCCAATGAAGTTGGACCGGCCGCATTAAGTGAATCGCCGGCGCCCGGCCCTATAGCAGCCAAAACGCGCCGCCGGCCTCGCACGGTCAAGGCCAAGGCCGCCAACGGTGGCATTATGCCGCCCGGCGAGTCGCTGAAGTCTCGCCTCTTCGGGTTGCGCCAGAGCGGATTCAACCGGCTCTACCAGCAGGGGCGCGTCTTCGAGTTTTCCACGCCGGAGTCGCTGCTGGAGATCGACTTCGCCAAGCCCGTCTACATCCTGGTGGATCGCCTCTCCATCAGCCCCGAAATCCGCCAGCGGCTGATTGATTCCATCGAGCTTTGCTATCGGGAGTCGGGCGAAGCCATTTTGGAGTTTGTGCCCGGGAGCGCGGGCGTCCCGCCCGCTCCTACGGCGGCGCGGCAAGACCAGATGAATGTCGAAGGGGCGGGCGAGACGCCCGCGCTCCCAGGGCCGGAGCGCCTGGTCTTCAACGAGCGGTTCGAGTGCAAGCGCTGCCGGATCTCCTATCAGGAGCCGGAGCCGCGGCTTTTCTCCTTCAACAACCCCTATGGCGCCTGCCCGCGCTGCCAGGGGTTCGGCAACACCGTCGACTTCGATCTCGGCCTGGTGATCCCGGACCAGAACAAGACTCTGGGCGAGGGCGCCGTGGAGCCGTGGACCAAGCCACGCTACCGGGGGCCGTTCAACGAAATGAAGCGGCTGGCGCGCTCGAAGGGTATTCCGTTCGATGTGCCTTACTACCGGCTCACCGCTTCGCAACGCCGCTGGGTGATCGAGGGCGACGCCGACTTTTTTGGGATTCGCGGGTTCTTCGAATACCTGGAGCGCAAGAAATACAAGCTGCACGTGCGCGTCTTCCTCAGCCGGTATCGCGGCTACACCCGGTGCCCGGAGTGCCAGGGCGGCCGGCTGCGCCGCGAGGCGATGAACGTGCGCGTCCAAGGAAAGACCATCACGGAAGTATGCGGCCTGTCGATCCAGGAAGCACACCGGTTCTTCAACGAACTCCAGCTGGGTCTGATGCAGCAAAAGGTGGCGGACAAGGTTTTGGAGGAAGTTCGCTCGCGCCTCAAGTATCTCTACGAGGTGGGGCTTGAGTATCTCACGCTGGACCGACTCGCTTCCACGCTGTCAGGCGGCGAATCGCAGCGCATTCAGCTCGCCACGTCCCTGGGGTCGAATCTGGTGGGCGCCCTCTACGTGCTCGACGAGCCTTCCATCGGCCTGCATCCGCGCGACACCGGCCGCCTGATTGAAATCCTCAAAACCCTGCGCGACATCGGCAACACTATCCTGGTGGTTGAGCATGACCCGGAGATGATGCGCCAGGCCGACCGGGTGATCGACCTGGGGCCGGGCGCGGGGGAGAACGGCGGCCGGCTGATCTACCAGGGCAGCTACGCGGGCCTGGTGGCGGACTCGCGCTCGCTCACGGGACGCTATCTTTCCGGCGAGCTCAAAATCCCGGTGCCGAACGAACGGCGGAAGCCGGGCAAGGACTGGCTGCGCGTTCGGGGCGCGCGCCAGCACAACCTGAAGTCGATTGATGTGAGTATCCCGCTGGGTCTCATGGTGTGTGTCAGCGGCGTTTCCGGTTCCGGCAAATCGACCCTGGTGCACGACGTCCTTTACAACGCGCTGCTTTCGCATCGCGGCCTTCCAGCCCAGCACGCCGAGTACTCGCGCCTGGAAGCTCCGGAACGGCTCGGCGACGTGGTGTTGGTGGACCAGTCGCCGCTGGGCCGCACGCCGCGCTCGAACCCCGTGACGTACATCAAGGCTTTCGATGCCATTCGCGAGGTGTTCGCCTCCACGCCCGAGGCTCGCAAGCGCGGCTATGGTCCCGGCCACTTCTCGTTCAATATTCCCGGCGGGCGCTGCGAGACCTGCCAGGGCGATGGCACGGTGACCGTGGAGATGCAGTTCCTCGCCGACGTCGAACTGGTGTGCGAGGAGTGCCGCGGGCGACGATTCAAATCGAGCGTCCTGGAAGTGCTCTACAAGGGAAAGAACATTTACGACGTGCTCCAGATGACGGTACGCGAGGCGCTGTTTTTCTTCTCCAGCGTGCGCAAGATCGGCGGCAGGGTTCGCGTGCTGGACGAGGTGGGACTCGGCTACCTGCGCCTGGGCCAGTCCGCCACTACGCTTTCCGGCGGCGAAGCGCAGCGCGTACGCCTGGCGTCCCACCTCGCCGAGCGCACCAGCGAAAACACGCTCTTCATCTTCGACGAGCCCACCACCGGCTTGCACTTTGAGGACATCAACCGACTGCTGGCGGCGTTTCGCAAGCTGATCGAGGCGGGAGCGAGCGTGCTGATTATCGAGCACAACCTCGATGTCCTGAAGACGGCGGACTGGATCATCGATCTGGGACCGGAGGGCGGGGACGCGGGCGGCCACGTGGTCGCCGCCGGCCCGCCGGAACAAATTGCCAAGAATACTGCCTCTTACACGGGCAGGTATCTGGCGGGCATTGCCGATCGGGGATTGCCGATGGCGGATTGACGCGGAGACACCGCATCGCAGTCTGTCCATTGACGATTGGCCGTAGGTAGGGCTCCTGCGGCGGCGAGGACCGTAGCATGGCGAGTTTTTGCCTCATCATTCAACGTTTATCATTCATCATTCTTTTCGCTGCTTCGTTTTCGTTTGCCGGCCAGACTTCCAGGAAGCCTGCTTCATCTCCGCCCCACGATGACGTCTCCGCTCTGCTGAAGACGGCGCAGGACGCCCTCGACCACCAGGATTTCGAGACCGCGGTCAAGAGCCTGAAGAGCGTCGTCGCCAGCCAGCCGGACTTGGTGGCTGCATGGTTCGACCTCGCCTATGCCGAGAGCGGGCTCCATCGGAATGACGAGGCCACCAAGGACTACCAGAAGGCGATCGAGCTTCAGCCTGGCCTTTATCCGGCGCGATTGAATCTGGGGATCCTGCTCATCGAAGATCATCGTCCTGACGCCGCGGCGGAGCAACTTGCCGAGGCTGTGAAGCTCAAGCCTGAGGACGCGCGCGCGCACCTCTATTATGCGCGTGCCCTCACTCAGTCGGGCAAGGCGGATTTGGCCGCGCAGCAATTCCAGGAAGTATCGCGCCTCGATCCGGCGCATGCTACGGCCCACTACGAACTCGCCCAGATGGAGTTGCAGCAGAAGCATTATGAGGACGCGCGCGCGTCCTTCGCGGAGGCCGCCCGGCTCGACCCGAAACTTGCGCACGCCCAACTGGGGTGGGCGCTCGCCCTGGAGGGACTAAACCAGCCGGCGCCCGCGGCCGACCACTTTGAATCCTACCTCGATGCCAAGCCAGACGATCTTGAAACGCGCTTCCACTTGGCTCGAGTCTATCTGACGCTGGGCAAGAACCAGGAAGCCCGCGACAATTTGGAGAAGGTCTACGAGGCTAATCCACAGATGCCGGGCGTTGCCGCCGCGCTGGGCGATGTGAACGCCCTGCTGAAAAACCTGCCCGAGTCAGAACGATTCTATAAGCAGGCTCTGGCGGCCACGCCCGACCTGGCCGACTTGCATCGTGCGCTCGGCCAGACGCTGCTCGACGAGCAGAAGTATCCCGAGTCCGAGTCCGAGTTTCGTGCCAGCCTGAAGCTCGACGGGCACAATGGTGAGGCGGCTAAGGGGCTGGCCACCAGTCTCTACATGCAGAAGCACTATGCTGAGGCGATACCCTTGATCGAAGCGCTCCTGCGGCAGCCGCAACCTCCAGTGGGACTTTATTTCATCCTGGCTACTTGTTACGACGACCTCAAGGACCGTCCCAAGGCCCTGGAAAACTACGAGAAGTTTCTCGATCTCTCCCAGGGCGCGCTGCCGGACAAGGAGTGGCAAGCTCGCCAGCGCGCCAAGTTGCTTCGCCGCGAGCTGAGAAAATAATATAATCGGGTTGGGAGCCCTGGGACTGCGGGCGTCTCGCCCGCTCCTAAGAAGTGACCGGGGGCGAGTAGTTGGCGGCCAAAAAGGAGGAGAGGACCTTCTTGCCCGCCACTGGCCACTCGCCACTTTTTGAAGAGCGGGCGGGACGCCCGTGCTCCCAGGTCGGGTTGAGACTATGAGTTCGCTGCGGCCCCTCATTTGCGCGTTTCTGCTGATGGTTCTGGCCGTGGCTTCTGTCGCCGCTGCCGCCAAGGAGCGCCGTCTCGACTCAGAGCAGGATCTGCTCGATCGCATCCAGCGCGAGCAGGATCCCGTGAGGAAGTCCAAGCTCGAGCTTCGCCTGGGCCGGCTGAAGATGCAGCAGGCCGCGGAGGCCTACGACCAGGGGCAGATCGATCAAGGGAAATCGTTGCTGGCAGGCTATCTCAACCGGGTGAAGAGTTGCTGGCAGATCCTCAAGGGGTCGGGCCGCAACGCGGTGAAGCAGCCCCAGGGGTTTCGCGAGCTGGATATTGCCCTGCGCGAAGACAGCCGTACGCTCGAGGACATGGCGAGACGCATCTCCTATTATGACCGCGAGCCGGTGGAGCAGACCATGGAAGAAATGAACCATGTCCACGACGAGGTCCTGCATGCTCTGTTCCCGTCGCTTCCCGTCGCGCCCAACAAGGCGGCTCCAGTACAGCCTCCCAAAGCCGACGCAAAAGGTGACTCATGAAGCGGGCACTCATGGTGGCGGCGACTTGCCTCGGCATCGGAGCCGTGTTTGCTGCAACAGCTTGGAACTCTGCACTGGTTGAGGGCGCTCAGATCGCCAAACGCGCGGCGCTGAGTGACGAGGAAGAGGACAAGCTGCGCGAGGAACAGGACCCTGCCAAAAGGGTCGAGCTTTACCTGGCCTTCGCTCAAGACCGCCTGTCGCAATTCGAGATCTTCCGCCAGAAGCCCGACGACCCACAGTACAACACCGGCAAGTACCTGGACCAGATGATGGGCCAGTACATTCTTCTTGATGATGAGCTGAAGGACTGGATCGATTACCAGTACGATCGCGGCGGCGATATGCGCGCCGGCCTGACCAAGCTGGTCGAGGTAGGCCCGCAACAACTGGAGGAGCTCCGTCATATCCAACAGGCCTCTGACCCGCGCTCTGCGGTCTACGGCCACTCGGTGCAGGATGCGATTGACGATCTTACGGACACACTCGACGGCGGCACCAAGGCGCTCGCCGAACAAATCAAGAAGTTCGGTCAACTGAAGAAGGACGAGAAGGCCGACGCTAAGGCCGAGAAGGAGCGCGCCAAGGAAGCGGAGAAGCGTCAGCAGGAAGAGAAGAAGCTTCAGAAGAAACAGCGCAAGCAAAACAAAGTCCCGACGGACGCGGATCAGGAGAATTGATGACCATTGCGCGATTGAGTCATCGGGCCATTGAGTCATTGAGGCAGTCGAGCAAAAATCGCGGAATTTTTTCAATGGCTCAATGGTTCAATGACTCAATGGCTCAATTCCTATGAGGATCCCTGAACAGCTTTCGCTCTTGCTTGGTCTGGAAAGCGAGGCTTCCTCGATTCCGCCTACGCCCGGCCGGCCGGTTCAGGCAGGAACCCCTTTATCGATGCCGCCCGTTCCGTCTGATCGCGTGCCGCCGGCCGCCGGGGAACTGGCGACCGAACCTCGCAAGGCGGAGACGCCACCCCCGCACCCCGACCCGGTTCCGGTCTTCGTGCGTGTTTTCCGGCGCCTCGGCTTTAATCGCCCGCTACCGGAGTTTCGGGTCAGCTATTTCCCCTACGCCGGCCTGCGCAGCAAGATCCGGCTGCGCGGTAATGTAATCGATGCCGGCATTTCCGATTTGCTGCTGGAAGCTCGGCCGCTGGTGCTCGAGGCGCTGGCGGAGATTCTGCTCTGCAAGCTTTTTCGCCGCCGGCCCTCGCGCGAGGCGCAGGAGTGCTACCAGGCCTTCGCGCGCCATACCGAGACTGCGCGCCGCATTGACGAGGTTCGCCGCTGCCGTGGGGCGAAGGTGATACGTCCGCCGTGGGGCTTCTTTTTCAACCTGCAGGAGATTTTCGACGACTTGAACCGCTGCTTTTTCCAAGGCGAGATTCGCGTGCAGCGTCTCGGCTGGAGCGCGGTGCGCTCCCGCACGGTTTTGGGCCATTTCGATTCCGCCCACTCCAGCATCACCATCAGCCGCTGGCTCGACTCGGCGCGCATGCCCCGCTACCTCGTGGAATACGTGGTCTTTCACGAGATGCTCCACGTCGTCTACCCGGTGGAACGTAACGGCCACCGCCGGGTGGTTCATTCGGCCGAGTTTCGCGCCGCGGAGCGGAAATTTCCCCAATACGAACAGGCACGGCGGAAGTTGAAACAGCTTTCGGCGGGGCTTGGTTAATTGGCTGGTTCGCCCGCGAGTTTCAATTTTCGAACCGAACCGAGTTATACTCGTGCGGGCGTGGAGGGTTGCCATGGCATATTGTCCTGACTGTCTGACGGAATACCAGCAAGGCGTGGTCGAATGTATGGATTGCCATGTGCCGCTCAACCCCGGTGCGCCCCCGCCCCCTGCGGCCCCCAAAAAGATGGAACCTGAACCGCAACTGGTGAGGCTGCGGACCTTTTATGGTCCCACCGCGCAACTGGAGGCGCACCTGGCCAAAAATCTGCTTCAATCGCAAGGCATCGCTTGCATGTCGCCTGGCGAGGAGGAACCGATTCTGGGCATTGACGCTTTGCAAATCTGGGTGCGCGAAGAGGACGCAGAGCAAGCGGCCGAGATCCTGAAGGCTTATCTAGACTCCCCCCAACCGGAGGCTGAACCATCGGGCGATGGAGCGCTTTAGCGATTGCGTGATTGAGAGAGCCTCATGAACCAGTGCTCGACTCAAACTCCTGTCGCGGGGCTTGTGCGCGATTTTCGACGGCTCAATCGTTCAACCAGATCATGAGTCCAACACGCAATTCCCCAATCACTCAATCGCTCAATCACCCAATGGCCGGCTCCATGAACTACCTGGTGATCGCCAATCTCTTCTTGTTGCTGTTCCTGGGCGTCGCCGACAACCAGATGATCGCCGCGCTGCTGCCCGTGTTTGTGCGGTCGCTTGGCATCAGCGTTTCGCTCGCGGGTTTGCTGGTGGTGGTTTACTCCGTGGCGGCGGGGGCGGCGGCCTTCGCTTCGGGCGCTCTGTCTGACCACTACGGCCGGCGCGGGCTACTTTTGCTGGGCGTGGCGGGTTTCGCGATAGCTTCCTTCGTCGCCTCGCGCACCCATACTTACGCCGCGCTGATGGCCGCCCGGGCGTTCACCGGCCTTGCTGCCGGCACCATCTCCACCTGCTCCATCGCTTACGCGGGCGACTTCTTCGCTTACGCGGTGCGCGGCCGGGCCATCGGGCTCATTTCCTCGGCCTATTTTGTGGCGCCGATCATTGGCGTGCCTCTGGCGGGCCAAGTTGCCGACCGGTTCGGCTGGCGGGGCGTTTTTGTTGTGTTTGCGGCGCTGGCTGTGGTAGTGACCCTGGCATCGCTGGCACTACCCAGGGATTCGTGGCTGGCTTCTGGCGCGCCGCATGACGCGCGCGCCTCGCTCCGGCGCTTTGGATCGTTCTTGCGGCAACGGGATCTCGCGGCGGCGCTCTTGATTGCGTTTCTGGTGTCCGGCGGACTGGTGGGCTTCATCACCTATATCGGCCAGTGGTTGAACGACCACTTCCATATACGGACCGGCGCCATCACCCTGGTGTTTATGGTGGGAGGCGTCGCCTCGGTGGTCGGCGCCCCGCTGGGCGGGTTCCTCGCCGACCGTTGGGGCAAACGCAACGTCTCGATTGCCAGCAACGTCCTATTGGCGCTGGCGG
>Ga0335078_10009486_pt1 | contig 14431 bp, 12 predicted proteins | sample Lox_Sample_32_FD_206711 | JGI IMG/M metagenome (GOLD analysis project Ga0335078, IMG submission 206711) | Soil microbial communities from Loxahatchee National Wildlife Refuge, Florida, United States - Lox_Sample_3.2 | ecosystem: Environmental > Terrestrial > Soil > Wetlands | place: USA...
TTGCCGAGGGTTACCAACGACCGCCCCTACCAAAGGCGTTGTCATGGTAATGCTCAGTTAGAAGCGACGATGTTACAGGTGACCACGAGCGGACCACCTGGGAGGGTAGGATTAAGAGTCACAATCACCGGAAAGGAGCCGGCAACCGAAGTAGAGCCAGGCGTTACGGCAATTTGGTATGTGTTTCCACCGGTCGGCGTCAGCGTAGCGGTATTCCCGGCCCCAAGGGCTCTCACCGATTGGGGGGTTGTGGTACCTGCGGCCATCGTCAGATTGACTGTCTTAGCCGCTGCGGCATCGTTAACATGCCAAGTCAGTTGTTGATTATCGACCTGATATGCGCTGACGCGGCTATGCGACACAGGGATGTCCACCTCCCCGCTGTCAGTTAGGATGCGGACAATATCCGTGTCGCCGGTAGCATTGTACAAAGAAAAGTAGACAAGGGTTATGCTCCCCGTTCCGCCCGCCGGAACCGTCCTCGTGAAGTCTTCGACGAACAGATTCGGCGACGCCTGAACGCCAATTACCGTCATCGGCTTTGTATTGCCATTCGAGATCGGTATCGCGATGCCCTCCCGGTAGGATTCATTCCACCCGAGATTGAGCGATAGCGAAGGAGGAAAGGCCTTCGCCGCGAGGTATGGCGCCGCGTAGGAGCTCTGACCCAGAGGTGGCGCCACCGAAGTCTGTGCGATCAAACTCGAAGCGAGCAATGGAAACACGAATAGGGCACGGATAGTCATCGTCATGGCAGAATTGGGCTCTGTTCGCCCCTACGATTTGCGGCGCCTAGGCTCAAGCACCGAGAATACGTTATTATATGTATAGCATTAAGAACAGTTATCTATACTATTCGCTATACTAACTAGCGGCGATTGCATCTGGCGCATTGGCGAGGCATCTAAGGTGCCGCCGCTCAGTACCTATTCCGATATGGCCCCTTAGCGAATGTCCCCGTGGCCACAAAGACTTGGTCGCAGCCCAATTGGCTGCTTCCTACAGCAGCGCTAACGAGCTAACGGGGATCTCCCTTCCACGTTGGTCGTATGGAGGCGTATGGACGTGATTCTGTTTTTCTCGTGCGTTAGGTTCGTGGAACGATGAAGGCCGCCTCACTCCGTTGACATAGAATAGCCTCTATGGGCTCATTTGAAGCCACGCAATGCCTTTTGGGAATCTGCCTCCCTTGCCTATGGAGAAGGAATGAGGCCAGGCTTAACGCAGGAGAAATGTCCAGAAGAAGCAGACCTAGCGCCCCGCGTTCTTCAAAAGGTCGAGGCTGGACAAACTACGGCCTTAATAACGACTCAACGTCGTCTGAGGAAGGCGATCGGTTGTCGTTGTGAGGCGCTGCTGCAGAATGGATTGTTCCTAAGCCACCAGAGGGCAATTCACAGAGTTATAGCCAATAGCGTTTCTGTGACATCTACTTCTTACCTAAAGCAGGCTTTCCGCAAATTCGTTCAATGTCGTGGCGCAACGTTCCACTTGCGGTCACAAATTGACCCGGTGAGTCGTAGGATTTTCTCACCGTCACGCTTTTCCCGCCCAGTTCAATAATGACCTGGAACGAGAGTGCATTCAATGCACACACTTTCTCGTTAGGGAAAAACGCTGTGCGGTATATTTCAGTCCCGTTGTCATCTGACAAGAACCACCAGTATCCGTCTTTCGCTGATTTATCGATTGTGATATGCATGATTAGTGAAGGTATAGATGTTTGGATGCGCGGGAAGAGCTGAGTGAGAATTCATTTGCATAGATCTTCGGGAGCAGTACGACAAGCGGCCATTTGCAACGGACATTTTAGGGGGAAGGGGGGGCCGCGGAACTTGGGGGGTAGGGGGCGCGGCGGCACCACAGCCGCCGTCGTTATTGAAAAGAGATGTTGGTTATCAATGTCCCAAACCAAGAAAAAGTCATGCCGCGCAGCGGCAAACTCTCGCCCCGCGAGAAGCCGCGCAGCGGCTTAGGATTGAATAAATATTAGAACTTAATTCAATTCCAGCGGCGCAGCCGCTGTAGCCAGAGACGAAGACAATATCCGGGCCGTGTGGGCACAATTATCCTTAAGGCTGCAAAAGCAAAATGGCTCGAAATTCATGCCAAAGTTCAAGGGCTACCAACTTTCAAGCATTCCAAGGCAGTAAGCGGCTCACTACGTGAGGCGCTTTGCTTCGCATTCGCTCGCAAGTTTCAATCCATTATTGTTTGTTGTTTAGGAACCGGGCTTTTCAAACTGAAGCAATGAAAACCTCGAGAATGGTTGGTCGCGTGTGGGCACAATCAGCCCCTTATCCTTGAAAAGCAGGCTGATAAAATTCCTCGGCTTTGGACGTGCTCCCAGCCTTGTCTGATTTTTAGCGTAGTGACTGAATGTTGCCCGAATTTCAGATCGGCCCAAAGGGCTTACTTACTCTTCCACAAATTAAGCAATCCCGTGTTTTTTCTTCAATACCGCCACATAGACTCGAAATCTACGCGCTCCCGGTTATCACCCAAGATAGATTGCGCCAAACTTCAGCGAGAGGCCCGTTTGACCGGTATCCTCCCGCCTACCTACGGCCGCTCAATGGCGCGTTTAACGCCACATACGGACTCTCGATTTCAAAAGAACAAGAAATAATACACTAATTCTATCAATGTCTTCCGTGGCCCCGAATAGCCGGGACTATGAAATGAATTAAAGTAATTAGTGCAAAAGACATGCGATAACGTCATCAGTTCAAGCTCTGAACCAACTCGTGCTCTTTCTGAGAGACCGGAGTCTGGTTCACTATGCCGAAAAACTGTGGAGCCAGATCCCGCTCAATTAGCCTTCGAAGCGTGGGAACCCTGACTTCCGCCGTGCCAAGGGAAAAGACGCAGTCTCGGTTAACATAGAGTATCAATTCTCCGAGATCACCCTTCCCCCATAATCTGAGCTTCAACTGCCATTCCCGTTCAGATAGCGGAACGATCCAAGCTCTAAGTCCGATATTCTGAAGCTCACTAACCAGCACCTCGGCAGTCTTCCCCAAGGCATCTGAGTGCGGGCCTTGGCATGCCCTCGCCTTGGAAGTGCCTCTTCGGAGTAGCTCCTCCTTGCGGTATCGTGCGATTTCCTCCTCAAGACCCGGATCAACCCCACCTGCCAATAGGCGGTCTCCGAGCGCGATAGGGCGGCTATGATTTAACTCATACGCCATTTACCTACCAACCTCGATTTGCAATCCTTGTGACCAAGAACGTCGGCCCACCGCAGGGGAGCAAATATTGAAACCATCGATCATAACCCCTTTATGGGCGATTTGAGTACAAAGTCAAGGTATTTCGGTATCCGAAACTACCATACAGACCTCTCTACAGTGATTCCTCATTCGGAACCGACTCCTCCTCCCTAGTGGGCGGGTCCTGCCCGTAGAGGAATTCCATGAGGGAATCGTAAACAATCAGGCGTACTCCGCGAATTCTACCCCGCTTCGCCAACACCCGAGAGATTACTGGGGGTCGGAAAGCATTCTCGGAGGTCGGGAGGATGAGGGAGTTGAGGGTTGAGCGACTGAGCCCAGTAATTGGACAGCGCTGGCCACAGCGCGGGAGTCGGACAAATTCCGGCTTTAGCGCATTGGCGGGCTGTTGTACTGAGCTATAATCATTCATCGTGGCGCGTATGCTGAAGAAATGGCTTCAAGAAGTCAAGACTAAAGTTATTGGCTATGAATGATATACAAAACTAGATAGTTTTTAATTAAAACAAATTAGAATTTAAGAGCATGCGTCTCCAAGGGTCTAAAAGCTTGTGAAATAGAGTCTTGGAAATTGCTACTTCCGTCGTGAGATATTGGAAAGATTCCCGATTAGAGCACGCCTGCCGCCCATTAAGGAGAAGTGCGCGGATCGGGAGGTGCGTTCGGGGAGACGTTTCTCTGGAGGCGAATTCGGGAGTTCGACATTTCCTTTGGGAGGTAATGCCTGTTGGGTTGCCCTGCGGCGGCTTATTGGTCGCTATTGTGGAGAATAGCGGGTCTAAGGCGTGGAAACAGAATACAAGAGGCTCAGCATCGAGGACGTGGTTATAGATTGGGGTCTTGCTGAGGTGAGAGGACTCCTTGGGCGTGGGCTTGTGGATGCCGAACTGGTGGCAAGGGTTGAGGCGGGCATTCGGACAGCCAGCGGCCTTCAAAGAATCTCAATGGGAATCAAGTGTGCTCGCGGAAGGTTCCTCACGCATTTCGTGGACTTCCCTGTCCCCGGGTGCGAGGCGCGATTCGACTTAGCGGAGACGCGCTTTGTGCGCTTGCACAGGTGGTTCGAGCAGCAACCAAGGTACAGGTGCCTCCAGACGTTGGAGGACCTGTCCAGAGTCAATGACGACTACCAAATCAGAAACTTCGATCTAAATAAGCTAATTGGCCGGGTGGTGTTTCTTGCAACCGGCTCAGGCGGGCCTTGGTGCATCTTCGAGGGCACGCACCGATGCTGCACACTCATTCGGCTCGCCGATGAGAAGAGGGAACCCGACAAGGCATTCGACGTAATAGTCGGGGTGGACCCTAGCGTTACGAAGTGGCTACCGTGGTGGAAATGGGGATGAGAAGCAGCTAGGCGCTTGTTCAAATACTGGTATTGGTTTGAAGGCAGGTACGGAGATCGTTAATCGTCTATGGCAGTCGGCGAATTATGAGCATTCCGGAAAAAGAGATCGCAACAAAGCTTGTGAAAGCCGCGAAGAAACGGAGATCGTTGATAAGTTCTGTGCGTTCAATTCGCCGTTGGCTTGGGAAAGAAGGCAATCGGGACGTCGTGCGGCTCTTCGTTGATGTATTGGCGTTTGTCGTAGCGGTAGGCGCTCTTGGGACCGGTGCATTCGTGCTGAAAAGCTATTGGCGGGCTAATGAACTAACCCAAGAAGCAATTCGCCTTAATCAAGAGGGCATATCCCTGAATGGAAAAGGCCTGGACGAATTGAAGGAAAGCAACAAGACGAACAGAAAGGCGATTGACCTTAGCGAGCAAAGTCTCGAACTCACCCGTAAGAGCGTCGAATTAACGCGGCAGAGCGTCGAACTCACTCGGAACAGCGTGGCGGCTTCTCAAGAGGCCCTTAAGATTGCGCAATCGGCCAATGACATAAGCAAGCGTAATGCCGACTTGACAGCGCAAATGGTCTCATCTGCTCAGGATGAGCTCAAGTTTGCGCAAAAGGGCTACGAGCTTTCCAATCGCAATCTTGTAATTTCCAATACGCCATGGGTCGGCGTGCAAATTCAGGGGATGAATCTGGTTCAGAAGTTCGGCACAGAGGCGTTGGAAATCGACTACACCGTTACGAATCATAGCGACCACCCCGCTCCAGATCTTCTTGTAAAGTGTCAACTTGCTTCAGCCGACCCTAGGGCTAGAATCTGGGACATTTCGGGGACCCTTGGCCAACAGTTAGTTATGATGCCGAGGGAAAAGATAGAGCTCACTAATATGGTGTTTCCGCTCTCCGGATATACTGCGAGGGCGATTAAGGTAGGTGTCGAGCGCGGAGCATCGAATATCGTCGTGTTGGTAGCTTACAGCGATACGTTAGGGAATAAGACGAATTTCGAGTACTCCTTTAGATTCGAGAACGGCGCGTTCAAGATCATGTGGCTTCACTTGAATGTGCCGCCTGAAGAAATTGATAGTTTGGCTCCGTACCCACAAAGGAAATAGAGTGAACGGGAAGATCGCTATCTTTGCGTTTTGCTGCTGCGCCAATATCATTCTTGCGCAATCACAGCCACCATCTCCAAACCCAGTAATAAACACTCAGGAAGAATCAACCGAGAGCAGTCCCAAGCAATATAAGTACGCAATCTCTATCCCAGCACCTTCAACCACGACTGCCAAGGAACCAAGAGCTACAGCAACGTTCGATAATCAGAGTCGTAAGGAGGCCGTTAATGATGTCGCCAATGGGTCTTCTAGCGCAGGGAGTGCAATCGACGGGAACTGGATCATCGTGGCGCTTACTGCCGTGCTGGCCGTCATCGCGTATTTTCAGCTTCGGACTTATCAGCGGCAGGCAGACCTAATGGAGAAGAGTCTGACGGTCTACACGGACCAAGCAGCCCAATTGAGGCTAACTGTTCAAGCTGGGATCGAGCAATCGAAAGCGATGGAGAGGCACATCAATGAGGCCGCTCGGCAAGCCGAAGCGATGGAAGAGGTTGCCAAGAATATCGAAATAAGTACCGGGGCTGCCACGGAAAGCATACGTATATTGAGAGAGCGCACGGCTCAACAGATGCGTGCATACATCTCCGTTGTGATAGGTAGCGGGGTATATCAAGATGCCAATAATAGATTCGAAGCCAAACCGTTGCTTGTAAATAACGGGCATACTCCTGCTCATAAACTCACCTACCATGCGAGAGCCGAGGTTCGCGATCTTCCGCTCCCGAGCGATTTTGTCTTCCCTCTTCCCGACTCGCCCAAGAAAGGCTCTGTTGTCGGGCCGCACCAAAATGCGACGATGAGCGCCATTGTCGAGAATCGGGTCGATGATGCCTTGGTTGAGCAGATCAAATCTGGAGTTAAATTGGGCCTCGTGGTCTGGGGAATCGTTAATTATGAAGACGCCTTTGGAGAGAGCCATTACACGAAATTCTGTCAGAATATCATTTGGCTGAAAGATGGTTCCGTAATGGGGTATTATCTTCCGGGACACGACGACGCCACCTAAACCGAAATGAGGAAACCCGCACCCAACGACGGCGCTTTCAGCCGCCTTGCGTTAAACCTTCCGCTTAAAGCGTAAGATAACAAAATCGTTTCTAGTCGGGGTAGCGGCCTTAGGCGTCTGTCCCGCGGAATAGGGTTCGTCAAAGATGGCCGTTTCACAGCCTGCAAAGACTGATTCCTCAAACGTGCAATCTGTCCAATTAAAGGGGCGTCGTTCGTTTGGAAAATGAATCTGCGATCCAATTCGCTCTACGTCGCCTCGAAAACTGTTTTCGTCTGGAGGCGGTGTCATCCACTTTAGCTTCGTGCCCAACTCCCCCTGATAGCACGAGGAAACAAGCTTCCTTAGCCGTTTCACTAATTGTCTGTTAGGATTAGTCCAAGGAAACATGAATATGGGTTGACGAGTTGAAGGCCTCTTGAATTGCACAGATGCGGCCATTACATCCGTCCCATTAATCACAACCTCTGGTATAAAAACTTCAAAACCCTGATAGCTCAACTCAAGCCGAAAATACCGTTCATACGGTTGCAACCTGTCATCTTCTATGTGGAATCGGTGGCATTCTTTCAAAAGCTCATCTAGGGTTGCCGCACCACCACGTACAAGCAACGCGGTAATTAACGACTCTAGCTCCTTGTCGTCTAATTCTGATCTCATAAATTATACAATTAGATTGTTGATGGTTTCTCGTAGGCGTCATGTTCAAGAAAGCTGACGATGCTCCCACAACAAATAAACAGATAGTCCTTATTCTTAATAACCGTGTCTAAGACCTTCAACCAAGGTCCACCAATGGCTAATTGGTGCCGCAGCGTTGCTGTGGTCGCTAGTTGCTGGATTTGTTCCTTCGTTCGGCGGAATGGCAGGGGTTAGCGAATTGGCATTTGTGAAGAAGGTAGGGTGTATCCCGGCTGACGTGGAGACTTGATAAGGGAACGGTTATGTATGATAGGCCATTGAAAATCCAAGGGCACTATTAAACAAACAAGACGGGCTCCTGATACTCTGTTGTGGCTTGCCTCGAAAGCTACTAGGCTTCCGAGGGCCCTTTGCCATTAATCAAGTACTGTTCAGGTAGCTGCTTCCAGTACGCACTGGCGTTAAACGAACCACTGCAACCGAACAGTTCACTCCATAGCTTTTGGTTATCTAATAACTGAAGTTCAGCAAGCATGCGCAGGCAGTAGAGGTCGGTAGTCCTCAGTACGGTAAACTGCTTAATTCGTGCGAAGCTTTCACCATTTGATTCAAAAAGTGGGCCGCGAACTGCTGGTGGTTCGTTTCTATCGGCATTCCCTACAAAAATCCCCTTGAACGATATGCCCGCAGCCGACTCCGCCTCATCGATCCACCCTGACAGTTGTCGCAATACCCCAATTGGGAATTTCGCATTATGAGTGCCCTTTACCTCCATCAATGCTGTGGGATATCCCTGCACCGTTAGTCGATAATCATCCTTCTCTTTCGACATTTTTTCGACAGTAGCCCCAAGAGCCCCGAATGCCTCCTTCACAATTTCTTCCAAACCGAAGCCATCATCAAATAACAAGCGATACCACCGCTTGTGATCCTCAAGCGCAGATTGATCTGTCTCGATATCCAATCGCAGAGCCTCCCATTCCTTTGTCTTCGCCTCTATTCGTTTCTCTAGCTCAGGCTGCATCGGCAACGTTAATGAATCCACCCACTTCGGCGGAGGAACTGTCGAATACACATCGAGCCATTCCCTGAGAACGAAAATGTCGTCTGCCTCATAACCTCTTCCTGAGGATGGAAGGAGCGTAATCATTGACGGACCGTGGTCGCATATGATTCCGATTGTGACCGCCAGTGCTGTCGAGAAACTGGTCACGCCATGAAAGACCACATGGCAGTCGAACAGAGATTGGCCCTTCTGGAGCAATGCCGCAAACGCTTGAGTTAGGTCCAAATGGGAAAGAGAGTACGACCAATCAGTCACCTGATCCATGTAAGCGTAGATTCTCTTCTCTGAATCTTCGTCTGAACGCCGGATACGGCGATATTCAAGTGGCCTCCGATCCTTTCTTGAATCGATTAATTTACCAAGATGCTCGGCTTGTAAATTTTGCGGCATCTCTGGCCTGCCCGGGACGACGCACTCTAGGTCTCCCACTAGTATTATCCGACCACCCCCCCTTAGGATTTGCCGCCAAGAAGCTGCGCTGAAAACCATTGCGGTTATGTCCGGATGTAGGGATTCCCTTTCCCTTTGGAATGCGAGTGCCTCAAGATTCAAGACAACTGCGTCGTAGTCCGACAGATTTTTGATCTGGTACGCTTCTTTCCAAGCGAATCGATCAAGTGACCACTCTTCATTGATCAATCGAGAGGTCTCACCGGAAATGAGAAGATACTTTCTGTAATCGCTCATGTTGGACGCTTACACGTAGAACGCAGCCCAAAGATCGGCAATCGTCATTTGAAGACACAATGAACTCCTCCAGATCGAATTAGTGCCGCATCATTCGACAACTGGAACCCTTAGGACAATCCGCCAGTAAGCCTCCGCGTCATCGGGCCTATTTCAACGTAAAATCTCCGCTAGAAAATTCTCTATCCCTTTAACCATTTGCTCCACATCGGCTCGATCGAATTTCTCAAAATCTCCATGAGCCGCTGCATTTCGTATTCCAGCCCAACTACGAAGAATCTTCGCTTTAATTTCAGAAATCACATCTGCGCGTTTGAGGTCCTCGATAAGGGGATTCAATGTCTTACGTTCTCCCCTGTCGTTTTCGATCGGAATTGGCGGATCGTGGCGCTCGCAAAGAGTGCGCAATGATTTCTCCAAAACCGCCCCGGCAAGAACCGCTGCTGGAACGTAATCATACTTACCGGGTGTTCCTTCAGTGAGAAGATTTTCAGCTTGTCCCAAATAGTCGGCTGTCAATTCCGACTCCACGCGAAGCGCAATGTCATCGAAGAATCCTTGTGCCAGATCATCTCTGAGGCCTTTAAGGTTGCTCAATCCCCATTGAACACTTGAGGTCTCACATTTGAGTGGACGGAACTGTTTCACTGTTTCTCGGTGGGCGTTTTTTGGGGGAACTATGGCATCCAAGAGTGTAGTAGCCTTCGCCCTCCATTCAACAAATCGAGGCCAATCAATCTTTAGATATGCCTCTCGCACCACGACGTGCCGCTGGCTTAGCTCATTGTAATCATGTTCTGGAGGGACCGGTGTGCCCGATTTCAGTAGACTCTCGCCCTCCGCGATCAAAGTGTCGAAACGTCCTAGCAACTTTGCACGCAATGCTGGCGGAATCGGGATGCTCATTGCCAAAGTAGGCTAGAGAAGGATCATGGTCGCGGAAAGCCGAACATGACAGATTGTCCAAATCAGGAGAAATCGGCTAGGGTCCTGATGGAAGGGTGCTGTTTCAGGCCCTGAGCGGGCGAAGAATCCGACATCGCTGGATTTCTCGGCTCATCGCGGGATACCGGGGGAACTGTTGCCACTGGGCGTTGCCACTCCGATATCTCAACTTCATAAGTTATTTATATACAAGAGAATGGACGCTACTGGGCTCGAACCAGTGACCCCGTGTGTGTGATACACGTGCTCTAACCAACTGAGCTAAGCGTCCTCCTGAAGGGCCAAGGATTGGAGGCCCGCCCGAGTTGAAGCAATTCCGTATTTCACCGGCCGCGGCCGGTCGTCGTCGAGCCCGCGAGGGGGCTGGCCCCGGGGCGGGGCGCGCGAGCCCGGAGAGCCGCCCCTGTAGACCGCCCCTGCGCTACCGGCGGCCTTCCGCCCGGTAGGCCTCCGCCAGCAGAACGACGGGATGAACGACCCGCGGGCAGCTCCGGGCGTCGCCGGGCCCCGGGGCGAAGCCCTGCTGGATCAGCAGCTGGCAGCCCGGGTTCGCCGTCGCGACGACCGCGGCGCCGGTCGAGCGGATGTTACCCACCTTGCGGTCGCGCAGCCAGGCGGAGGTCCGCGGCTGCGTGAGCGAGTACACGCCCGCGCTTCCGCAGCACATCGTCGACTCGGGGCATTCGCGCAGGTCCACTCCCGGAATCGCCCTGAGGAGCTCCCGCGGCTCGGCCGTGATCCTCTGGCCGTGGCAGAGGTGGCACGCCTCGTGGTAGGTGACGGCGACGGGCTTCGCGCCCGAAGGGGCCGGCGAGGGCCTCCGGAACCCGATGGCGACCAGCCACTCCGAGATGTCGCGGACCTTGCGCGACCAGGCGTCCGCCCGGGCGGCGTAGGCGGGGTCGTCCGCGAGCAGGTGGCCGTAGCGCTTGAGGTGCGAGCCGCATCCCGCCGAGTTCGAGATGATCGCGTCGAACCTGTCGGGATCGACCGCGCCGAGCTGGCGCCGAGCGAGCTGGCGCGCCGTCTCGAGGTCGCCGTTGTGGGCGTGGAGGGAGCCGCAGCAGGACTGCCCCCGGGGCGTCTCCACCTGGCAGCCGTTCTCGAGAAGGACGTCGGCCGTCGCCCGGTTGACGTCGGAGAAGGCGACGTCCTGGATGCAGCCCGTGAGGAGGGCGACCCGGAACCGCGCGGGCCCCGCCGGCCGCTCGGAGGCGCCGATGAGGGCGTCGGAGAAGCGCCGGCGGATCGGCACAGCCTGCCGCTCGATCTCGCCGAGGCGTTTCGGCAGGAGCCGGAAGAAGCCGCAGGCGCGCAGGAGCCGGCGGAGTCCGCCCGACTGGTAGAGCCACAGGAGCCTCGCCGCGGCGCGCAGCGCCCAGGGCCGCAGCAGCAGCAGGCGCAGCGTCAGGGCCCGGATCAGCCGGCGCCGGGGGCCGGAGGCGGCGCCGCTCCGCTCGGACTGGGCGCGCCCGGCCTCGAAGAGCGTGCCGTAGTCGACCCCGGCGGGGCAGGCGGTCGTGCACGCAAGGCACCCGAGGCAGTAGTCCATCTCCCTCGCGAAGCCCGGGGTCGTCTCCAGCTCGCCGTCGGCGATCGCGCGCATGAGCGCGATCCGCCCCCGCGGCGAATGGCGCTCCCGGCCCGTCTCGAGGTACGTGGGGCACGTGGGCAGGCACAGCCCGCAGTGCATGCACTGCTGGAGCACCGAGTAGTCGAGCGAGCGCAGGAGGTTCGGCTCCGCGCTCACGGGTCGAAGATCTTCCCCGGGTTGAGGAGGTTCCCGGGGTCGAGCGCCTGCTTGACGCGCTTGAGCAGCGCGTAGCTCGCCTCGCCGTACTGGCCCCTGAGGAAGGCCTTCTTCGCGAGGCCGACGCCGTGCTCGCCCGTGATCGTGCCTCCGAGGGAGAGGGCCTCGGCGAAGATCTCCTTCATCGCGGCCTCGACCCGGCTCATCTCGTCCTTGTCGCGCTCGTCCGTGAGGAAGGTCGGGTGGAGGTTCCCGTCGCCGAAGTGGCCGAACGTGGCGATCTCGAGCCCGTGCCTGGCCGCGGTCTCCTGGATGTGCCGGATCATCCGGGCGAGCTCGCTCCGGGGGACGGTCGCGTCCTCGAGGATCGTCGTCGGCTTGACGCGGGCGAGGGCGCTGAAGGCGCTCCGCCGCGCGGTCGCGAGGCGCGCCGCCTCCGCCGCGTCGGCGGCGACCCGGACGGACGCGGCCCCGCTCGCGCAGCAGAGCTCGCGCACCCGCGCGGCGTCCTCGGCGACGGCCGCCGGATGCCCGTCGAGCTCGATGAGGAGGAGGGCCTCGGCGCCGACCGGCAGCCCGACATGGGCGTAGGCCTCGACGCACCGGATCGTCTTGGCGTCCAGGAACTCGAGTGTGCAGGGGACGATCCGCGCGGCGATGACGGCCGAGACGGTCTCGGCGGCGGCGGCCATGCCGGCATAGGTCGCGAGGAGGGTCTGGCGCGACGCGGGCCTGGGCAGGAGCTTGAGGAGGACCTCGGTCACGACGCCGAGCGTCCCCTCGCTGCCGACGAAGAGGTCCTTCAGGCTGTAGCCTGCGACGTCCTTCACGCACTTGCCCCCGAGGCGGCAGATCTCGCCGGAGGCCAGAACGACCTCGAGCCCCATCACGTAGTCGCGGGTGACCCCGTACTTGAGGCCCCGCAGGCCCCCGGAGTTCTCGGCCACGTTGCCCCCGATGGTGGAGATCCTCATCGAGCCCGGGTCGGGGGGGTAGAAGAGGCCGGCGGCGTCGGCCGCGTCGTAGACCGCCTGGGTGAGGACGCCCGCCTGCGCCCGGAGCGTGAAGTTGCGCGCGTCGAGCTCGAGGATCCTGTCCATCCGGACCGTGCAGAGGACGACCGAGCCCGGGGTGGGGACGCTGCCGCCCGAGAGCCCCGTGCCGCTGCCGCGGGTGACGACGGGCGCCCCGTGCCTGGCGGCGACGCCGAGCACGGTGGCGACCTCGGCCGCGCTCCTCGGGAAGACCACGGCCCGCGGGCGTCCGCGGAGCGCTGCGGTCCCGTCGAAGGAGTAGGGGATCGTGTCCTCCGGCTCGGTCAGCACCTGGCCCTGTCCGAGGAGCTGGATGAGTTCGTCGATCAACGCGGTCGGGATTTGCCGAAGAGGCTGGTCGTTCGCCGGGGAAAAATCGAGCGCGGGCTTGCGGGCCCCGCCGGTCCGGGGCATCTGTGTGCGCCACACCCCATCCCCATCATGAATCGCACCCTCCTGAGGGGCATGCTCGCGGCCGCGTGCCTCGCCGGCGCGCCGGCCGGAGCCCGCGCCGACTCCCCGCGGCGCCAGGAGACGCTCGACTTCGGCTGGAGGTTCCTGCTCGGCGACCCCGCGGGGGCCCAGGCCCCCGGCTACGACGACTCGGCCTGGCAGGCGGTGGACCTGCCGCACGACTGGAGCATCCACCTGGACTTCGACCGGAACGCGGCCTCGGGCCGGCCCGGGGCCTACCTGCCGGCCGGGATCGGCTGGTACCGCAGGGTGTTCCGGGTGCCGGAGGGGGAGCGGGGCCGGCAGGTCTCGGTCGAATTCGAGGGGATCCGCGAGCACGGCTCCGTCTGGGTGAACGGCCACCTCCTGGGGGAGCGCCCCTACGGCTACACGAGCGTGGTCTACGACCTGACGCCCTATCTCTGGTATGGCGATCGGGACAACGTCCTCGCCGTGCGCGCCGACAATTCCCGCCAGCCCAACTCGCGGTGGTACGCCGGCTCCGGGATCTACCGGCACGCGTGGCTCCTCGCGACGGAGAGGCTCCACGTCCCGCCGTGGGGGACCTTCGTCACGACCCCGCGGGCGTCGGCCGACGCCGCGGAGGTCACGGTGGAGGTCACCGTGGACAACGCGGGCGCCGCCCCGGCGGCGTTCACGGTCGTCACGGCGCTCCTCGACCGCGACGGCCGGGAGGTGGCGGGCGCGCGGGCCCCCGGGGAACTCGGCGCCGGGGCACGCGGGGAGTTCACCCAGGAGCTCGCGGTCGCGAAGCCCAGCCTGTGGTCCGTCGACACCCCGTACCTGTACCTGGTGCGCACGGCGCTCGAGGTCGGCGGCCGCGAGGTCGACCGCTACGACACGCCGGTCGGCATCCGTTCCACCGCGTGGGACGTGGACCGGGGCTTCCTCCTCAACGGGGCTCCCGTGAAGCTCAACGGCGTCTGCCTGCACGCCGACGGCGGGGCGGTGGGCGTGGCCGTGCCCGCGGGCGTCTGGGCCCGGAGGCTCCGGGAGCTCAAGGCAATGGGGTGCAACGCGATCCGGACCGCCCACAATCCCCCCGACCCCGATTTCCTGGACCTGTGCGACCGGATGGGCTTCTGCGTCATGGACGAGATGTACGACGAGTGGCGGGTGCCGAAGGACCAGAC
>Ga0335078_10009487_pt1 | contig 14430 bp, 14 predicted proteins | sample Lox_Sample_32_FD_206711 | JGI IMG/M metagenome (GOLD analysis project Ga0335078, IMG submission 206711) | Soil microbial communities from Loxahatchee National Wildlife Refuge, Florida, United States - Lox_Sample_3.2 | ecosystem: Environmental > Terrestrial > Soil > Wetlands | place: USA...
TGCCGTCGACGACGTGGGCAGGATCATGAACCAGCTGTTGTGCGAGGGGCAGATCCACGGCGGCGTCGCGCAAGGCGCCGGCCAGGCGCTCATGGAGCGTGTCGTGTTCGACGGCTCGGGTCAGCTCCTCACCGGCAGCTTCCAGGACTACGCCATGCCACGTGCCGACGATCTTCCGGAGCTCCGGTCCGAATTGACCGAAGTGCCAGCGCGCACCAACCCGCTCGGCGTCAAGGGCGCCGGCGAGGCCGGCGCCACCGGAGCGCCACCCGCCGTGATCGGCGCGATTTTGGACGCGCTCAGACCGCTTGGCATCGACCACATCGACATGCCGGCGACGCCCGCGCGGGTGTGGGCGGCGATGCAGGCGCGGGAAGCGAAAGCGGCGGCGGAATAGTCAAGCTTTCCGGGCTAGGCCGCCAATAAGTCCTGCAGCATCTCCTCGTGAACCCTGACATGGCCGCTGCGGTCGTAGTCGATATAGCCGTGCCGCCTGAACTTATTCATGAAATGGCTGACGCGCGGTCGGGTCGTTCCAATCATGCTCGCCAAGATGCTTTGGGTCAGGCGGCGCAGAACCTCGTTGCCGTGATTATCCTTTTTCAAATGCAAAAGCGTGCGCGCCAAGCGCTGCTCGGCGGTTTGGGTCAGCTGATTGGCCAAGCGTTCGAGGTCCCAGGCGTGCTGGTGCGCAAGATAAGCTACTAACGTCCTGCAAAGGTCGGGCTCCCTGTCGAGGCGTTCGCGGAAACTGCTCATGCTAATACGCACGATCGCGCCATCTGTAAGAGCGCTTGCGGTGCCGTAGCGGCGATAGTTTTCGATCAAACCGCGACTCCCGATAAAGTCGCCCGGCCCGCGCATCGCGATCACTGCCTCGCGGCCGCTGCGCTGCACGCTGGAGATTTTGATCCAGCCGGTTTCGATGTAGAGAAACTCTTCGCAGGGATCGTCCTGCGTCCAGATAACGTCCCCTGTGCTGACGCGGACCCGGACCCGCCCGGCGGCGGATCCACTGAAGAATGGCCCAAGATCGAAGGGTATTGCGCGCGTTGTTCCGCTCATAGCTCCCCAACTATAAAGTGGCGATGACGCACACACGCAATTCGAACAAACAAACTCCGCCCATGCGAGCGCGTCCGGCTGGATGCATTAATCAAATCCGAGCGAACATCTTTGCGTTGGATCAAACGCAAGGTACAACCTCGGCACTACTTCTCGAGCCGCCGTCCCTGGAGCGGAATTCCGATCATACTGATTCCAAAACAGAAATTGCGCGCCGTGCAGCGCGGCGGACATTCGCGCAAAATGACCTACGTAGAAATACGTAGGATCGCTACTGGACCTTCAATCCCATCAGATTGGCGATGAGGTTTTTCTGGATCTGCGAGGTGCCGGCCGCGATAGTGGCCGCGCGGGCGTCCCGGTAGTGGCGTGCCATGTCGAATTCCTCGCAATAGCCGAAGGCGGCGAGCACCTGCATGCCCTGGTTGGCGACTTTCACATAGGTTTCCGACGTAAACAGCTTCGCCATGGTGATTTCGCGCAACGCGTCCTGGCCGGTCGACACCAGCCATGCGGCGCGCCACATCAGCGTGCGCGCGGCCTCCACGTCGGTCTGCATGTCGGCCAATAGATGCGCAATCGCCTGGTTGGTGCCGATCGGGCGGCCGAACTGCTTTCTGTCCTTGGCGTACTGGCTGGCGAGATCGACGACGCCCTGCGCGGCGCCGACATTGCCGGCGCACGACGCTGCGCGTTCGACGGCCAAGCCGGACATCACCACGTCCCAGCCTTTGTTCTCGCCGCCGACCAGACGATCGGGCGGCACACGCACGTTATCGAAGGTGAGTTCGTAGGTGCCGGTGGCCCGGCGGCCGAGCATGTCGAGCTTGCGCAAGCTTAGTCCGGGCGTGTCGTTGCCGACGAGAAACAAGGACATGCCCTGGCGATAGTGGGCCTTCGGATCGGTCTTGACGTAAAGGCTGATGACGTTGTTGGGCGCGCCGGCGGTCGATGCCCAGATCTTCTGGCCGTTGATCACCCATTGATTGCCGTCGCGCGTCGCGGTGGTGCGCATGGCGCCGATGTCGGACCCGGCGTCCGGCTCCGACATCGAGATCGAAAGCTTGATCTTTCCGGCAAACAGCTTCGGCAGCCAGTCGCGCTTCTGCTCCTCGGAGCCTTTGCGGACGAGATTGAGCCCGCAAAAAATATTGCCCGTATAAGCCATCACCAGGTCGGCGGAGACTCGCGCGATCTCTTCGGCGACGATGGTCATGTCGAGCAGCGTGCCGCCGGCGCCGCCGTACTCTTCGGGAAACGGCAATGCGAGCAGCCCAGCCGCGGCGAACGCCTGGAACAGATCTTCCGGATAGGCGCGCTCGCGGTCGTGCCGGCGGACATATTCGGGCGGCGCGTGCTTTTGCATCAGCTTGCGCACGCTCTCGCGCAGCAGGTTCTGCTCTTCGGTGAAGGCGAAATCCATGACGTTTCCTCAGTGACAGGACGACGCACAGCAAAATACAATCCGGCTATTGAGGCAACGGCCATCGAAAAGGAATTCCGCATGAGCGACGCCGGGCAAATGTTCTCGGACGGCAAGGTCTACGAGCGCATGATGGGCCGATGGAGCAAACGAGTCGGCCGCCAATTTCTCGATTGGCTCGACGCGCCGAAGAACCTCAAATGGGTCGAAGTCGGTTGCGGCAACGGCGCCTTCACCGAGGAATTGATCGCGCGCTGCGCGCCGCTCGAAGTTTCCGCGGTCGATCCGTCGCCGGGCCAGCTCGCATTCGCGCGGACGCGGCCGGCAGCGAAGATGGCGCAGTTTCAAATCGGCGACGCGCAGGCGTTGCCGTTCGCCGACAAGACTTTCGATGCCGCGGCGATGGCGCTCGCCATCACGTTCATTCCCGATCCGGCCAAGGGGGTCGGCGAAATGGCGCGCGTGGTGCGGCCGGGCGGCCTCGTCGCCACCTATATGTGGGACACGCTCAACGACGGCGTGCCGCTGGCGCCGATCGCCGCTGCCTTGAAATCGATGGGAAAGACTGTTGCTCGTCCCAGCGGCGAGGCCTCCAGGCGCGAGGTCATGCAGGCGCTGTGGCAGCAGGCCGGACTGCGATCGGTCGAGACGCGCGTGATTCGCATTCCCGTCGCCTTTTCCAGTTTCGACGATTTCTGCGATTCGACGTTGGTGCCGATCGGGCCGTCCGGCCAGGTCGTCGGCGCCATGTCGGCCGCCGAGAAAGAACAGCTCAAGGGGCGACTGCGCGAGCTTTTGCCGATCGCCGCCGACGGCAGCATCGCCTACGAAGCGTTCGCCAATGCAGTGAAGGGCCATGTACCGCGCTGAGGCGGCGCAAATGCGTCGCAGCAGGCCTTAACGCTTCATTCACCATAACCGCTTAGGCCGGACGGCGACCGAAGGAGGCTGCCGATGACTAAGGCCTTGAGGACCGCGCTGGCGAGCGCGGCGATTTTGTCGGCTGTAATGCCTGGCACGAGCGCGGTGGCCATGCCGCTTGCTCCGCCGGCGCTTGGAGCCGCGCACGCGCCAGCGCCGCTCGTGCGGCGGATCGCCAATATCTGCGGCATCAATGGCTGCGCGCCGGTCTGGACCAAGCGCGTACAAAAACCCCCGGCGAATTTTGCGCGAGTGGCGGTGCCTCTCGTCGTCGCGCCGAATCCGCACCAGAACACGGCGCCGATCGCTCCGATCAAATAATTCAGCGCATGCTGTCGGGATTGATCGACTGGCGGCCGAGCTGCTGCCAGGCCGCCGGCGCGCCCGCTTTTTTCGCCGCCTCGGCGGGTGGCAGCGTTTTGTCCCAACGCGCGCCGATGAACCGCTGGCCGGTGACGCCGTCCGATTCGCTGGAGCAGAGCCACAGAAGCGGCGCCATCATCACTTCGGGCGCAAGCAGCTTGCTGCGATCGGGCTCTTGCGCGGGCGAGACCATGCGCGTGTTGGCCGCGCCGCCGGGGACGAGCACGTTGGCGGTGACGCCGGTGCCTTCCAGCTCCTGCGCGAGCGCGCACAGCTGCGCTTCATTGGCCGCCTTCGACCCGCCATAGGGCTGCATGCCGCCGCGATACATGGTGTCGAGGCTCGTGGTCACGTTGATGATGCGGCCCCAGCCTTGTTTCAGCATCGTTGGCAGCGCCGCGCGGCTCATCAAAAAGGCGGCGATAACGTTCACGTCGATGATGCGGCGGAATTCCTCCGGCGTGACCTCCCAGGATTTGATGCTCGATTTAACGTCCGGGCGTCGGAACAGGCTCATGTTGACGCCGGCATTGTTGAGGAGAATGTCGAGCCGGCCGAAGCGGTCCAGGGTCGCACGCACGATTCGCGGCGCGCTGTCGTCGCGCGTCACGTCGGCAACGACGTCGAGGATACGCTCGCCGGCACCGGCCGCCTCCGCCGCCTGTCCGGTCTCGTCGAGCGCCTCGGCATCGAGTTCGGTGGCGGCGACGCGCGCTCCGGCGCCCAACAATGCGAGCGTCATTACCCGGCCGAGGCCGCGCCCCGCGCCGGTCACAATGGCAACTTTGCCGTCGAGCGATCCTGGCATCGCTGATCCTTTATTCGCTGATTATCCGGGGGTGCACTTTTAGCACGGCGCCTGGCCGGAACCCATCGGGGCGCTGGCCCGGCGGGGCGGGTGGCCGCAGCCGTTGCGCGAGGTGGGCCGGCCGCCTATATTCCGGCAGCTTTTCCAGTCATTGACGAAGAGTGGCTTCGCCTGAAAAAGGCGGGCGAGGCACAGAGGAGATTTATCGATGGCGACCGCGCCCCTCATGCCGAAAGCAACCGCCGTGTGGCTGGTCGACAATACGTCGCTCTCTTTCGACCAGATCGCGCAGCTGTGCAACCTGCATCCGCTGGAGGTGAAGGCGATCGCCGATGGCGACTCCGCCCAGGGTATCAAGGGGCTCGATCCCGTCCTTACCGGTCAACTTTCGCGCGAGGAAATCGCCCACGCGGAAGCCGATCCCAACTACCGGCTGCACATCGCCGAGCCGAAGGTCCGCATGCCCGAGGCCAAGCCGAAGAAAGGACCGCGCTACACGCCGGTGTCGCGGCGCCAGGACCGGCCTAACGCCATCCTCTGGCTCGTGCGCAATCATCCCGAATTGAAGGACAGCCAGATCATGCGGCTTGTCGGCACGACCAAGTCGACGATCCAGGCCATCCGCGAACGCACCCATTGGAACTCGGCCAATCTCTCTCCGCTCGATCCGGTCACGCTCGGGCTGTGCTCGCAGATCGATCTCGATCTCGAAGTGCAGCGCGCCGCCAAGGAGAAGCCGGTGCCGGTCGAGGAGCAGGGGGCAACGCTGCTTCCCGCTTCGGTCACCACCGCGCCGAAGGAAGAGCCCGAGCCGGAGGCCAAGAAAAAGCCGGCCGACGAGCTCGACGTCAACGCCGTCTTCGCTAAGCTTAAGCAGCTCGGCGGCAAGAGCGAGTAACCGGCGTCATTGCGAGCCAAAGCGAAGCAATCCAGCGCGGAATAGATGTCCTTGGTTTGCTTCGGCGCGGAGCCTGTCGGGCCGCGCGAGTTCGCGCGGACCCGCTGGCGGAATGACGACCTAATCCCTTCCGCGATGGAAGTCCGGCAGCGGCGGCGGCCCCCAGACGTTGGTGCTGCCGCCCTTCCAGGTCTTCGGCCGCTGCGGCGTGTCCTGGTGCCACGGCCGCGGCTCGAAATAACCGAGCTCCTCGTCGACCATTTGGTCGAGTTCGCAGAAGAACTCGATGACCTGATCGTCGGGATTGCGGTGATAGGTGGCGATGTTATGCCCAGGGCCGTGGCGCAACGGTCCCCAGATGATCGGGATCTTCTTCTGTCCGAACAGATCGCATGAATTCTGCAGGTGGATGAAATCCTTCAGCTCGAAGGCCATGTGATGCATCTTGATGTTCTTGCCGCGGATGAAGTTCACCGTGTGATGATCGGTGTTGCAGCGCATGAATACGAAGAAATCGTCGATCCAGTCGGAGACGCGGAAGCCCAGCACCTTTTGATAAAACTCGCAGGTCTTCTGCGGATCGTCGACCACCCAGGCAATGTGACCAAGTTTTAGAGCGCCGACGCCATGGTGCGCTAAATGCTTGCCAAGGTAGCTCCATTCCTTGAATAGCGCGATCGTGGTGCCCTTATTGTCTTTGAAGGTTAGCACGGGGCCGACGCCTGGAACCGAATCGTTGCGCAGCTCGCTCTTGATGCCGTCCTTCTCCAATTCGCGTTTAAGTTCGCCGAAATCGGAATCGGGCGCCACCTCGAACGACAACGTGGTGCAGCGCTCGGTCTCGCCCTTGTTGAGTTGAATCGACAAGAGCCCGATCTGCGAGGTGAGAAAGGCACGATCCTTCTCGCGCTCGGCGAGCACCAGCCCGACCACCTCGGTGTAATAATCGATCATCTTCTGCAGGTCGGGCGTCTCGAAAGTGGCGTGACCGACGCGGCGCGGCTTAATCATGGCATTCTCCAAACTAAAGCGTTTCCTTCCGGCTCGCCCGAATCAATCACCACCGCCCGCCCAACTCAAGACCGGTAGCCTGTGCGGGCCGCAGGGCGGTCTTGCCAATCGCGCGGGATCGCGGTTTTGTCGGCGGCGAAGTCTTAACGAGGCATCAGGGAGTAAACGTCCATGGCTGCCGCAAAAGCCGCAGGCTACAAGCTTGCCACTTATAAAACGGCCGACGGTCCGCGTGCCGGAATTGTCGTCGGCGAGGATATCTTTGACGCCGCCAAGCTTACCGGGAAGCCGGTTTATGCGACAGTCATGGGGATACTCGAAGACTGGAAGAGAGCTGACGGCGCACTACGGAAGGCGGCAGCCGGCGTGTCCAAGAGCCGGGCAAAACGCCAACCGCTGAAAAAGACCAAGCTGCTCGCTCCGGTCCAGTACCCCTCGGCAATCTATTGCGCGGGTGCCAATTACGCCGATCACGCCGCGGCGATGGCGGCGCGCGAGGGCAATGCGCCGCCCGCCGATCCGCACGAGCAGGGCCTGAAACCCTGGCATTTCATCAAGGCGAGCCGCACCATTGCCGATCCGGGCGCCACGATAAAAATCTCTGGCTACGCTGAGGCTATGGACTGGGAGATCGAGCTCGCGGCGGTGATCGGCCGTCCGGCCAAAGACGTCCCCAAGGAGAAAGCGCTGGCTTACGTTGCCGGATACACGGTCTCAAACGACCTTTCCGCACGCGATCGCGGGCGGCGTCCGCCGGTTCCAGCCACCTCGCCGTTCAAGATGGACTGGACTAAGCATAAGACCTTCGAAGGTTCGTGCCCGCTCGGGCCTTGGATCGTGCCGGCGAGCGACATCGGCGATCCGCAAAATCTCGGACTCAAGCTGTGGGTCAACGGCAAGTTGAAGCAAAATTCCAATACCAGCAAAATGCTGTTCTCGCTTGCCGAGCAGATCGAGCAATTATCAGTGAATATGACGCTTTATCCCGGCGACCTGATCCTCACCGGCACTCCATCGGGCACCGGCGCGGAGAGCGGCACTTTCCTCAAGGCGGGCGACGCGGTGAAGCTCTGGATCGAAAAAATCGGGGAAATCGAGAACAAGATGCTCTAGGCGGCAAAGCTGCCCGGCAGAGGCGCAAACTCGGTATGCAGCTTCCGCTGGGCTTGCCACCGCGATTTTGCTTTGTATCGATTTAGAATGAGACTAGATATTTGGGGCTTGGAACCGCGGTCGCGTTGCGCCCCAGTTTGTGCTAATGCACTAAATGCATGGATGCCGAACGGCTATGCTTTCGGTGATAGCCGGATTCCCGGTGACCATGCCAAAACGAACAAAATCAGCCCGATAATGGGTGAAGCACGAGGGCAGTAGGAGAGATGGCGGAAAAATTCGTCGCAAAGCTTGCGGAATTCAAGGACGGCGATCGCCGGATCGTTTTCGTCGGCGACAACGAGATCGGCGTGTTCAGGCACGAGGGCGAATTTTACGCCTACAGCAATTTCTGCCTGCATCAGGGTGGGCCTGCCTGCGAAGGTTTGACCATTGCCAAGGTCGAGGAGCGGCTGCGGCCGGATAAGACCTCGATGGGCCTCTATTTCTCGGAAGACGAGATGCATTTCGTCTGTCCTTGGCATGGCATGGAATACGACATGAAGACCGGCGAGTGCGTTAGCGACCGCAAGATGAAGCTGAAGAAATACAAGACCGTGCAAAAAGGAGATGACCTTTATGTCGTCGCCTAAGCGCGCGGCAAAGGCATTAACAAAGACCGCGGCCAAACCTGCTATCAAGACCGCGACCAAGAGCGCGCGCCTGCCGCTCGCACGCCCGGCGGACAAGCCGAAGGTCGAGTTGGTCGACGGCGCTTCCGCCGACGCGAAGCGGCTGGCTGCCGTGCTCGAGCGCGGCATCGTTGACGGCAAGCTCGATTTGGTCAGTACCGAAGCACTGCAGAAACTGATGGCCGCTGCTTGCCGCGTCTACACCGCGCGGCTCGAGGCCGGTGATCAGATAATGCCGGTGCCGAAGAATTCGATTTCCGCTACCGATGTGATGGTCACGGCGAGCGGATTGTTAAAAGCGGCCGATCTCGCAGTTTTCGAACTCGGCATGTGGCAAAGCTGGACGGGGCGATAAGCGCCGTCGCTAGACAGAGACAGGAACTCCAGGAGAAAACGCTATGGATCTCATCGCTGATCGCGGTCGTCGCGTAACGATCGAGGAACTCAACACCAGTCGGCTGTTGGCCCATGCCCGCAAGCAGGCACATCAGCGGAACTTCGACGACATGGTGATCGTCGACGTCGACGCGCACCATTATGAGAACGAAAACCAGAACGAATGGCTGCCGTTCATGGAAAACGACGTGCTGCGCCAGTTGAGCCTTTCGGCCGGCAGCAAGCGGAACCGGACCGGCATCATGCCGACGAACGTCGGCTACCAGGACATGGGCGGCCGGGTTACGCGCTACCCCATGCGCGGCTCGGAGAAAACCGAAACGGCGAGCGGGGCGGAGCGCGACATCCAGCTTGGCCACCGGTGGATGGACGCGATGAGCGTCGATTACTCCTGCCTGTTCCCGACCGGCATGCTCAATATCGGCATGCATCCGCAAAAGGAAATGGAGGTCGATCTGTGCTGGGCCTACAACCGCTGGCTCACTGAAAAGGTGATGCCGGAGGCTGGCGGCCGCTTCTTCTCCATGCTCTGCCTGCCGTTTTCCGATCCAGAGGCTTGTCTCCGGCAGGTCGAGACATTCGGCGACCGCAAGCATGTCGGTGGCTTCATGGTCACCACCGTGCGTTCGAACATGGCAGTCTACGACAATGCCTACATGAAGATGTACCGGGCGATGGAAGAGCGCGGCCTGGTGCTGTCATTCCATTCCGGACCGAATTGGGGCGAGCCGATCTATCGGAGCTGCAACCGCTTCATGGCGGCGCATGCGCTGGGTTTCTCCTGGTACAACGTGCTGCACTGCACAAACTGGGTGGTTAACGGCATGGGTGAGCGCTTTCCCAAACTGCCAGTGATCTGGATCGAGGCCGGGCTCGCCTGGGTTCCGTTCCTGATGCAGCGCCTCGACCACGAATACATGCTGCGGCCGTCAGAGGCGCCGCTTCTGAAGAAGAAGCCGTCAGACTACATGCGTGACATGTACTATTCGACGCAACCGATGGAGATTCAGGACTACGGAGCGATGGAAACGACCTTCCGCATGTTGAATGCGGAGACGCAGCTCCTGTACTCCTCCGACTATCCGCACTGGGATTTCGATTTGCCCTCAACAATCTCGGACCTGCCGTTCCTGTCGGAGAAGGCCAAGCACAACATTCTCGGCGGCACCGCCGCGCGGCTGTTCAAGCTGCCGCCGCGCAACGAGAAGCAGAAAGAGAACTTGAAGAAGTTCGGCAATCTCACAGCGGCTGCTGCCTGATCCTAACGCATCAGCGCCTGACCGAAATGCGATGCCCGGCCTCGTGCCGGGCATTTTTCGTCGCTGCCCCATCATGATTAACGGCGGCGATTTCGGTCAAATGCGGCGGCAAAGGGGCAGACGATCAAAAAATCGAACGTCCGTTTGATTGAATCTCCTGTAATTACAGTCATTTACTGTGATTTTGTGCAATGCGTGAAAAGCTGGATTTTAGGAGAATGTCACTCTAAAAAAATCGTTCCCATCGGCAACAAATGAGGGACGACAGAATGAAGCTTTTGGTAATCGCATGCCTTTTTCTGGGCGTGACAGCCACTGCCGCCAACGCAATCGATCTCGCCGAACTGGCGCCGTGCCGTCCGGCTGCCGCAAGATTGTGCGACCGCACCGGCGGCATGACCTTCAGCAATCTCATGCGCTGTGGCGCAACGCTCGCCGCGCAAAGCTGGAGGGTGAGCAGCCGCTGCCGTGCCGTGCTGCGCAAATACGGCCAACTGTGATAAGCCCAGGGCGCGGCCTTGGCCTGCGCCGAACTTCTGATGGTCTGCTTCGAACCCCGGTGCTTTGCGCCGGGGTTCATTATTTCGCGCGGCATGGCTTGCGCTATGATGCTCCGAAATAACCGGAGGGGAGGGCGCCATGAGCGATGACCTGCACGAAGTTTACGCCATTCGCTACGGTCACCATAAAAGGCGATCCTCGGCGAATTTCATCGGCGGCGATCCGCACGACATTTTGCAGCCGCTCGATTTCTTCGTTTGGGCCATTGTCGGCGCCTCAGGCGTCATCATCCTCGACACCGGCTTCGACGAGGCGATGGGGCAAAAGCGCGAGCGCGAAATGATCAAGCCGGTGCGCGACGGGTTGCTCGCACTCGGCATCGCGCCTGAATCGGTCAAGACCGTCATCATCAGCCACCTGCATTATGATCATTGCGGCAATTACGATCTGTTCCCGAAGGCCTGCTATCATCTGCAGGATCGCGAAATGGCTTATGCCACAGGCCGCTGCATGTGCCACCAGGCGCTGCGGCTGCCGTTCGAGGTCGACGACGTTGTCGCCATGGTGCGCAAGGTCTTTGCCGGACGCGCCGAATTTCACGACGGTGAAGATGAGATTGTGCCGGGCGTGACCGTGCACCATATCGGCGGCCATTCGAAGGGCTTGCAGTCGGTGCGGGTGAAAACCAGACGCGGTTACGTCGTGCTCGCCGCCGACGCCTCGCACCTGTATGCGCACTTCGACTCCGGCCGCGTCTTTCCGCTCACCCACAACGTCGAAGACGTAGTCGAGGGTTATAAGACGCTGAAAAGGCTAGCGACATCGCCGCGTCATGTAGTTCCAGGGCACGACCCGATGGTTCTGGCGCGCTATCCGGCGGCCAAGCCTGGCTTGGAAGGCTGGGTGGTGCGGCTCGACGCCGAACCGAAGGAATAGCGGCATTGCGGCGGTGCTGAGGATAAAGCCTGGGCCGCAGCGCCGCTTGCGGCGGTTCCACTAAAGCGCGAAGATTGATCAGGGGCCTTAAGACCCCACAATCCGGGAGGAATTCATGCGCTTTCAGCTCAGGACGCTGAGGCTCGCCACCGCTATTGGTGTCGTCCTCGGCGTGTCCGCCGCACGCGCAGCGCCGTTCATGATCGTCGGCGATGACGCGAAAGTAAACATTGAAAACGGAAAGACAACAATCGCTCCGGCCGGCAACGACGCGATATTGATCGTCGACGTTGCCGATCCGCAAAACCCGAAGATCGTTGCAAATCTGCCGCTGAAGAATTCGATAGTCGGGCCGCCGGTAAATCTAGCAATCGATCCCACAGGCGCAGTGGCCATCGTCGCCGACTCGATGAACGCGATCAAGGACGGCGAGAATTACAAACAGGTTCCAGATAACAAGATTTATATTGTCGATCTCAAGACGAAGCCGCCCAAGCTCATCAACACAATCGAGGGCGATAAGCAGCCCTCGGGCCTATCGATCAATCCGGCCGGCAATCTCGCACTGGTGGCGAACCGCGCCGGCAAATCCATTTCGGTGCTGTCGATCAATGGCACCGACGTGAAGCTTGTCGGCAGCGTCGATATGGGCGGCGAAGTCTCTGCTGTCGTCTTCACGCCCGACGGCAAACACGCGCTGGCTGCAATATCGCCCGCCAATAAAGTTGCGCTACTTGATGTTGACGGCGACAAGGTGACCTACAGCAAACACGATCTGCCGACCGGTATCTTCCCCTACAACGTTGTCGCCGCCCCCGACGGCTCGATCGCCTTGACGGCCGACAATGGCAACGGTGGTACCTCCGACGGCAACGTCGACGCTGTCGGCGTCATCGATCTCGCGCAGCCGGTACACGTGATTGATCACATTGCGGTGCCGGATAGCCCCGAAGGACTGGCGTTCAGCCCGAAGGGAAATCTCGCTGTGGTGGTCAGCGCGAACGGCTCCAATTACCCAAAGTCTGAATGGTACTACCATCCCCATGGCCTGGTTACGGCCTTGGGGGTGAATGGCAAGAAGGTGACCCGGCTCAACACTATTGAAGTTGGCGCCTTGCCGGAGGCAGTGTGCTTCACGCCCGACGGCGGCTACGTCTACGTCGGAAACTATATGGACAAGGACTTTTCCATTCTGCGCGTGAACGGCACCAAAGTGACGGACACGGGCAAGCGTTTCAAAGTGCCCGGCCAGCCGGCCTCTGTGCGAATGAGCCCGCATTGATCGGCTAGACCGGTCTAGGGACGGGCAGGATTAGCTGAGATCACCTGCAGCCGATGAGTCCGATGGGGACGGGATCATCCGTCCTCATCAAACTGACAAGTATCTTTCATACAATTTGTCTCGATGCGGGCGGGTTGCACGACCCGGATCATGATTTTGCGGAGGGGGAGCTTCGATGCGCTCACTGCCATTGCCGTTTCAGCCGCGGTTTATCGTCTACACCGCGGTATTGATGATCACGGCTGTCCTGCTCACTGAATTCCTGATCGGCTCTACATCCCTCTTTGTCGTTGTCCCACTCGTCCTGTTCGCAGCGCTGTCGGTCATCGGCACCACCGATCTCATTCAGACCCGTCATGCCGTGTTGCGCAATTATCCGCTGGCGGCGCATATCCGCTTCATCCTCGAAGAAATACGCCCCGAGATTCGGCAGTATTTTCTCGAAAGCGAGAAGGACGGCACGCCGTTCTCCCGCGACAAGCGCGCTATCGTCTATCAGCGTGCCAAGCAGGCGCTGGACAAGCGGCCGTTTGGTACGCACAACGACGTTTATGCGAGCGGCTATGAATGGCTGCACCATTCGATCGCGCCGAAGGCTGTCGTCAAGGAGCCGTTCCGCATCACCATCGGCGGGCAGGATTGCAGCAAGGCTTATTCAGCTTCGGTCTTCAATATTTCGGCGATGAGTTTCGGCGCGTTGTCGTCTAACGCCATCCGCGCGCTCAATAGCGGTGCCAAAAGGGGAAACTTCGCGCACGATACCGGCGAAGGCGGCTACAGCCCGTACCACCGTGAAAATGGCGGTGACATCATCTGGGAAATCGGCTCCGGATATTTTTCCTGCCGAAACGAGGACGGCACTTTCTCCGCTGAGAAATTCGAAGCTGGCGCCTGCAGCGACCAGGTCAAAATGGTCGAGCTGAAACTCAGCCAGGGTGCCAAGCCGGGTCACGGAGGAGTGTTGCCGGCCGCCAAGGTGAGTGCGGAAATCGCCGCGACTCGCGGCGTGCCCATGGGCATCGATTGCATTTCGCCGTCACGGCATTCAGCGTTTTCGACGCCGATCGAGATGATGGAGTTTATCGCCGCAATGCGAAGGCTCTCCGGCGGCAAGCCGGCCGGTTTCAAGCTTTGCATCGGTCACCCCTGGGAATTCCTCTCGGTCTGCAAGGCGATGTTGGAAACGAATATCTATCCCGATTTCATCGTCGTCGACGGCACGGAAGGCGGCACCGGCGCGGCACCGCTCGAATTCACCGATCATCTGGGCATGCCGCTGCGCGAAGGACTCAATTTCGTCCACAACGCACTGATCGGCATCAACGCACGCGGTCGCATCAAAGTGGGCGCCAGCGGTAAGATCGTCAGTGCCTTCGACATCGCGCGCGTCATGGCTTTGGGCGCCGACTGGTGCAATTCGGGGCGCGGCTTCATGTTCGCCTTGGGCTGCATCCAGGCGCAGTCCTGCCATACCGACCGCTGCCCGACCGGGGTGTCGACGCAGGATCGGTCCCGCCAGCGCGCGCTTGTCGTTGCCGACAAATCCGAGCGCGTGTTCAATTTTCACCGCGCAACCGTAGAGGCATTGGCCGAATTGGTGGCAGCGGCAGGGTTGGACCATCCGAGCGAACTGGCGCCGGCGCATCTTTCGCGGCGGGTCTCGCCGCATGAGGTGAAGAGCTTCGCCGAGCTATATCCGCCGCTGGAGCCCGGAGAGTTGATCAAAGGCTCGCGCGACAAGCGCTACGAAATTCCCTGGGCCATGGCGAGCGCCAACGAATTT
>Ga0335078_10009488_pt1 | contig 14428 bp, 12 predicted proteins | sample Lox_Sample_32_FD_206711 | JGI IMG/M metagenome (GOLD analysis project Ga0335078, IMG submission 206711) | Soil microbial communities from Loxahatchee National Wildlife Refuge, Florida, United States - Lox_Sample_3.2 | ecosystem: Environmental > Terrestrial > Soil > Wetlands | place: USA...
GAGCACGCTCGGCTACCGCGGCTACCCCAAGTCCCTGTGCACCTCGATCAATGAGGTGATCTGCCACGGCATTCCCGACGACACGGAGATCGCCGACGGCGACATCGTCAACATCGACATCACCGCTTACATCGGCGGCGTGCATGGTGACACCAACGCGACCTTCCTGGCCGGCGCCGTCGACGAGGAGTCACGGCTGCTGGTCGAGCGGACCAGGGAGGCCATGATGCGCGGTGTCAAGGCAGTCGTCCCTGGCCGGGCCCTGAACGTGATCGGCCGCGTGATCGAGTCGTACGCCCGCCGGTTCGGCTATGGGGTGGTACGCGACTTCACCGGGCACGGCATCGGCACCACCTTCCACTCGGGCCTGATGGTGCCGCACTTCGACGACCCGGACGCCGACACCGTGATGGAGCCGGGGATGACCTTCACGATCGAGCCGATGCTCACGCTCGGCACGATCGCCTATGACATCTGGCCGGATGGCTGGACCGCCGTCACCAAGGACCGCAAGCGCACCGCGCAGTTCGAGCACACGGTCCTTGTCACCGCGGACGGGCACGACATCCTCACTCTGCCGTAACGGCCGGGCTCACCATGACCGGCCCGATAACCAGGAGGAACGGCTCGCGGAACGGGCTGCACGGCACGGCCGCGCTGGTCTTTCGCGCGAGCCGGGTCGCTGCCCTTGCCATGGTTCTCGTGCCGGTGGCGGCGATCGTGAGCGCCTGCGGCTCCGCGAGCGGACGGCCGGCAAGCACGCCGGCAGGCTGCGCTCGGTCGGCCGTGGCGGCGGTCAGGCGCCAGTCGGCGGCGGGCCGCTCCGGGTCGAGCGCGACTCGGGTGGTCGGCCTTCCCAGGGCGTGCCGCGGTCTCGGGGCCGCTCAGCTCGGCCAGGCCGTCACGATCGCGGTCAGCCAGCTGTCGATGGCCGATGACAAGGCGATCAGGCGGAGGCTGGCCTACCGGGCGAGGACCAGCCTGGCAGGTCTGGTCGCCGCCGCCCAACGCGCCGCCAGCCGGCAGGCCGCGGCGTCTGCCGCCGCGGCCGCCCGCCGCAGGGAGCGAGGACCGACCCGAGCCGCTGGGCCTGGGTCAGGCACGCGCATTCCGCTCGACGGCGCGACCCTGGTCGCATGGCTGCTGACCGCGGCCAGCGGCGCCATGCTGATCCGCCGGTGGGTGGCCGCCGGCGGGCTGCGCCGGCCCGCCGTTACCGCGGGCACCAGCACCGCGGGCACCAGCACCGCGGGCACCAGCCCGGCGACATTGCCCAGGCCGGTGATCGTCGGCCACTTCGGGCTCGCCCTGTCCGGCCTGGCGATCTGGGCAAGCTACCTGGCCACCGGCTGGCACCCGCTCGCCTGGACCGCGGTCGGCGTGCTGCTGCCCGTCGTCGGCCTGGGGATGGCCACGCTGATGACGTTCCTGAGCGGCCCGCATGCGGCCAGGGCGCCGGCCCTGCTGATCGCGGCGCACGGGACGCTGGCCACGGTCACGATGCTGCTCGCGCTGCTCGCCGCGGTGGCCACCGTCGTCCGCTAGCCGGTACCGGCGGCTAGATCGTGGCCTGCGGCAGCCAGCGCAGCCAGCGCGGCAGGTACCAGCTGCGCTCGCCGAGCAGCGCCAGGGCCGCGGGCACGCAGATGCCGCGCACGACCGTGGCATCGACGAGCACGGCGAAAGCCAGGCCAACCCCGATCATCTTCAGGTCGATGGTGGACAGCGACGCGAAGATCGAGAAGACGGCGACCATGATCACCGCGGCGCTGGTGACCACGCCCGCACCGCGGGCAATCCCGCCGACCACGGCGTTCTTCGTGGTTTCCCCCGCCGTCCGGAGCTCCTTGATCCGGCTCAGGATGAACACGTGGTAGTCCATGCTCAGCCCGAACAGGAAGACGAACATGAACAGCGGCACCCAGTCCATGATCCCGCCGAACGAGGTGAACCCGAGGAGGCTCTCCAGGTGGCCATCCTGGAAGATGAGGGTGATCAGCCCGTAGGCCGCCCCGACCGAGAGCAGGTTGAGGCCGATCGAGACCAGCGGGATCGCCAGCGACCGGAATGCCACCAACAGCAGCACGAACGCCAGCGCGGCGACAATGCCGAAGACCAAAGGCGCGGCCGAGCGGAGGGTGGCGCGGTAGTCGTGGCTGTTCGCGGTGGCGCCGGTGACCGCGTACCTGGTCCCGCCGACCTTGCCGATGGTGGCTGGCAGAATGCGGCCGCGCAGCGCGAGCAGCGCGCTGGTGGCCGTGGCGTTGGCGCTCGACTTAGCGCCGGCCCCGGCCAGCGGTACCGAGATCAGCAGCCCGCGCCCGGTCCCCACCGGCAGCACGGTGACCGGCCCGTGGATCGGCCCGCCCCGGCTTGCGTCGGCGTCGAGCCTCGCGATCGCGCTCCGCATCGCGGCGCTCTGCACGCCGTTGCCGGTGACCACCACCTGCGCCGGGGCTGGGCCGCCCGGGAAGTCGTGCTGGATCATCTCCAGCGTCTGCACGACCGGCAGGCTGGACGGCAGGTTGATGTTCGGGCTGCCGATCCGCATGCCGAGCGCGGGGAACGCCAGCGCGCCGAGCGCGAACACGGCCAGGCCGCCCCAGATCAGCGGCCGGCGGACCACCTTGCTGACCAGCGCGCTCCACATCCTTGAGCGGGCCGCATTGGTCCTGCCCTTGCCGAAGATCGGTATCCGGCCGCGGTCCGCCCACCGCCCGAGCAGCGAAAGCAGCGCGGGCAGGGCCGTGAGCGACCCGACCACCGCCACGCCGACCACCACCATGGTGCCGATCGCGAAGCCGGTGAACATCGAGATACCGGTGAACAGCAGGCCGGCCATCGACACCATGACGGTCAGGCCGGAGACCACGATGGCCTTGCCCGAGGTCGCAGCAGCGGTCCTGAGCGCGTCGTGGAACGAGGCGCCGCTGGCCCGCTCCTCCCGCTCGCGGCGCAGGTAGAACAGCGTGTAGTCGATCCCGACCGCCATTCCGATGATCAGGACCACCTCGGACGTGCCCTGCCCGATCGGCAGCCAGCGGCTGGGGATCGCGAGCAGCGAGATCGTGGTCATCACCGCGGTCCCGGCCAGGATCACCGGGATGCTTGCCGCGATCAGCGCACCGAACACCAGCAGCAGGAGCAGCAGCGTCAGCGGGATCGACGTCAGCTCGGCCTGGTGGAAGTCCTGGCCGAGCATGGCGGTGGCGGCCCGGTCCACGCTCGCGTCGCCGGCCTCGGCCACGATCAGGCTCGGGTACTTGTGCTGCACGGCGGCGACCGCCTGCAGCGCCCGCACCACCGTGTTGTCCGCGGCGTCGTGCGGGCCGGCCACCCGGAACGTGATCAGCACGCCGCCGCCGTGCGGAGAGACGAGCGCCTTGCCGTTCCTACCGAACGGCGACTGGATGTCGGACGCGGTGGCGGGGAGCGCCCGCAGCGCGGTCACCACGCTCCGGGCCGCCAGCCGCATCTGCGGGTCGGCCGCGAAAGTCTGCTCCGGACCCGGGGTGCGGGACTGGATCAGCACGCTCTCCGAAGGCGGAGTGACCACGTGCAGGCTGTTCAGCATCCGCTCGGCCACGCCCGAGGGTCCCGGGTCGTACTGCGGCTGGCTCTGGGTGCCGTAGAGGTGACCGGCCAGCATCGCGCCGCCGACCATCACCAGCCACGCGACGAGCGCGATCACCCGGTGCCTCGCGCTCCAGCAGGCGATCCGCTCCACCACCGGGCGGTGCCGCGGGCGCCCGGCGCCCGCGGCCGGGGATCCTGGGCCGGCTGAGTCTCCCGTCGTCTCGGACTGAGTGACTGGGGGGGTGCTCAACCGCATCTAGCCGAACCTTCCGGGTCATCCTGGCCTGCCCCGGCAGCGAAGTACTGCCGTGGAAAGTTCCCTGTAGCCGCGGGCACTGAAGTTCTGGCGTCACGGCTGGTCAGCCGCTGCCTTCCCAGTGATAGGGGTTCGCTGCGCAGGGCACCCGCGCCGACCTGACGCCGATGTCACATGCAGTCCTGATGGAGATTACCCGACAGCCGGGCCCGACCGGCCCGGATGGCAGGAAAATGACCCGAGCGCGATACGTTTCTTACCCTGGTAACGCCCTGAACTGCGGTCTTGCCGTCGTGCCGGGCCAAGGTGTGGCCAACATCACAGGGAGGCGGCCCGGTGGGCAAGCTGATTCTGGTCCGGCACGGCGAGACCGAGTGGAGCCGCGAGCGGCGCCACACCGGCCGCACCGACGTGCCGCTCACCGCCGCCGGCGAGAAGTCGGCGGCCAGCCTCGCCCCCGCGTTCGCCGCGCACCACCTGGTGGCGTCGTTCGTCAGCCCGGCACAGCGGGCAGAGCGCACCGCCGAGCTTGCCGGGCTGGAGGGCACCGTGACCGATCCTGACCTCGCCGAGTGGGACTACGGCGGCTACGAGGGCCGGACGACCGCCGAGATCAGGGCCGACCGCCCCGGCTGGTACCTGTGGCGGGACGGAGTGATCCCCGGCGACGCCCAGCATCCTGGCGAGTCGGTACTCGACGTGGGGCGCCGGGCCGATGCGGTGCTCGGCAGGGTGCGTCCGCTGCTGTCGGCCGGCGACGTCGCGCTGATCGCCCACGGCCACCTGCTGCGGATCCTGACCGCGCGCTGGCTGGGCCTGGGGCCGTCGGACGGGCGGTTGTTCCGGCTGGACACCGGAACCGTGTGCGCGCTCGGCACCGAGCACGGGGAGCCGGTGATCTGCCGGTGGAATGTGCCGGCGGCGGCCGGCTAGCTGGGCGGCTGGCGCCCGTTTCCTAGCTGACGGCCGGGTCGGCTACCCAGGCCAGCATTAGCGGCTCGCCGGTGAGCGAGTCGGTCAGCACGAGCAGGTAGGGCCGGTCGAAAGCCAGCCTGATCTCCTCGGCCGACGGCGCGATCCCGACCGCCGTAGCCGCGCTGGCCACGGTGCCCTTCTCGGCCACGTCCAGGGTGGCCGCGTGCCGCACGAACCCGATGCAGCATGCCTTCGGCGACAGGCCGCTGAAGTCCGCCTGCTGGCTGAACGCGATGCCCATGCCGAGCGCACTCAGCACCGGCCGCAGCGAGGCACTGGTCGCGAGCTTGACCCTGGGCAGTGAGATTGCCATGTGCGAGGCCCGCGCCGATAGCCCGGCGGTCAGCGCGCCGAGCGTGGCAAGACCGGGCAGCGGGCAGCCGTGCCTGGCTGTGCTCGTCGGGGCAGCGGTCGGCGGCAGCAGCGCCAGCATCCGGAGCCGACCGCCGCGGTAGGGCAGCGCGGCCGCAGTCCAGCCGTCGGCCTTCGCGACCGGGAAGCTGCCGCCGTTCATGTAGTGCGCCGTCACCTGGCCTGATGTCGTGGCGAACGACCCGGGGCCGGACATCGCGCGGTTGAACGGCTGCGCCCACCTGGCGTCCAGGTACAGCGCGTCGGTCAGCACCCAGCCGACCTGGCCGAGCGATCCTGGCGGCAGCAGGTCGTCGATGTGCCCGCGGGTCTGCGCCGCCACGGCCGCGTTAATCGTGCGGCGCGCCTGGTCGGGCTGGCTAAGCAGCGGGACCCTGGTCAGGCCGGCCTGGTAGCCGGCCCGCAGCGCTGCGGCGAACGATGGCCTGGTGGGCAGCGAGGGGTCGGCCCAGATCCGGTTACTCGCCGCGAACACCACGCCGGGACGGTCAAGCGAGCGCAGCAGCGCCCACCTGGCGTGCAGGCCGGCGGTCAGGTCCTGGCCGGCGGCGGGCAGGTGCAGCACCCGCGCCATCGCCGCCGCCGTCGACCCGCGGGCGCCGAGGTAGGCCATGCCGAGGCCGGTCGCCAGGCTGACCGGCGAGATCACCTCGTTGCTGCCGGGCCGCTCGCGGCAGAGCGCGGACAGCACCTCGAGGCCGAACGCGCTGTCCCCCCTCCCGTACGCCCGCAGCGCAGCGACCTGGCTCGCGGTCAGCACGACCGGCTTCGCGGGCCTGCTCGCCGGAGCCGTGGCGCATCCGGACACGGCGCCGACCGCGAGCGCGACGGCCAGGGAGGTGGCCGCGGTCAGGCGGGAGATCGCGCCCGAGGTATTCGATCGCGGGGTGCGAGGGCGCGGAGTGAGAGGGCGCGTGGTGCTCATGGCGATTGGACGCGGCAATGGTGCCGCCGGTTCCTGGCGCGGCGGCCCGGGCCGGCCGACTATGCCGCCATGGGCATGCCGAGCAACTGGCGCGGGATGCGGGTGGTGGCCTGGTGCAGGGCGCGCAGCGCGACGGTCGTGCTCAGGTCGGTGACCGGGCTGCCCGGCGCGCCGTACATGCGCCGCGCCCAGCGGGGCAGGCTGGCGAATGCCAGCGTGTTCAGCGGCGGTATCACCAGCCGCAGCCCGGTGAACGGCCAGGGCACCTCGGGGACGTAGGAGCGGAGGAACGCCTGCCTCGCCTCGGCGCAGGCATACACGGCCGGCCGCATTGCCTCGTAGTAGACGGCGAGCTCGGCCATGCAGCCAGGCACGCTGGCTGGGTCAAGGCCGACCAGGGCCGCGCTGCGCCGCTGCTCGGCCACGAACTCGTCGAGCTCGGCGGCGGACAGGCCCATGCCCGACCTGGCCGCGATATTGGCGTAGGAGGCGATCTCGCCGCAGTGCACCCACGTAAGCAGCTCAGGCTCGTCCAGCCTGATCACCGAGCCGTCGGCGTCGGTGCCGGTCAGCGACGCGTGGATCCGGCGCACCCGCCGCCCGGCCCGCTCGGCCTCCTCGGTGCTGCCGTAGGTGCGGCACCTGACGTACTCCAGCGTCCGGCCGAACCGGCCCCAGGCCTCGCCGTGGCGCGCGAAGGCCGTGTTCTGCCAGGTGGCCCGCATCGTCCTCGGATGCAGGGCCTGCAGGTACATCGCGCGCAGGCCGCCCACCCACATGATGGGCTCGCCCATGATCCGCCAGGTGACCGAGCCAGGGCCGAACAGCCCGCGGTCCGGTGCCGGTGTCGCCGCCATGCCGGCCTCCTGTCCCAGGCCGAGCGCGGCGCCGGCCCCGCGCGCGGCGGCTAGCGCGGCCTGGTCTCCTCAGCGATCCAGTCTAGGTAGCCCGGCGAGCCTGCCACGATGGGCATCGCGATGATCTCTGGCTCGTCGTAGCTGTGCCGCTCATAGAGGAAGTCGGCGAGCTCGCGGTAGCGCTCCGCGGGCAGCTTGAGCATGACCATCCATTCCTCGGCGCGCTCGATTCCGTCCTCCCACCAGAACGTGCTCGCGACCGGCCCGGCCACCTGAGCGCACGCGGCCAGGCGGGCCCGGACGGCGTCGTGCGCCAGTTCCATGGCCTCAGCCCGCGAGTCGGTCGTGGTCTGGACGTGCAGGAATCGTGCTTGCCCGCCGGCTGCCGCACCGTCGCCTGCCATAGCACCTGATCGTACGCCGATGCGGCGGTAGCCTTTGCATTCCTGGTAACGAGGAGGAATCGGGTGGACCGTCCGCTCTGTCTCATCGTCAACCCGGCGGCGGGCAACGGGCGTGCCCGTGCGCTGCTGCCCCGGGCCACCTCGGCGCTGGCCGCCATCGGCGCCGAGCACCAGGTCACCGAGTCGGCCAGCCTCGGCCACGCCAGGGACCTGGCCGCCGCCGCCGCGGAGCGCGGCGACGTGGTGGTGGCCGTCGGCGGTGACGGGATGGTCGGCGCGCTGGCCGGCGTCGCCGCCGCGGCCGGCGCCAGCTACGGCCTGATCCCCGCGGGCCGCGGCAACGACCTGGCCGGGGTGCTCGGCATCCCCACGGACCCCGAGGGCGCGGCGCGCGTGCTGGCCGGCGGCGTGCTGCGGCAGGTCGACCTGATCGGCGTCGGCACGCCGAGCCAGCCCGAGACGGTGGTGGCCGGCAGCGTCTACGCGGGGATCCCGGCCGTGGCCGGGGAAATCGCCAACGCGACCCACCTGCTCGGCGGCTCGCTGGTGTACCCGGTGGCCGCGCTGCGCGCGCTTGCCCGCTGGCGGCCGGTGACGTTCACGGTCGGCATCGACGGCACCGACCTGTCGCTTGAGTACCTGGGCTACGCCGTCGTGGTGGCCAACTCACCGAACTTCGGCGCCGGCATGCAGGTCGCGCCGCCGGCCGTGCTCGACGACGGCGTGCTTGACGTGGTGCTGATGCGCCACGCCCCCAAGCTGGTCTTCGTCCGGGCGCTGACCAAGATCAAGGACGGGTCGCATGTCGCGCTGCCGCAGATATCTCTGCTCCGCGGTGCCGACGTGACGATCACGATGAGCCGCGACGTGCCTGCCGCCGCCGACGGCGAGCCGCTGGCCTGCGCGGCACCGCTGCGGGCCGGCACGCCGCTGCGGATCCGCGCCCTGCCTGCCGCGCTCAGCGTGCTCGTGCCGGCGGGTGGGCATGGCTCAGCCGGGGCGGCCTCCGAGGAATGAGGCGACGAAGTCCAGGCTCGCAGACAGCTCGGCCGGAGTCCCCTCCATCCGCAGCTCGCCGCCGCCCATGACATAGGTGCGGTCGGAGATCGCGAGCACCGCCCTGGCCCGCTGCTCCACGATCAGCACCGCCGCTCCGGCCTCCGCCAGGTGCCTGACGTGCTCTCCGAGCAGGACGCTGGCCACGGCCGGGGCCAGGTTGGCGGTCGGCTCGTCGAGCAGGAACACGGCGGGCCGCAGCATCAGCACCCTGCCCATCGCGAGCATCTTGCGCTCACCGCCGCTGAGCCGGCCGGCCGGCCGGCGCAGCATCCCGGCCAGTCTGGGGAACACGGTCAGCACGTACTCGACCCGGTGCGGAATCTCGCGGTGGTGCAGCAGGTAACCGCCCATCTCGAGGTTCTCCCGCACGGTGAGCGGTGCGAACACGTCGTCAGTCTGCGGCACGTAGCCGACGCCGGCCCTGGCCATCTCCTCCGGCGGTAGGTTGGTGACCTCGCGGTCGCCGACGAACACCCGGCCCGCGGTAACCCGCAGCACCCCGGTCATGGCCTTGAGCAGCGTGCTCTTGCCCGACCCGTTCGGCCCGACCACCGAGACCACGGTGCCGGGCTCGGCCCGCACGGTCACTTCCCTGATCACCGGGTCGCCGCCATAGCCCGCCGTGACGCCGTCGGCCCGCAGGTCATCCGACAAGGCCCGCTGGTCATCCGACAAGGCCCGCTGGTCATCCGACAAGGTAGGCCTCCACGACCTCGGTGCGGTCGCGCAGCTCGGCCATGGTGCCCTCGGCCAGCACCGCCCCGTCGGCCATCACGATGACCGGCTCGCAGAACTCATCCATGATCGACAGCTCATGCTCCACCATCAGGATCGTCATCCCGTCCTGGCAGAGCCCGACAAGGGCGGCGCCGATCCGGCGGGCGAGCTCGGGATGCACGCCGGCCATCGGCTCGTCGAGCAGCAGCATGCTGGGCTCCGTCATCAGCGCCCGCATGATCTCCACCAGCCGGCGCTGGCCGCCTGACAGGTCACCGGCGTAGTCGTTGGCGTGCCTGGCGAGGCCGAAGCGCTCGATCAGCTCGGTGGCCCGGCCGATGGCCAGGTCCTCGGCACCGCGCCAGTACCGCCGGCCGGCCACGGCGCCTGCGAACGTGTCGCCGCGGTGGCTGGGCACCGCGGACAGCAGATTCTCGAGCACGGTAAGCCGCTTGAACTCGCTCGCCAGCTGGAACGTCCTGACCAGGCCGGCTCTGGCCCTGCGGTAGGCGGGCACGGCGGTCACGTCCTGGCCCTGGTAGATCACCTGGCCGGCGGACGCCTTGGCGGTGCCGGCCAGCAGCGAGAGCAGCGTGGACTTGCCCGCGCCATTGGGCCCGATCAGGCCGGTGAGTGTGCCCCGGCCGACCGCGATGGTCACGCCGGCCACCGCGTGCACTCCGCCGAACGCCTTGCTGACCCCGGACGTCCGCAGGATCGGCTCGGTGACCGGGGCGGGCACTGGCGCCCTCGCGGCCGGCGCAGGCGCGGACTCCACGGCTGGCTCTGCTGGCGGCTCCGGCGGCGCCTGCGCGGCCGGACTGCGCGCCGGGGCCCGGATCATCCGGCGCCGCTCCGGCAGCAGTCCCTGCGGGCGCAGCCAGAGGAAGACCGTGATCAGCAGCCCGATCGCCACCCACTGCAGTGACGGCAGCAGGTTCGGCGGCAGGTTCGGGTTGTTGTTCGAGATGAACCTGGTGACCTCCTCGAAACCGACAGGCACAAGCACGGCACCGAGGACCGCGCCCGCGTGGTTGCCAGCCCCGCCGATGATCACGGCCGTGAACAGCACGATCGTTTCTGCGTAGCTCCACTCCGCCGGCGACCAGACGCCGATGAAGCTCACCAGCACCGCGCCGGACAGGCCTGCGATCGCGCCGCCGGTCACCAGTGCGCCGGTCCGCAGCGCGACCAGGTTCTTGCCGAGCGAGTCGGCCACCTTGTCGTTGTCGCGCATCGCGCGCAGCGTCCTGCCGTACGGCGACTCGGTGATCCGGCGCACGAACACGTAGACCGCTGCGGCCAGCACGAGCCCGGCGGCCGCGTAACCGTATTGGTATGCGTTCGACGTGGTCACGAACATCGTCTGCCGCAGCGGCGTGGGCACGAGCGCCAACCCGGCGTCGCCGTTGAACAGCGGCCGGTAGTTCATCACGAGCAGGTTCAGCAGCACCGCGGTCACCAGCAGGCCGACGGCGGCGAAGTCGCCGCGCAGCCGGCGGCCGACCAGGAACGTGAACGGCAGCGCGAGCACGCCTCCCGCGACGGCGGCGCCGATCCAGGGCAGCGGGAACGGCAGCGAGAGGCCGCCGATGTAGGTCTGGAAGCCGCCGTCCGCGGTGTCGGGCGGCAGCGCGAGCACGGCCGCCACGTACGCGCCCGCCGCCTGGAAGATGATGAAGCCGAAGTTCGTCACTCCCGCGACGCCGAACTGCTGGCTGAGGCCGAGGCAGGCGATCGCGTCCACCGCCGCGTAGACCAGCAGGATGATCAGGTAATACATCGCCGCTCCCCCGGTCCCTCAGGCCCTCGCCCCGAGCAGGCCGGTCGGCCGGACCGCGAGCATGGCGAGCAGTGCCACGAAGGCCACCACGTACTTGTAGTCGGGCTCGATGTAGGCGGCGCTGACCTCGGTGGCCAGGCCGATGACCAGGGCGCCGAGCATCGCGCCGTAGGCATTGCCTGGGCCGCCGAGGAAGACCGCGGCCAGGATCAGGATCAGGAAGATGTCGGTGCTCGACGCGTTGAAGCTGCCCACGTCGATCGCGAATACCGTTCCCGCGAGGCCGCCGAGCGCGCCGGTCAGCGCCCAGGTCAGCGCGATGACCTGGCTGGCCCTGATGCCGCAGCCCCTGGCGAGCATCCGGTTGGCCGCCGTCGCCCGCATCGCCTTGCCGAGCTTGGTGTAGCGCAGCAGTGCGTGCACGGCGGCCATCACCACCACGCTGATCGCGATGATGATCAGCTGAACGGTGCTCAGGAGCATGCCGCCGATCGTGACCGTCCTGCCCTGGCTCATCTGGTAGGACACGTCGATGCCGCCCGCCACCGAGGCGATGCCGAACTCCACGATCAGCGCCATCCCGAGCGAGACGATCACCAGCGTGATCGGCGCGGAGCCGCGCCGCTGGAACGGCGCGTACACGAGGTAGTTCAACCCGGCGGACAGCGCAGCGCACGCGACCATGGCCGCGGCCAGCCCGACCCACACCGAGTAGCCCGCCTGGTTGACCAGGTAGGCGGTGAACGCCCCGGCGGTCATCACCGCGGCAAAGGCCAGGTTGAGCACGTCGGTCACGGCGAACTGGAGCGTGAAGCCCACCGCGGCGATGGCCAGCACCGCCGCGGTGATCAGCCCGAATCCGACCGAGGCGAGCAGCAGGCTCACGGTGCTTGCCCGCTCGCCTCCGGGGAACCCGACCGGCTCGCTGAGCTCACCACGAGGTCACGCTCACGGCTCGACCGACCGAAGCTGCGCCGCGCTGATGCCGCCCGAGACCACCACAGCGCCGGTGGGGCTGTAGGTGTCGATCTGGAAGATGCCCGGCGAGTCGTGGTAGGCGTCAAAGCTGGTGGGCCCGCCCGGCCCGACGTAGCGGATCTTCTTGCCCGCCTTCAGCTCGGCGACCCCCTGCGCGAACGAGTGCACCACCACAGCGCCGGGGACGCCGTCGCCGATGGTGGTGATCCAAGGCTTCCACTTGGCCACCTCGGTGCTCCCGGCAGCCACCATCGCGAGGGCGGCGAGGTTCATGCCGTCGTACAGGTGCACCGCACCGGGGGCGGTGAAGTAGGTGCTGAAGTTGCCGGTCTGGGCTCCGCTGACCTTGCCCTTGACCGCGAGCAGCGCCTTGGTGAAGGCATCGTAGGCTGGACCGCTTGTCGCCGTGACCAGGTTGTCCGCGTGGAAGTTGGCCGAGAAGTCGGCCGCGCCCACGCCCTTGACACAGGCGGAGTAGAAGGCGGGCGAGATCGAGGCGGACGTGCCCACGATCGGAATCATCTTGCCGTGGTTGAGCTGCTTGATCTCGGCGAACAGGGTGGGGTCGGCGTTGCCGAGCGCCTCGGTCATGATCGCGTCGGGGTGCGCCGCCACGATCTTCTCGGCCTCGGTCCGGAAGGTGGTGGCGGTCAGGTCAAGCGTCTCGTTCGCGACGACGGTGAGCCCGGCCTTGGCGATCGCGGCCATCGCGGGCTGCACGAACGTCTGCGAGCCGATGTCGTTGCCGAACGCCAGCGCGATCCGCTTGTAACCGAGATTCTTCGCGATCACGGTCATCGCGTAGGACTCGGCCAGGTCCGGCGGGACCAGCCGGTAGAAGTACGGGTACTTGACGTGGTCGAACTCGGACTGGCCGGTCATGCAGAACATGACGACCTTGGCCTTGTTCAGGATCGGAACGACCGAGGCAGCCTCGTCCGAGGTGCAGCCGATCACCAGCTGGAGGTTCTTGGTGGTGGCGAGCAGGCTGCCGACCGCGGGGACCGCATCGGCAGGCTCGCCCCTGGTATCGGCCGAGGTGCAGGCGACCTTGTGGCCGAGTATCCCGCCGGCCTGGTTGATCGCGTTCGTGGCGCCGTCGCAGGACACCAGGTAGATCGGGCCGAGCGCGGCGTCCGGCCCGCTGAACGGCGCGACGTCGGCGAAGATGAGCGTGGAGTGCGAGCCGGCCGCCGAGCCACTGCTGCTCGAGCACGCCGCGAGCGCGGCGCCAAGCACCACCGCGCCCGCCAGGCTCACCGCTCGTGCCAGCCAGCCGCGACGCCGTCCGTGCTGGCCGGCGGATGCCACTGCGTCAGGGGATTCGAACATCGCTGTCACCTTCGTGTTCGGACTGTGATCCGGCCCGGTCTCGGGCGGGCCCTAGTTGTGCGCGTGCCGGATTCGGTCAGAACCCGGCGGGCGTCTTCGCGGCCGGCCGCCACCGCCACTCGCTGAGGTCCGCATCCTCAGCAACGACGCGGTTGCGGATCGTCCCGACGCCCTCGACGGTCACCTCGATCAGGTCGCCCGGCTCCAGCCAGACCGGTGGCTTCCTCGCGAAGCCGACTCCGCCCGGAGTGCCCGTGGCGATGACGTCACCGGGCCGGAGCCTTGTGAATGAGGAGAAGAACTCGATCGCGCTCGGGACGTCGACGATCATCTGGGAGGTGCGCGCGGACTGCATCACGGCCCCGTTGAGCGTCGTGGTCAGGGACACGTCGCTGATGTCCACCTCGTCGGCGGTCACCAGTTCGGGGCCGATCGGCATACTGGCCTCGAAGTTCTTGCCGGCCGTCCACTGGGTGGCGGCTCGCTGCCACTCCCGTGCGGTCGCGTCGTTCAGCACCACGAACCCGGCGACCGCCGCCATGGCCTCGCTGGCCCGCAGGTAGCGCCCGCCAGCGCCGATCACCACGCCGAGCTCGCCTTCGTAGTCGAACCGGCTCGTCAGGGCCGGCCTCACCAGGTCGGCGTACGGTCCGAGCACGCTGCCCGGCCCGCGCACGAACGCCTCGGGCCAGGTCGGCACCTCGCGGCCGCCCTCGATCGCGTGCTCGCTGTAGTTCACGCCCAGGCACAGGATCCGGCCGGGTGAGGGCACCGCGGGCGCGAAGTCGGCGGGCCCGAAGCTCGCGCCGTCCCGTCCGGCCACCGCGCTGATCGCCGCCAGTGCCGGAGCGCCCGCCGCCAGCACGTACCCCAGGTCGGCGAGCCGCGGGTCCCCGGCGGCCTCGGCCACGTCCACATAGCCTTCGGCGCCAGCCACGTGCAGCCGGAGCCCGCCTGAGGTGATCATGGTCGCGAGCCGCACGCAGCCTCCAGATGACGGGCCGGACCTCGCCGGTGACCAGTGGCCAATTTGGTCGCCAGCGGTTGATTGGTTGAGCATAGGTCGGCGTGCAAACCGGGTCAAGACCCGTTTGGCGATCGATTGCCGTCGGAAGATTGACCCTTGAGCCGACAGCATTGGTAGGATTGGTTAAGCAAGGTCCAATGGGCTTCTGGGAGGCGGGACAGGGCATG
>Ga0335078_10009489_pt1 | contig 14426 bp, 10 predicted proteins | sample Lox_Sample_32_FD_206711 | JGI IMG/M metagenome (GOLD analysis project Ga0335078, IMG submission 206711) | Soil microbial communities from Loxahatchee National Wildlife Refuge, Florida, United States - Lox_Sample_3.2 | ecosystem: Environmental > Terrestrial > Soil > Wetlands | place: USA...
CTCCTGCCCGCCACTCCATTGTGGCTGTCCATCGGGAAAGTGCAACACCGCGCCGGCGGCGCCCAGGCGCGGATTGGCGGCGAACGCCCCTCTCATCCGCGCGATCACGTCGGGCGCGATCTCAGTGTCGCTGTTAAGCAGGAACATCAGAGTCCCCGAGCTTTCACGCAGCCCGGCGTTGGCCGCCGCGGTAAAGCCCCCGGCCGTCGCGCGGCAAACGATCCTGGCCGTGGGAAAACGTGCGCGCACGCTCTCGACGGTATCGTCGACGCTGCCGTCATCGACTACCACGATTTCGACCGCCTCCGTCGGCGCCTGCCCGACGCTCTCCAGGCAGCGCAGCGTCAGCTCGCGCGTGTTGTGCGTCGGCACGATGACCGATACGGAGACGACCGACATGGACGCGAGCGCCATCGCGCGCGGGTCACTCGGACCGGTCGCCTGCGGGCAGCGGGGGCGGCCCTGAGAGGCGATGGCTAACGAGCTGCTGGGCGTCCTCTGCCAGCGCGGCCCGAAGCGGCGCCTGTACCTCCTCGGGGAGAGCCGAGATAAGCGCCGGACTGACCCACACCGCGCGCAGGACGGCTGCGCTCGCCGCCTGCCGATTGCCCGTCAGCGCCCAGGCGCGTCCGAGATTGAGATCGATTTCCGCGCGCTCGCCGATACTGAGTGCGCGACGGTAAAGCGCGAGCGCCTCGTCGGGCCGGCGTTCCACCAGTCTCGCGGAGCCGGCTAGGATCAACGGCCGCGAGTCGCCCGGAAGACCCTCCGCGGCTTGCATCGCCAACGCCGCTACTGCGTCCAACATCGCGGTCTCTCCCGCCGCCGCGTTGCCCTGCGCGATGAGCAAGCGGAAGAGCGCGCTGGCCTCATAGAGACGGCGTTCCGCCCGATAGCGGAAGAACTCCGGGACGAGAGCCGCAACCAAAGCCAAGCCTATCAGGGCCGCGCCGATCGACTTCACCCGATTCAACTTCATACGATTGATCCGAGATCGGCGGCGGCGGCGCCATCGCCGAGCACACGCCAGCCGCGCCCGGCGGCGAGCAGCAGCGGAACCGCCAGCGCCGGCTCCTGGAGCGGAAACCACCCCAAGGCTGCTATCGATCCGGCGAGCAGGATAGCCAGTATGACCTGCAAGTCGGCCCGTATCGGCTCCGGCAGGCGGCCGCGTCTGCGGACAAGCCCGATCAGCAGCATCGCGAACGCGGCGTCCGCGGCGAGTCCGGCCGGAATTCCCGCCTCGGCCAGCGCCTGCAGATATTCGCAATGCGCCTGCGCGTAGAAGCTGTTCAACTGCGGATTCACCAAGCGGCGGCTCCAGAACATTTCGGCGCGCAGGCGATGAGGGACAAACTCCGCCGCGAAGGTGCCCGGGCCGTAACCGAGCAACGGGCGTTCGCGGATCATCTCGACCGCGGCGGCCCATGGGATTGTGCGATAGCTCAGCAGCGCATCCCAATCGCCGGCCTCGGCCTTGTGGACAAGGCCTGCCACGCGCCCGCGCAACGCGGGCATCGCCATCCCGCCGCCAAACAGCGCCAGCATCACAGCCGCCGCCCACGCCCGGCTGCGGCGATTCACCAGCCGCTCGCGGGCGAATGGCAACGCCCCCACCGCCAGCGCGATCCAGCCGGTCAGGTCGCGTGTGAGGGCAAGCGCAACAACAAAGAGTACGAGCGTGCTACTGGCGGCCGCGCGAATCGAGGCGGTCGAGGCATGCAGCGCGACTCCCAGACTCGCCACCGCCGCGAGCGCCATGAGTAGGGCAAGATATCCCTCGTTACCTACGAAGCCGACGCTGTTGACGCGCCCGACGATGCTCTCGATCGTCAAGGGCTCGAACACCCCGAGCGCCTGGAGAATCGACGCCACCGCGTTAATGGCGCTAACGGCGAGGAATACTGCGAGCAACGCCCGCGAGCGGCCGCGCTCCAGGCATCGCGAAGCGCCCAGTGGCAACAGAAGCCCGAAGAGAATCAGTACGCGGGTGGCGTCGAGCGACACGGCGCGCCGCGGCGAGGTCAGCGCTGCGATCAGCGCGCCGCCGATTGCGCCAAGGAATAAGTACAGCGCCACGCGCCGCTCAGTCGGTCCGCTCGGCCATTGCAGCGGCGCCATCAAACGCGGGAGCATGAGAACCGCTAGTGCCGCGGCAACGATCGCGATCAGCGAGGCGAGACGCTTGGGAGCCTCGAATGCAGCCTCAGCTCGGGGATCGACGAGCAGGCCGGCGGCTGCGATGCTCACGGCCATCGCCAGGATCGCAATCGACTCTAGGACCTGCACTTGGGGCGTCCGTGACACCGCAGCTCGGTGCGCCGGGGTCTTGCGCGCCGTGGCCTTTTTTCGTGCGCTCGCCACTGGCAGACAATATTATTCAGGCTCAGGCAGCGGGGGAAGCAAACCAAATCATCCGACAAATATTATGAAAGTTCCATACCTCAAGATGCTGCTCAAAATGTTGCGCGCCGAGGGAGCCGGTTCACTCCTGCGCCGGACGCAAGACCGACTTGAAGAGGCGCGCTGTCGCAGGCTCTTTACGTCGCTGGGGCGAAACCGATTCCCGGAGTTCGCGCCACGGTGCATCGCGGTGTTGAACTACCTCTCTTCGCCGCCTGCCGCGCGCCTGGGCGGTGTGCCGCTCCAACTCGCCGCTCGTCTGAGCGAGGAGGCGCGTGAGCGGCCGGTGGCTCTACTGTATCCGATCGGTCGGCGCTATCGGCTCGAATTGAGTGCCGGAAGCGCCCGCTGCGCGCTCGAGTTCGAGCGGCCGCAGCCATCATCGCCGTCGCCGACGGCGGACAGCTTCGAGCGCGTCGTCACGGCCGCGCTCGCACTTCTCAAAACGAACGCTGTTCATCTCGAGGGTGCGGCCGGGGTACCGCTCGAAAGCGTCGCCCGGCTCGCGCAGTCCGGAATTGGCTTTGTGCTCTCGCTGCACGACTTCGCTCTTTTCTGTCTGCGTCCGAATCTGCTCGAGCATCCACAGATGCGCTTTTGCGATTACTGCATGGATCTGGCGCGATGCCATCGTTGTCTGAGCACGTCGTGGCCAGCGGCCGATGCTGAGACCCAACGAACCCATCGCGAGGCGGCACGGCGCGTGCTCAGCTCAGCCCTCGCGGTCGTCTATCCCTCGGAGTTCCTGCGAAGCCGGCATCGGGAACTTTTTTCGGGCTACCAGACGCAGCGTAGCGGGAATGTGCGCGAGTATGTGATCGAGCCGGCTGCGATGGCTCCCCAAGCCTTCGACAGCGTCTCGGCGAGACACTCGGCCGCGTACAACGTCGCCTTCGTCGGCGCGGTCACGGTGCCCAAGGGAGCCCTGCTATTCGAAGAGACCGTCGAGCGCGTGCGGCGCACGGCGCCCGGGGCTTTTCGATGGAGCGTATTGGGAGGGGGAGAGATCGAGGTGCTGAGGCGGCTTCGCGCGACGGTTGACGTGACAGTGTACGGTTACTATCGCGCCGGTACGCTTTCCGGCCTGCTACGCCGGCGCGCAGTGGATCTCGCCTTGCTGCCCTCGGTCGTTCCCGAGTCCTTTGGACTTACGCTCTCCGAGTGCTGGGCGGCCGGCGTTCCGGTGGTCGCGTTCGATCATGGCGCGCTGTCGGAAAGGATTAGCCGGCACGGCGGCGGCGTGCTCGTGAGCTTGCAGGCGGGCAGCCGCGGCGTCTCCGAGGCGCTCGAGGCGATCGCCGCTGGCCGCCGGAAGTTACCCGCAGTGCGGGCTTCTCCGCTCCCGACCCCGCATACCACGGCCGCAGCTTATCGCCGCGTATACGAGCAGCTCGGTCTCCTGACTTGACTGCTCGTGTCACACTGCGCGAGGGCTAAGCTCAACGGCGCCGGCCCAACATATCCTTGTACACTCGATCAACTTCCCCGGCATGTTCGTCGATTGATTTCACGCGCGGCAAGCGGCTTCGCCATGCGGCGATTTCCTCGGGATGTTCAATCAAGCGCTCGATACGCGTACGCAGGCTCCGGGCATTACCGGGCTCGAAGAAGACCTCCATGCCGAGCGATTCGGAGAGCTCCGCGAATGCCCCCTGCCGGCTCATCAAGACCGGCACCTCGCGGCACATCGCCTCGCGGACGACGAGCCCGAACGACTCAAGGCCGAGCGACGGCACGATGAGCACGTCGATAGCTGCAAGGACCTCATCCTTTGCCGCCCCAAGGAACCGGCCATTTATTCGCACGTTTTGCGGCAGCGTCGGTGTCGTGAGCTCGGCGGTGTAAGTCGGATCGATCGTGGGATCGCCCCAGATTTCGAGAATCGCCCGATCGGGATCGATCCCGCGAAAGGCGTTGACTGCGACATGAACACCCTTGTGGGGTTGAATCGATCCAATGAAGGCAAACCGAATCGGATGCTGGACGGCACGGTGTTCTCGAATATGTGCTCCCGCGGGAGGTTCCACCCCGTACGGTACCACATGCACTTTAGCGTCCTTTCCGAGGAGGCCAAGACGACGATAGCTTTCTGCGGCAAAGGAGGATCCCGTCAGAAAGGCGTCGGCCCGCCTCAGCGCGCGCTTCACTAATGCAGCGCGATAAGCATTCAGCAGAGGATTCCAGAGGGAGATCGGCCGAATCCTGGTCAACGGCAGACAGGCCGAGCACTTGGCGAGTCCCGGCCCGCTACATAGATGCTGTTTACTGTCGAGGAAGTTGGCGCGTGCGCACGCCGCCCACCAATCCTGGATCTGGTAGAGAATCGGCACTCGGCGCCGTGCCGCGCACTTAAGGAGCGTGATGGCGTGTCCGGCAAGGTGATGGGCGTGAAGCAATTGTGGCCTCACCTGGTCCAGGAAGCGATCGAAGTCGCGCTCCAACCGTCGACTGTGCAGCGCGTTGCGCACGAACGGATTGCGGGCGAGGAAATTGTTCACCAGCAGGCGCACGCGGACGCCCTGGTCGACCAGTTCGAGTGCGTCGCCGAACGTGCGCTCACGATCGGCGATCCGCGCGTAACAGGCGACTTCGCGATCAGCTGCCTGGCGAATCGCCAGTGAACGCGCATAAATCTCGGTCCCGGCAGCGTTGTATGCCGGCCATCCGTGGACCAGATGGAGCACGCGTGAAGGCAGGCCCGCCGGCGAAGCAGCGCGTGGACGATAGAGCGCCGCCATGACGCGTTCGCGGACGGGCCGCAGCGGATCATCCTCGATGAACCGGGAGACCAGCCGACGGTATTCCGGATGCAGCCGGCGCATCAGCCTTTCCGCGCGCCGTACGCGCGCACGCCGGCTCGTCCCGAAGCTCCGTTGACCCGCGTGGAAGATGAACGTCGCATCGTCGAGCACGTGCGCATAGCCGGCTTTGTGGGCGCGCATGCAAAACTCCGAGTCCTCGCCGTAACCGAGCCCGAAGTGGCGCTCGTCGAATAGTCCCAACCGCCGCAGCGCCTCCCGCTTGATGTAGAGGCACAGGCCCACGCCGGTCGGCAGCCTTGGGTACTCGCGCCGCGACACGCGCTCGACCAGCGCCGCGAACCCGGCCAGGTCGTAGCCCGCGGGCAGGGCGTTGGCTTCGAGGAAACGCGGCAGGGAACAGATTGTCGCATCGTTGGAGAAGGGCGTCACAGTCGCGATTTCGGGCGCCGAATACGCGGCCTGCCGGAGCTTCCCGAGCCAGCCCGGAGTTACTTCGGTGTCGCTGTTAAGGAGCACGACATCGCGCTCCGAGAGCGCTATCGCCCGGTTCACGCTGCCAACGAAACCACGCCGGAGCGGGTTGCGCAGAAGGAGCAGCGGCGCATGGTGCTTCGCCGCCTCCTGCTCCAGACGCTCCGCCGGCGGAAAATCCGGGCCGCAGTCGTCGACGATGACCAGCCGGTGCGCCGTCCAGTCCGTGTGCGCGAATAGCCGGCCGAGGCATCGCTCGAACTCGGCCACCGCCCCATATACCGGAACAATGACATCGATCGGTAGCGGAGATCGCGGCAGCGGCGGACGGCCGGAATCCTCTCGCGGCGGTTCGCCGGACGCGCCTGCTCTCAGCTCCACGTTTTCGCCGTCGTCCCAACGCGCAAAAAATGCCGACCTTCCGAATTGCCGCCGGCGAGCCGCGTTTGCGCCGAGCCCAATGATCTGCGGAAAGAAATTCATCGTCGCCATGCCAGCCAGAAGATCTGCTATCGCGAAGCGCTTGAGGTCGCACCCACATCACCGTGATGCTGCACCCGGATTACCAGTACTCGCCACACCTGGCCTGTGCAATGGCAAAGATGGCGGCCCAGCGAGGATTACGACCTTGTGTCGGGTTCACGAATTCTCGCGCAGAATGCTGTCGCCGGCGGAATGCCTCGCTACAAATACGTCGCCAACCGCTGCCTGACGCCTGGTCCAGAACCTTGATAATGGGCCAAGAAGCTGTCGGGATATCTGATCGGCTGCCAGCCCTTCACTCGCCTCGTGCTTGAAACGATTCCTGATTGGAAAACTCGAACAACTCGTTCGACAACCAGATAATCTGTCAGGCGATTCGCGCCCGATCCGCGTGCCGCGCCATCTGCCCGCAGTGAGCCTGCTGGCCGGCGCCGCCCTTGGATGCGGCGATCGCGTGATGGATCGGATGCACTGGATGGATGGTGCGGGGCGTTGATTGGCCTCGATCGTCATGGGCCTAGGTATGTTCCATGCTCTATTTTGCGCTCGGCGCCCTGGGGCTTCTATACTAGACATTCGCTTGGCTCGTGCTGTTACCGCTCTTCGCCTTGAGTGTGCGAGGAGGCGCAGAGGAATTTTGGCGCAAATAGCAAATCGATTTCGGTATGAAATCTTCACACTGTCGGGCGGTCTGATCTTCGTTTCAGCCGTGTGCTAAGCGGGGCGATTCTGCTCGTGTGAGGGCGGCGAGCCAAAAGCGCGGCGGTTGGTATGGCTCGCAGCAGACCTTTGGCCCGGCAGCTCAATCGTCGTTTACTTCTCAGCCAGAGCATGCGTCGAATGCGGTCTCGCGCTGTTAGTTCCCGCGGCGTTGCTGGCTTGCGAGCGATGGCGGGAAGGCGATGAGCCGGAGATGGCTCGTGCCAGCCGCCGCTTTCGCCAGATTCACGGCAGAAACCAAGCATTCTGGGCTGCTCGCCGTCGCTCCAGTCCTTGCCTCCAGCTTGAGGCGCTCCATTCGCCACGCTATCTTGTCCTAGCGGCGTCCTCCTTCTTTAAAAGGAGACCGCCGGAGCTGGTTTCGGGTCTGGAGTATGTCGGAGAAGGGCTGGAAGAGTAACGCACGGCACTAGCGCAGCGTCTCATGGGAGCGGACAGACTCCAGTTCAAAACCCTCTTCGGGAGTGCCATTAAACACTCTGCCAAGGATTATCTCTGGGCTGAACTACGGCGAAAAGCCGATGCTTTCGGTCGCGGCGAGCGTTCTAACGGGATTCCCTGCACAGTGTCCCAAAATAGTCACATTTCTGTGCGGCCCTCGTGGGGCTCGACTTGCGCAGCTGGCATTTATGAATCGTGCCCGTTAGGGTGCGTCAGTGTTTAGTCCCTGCCAAGCCGTGGACGTGCTCGACGTCGACGAGCGCCGCAGCCGTCTACTTTGGGAGCGGCGCCTGCTCCTGGCCTTCGGCGACGGCGTCGCCGTCGCGGTTTCCTTTCTCATTGCCTTCAACCTGCGCACTGCTGAGATCCGCCACGAGTTTTTCGCGGTTCCCCGCGCGGCGATGCTGATCGCACTAGCGACCTGGTACCTCTGCGCCGAACTGGTAGACGGCTACCGTCTGGTCAACACCGTCAACCCTAGGGCCACCTTCGCCACTGCGGCTTCGGCCCTCACTCTCAGTTTTGTCGCCTTGCTTGGCGTTTTCTTCGTTGTGCCTTACCGGATTACGCGGCCGACTCTGCTGCTGTGGGTTCCAATGGCGGCGGCACTGGTGCTGAGTTGGCGAACAACCTACCAGAGGGTATTCGCTCGAGGCGTCTTCGCAGGAAACTTGTTGGTGATCTGCGACCGCGAACTCTTCGCGCGTGTCTGGGCCGAAGCAGCCGCCAGCTTGCCGAATTTCTACCGCGTGCTGGACGTCCTCGAGCCGGGGCGACCCGATCTGACGGCTCGTCTGGCGCAAGTGGCCAACGGTCCGATTAGGGCGGACGTCGTGGTTGGCATCGGCGAGGGAGTTCCCGGCAAACTGCTGGATAGCTTGGCCGCGTGCTGCGAGCGAGGCATCCGGGTGCGCTTCTTGACGGATCTATACGAGGAGATGACCGGACGGCTGCTCGTCGAGCAGTTGGACTACGCCTGGCTGATGTCGTTGCCGTTGCGCAGCGAGGCCTCTGAACTCTACGAGGTCTTCAAGCGCGGAGTGGACATCCTGGCCGGCATCGTCGCGGCGGCGGTCCTCGCCGTCGTTTTCCCTTTGGTTGCGTTGGCCATCAAGCACGAGGACCGAGGGCCCGTCCTCTACCGGCAGACGCGTGTGGGCAAATATGGACGGCCGTTCAAAATCCTCAAGCTGCGAACCATGCGCGTGGAAACCGCGGATGACGAGCGCCAAACCGACGCCGATGATCCACGGGTCACCCGGGTCGGGCGTGCGCTGCGGCGGCTCCATCTCGATGAGCTGCCGCAGGCGATCAATATCCTTCGCGGTGACATGAGCTTGGTGGGTCCACGGCCGGAGCAACCCCAGCATGTAGCGCTCATGCGCCGGGCGATCGGCTTCCATAATCTCCGGCTCTCCGTGCGGCCGGGGCTGACCGGTTGGGCCCAAGTCAATTTCGGCTATGGCGCCGGCCTTGAAGGCGCTCGACAAAAACTCTCCTACGACCTCTACTACATTCGCCGCCAGGGCTTCGGTCTCGACCTCCTCATTCTGGCCCGCACCGCTCGGACTATCCTGTCCTTTCGCGGCCGCTGAGCTCGCCAGGCGCGAAAAGTGGCCCGATGAGCGGAGCCGCACCAGCTATAGTTTTGACTGACTATAGCAGTCGAGGTGATCATATAGACAATCGTGGTGAACATCCCGAGCGTGACGGCTAACGTTTTGAATCAAAAAAGGGCGGTGAATTTCCACTGTGAAATAGCAGTAGAACGGCCGGGACGATCGGGATGCAGGAACATCCCGGATGCCTTAGATGAAACCAGCCCAGCGCGGACGCAGAAACCTTTTTGCGGTTGCGCCCAACACGCTGGAGCACTGGAGTTTGTCCGCGTCGGCTGCAGGTGCGACGCACCAGCGGCAGCAAGCGCACCCCGCTCTCATCGAGGAAAATCCAATCACCCTTTCAGAGGCCAGGCTTTTTTTCATCTGCAACCGATCCTACTTGATCCAGCTGCTGGGTGCTTTTCTCGTCCCGCCCCAAAGCCCTGCGGGTGGGACGCTGCGGGGTCCAGCCGAAAGCGAACATAGTAATCCTCGATATGATCGAAGTGATAACTAATCCCGAACCGACCTCGGATGATCTGCGCCATCCCGCGGACAGGTCCACAGATCGCTCTCGAAGGCGTTCACTGCCGCACCGCGAAGCAGAATCAGCAGAATAAGCTCCGACTGCTAGCGCTGGTGTGTGCTGAGCTTTCGTGAGCGTCCCGGCACCAGTCGGGCCGCCAATCCGCCCGCCCCCTGCTTGCAATTGGCTCATTCCAGCGTCGAACGCAGCGCCGACCCACGCTCAGCAGTCGCGCGACTTCTCCCGGAGCGCGCGGCTCGATCGTCGCGCGCGCTGTCGCTCCAACTGTTTCCCACTTGCTACCGGCCGCATCCTCATCCTCGACTGACCTTGCCGGTCAGCTCCGTGCAAAATCGCCCACAAATTCGCTCTGCGCCTTCTTTTGCGCCGGCGGCCCCTGCGGTTGCGCAGGTAGGTATCGAGTGTGCGCCAGGGATGGGTGATGCGCCAGAAACGCGAGCGGTGGACGGCCTCAAGTTCGCCGCAAGCCTGCGTCAGCTTCGTTCGTGACTGCGTCAGATCCGCATGTGCCTGCATCAGTTGCGCACTCACTTGCGTCGATGCCCTGCGAATGTTGGTTAGCTCGTCATCCGTATGCACCAGCTTGGTCCGGACCTCCACCAATTCCGTCCGGGCTTGTACGAGCGAGATCTCAGCGCTTGCGAGCTCCGCTCGGACTGACGCAAGCCCGGACTGAGTCTGGGCGAGTTCCGTCTTGATGCGCGCGAGCGCCGATTGTGCAAGTTCTGAATCCGCGCGAGCCTGAATCACATCCGCCTGGCCCTGACTGAATTGTGCTGAAGTTGCGTCAGCACAGCGCGGGCCTGGGTGTTCTCGAGTCCGATGTTTCTTATCGCTCGAGCCAGCATGCCGCAACGTACGAATCGTATGGCGGCAGCTCGACGGCCTCATCAAAGGGCTTTGGCCATACGATGCCGAGGGCATGCGCGACGCGCCGCGACTCCGCTCGCCAGTGGCGCAGAAGGTCGCCATAGCGCAGCGTGATCCGTGGTATCCAGCGCGAATGTCGCTCGGCCTCCAGCACATAGCGCAGCCACAACAGTCCACTCTTGTCGTCTTCTCGGCCGAGAACCCATTGCGCAGTGCCAGCGATTCCGCCACTTCCGCCGAATGCCTCAGTACACAGATAGCGACTTTCGGATCCCGCCTTCCGCCAATCGCGTTGAGGCACTCCTGCGACACTGTGCGATGAGCTTCGGTCGCACCTCGGCCGCGGTTGGCGCCTTTTGTCGACGGTTGGCCGCCCGTGCCGGCAACGCTAAGGCAATCACTGCCGCCGCGCTCAAGCTGGCGGTGCTAGTCTATCGGCTTGTGTCCGCAACCCTTACCTACCACGAGCCCCGGACCCGCCGCTTACCACCACTGTTTGTTAGAAGGCAGTTGAGAAACGCAGGGAAAAAGATCCATCGCTTCACGATCCTTCGCTGACGGTCAGGGATGACAGAAGAGGAAGCCCTTTCGCTGTCATCCTGAACGCAGGTTGTCGAAGTGAAGGTTCGACGCGGAACGATTTTTGTGCTTATCAACACGCTGTTAGGAGCACGAACAGCCAGCCGCAGGAAAACCGGTTAACAATGTGACGGCTGTCATGCTCGTTCTCACGGGTTCACTGCACGAAGCCGTACTGTGCTGGCACCTGCAGCAGCCCACGGCCATAGGACTAGGAAACCGGAAATACGGGTAGCTTCACATCAAGTCAGGTCATATCCAAAAGAGAAAGCAAGGCGTTTCTCAAGCGACATGCTTTGAGATTCGCTGGTGAGGGGGTGTCGGACACGGTGAATAACACCATTGCGCGTCGCGCTCCACAGCCAAAAGGCAACCTCTGACGGCTTCAGCTACTCTGCAGGCTCGACCTTCTTTGCGGTGTAGAACGGCTGTATTCCCCACTCAGTAGGTATATCCTCTCTGATGGCGCAGACTCGGTATTGCGCTGGCGTAGCCAACGGAGTTGTGCCGGGAATTACAAGCCATATAGGATAGTATGTGCTTAATCTGCCCGATCTGCTCACCTGGTATCCGTTCAAGCCACTGAGGTCATAGCTTAACACGAGCAGATCGCCTGAACGTAATGTAGCGAGCTTTCGCGCGATGCCTATACCGTTCAATGTTCTGAGGAATCTGTCCTCTCCTACATTTGGAACAAAGGTACTACTGCCTAGTGGCGTTATCCGCAGAAAAGGTGAGCTTCGCCCAAGGTCGACCATAATTGGTGTTAAACCTTTAGCGCACCATGATACTGACACAGAGCGCGGTCCAGAATGAAGCCTAGCAATAGCTGCCACTAGAGGAGTGAACAGAGACAACGCAACAATTGTAGCACTAATGAAGACAATCGTGTTGGCTGACGATAAAAGCTTCTGACTCCCGGTTGGATGAATGCCAAGTACTCGGTAAACAGCCCATATACCGAGCCCTACTAAGAGGGCCTGGAGGGCGTTGGTCGAGGCAAAGGTTCTGTAAGCATCGGCGTTCCAAAACGTAAACGCCGATGAGAGCAGGCAGCCAATAAAGGTCAGCAGACACAACCCTTCTATCCGGGTACGACCCGATCTCAGAGCGTATATCAATCCGATCGCCTCAAGTACAAGGAACGGTACGCGGTACCATATCGCATACATATAGGCTGAACAGCACTGCCACGCATATACGTTCACGTAGAGCAATTGATCTGATAAGAAACGAACGACAAAGCTCCACATACCCATGAGGAGGGGAACAGGATTTGCTCGAATCATTGCCACAGCCTGTTCCATCGCGAGGCCGGAAGAAAGGTGTTTCGACTCTGACAAAGCAGCGGTCCATGGTTGGCCACCTTCGGCGAGTCCGTAGAGCGTATACGAGAAATTGTCAAACGGTACAGTTCCCGGTGACGTGCAAAGCCAGGACAGAAGAAATACAACTGCGAAACCTGATGCCACACCTGCAGCTGACCAGAAAGTCGGTGTAACGCTGAAGCGTTTTCCCCCTCTGAAGCACCGACCGGCCCACAGCACGAGCACCGGCAACACAAGGAAAGGGCCCGGACGCGCAGCCAAGCCAAGAGTAACCAGAAAAAGCCCCGTAGCGAAAAGCTGTGGTTTCTGATCGTCAGTTCCTTCAAGCAGTAAGGTCGCCCCCAGTACACCGAAGAGGAAGCCGGTCGGCTCCGTCATCATCGTTCCTACAAACGGGCCTATGAAGGCAACCATGACGAAGGTCGTGATGGCAGCCGACGTCATTCTCAATCTGTAGGCAACCTCTCTTACGAAGAGGAACGTTGCGACTGCGACCAGAACCGTTCTCAAAATCAAAGCAATTTGTAAATGTTCGCCCGAAATGCCGAGTAGCGCGGCAAAGAACACTTCATTTACGACGCGAGTTGCACTTAGTCCAGCCAGCTTTCCATCGAGAAGGAGGTGAAGGCCACCGTTAAACCACCACGATGCATCAGACCACGGAAGGTAACCGCCAATGCTAACGGGATATGTCGTTTCTGCTGTCGACCAAGGAACCCAAAGCATATGAAAATAAGCGAGAAAAATCGTGACGGCTCCGAGGATTTCGCTAATAACTGTGAAATAGCGAGTTGCGAAGCGCTGTACACGTGTGGATATTATATTCCTCATCTCCATGACGTAAAGGCGCTTGGCCAAGTCCTCATAACGATCTACGCCGAGGTCACCGCAATAGGTGTGTAAACGAGATCAGGCGGCGCGGCGCGTCCGAGTTATCTCCTCGACTTCGATTCCGTTCTCGAACCTGTGTCCGTTGTACACTTGCTCCAGTAGTTCAGGTGCGTTGAGGCGGCGGAATTTATTTTCTGCGATCATCAGGATCTTCCAGATTCAGAGTCTCGGCATTGGCGACCTTCTTGTAACGCCTGGCGGCGTCGGTTCGAAGCCGCACTGCCGAGAACGGCGACTCGACCACATTGGTCGTGCGCAGATGGACCCAGTGGTCTTTGGGAAAGCGATAAAAGGTCACCATCCGCTCCCAGTCGCGGCCGAGCGTCTCGACCGCTTTGGGGTAAGCCTTGCGATAGCGGGCGGCGAACTGCTCGCGCCGCCGCTCGCATTCGGCGCGAGTGTCGGCATATGGAATCTGGCGCAAGAGTTCGTTGGCCGCGGGCCACTGGGTCTTGGGCAACAGATCGATCACGTTGGTGAGGCGATGATTCCAACAGCGCTGCTCTTCCCCCTCCGGGCAGAGTTCACCCAGCGCCGACCAGATCCCCAAGTGCCCATCCGCCACCGTCACCTTCCAGGGTTTGAGCCCGCGCGCGAAAAGATCGCGCAGCACCCGCGCCCACGATTCTTTTGACTCGCGCTGGCCGGCTTCGATCGCCAACAGCACTTTGCCCCCGTCCTTTAGCGCTCCGATGATTACCAACAGCGCCGCCTTGCTATCCTCCAGCCCGGCCTTCACATACAGCCCATCGGCCCAGGCGTACACCAGCTCGAGCTTGTCCAGCCGTCGGCCCTTCCAGGTCTCGTACTCCAGTTGCCACTTGTTGCGCAGCTGCTCGATCGAGGACGGCGAGAGTGGCGCGCCATCGCCGAGCAGGCCGCGCAGCGCCAGTTCGAAATCGCCCTGGGCCAAGCCATGCAGATAAAGCTGCGGCAGGAGCTCGGCGACTTGCTCGGTACGCCGCACGAACAGCGGCAGGATGCGGCTCTCGAAACGCTGCTCCAGCCCGCGCACCCGCGGCCGCCGCAGCTCGATCGTGCCCGCCATCATCGACAGTCGCCGGCGCCTCCCGTGTCCGTTGCGGTAGCCCGCGGGTGCGTCGATCGCCGCACGCCGCTCCGACTTTCGCCGTCGCAGCAACTCGACCACTTCTTCTTCCAGCAGATCTTGAACCCAATCCTGGATCTGATGCCGGGTGAACTCCTCCAGCGCCGCCCATTGTGCGCGCTTCGTTGCCTCCCGGCTTGACCTACGACGTTGTGCTCGGCTTATGCTCTGCATCGGCGGTGTTCTCCTTCCTGCCGGTTCTCCGGCATGGGTCCTTCAACC
>Ga0335078_10009490_pt1 | contig 14426 bp, 7 predicted proteins | sample Lox_Sample_32_FD_206711 | JGI IMG/M metagenome (GOLD analysis project Ga0335078, IMG submission 206711) | Soil microbial communities from Loxahatchee National Wildlife Refuge, Florida, United States - Lox_Sample_3.2 | ecosystem: Environmental > Terrestrial > Soil > Wetlands | place: USA: Florida...
CCGGAGCAGACCATCGGCCGGATGAAGAATCGCATTCACATCGAGTCGGCGGAGAATGTTGCCGCCGTGGAGGTGCTTGCGCCGGAGTCGCTCGAAGATCGCTTTCAGGCCCTGGAGCATGAGGACAAGGTGGAACTGATGCTCAACGAGATCAAGAGCCGGCAGGCCGCTCTGCCCTCGCAGTCATCCTAGGCAGGACCGAGGCTGCACCCGGGCGGATTCTTTGTATCCGCCGAAGAGGACCCGCGTCTAACCACTCAGTACCTTGACGGCGGGACAGATCGTCGCCTCCGAAGCGCATCAGCCGTGGACGCTTTCGAGGGATCCGGTTCCCGATTCGCCCCCGCCATGCGCTCGTTGGAAGCGCATGGTCGGCAGGGCGCCCACTCCACGACTGGTGAATGGATGCGGTTTTCTACCTTCTTGATCACGCTACCCCTTTTGTCAGGCATCGCCGGCTGGGGCCAGACATCTTCTTTTCCATGGCGAGCTTCGGGGTCCGGCGCTGCGATAACGGCGCCGGTTGAAGTCCCGGACGCTCCCTCGCCGCAAGCCGACGCCCCTGCACAAGCCCCGCAAAGTCCGGCTGGGCAGGATCCCTCCAGGAAGCTCCCGGCCGAAGAGAATCCGCTGGCTCCCAATTCAAAGCAGCAGCCCAGGCGCATTCTGGGCCTGATGCCGAACTATCGCGCAGTCAGCGCCGGGGCCATTCCGCCTCCGCCGGCCCCAAAGCAGGCGTTCAAAATTGCTACGCTGAACAGCTTCGATTACTCGTCTTTCGTCTTCGTGGGGATCACGTCGATGCTTGCGGAAGGCACCAATGCGCATCCCAAACTAGGCAAAGGCGTGGGCGGCTACTGGGGATACTACTGGCGCGGCTTTGTCGACAAGGCCGACGGCAATTACTGGGTGATCTTCGCCCTGCCCACCGTGCTGCATCAAGACGAGCGTTACTACGCCAAAGGCGAGGGCGGATTTTTCAAGCGCGCTGTCTATGCCTCCTCGCGCGTGCTGATCACGCCCAATTATCATGGCCACGATACCTTCAACGCCTCCGAAATTTTTGGCCGCGGAATCGCGCAGGGTATCTCTCTGAGTTATTACCCTAGCTCGGACCGGACGATCGGGGACTTTGCGGATAAGTACGGATACGCGTTGGGCCGCGACGCCCTGACCAATGTCTTTCGCGAATTCTGGCCCGACATCGACAGCCACGTCATCCATCGCCACCGGGGGCAACCATCAACGCAATGACCTTCTCTACGGCAGGCTGGTCTACCTGTGATCTCCGGTGGACGCTTTGCGAAGAAATCTGTGTCGGGCGGGAGGAAAGTTGCGTCTAATCAGGGCAGTTCCGTTCCTGGCGTGGAAGACTGACGACCGGCCTTCAGGGCTTGCCGGGAAATAATGATTCGCTTGCCGGCCGGTGAAGAAACACGGATCCGCGCCAGTCAGGCATTTGTCCACTACCGACTGGTGATTGGATGTATCGATTCTTTCGCGCCCCGATTGCTGCAATCCTGCTCATGGTGTGGATGCCGTGGGCTGGAGCGCGCGCGAATGCGCAGAACTTAGGGGGAACCGCGGACCCGGCGTCCGCCGCAGCGGCGGAACAGAGCGGAACAGGCAGCACTTCGGTTCAGCCCGGCGGCGCCATCAGCGGAACCGTGACCGACATGAATGGCGGCGTGGTTGGTCAGGCGAGCGTGGCGCTGAGCGGACCGGATTTCCATGCGGCGGCGCGCACGGACTCCGATGGAGTTTTCGCTTTCGGCGGCCTGAAAGCCGGCGGCCCCTATCGTGTGACGATTCGAGCCAGGGGCTTCGATGACTGGGTATCTTCGCCGGTGACGCTCGCGCAAGGCGAATACACATTCGTCAAAGACATACGGCTGAAGATCTCAAACGCGGTCACATCGGTCACGGTCACATCGTCAACCGAACAAATCGCCACCGAACAGATCCAGATCGAAGAGAAGCAGCGGATCTTCGGCATCATTCCCAATTTCTACGTCGTCTACGACTCGACGAACGCGGCGCCGATGACGGCAAAACTCAAGTTTCAGATGGCGCTGAAGGTATCGGTCGATCCGGTGAGCTTTCTTGGGACGGCGGCGCTGGCGGGAATCGACCAGGCCGCGGACACTCCGGACTACCAGCAAGGCGCCAAGGGTTATGGGCAGCGGTTTGGGTCGGTCTACACCGATGGATTCACCGACACCATCTTTGGCGGCGCCATTCTGCCGGCGATTCTGCGCCAGGATCCCCGCTATTACTACAAAGGAACGGGGTCGGTCCGATCGCGGGTGCTGTACGCGATGGCGGCTCCATTCGTCTGCAAGGGCGACAGCGGGAAATGGCAGCCGAATTTTTCCAGTGTCGGGGGCGATATGATCTCCGCGGCGATCTCCACGACGTACTATCCGAAGCAGGATCGCGGCGCGGGTCTCTTGTTTGAGAATGTCGGGATCGAAACCGCGGAACGAACCGTGAGCACCTTGATCCAGGAGTTCCTGCTGCGCAAGTGGACCCCGAGCGCCAAAGACAAGAACTAGGGGTCTTTCACTTGAAGCGCCCGTCACCGTCGGGCGCGGGACGCGGCTTTCTGAGCATACATATCGGCGTCGGCTCGGGCGAGCAGGCTCTTCGCCGTTTCGTTCGCTTCGCGCTCGGCCAGGCCGAAGGACGCATCGACCTTGAGTTTCTCGGGTCCCGATCGTCCATGGATGGTGTAGTTGCCGCAGACCCAATCCTTCAAGCGCTGAATCTGGGCCTGGGCCTCGTTGAAGTTGCAGTCGAGCAGAACCATGAACTCATCGCCGCCCCAGCGCGCGACCATGCCTTTGGGGCGGCACGCCGATTGCATCTCCGTTGAGAACTGCTGCAGCAACTCGTCGCCGGCCGGGTGCCCGTGTTCGTCATTCACCTGTTTGAACTCATCGATGTCGGCAATCACGATGCAGAACGGGGCGGCCGAGCCGATTCTTCGCTCGATGTAGTTCTCCGCCCAAAGCCGGTTGCGCAACCCGGTCAATGCATCGGATGAGGCGACACGCTCGGCTTCTTCCAGGCGCGTCTGGTACCGGGTCACTTCGGTCTTCAACTTCTCGATGGCCGCTTTGCCTTCCGCGGTCATGCGCTCGATTGAAGTCTTCAACTCGGTCGCGCTTTTCTTCAGCGATGTGCGAATCTGCGACAGATCCTCGAGCGTTGCCATCTTTTCCAGGCGGCCGGTGACTTCGGTGATCTGCGATGCGCAGCGCTGGTCGCGCTCGCCCACTCCCTCGGCGGTGCGCGCCATCACCAGAAGGATCTCTTTCACCTCGTCGGCTTTCTGGCGGTAATGGCTGGCGGTGCCGCGTCCCCATTCCCTGAGTTGCGCCTGAATGTCGCGCTCGGCGGCTGCCAGATCTTCCGAGCTGGTCGCCGCGGAAATCCGATCATCGATTTTGCCCAGGCCTCGCTTCAATTCCTCGCCGAGGATAGGGCAGGCATCCACGCCCGCGCTCGCCATTTCGCGCAGCGTGGAGCAATAGGCGGCCAGAGCGACGGGAAGCAGATCCCCGGCGTCGATCTTTCCCCGGCGGATCCTTTGCGTTGGCGACTCTTCCAGATACTTTTTTAGGGATATCATCTGGGTCTTGCTGGTCTCCGGACAGAGATCTCCCCGCGAGGAGATCAAAAGCCCTTATCGGCAGAATTCGCGCAAGTTTCAGTCAGTTTAATGTCCTGCAACGGATCTACGAATACAACGGACGGGGCACGAAGTCGCTAGGCGGTCTTGAGTGTGCCGATCTGAGCCGTTTATTCCCGGCTCGCGTGCTTCGCCCTGGGCCGAGTCGGCTCTTGCCCGCAGCCTGCTGGGTCCCTGACCGGTTGATGTTGCACCATCGTTGGGTGCCCTAGGTCCCGATTCTGGGACCTGGGATACGAGGCGCCAAGGTACGACTTCACGCGGTCAGAGACCTCTAGATTTGTATCCTGACCGGCCAGGTCTTCCAGATGTCGGCGCAATAGTCGCGGATGGCGCGATCGGAAGAAAACTTGCCCATGCGCGCGACATTCAGGATCGACATGCGGGTCCAGGCGTCGCGGTCCTTGTAGGCCGCGCTTACGCGGTCCTGGCAATCGATGTAGGACTGATAATCGGCCAGCAGCATGAATTCATCGCCGTTCAGCAGCGAATCGACGAGCGGCTGGAACAATCCCCGGTCTCCGCGGGAGAATTCGCCGCTGGACAGCGAGTCGAGGGCCTCTTTGAGGCTGGGATTCGACTCGTAGATCGCGCGTGGGTTGTAGCCCTCGCGCTTGCGCTGCTCGACTTCGGCCGCGGTGAGGCCGAACAGGAAGAAGTTCTCCCCGCCCACCTCCTCGCGAATCTCGATATTGGCGCCATCCAGTGTGCCGATGGTGATGGCGCCGTTCATGGCGAATTTCATGTTGCCGGTTCCCGACGCTTCCTTGCCGGCCAGCGAGATCTGCTCGCTCAGATCGGCGGCGGGGTATACGCGCTGGCCAAGCGTCACGTTGTAGTCGGGCAGGAAAACAACCTTGAGCCGGCCCCGCACCACCGGGTCGGCGTTGACGGCTTCGCCCACGGAGTGAATCAGCTTGATGATGAGCTTGGCCATGCGATAACCGGGCGCGGCCTTGCCGCCGAAGAGGAACGTGCGCGGAACGACGTCGGCGGCCGGATCGTGCTGCATGCGCTTATAGAGAGTGAGAATGTGCAGAATCTGCAAATGCTGCCGCTTGTACTCATGCAGGCGCTTGACCAGCACGTCGAAGATCGAGCCGGGATCGGCGGTCATCGCGAGCCGATCCTGGATGTAGTTGGCGAGGCGGATTTTGTTGTCCTGCTTGACGCGCCTCCACTGCGCGGCGAATTCCGGGTCTTCGGCCAGCGGCTCGAGGCGGCGCAGTTTTTCGAGATCGCTGATCCAGCCGTCGCCGATGCGCGAGGCGAGCAACTCGGCCAGGCCCGGATTGCTGAGAACCATCCAGCGCCGCGGCGTGACGCCGTTGGTTTTGTTGGAGAACTTCTCCGGAGTCAAGGCGTAGAAATCGCGCAGCACGTGGGTTTTCAGCAGCTCGGTGTGCAGTTCCGCCACGCCGTTGATGGCATGGCTGCCGAGCGCGGCCAGGTGCGCCATGCGCACGTGGCTATCGCCGTGATCGCCGATGAGCGAAAGCCGTTCCGCGCGCGCTTCGTCGCCGGGAAACTTCTTGCGCACATCGATCATATGACGGCGGTTGATCTCGTCGACGATTTCCAGATGACGCGGCAGCAGCGAACCGAACAGGCCGCGCGGCCATTGTTCCAGGGCTTCGGGCATGAGCGTGTGGTTGGTGTAGGAGAGCGTGTGCTGCGTGACATGCCAGGCCGCGTCCCACTCCATGCCGTGATCGTCGACCAGCAGGCGCATCAGCTCGGCGACGGCGATGGCAGGATGAGTATCGTTCATCTGGATGGCGAACTTGCGGTGCAGCTCGGCGAGAGGACGATGCATTGCGAGCTGAATCTTGAGAATGTGCTGCAGGCTGCAGGAGACGAAGAAGAACTGCTGCTCCAGGCGCAGTTGCTTGCCCTGCATGGGCTCGTCGTTGGGATAAAGAATCTTGGAAATGTTCTCCGACGACACCTTGTCGGCCACCGCGCCGAAGAAATCGCCGGCGTTGAAGATGCCGAAGTCGAAGCTCTCGACCGCCTGCGCCGCCCACAGCCGCATGGTGTTCGCGGTGTTGGTGCGATAACCGAGGATGGGCGTATCGTGCGGAATGCCGCGCACCACGCGCTGCGGAATCCAAGTCACCTGCAGCTTGCCGGAGGCGTCGACGCGCGATTCCGTGCGCCCGCCCATCTTGACTTCGAAGGCGTCTTCGGGCCGCTCCAGCGCCCAGGGATTGCCCAGGCGCAGCCATTTGTCGGTCGTCTCCACCTGCCAGCCGTCGCGAATCTGCTGATCGAAGATGCCGTATTCGTAGCGGATTCCGTATCCGATGGCGGGAATGTCCAGCGTCGCCAGCGAATCCATGAAGCACGAGGCGAGCCGTCCCAAGCCGCCGTTGCCCAGGCCGGGCTCTTCTTCCTGCTCGATGAGCTGGTTGAGGTCGAGACCCAGCTGCCGCATGGCCTGCTCGGTCTCGTCGTAGATGCCGAGGTTGATGAGGTTGTTGGCCAGGTGCGGGCCGGTGAGAAACTCGGCGGAGAGATAGCAGACCACGCGCACGTCCTGCGACTGGTAGTTCTTTACCGTGGAGATCCATCGCTCCACCAGGCGGTCGCGGACGGTGTGGGCCAGCGCCATGTAGAGATCGTTGACCGTGGCGCGCTCCAGCGAGCGGCCCTGCACGAAGAAGAGGTTGTCGAGGAACGATTGCGCGAGCGCCTCGGCGCTCATCTCGGTCTTGCGGTCTTTCCGCGATTCCACCCCCGGTCCCATGGGAGCCGAAAGATTGGGCATGATCCACCTCGCCTGGCGCCGCTGCCGACGGCCTTCCTCACGTTACGCTCTTCCCAACCTAAATCCCGGTGTTCTGCGTCACGGCAAAAAAGGGGTGAATTGAGGCGCGAGAGCTGCTGCGGAATCCCGTTCTGGATTTGCGCTCCGTTTTTGGTCGTTGCGAACGAGCGACGGGATCACTTCGGCAACCCGGCCAAAAGGACTAAAGTGGATGGGTTGAGTTCTCGGCGTCCGGACATGTGCCCCGCGCGAACTTCGCGCCAATGCCAGGCCGAATGCCCTGCGAAAGGCAGCTATGCGCGACGCACATACGCACGAACAGATCGACTGGCCTATCAACAGGCACCCGCGGCGGCGGCGAATCCTCGTCGGCCTGCTCGTTCTCCTCGTACTGCTGATTTTTTTCGGCACGCGGACCGCGATCTCCTACTGGGTCGATCTGCTCTGGTTTCGCTCCATGGGCTATGGAAGCGTGTTCTGGAAGACGCTCGGCCTCGAATGGGGCGTCTTTGGCTTGTTTTCCGCGGCCACGTTCTTCATTCTCTATGGGGCATATCGGCTGCTTCACCGCGCACATCGCGACGATCTGCCGCGCGATCATACGATTTTTGTCGGCGGCCGGCCGTTCACGTTGTCGGTCAAGCCAGTGCTCCAGATCGTCGCGTTTGCCGGCTCTCTGCTGATCGCGATCGTAACCGGCGCGGCGATGGCTGCGGACTGGCCCACATGGGCGCTCTTCTGGTACGCGCCACGTCAGGGCAGCGTCGTCGATCCGATCTTTTCGCGGCCGGTGAATTTCTTCTTTTTCGCATTGCCGGCGTGGCACATGATCGCCGGTTGGCTGCTGACGCTGGCCGTGTTGATCTGCATCGTCGCCGTTTTCTTCGTCCTCATCAGCGGCGGCACGCGGGCATTTCGGCACGACGATCCCGGCATCCAGGATTCGCTGCCATGGCGCGGCATCTCTCTTGCCCTGGCCTTTTTGCTGCTCACCATCGCTTTTCGTGTCTATCTCAGCCGGTTCGATTTATTGCTCGACCATCACACCATCTTCGATGGCGTGACCTATGCCGACGCCCATGTGTACATCGCAGGCAAGCTCGTCATTGGCTGGGCGCTGGTGCTCGGCGCGCTGATTGCGCTCTCCAACGGCCTGCGCGCTCCGCGCGGATCCTGGCTGGCCGGGTCGCTTGTGCCGGTGGTGATTTGCTTCCCCATTGTCGGCATCGTGGGCTGGTACGTCACCAATTTTGTCGTCAAGCCCAATCAACTGGTGCGCGAACAGCCGTTCATCGTGCACAACATCGAAATGACGCGCCAGGCTTACGGCCTCGACCGCTTTTCGCAGCGCGAGTTTCCCGCCGAGACCACGCCGGACGCCGCGGAGCCGGCGCAGAACCAGGCCACGCTGCAGAACATTCGCCTGTGGGACTGGCAGGCGCTGCGCGACTCGCTGCGCCAGATCCAGGAGATTCGCACCTATTACGATTTTCCCGACATCGACATCGATCGCTACACCTTCGACGGATCGCTGCACCAGGTGATGCTGGCGGCGCGCGAGCTGAACGTCGACAAGCTGCCCGAGAGCAGCCGCAACTGGATCAACGACAAGCTCATCTACACGCACGGTTACGGCATCACCATGAATCCGGTGAACGGCTTCACGCCGGAGGGGTTGCCCGCGCTGATCCTGAGCAATATGCCGGTGCAAAGCACAGTGAGCCGCCTCGAGGTGAAGCAGCCGGAGATTTACTTCGGCGAGCTGACCAACACCGACGTCTACGTGAAGACACGCCAACAGGAGTTCAATTACCCGCAAGGCCAGGCCAACAATCTCACCTCGTATGAGGGCACGGGAGGCATCGCGATCGGGGGCTTCCTGCGGCGCGTGCTGCTGGCCTTCGATCGCGGCGACCTGGGCAAGCTGCCCTTCAGCGACGATGTGACGCCCGAGAGCCGGCTGCTGATGCGGCGCAACATCCGCGAGCGTGTAGCGGCGCTGGCGCCGTTTCTGATCTTCGAGCAGGATCCCTACATCGTGCTCGATGACGATGGCCGGCTCTCGTGGATCATCGACGCATTCACGGTCTCGGACAATTATCCCGACTCGACGCATTACGCTCTCGGCGACGGCCAGGTCAACTACCTGCGCAACAGCGTGAAGGCGGTCGTCGACGCGTTCAACGGGACGGTGACCTTTTATGTCTACGATTCGACCGACCCGATCATTGCCGCCTGGCGCCGCATCTTTCCCGGGCTCTTCAGGGATGCTTCGGCGATGCCCGCCGGCCTGCGCAGGCACGTGCGCTATCCGGAATCGCTGCTAAAGGTCCAGGCGGAGGTCTACGGCCTGTATCACATGACCGATCCCGAAGTTTTCTACAACCGCGAAGACCAGTGGACCGTGGCAACGGAGGTCGGGCTGACCGGGGCGGGCGAGCAGGCCGCGCAGGAGCTGCAGCCGAACTTCGTGCTGATGAAGCTGCCCGGCGAAAAGGATGTGGAGTTCGTGGAGATCCTGCCCTTCACGCCCATCAACCGCAACAACCTGATCGGATGGATCGCCGCGCGCAGCGACGGCGCGAACTACGGCACCGCCGTGGTCTATGACTTTCCCAAGACACGGCTTGTGGACGGGCCGCTGCAGATCGAGGCGCGCATCGATCAGAACGCGCAGCTCTCCGGCCAGTTGACGCTGTGGAACCAGCAGGGCTCGCATGTCCGGCGCGGCAGCCTGCTGGTGATTCCGTCCGGCAAGGCGCTCATTTACGCGGAGCCGATCTATTTGCAGGCCGAGCGCAGCCCCATGCCGGAATTGCGCCTGGTGGTGCTGGCGTTGCAGGACCGGCTGGCGTACGGGCCCACATTCGATTCGGCGCTGGCGTCGCTGTTCGGCGGAGCGGAATCGTCACTCAGCACGAATGAGGCGCCGCGCGCCGCGCCCGCAGCGCCGGGCCAAGCGCAGGCAGCTCAGCCGCCCGCGGACATGAACGCGCTCATTGCGCAGGCCGGGCAAGCCTTTGCCGATTATCGGAAGCTCACGGCGGAAGGCAAGCTGGGCGAGGCCGGACAGAGACTGGATGAGCTGAAGACGATTCTGGATAAGTTGAATGCGCTGCGGGCGGCGGCGCCGGCGAAGAAGTGAAGGAAAAAGGCAATTCGCTCTCGGTTGTATTCTTCGTTGGAACGTGCTGAGTGAGCACGGAGAGGCGTGTCAGGGCATGACTTCAGTCATGCCGAACCGATGTGTAAATCACGAGGGCCTCAGTGCGTGCGTGAGAACTCCTGCCGAAGCCATGAAGATCGATTTCAAATGCCCGCGGCTAAAGCCGCCGCGATGTTTTTCGCTGAATTCAGCAGCCTGAAGGCTGCTGCTCCCTCCGATTTGCACGGCCCGACATTTTCGGCGGCGTGCGAATCGCGCCCTGACACGTGTCCCTGTGGCCCGGCTTTTTCGACAGCCCGCAGAAGCGTGCCCTGACACTTGTCCGCAATCCGAAGCTAAACATCAAGGGCTGCCCGAAGGCAGCCCTTGAAGATCGTCGCCAATTGACTTGCCGTCAGAACGGATTCAGCTTCGACAGACCCTTCTTCTTCTTTTTCTTGCTGGAGGACTCGTCGTCGGTGGCCTTGGGCGCCTTCTGTTTCTTCTTGGAGCTGGCGGTCTGGATCGGAGTCGACGTTGGGCCGGTCGACTTGATGTCGTTCACCTGGGAGGGGGCCGCAGCCGCTGCTTCCGCGGCCGGTAGCTTGGTATTCACCGGGCCCACTGCCTTCACCGGCGCATTGGGATCGGCGGCCGGCGCGCTCACCACCGAGACGCCCACGCCCGTGCCTTCGCCCGGCACTCCTCCCTGCAGCGGCGCTGCCGAGGGCTGATCGCTGCGCGGAGGCTCGTTCACGGCGGTGGGTTGGGCCGGAGCGGGCTCGGGTGCCGGCTTGCCGCCATTCACCGCCGAGGCATACGCGGCCATATTCTCTTTGTTGATATCGGGCGCAATGGTGCGCTTGGGATCGGTCAGGCTGGGGTCGCCGACGTGCACCGCCTCAACCACCATCGGCCCATGCTTGATCAGGTCGAGAGTGCGGTCGGTGAAGCGAATCGGCTGCCGGCTGCGCTCCTCGGCGTCGCTCTCGGCAACGGCTTCGGGCGTGGGCTCGGGCACCGGCCGGTTCATTGCCACCAGGCGGTCGCGGGCGTCCTCCACGTGCGGGGCCATGGGGTAGCGCGTAATCACCTTGGCGTAGGCTGCGGTCGCCTTATCCAGGTAGACAGCGCGCAGCCGCTCCTTTACCGCGCCGGGAAGCCCGCGGGAAGCCTGGACGTTCTTGGCTTCTCCCGCATACGAGTCGCCGATGGCCAGCAGCACCTGGTCGCTTTTTGAATACAGCGGATAGGTGTCGGCCACGGTCTGCAGACGGGCAATGGCCGCCGGATAATTCTCGCGGCTCTCGTAGTAAAGGCCAATCTGCGTTTCGCGCTCGCCCAGCACCTCCTGCACTTCGCGCAGCTTCTGCTTGGCGCGCGGAATCAGCGTGGAATCCGGAAACTGGTTGATCATGATCCGGTATTCCTGCTCGGCATGCTCGGCGTTGACGGGGTCGCGGTCCGGCTTCTCCATTTCGGAGTCGTAAATATCGCCCACCTTCATCTGCGCTTCGGCGGCTTCGGGCGCGTCGGGGAAGAAGGTGATGAAGTCCTTGTACTCGGCCTCGGCCTGCGTCAGAGCCGCCGAGCCGCCCTCTTTGAACCAGCTGTCGCCCACGGCCAGCTTGGCGCGCATCCGGTACTCGGAGTCCGGATAGGTGTTCAGCATGGTCTGCAGGTCGAGGCGCGCCACGTCGTAGCGACCCTTCTTCATGGCGATGATGGCCTTGTCGAAGAGCGCCTTGTCCGGCTGCTTGGACTTAACATCTCCCAGGGGGTTGGCGCTCAGGTCATACGGCTTCTTCTGTTTGGGCTTTTTGGTCTTGGCCTGGGCTGAGACGCTCACCAGCATCAGCGCCGCCAGGGCGGAGACGACCATCTTCAAGGGAAACCGGTTCATACCACCTCTTGGGGCGGAAATGCACCGGGGGAACAGCCACTCCGCCAATTCGATCTGTCGTTTCGATTCTATCTGCCTGGGCTAGCGGCTTGCTCGGCTTCGCGCGCCGCCTTCAGCAAGGCCCGCGCGTCGCGCTCCGGCTCGCCGGCGCCAAAGACGGCGTTGCCGGCCACCAGCAGCTCCGCACCTGCTTGGACGATCTCGGTCACCGTCTCGTGAGCCACTCCGCCGTCCACTTCGATTCTAAAGGTCAGGCCCAGTTCGCGGCGCAACTCGGCCAGGCGGCGGATCTTATGCAGCGAAAACGGGATAAACTCCTGCCCGCCGAAGCCTGGATTCACGCTCATGATGAGCACATGATGCACCATGGGCAGGATTTCCTGGATCAGCTCGACCCGTGTGGCCGGATTGATGACCACGGCGGGCTCCACGCCATGGTGCGCAATCAGTTCCAGGGAGCGATGCAGGTGGGTGCAGGCTTCGTAGTGCACGCTGATCCAGCTGGCGCCGGCATCGACGAAAGCGGGAATGTACTCATTCGCGTTCTCGATCATCAGGTGGCAGTCGAGCGGCAGATCGGTGAACTTCCGCAGGCTCCTGACCACCGGAGGTCCGAGCGTAATGTTGGGCACGAAATGCCCATCCATCACATCGACGTGAATGGCAGCCGCTCCGCCGCGGGTGGCTGCGGCGACCTGGTCCGCCAGGTGAGCGAAATCCGCGGAGAGAATCGATGGCAACAGCTCGACCAATGCCGTTATGCCTCCTGCCCGGCCAGTGTATCAGCCAGTCGTTATCTTGAAGTTGATGGCATCAGGTCAGCCTAGAGGGAGGGTACGGGCTTCAGAGTGTGCGTGAGAACTCAACTCGAGAGAGTTTGGACGTGCAAACTGGAGGGAGCAGCAGCCTTCAGGCTGCTGAATTCAGCGAAAAACATCGCGGCGGCTTTAGCCGCGAGCATTTGAAGTCAATTTTCACTGCTACGGCAAGAGTTCTCACGCAGACTCTTCAGCCCGTACGTCATCGCCCGTAAAAACGAATCGGGGTTTTAGCCCCTGAGGAGAACTGACCGACTGGCGCGTGCGGCGGGTGCCCGAAGTTGGCGGATTATCATGCACAGGTATGTTTCAATGCCTTCAATGAGGAGCATTTGCATGGAACCGTGCCGTGTTCGCTCGCTGTCCCTTTTAGCGGTTGTACTCATCTTTGCCGCGTCGCTCGCCGTCGCCGACGAGTCGGTTTCGCTCACGGTGGATGCCACGAAGACTCAGCAGAAGCTGCTGCATGCCCATCTGACGATGCCGGTCAAGCCGGGGCCGCTCACCCTCTATTACCCGAAATGGATTCCCGGCGAGCACGGGCCGGACGGGCCCATCGCCGGCCTCACCGGCCTCAAATTCGAGGCCAACGGCAAGACCATCCCGTGGAAGCGCGATCTGCTCGATGTCTTCACGTTTCACGTCGATGTTCCCGAGGGCGCGAGCGACCTGCATGCCAGCTACGACTTCATTGAGCCGGACGGCAATTCGGCGACCGACAAGGTCATGGTCCTGGAATGGAACGAAGTCGCGCTCTACCCGGCCGGAACAGCCGCCGAGCACCTGAGCTACACGGCCAAGCTGGAGCTTCCGCAGGGCTGGAAATTCGGCACATCGCTGCCGGTCGAGTCGCAGTCGGGCGACGAAGTGACCTTCAAGCCGATCTCTCTGGACATGCTGGTCGACTCGCCGGTGATCGCCGGGGAGTTCTATCGCAGCATCGATCTCACCCCTGCGGGCGAGCCGATTCATCACGAGATCGACCTGGTTGCCGACAGCGAGGAAGCGCTGAATATGAGCGCGGCCAACCAGAAGCAGATGACCAACCTGGTGGCCGAGTCGGGCAAGCTCTTCGGCGCGCGCCATTACCGCGATTATCACTTCCTGCTCACTTTGAGCGATCACGTGGCGCACTTCGGCCTGGAGCACCACGAATCGAACGACAGCCGGCTGCCTGAGCGGATCCTGCTTGAGCCCGGCTCCGGCATGGCATTGGGCGGGCTGCTGGCGCACGAGTTTGTTCACTCCTGGAACGGCAAGTTTCGCCGGCCCGCCGATCTGACGGTTCCTTATTACGAGCAGCCCATGGAAACGGACCTGCTCTGGGGCTATGAAGGCCTGACCGACTATCTCGGCCCCATGCTGGCCGCGCGCAGCGGCTTGTGGACGCCCGAACAATACCACGAGTACCTGGCCAGCATCGCGGCGCAGCTAGGTCCCGGACGGCCGGGCCGCACCTGGCGTCCGTTGCTCGACACGGCCGTGGGAGAGCCCGGCCTCGGCTTTGCCCGCGGCTGGGTGGACTGGCGCCGCGGCACCGACTACTACGACGAGGGCGATCTGCTGTGGCTCGAGGTCGCAACCATCCTCCATCGCGAGTCGCACGGCGCAAAGTCGATCGACGATTTCTGCCATGCGTTTCACGGCGGACCCAACAACGGTCCTGAGGTGAAGACCTACACCTTCGACGAACTGGTGAATGCGCTCAATACGATCGCGCCTTACGACTGGGCGAGCTTTTTTCATGAGCGGCTCGACTCCACGTCGGCCGAAGCGCCGGTGGGTGGAATCGAGAACGGCGGATGGAAGGTGGTCTATAAAGACGAACCGGCCCATCTTGAGGGTCGCCGCGGGAACCCGGGCGATGAGTATTCGATCGGCCTGCAGGTGAACGGCGAGGGCATGGTGACCGACTCGATCGTCGGCGGCCCCGCCTTCAAGGCAGGCATCTCCTCGGGGATGAAAGTGGCTGGCGTGAATGGGCGGCTTTTCCGCGAAGACCTTCTCAAAGACGCGATCAAGGCCGCCAAAGACAGCTCCAGGACGATCTCGCTGCTGGTGGTTGTGGACGACTACTACCGCACCTGCAATATCGA
>Ga0335078_10009492_pt1 | contig 14421 bp, 16 predicted proteins | sample Lox_Sample_32_FD_206711 | JGI IMG/M metagenome (GOLD analysis project Ga0335078, IMG submission 206711) | Soil microbial communities from Loxahatchee National Wildlife Refuge, Florida, United States - Lox_Sample_3.2 | ecosystem: Environmental > Terrestrial > Soil > Wetlands | place: USA...
CTCACCTCGCTCCCCGTGGCAAAAAGACATCCGTTAGGTGCATAAGCAAGACAGTGAACAGGCCCATGATGGCCCTTGATCAGCTCTGGGATTAGCCGAGAAGCAAGGTTGAATTACCAATCTGAGCCCCGGACTCATAATCATGGACTCTAATCCAAGGATCCTTCAAAGATCCAGCTACAAGTCGGTCATACTTGGGATGTATAGAGACTGAGGACAGATCATACTCAAATTTCAGAGTCTTCTCAACTGCACGCCTACGAAAGGGGATTAGACGCGCTAGGCAAGGATGCTCACGTCGAAGCGTTGAATACCAGGACACTTCTGCCAGCGGTGACAACCAAATTCTTTCGATCGATGCTTTGCTCCATGCTGGTGATCATTTCATCCGCAGTGAAGGTAGCGGATGCTTTGGGTGAGCGACCGTCCCACCATATTATCGTTTTGTCATCTCCAGAAGTCACAATAGTCTTTTCTCCAGTGCAGCTGCGGTCCCATACCACGGACTTGATTGTCCCATTGTGGGAGCCTATTTCAAGGGGTGTCTTATCGTGCTTGAGATCATAGACTCGTACTAATTTTTCAGCTCCACCTGTCGCTACCAGGGACTGCGAGGCTGAAATGTCCGCACTTCGAACAATATGACCATGAGAGAAAGTCTGGAGAGTCTCGCCCGTGTAAGTATCCCAAACCTTGCTACCATCAGTATCGTCAAACCACAACAGGGAAGGCATACACAGTGAAGTCTGCGCTGGCAGAAACAGCTTTTCCTGCATCGTCACTCAATTTCGCAGACCACACCGCCCCCTAATATCATCCATCGAATTTCACGACAGACAGAGCGTACCTTATGACCTAGGAAGGTGCCAATCCAGTCTCCCGTAACCCCATTTCGCAGCATCGGGTTTCCATCTACGACGTAGGGGATTAGCACAGATGTTCCCAGGGCCTGTGGCGAATTCTATACCTTTGCAGGCGCTGATCAGGTAATATTGATCATCGTCGACAATTGGGGAGAACTGCAGGTATGGAACAGGTCGAGTATGTCCAGAGCAACTAAAGTTGTTAGGAGATTATCGAGATGAATTATACGTCTATGTCACGAAAGCGTCAGTTCGAGAGGATGATAAGATTGATTGATGAGGGCTCATACCAGAGGGACGGCTCTCATTGCTGCTCCATTCGGGGCAAGAGCCGCCATGTAGGTGTTACCTACTTAGAGAGTTTCTTACGTGTACTGGGTTCGTGTGTATGAGATATAGTTTCCAATTCAATATCCTCTCAACTTGGTTGTTACGGTCAATGAAGCTTTACCAAGTCCAGTGTTGAAACAGTTGTAAACGTAGAATCGTTGCCCCTGAAATTTTAACCCTAAACACATATAACCCTAAACAAAATCTTCGCACGTCATCTCGGATCGTCATCTCATCTCAATAAATCTCTGACGCCAGATTCATCGCTGATGTCATCTTATCTGACGTGCTAGGTGCTAAGCACCGTACTTACGTAACCTCGCGATTTGACTCAGAACCTTGTGTTAGAACCTCGGAGCTGTTGTAGGTACATCAGGACTAGGTAGAAATCAGATACTGCGTCAGTTGAAAGAGCTTACAAAATCCAGGGAAATGACACCAACGGTGGGCCCGTGAAATGAAATTGCAAAGATGCATAATGCTCCCTTCAGATCAGTTTTAATGTTTTCGAGTCTTCTTACCTTGCCTCAAACGTTACATGGTACATCGCAGCGACCATTGCATGTAATCTTTTCTTCTTCTTGGCCGAAGTATCCAAAGGATCAAGACTTTTACATTGAGCGAGACTGACTTAATAAGGATGCATACCTGCGATAGTCACTTTTGTTTAATGTTAGCAAATATCCTGACAATGACGAAAGAATTACCAGATGCCTTCACAAAGTGCGCGATATTTTTCCTGGCAAATTGAGCTATGGTTCAGAAATCCTCCCGACCTTAACAGCGCGGAACTTTCATTAGCATGATTAAACTATGATATACCTGCTCCGCAACCTTCTCTCGGAGATCGTAGTCCCGAGCAGAGGCGTTATGAAGTAGATAACCGGAGAAGATTTCATATTCCGAAGTGATCTGGGATGTTAGGTGAATCAATATAAGCAAATTACAGCATGTTCGACCATCAAAATTTGCATGTCCGTGTCTTATGTTAGACCTGAGGAAGAGACATGAGTACCATATTGCTCCTTAAGGCCCTTGACAGGCTGAAGGTAGTGTGAATGATATACATCTTTTAAACATTCATCATAAACAAGGGTCATCTCCGGTGTAAAATCCTCCAACCGCGGTTTCATAGATCGGTAGAGAATTCCGAGAACCTTCGTCGATTCGTCTTGTTTTTGGTCAATTGAGCTCAGTTTTGGATTTACATGTTTCCTTGTTTCCTTCCTTTTCCATAAAACTAGATGATCAACTCCTGCGGAACAGATATTTTACTCAGGCCAACGTCGCGGACGGAGTTGTTTAGGCATGATGGCGCCTGCGTAAAAGTCAGCAATATCTTAAGGAGTGAATGCGTTCTCCAGTTTTGGGGAAATCCACAGCTCTGGAGTGGAGTTCGGCAAGTTCTAGCATTAACTCTCTTTCATACGATTCTTACCGATGCAACGGGGGTGTTTTACGCCTTGGGCATAATAGTCAGCAGTCGCTCATCGTCAGCATGCAGCTCAAGATACCGGGCGCACCAAGATGAGCATTGGCGATCATTCCAAGTTGGTCATTTTTCATGTACTGAACGAAAAATTTTGCCACATCCCTTACGTTAATTTTATCCTTGGTTTTTGCACTATGCAAGAGTTAATTGCGAGCAGAAAAAGGGAACCGAACGTAGGAGAATCATATCTCAGGGTGTCTTCGTTCAGGTTTTCGGGTACAAGATCCTGCTCTGTTAGCACATCCTTTTGGGCGATTTAAACGGGTGCCCAGATCACCGTATAGTCGTCACCGTCCAGATCGCCTCCAGAGCATTGACTGACATCAATCAAACAAGTCGGAAATACCTGGCTAGATCTCGGTCACCGTTAGCAGGAAGCACAACGACGTCGTGCTGCACAATGTTCAGTTGCCATGAATCGAATTGGGCATCACCAAATGCAAGAGGTCATCACATTCAACAGCTTTCACAATCCTAATATCTCCCCTGACGGTAAACTCTCAGCTAGGGTCCTTACGGATGGAATGCAGGGCTGCGGACTAGGAGGCATATGCCAGTAATCACTTTGTATCTCTCGGGGTTCATCGGATCTGATATCTGAACAAAAATCTCAGGCATATCTGCGGATTAGTTCCAGCATGTTTTTCAGACATGCTTTCGATAACAAGTCGTCGCGACAGCTCTTTGTCGGTCAAGGAAGCCACAAAGGCATCGAGAGGCTCTACCTTGGGTCTCTGAGATGAGATATCGTCAATGCAGGCAGGAGAGAAATTACATACGACTCATTCCAGTATCCACGGAGAGAATTGGTTTCATCTAGATGAGCTGTAGATCCGAGGTCGGTGGTACCAACCACGCCCAACAAGAAGGCTCCCTCTGGAACCTGTATTCGGGCCTTCTTCAATAAAGTACGCAATGACCATGTCCGAAAACTTCCATCAGAGATGCTTCATGCCAAGGCGAACAGTGAGAATAGATTGCGGACGAAGACATCACCTCTTGCTCTGAATCCTTTTCATAAGCCCTGAGAGGCATAGAGACACCATCTTGAATCAAAGTGGCAAGCATGGAAGCTAATTATCAGCAACCCACATGAAGAGTAAAGTACCAGTGCCGTTGCTATCAATGTTACTGTGGAGGACACGGATCGCGGCCTCATCATCAACCATCGCGGAGTCGAGAGACCTGTCTTAGTTGCTCTCAAATACGATAAGTTCATACTCGAGCATTTTATCTTGGTATCTGAGGAAAACGCTATCAGGAACACCCAGGCCGGAGAGGATCGTAATGATTTGGCGATTGAGATGAGCCGGTAAAAAGCGTGATGCACGACTAAAATCTTTCAGGGGACATCTCAAAGACTGAAATACACAATCTCAAGAGTACTGTGGTAAGATGGAAATTTCCTTTGTGATGGGCGGACCAGGACTATTCTCAGTCTGTTTTCCAGACAGCTCACCTGTACGCCCTTCAACTTCCGGATCCACAACCAGGACACCTTTATACCCTCCAAGACGAAACTGAAACGCACTCGGAACATGTGCGAACTATGTTAGCCAAAGGGTCATTAGGAACCGATGTAACTGGATCATATCCGATCGCATTGGTGATCAGCTCCGCCAGATCTTGGGAGATTTTTCCGACCTGCCACCAAGTCAGATAAGTGGGAGATTATGTCTTGTACGCCGTCGGAAAAACAATAGCCGTTGTATTCAATGTCAGGGATCTCTATAGCATCAACATCGACAATTGGCCTCGTTGTGGAAAAGCATTGACCGAGTCGTGCTGTGCCGTTAGTTCGGATGGGGAAGGGAGGTACCGGCATATTTTGCCACCGACTTGATCCCCTCGAAAATTCCCATCCATTCTCGAATCATCTCAGCTGTAAGGTTCTCGTCCGAGTGAAACATATAACAGCCGTGATCTCGAAGCTGTGAATTCCCGAATGCGAGAAATTCAAAGTGACGGCCTCCAACCATGAGCCCATCTTTTAGGGTCCGATAAACTCTAGCATACACTTCATCGAATTGTCTGCGGTCCACTGATGATGGTATTTTTTGTAAGTCTTCGTCGGTAACTAATTGAGAAAGTTAGATGTTTGTCTTATGAGGATGGTGCACATGTGACTCGTAAAAATCTATCGAGATATCGTATGAAATGTCGGATGACTCGATTTGTGACATCAATTGATGGAGATACGAGAAGCACGGATGTCGGAGTAACGAAACATCTCTGAATGCGTTTACAGTATTCTGGCAATTCCCGGTCCGAGTCGAGGCGATATGCTCCTTTATACGTTGTTTCGGCTCTTGAAAGGTAAGTCAGTGGGTCATGGATGCGTTTTCGGCCAGCTGCTATGGTATCTAAAATTCCGCACGCCGTCGCTGCAGGGAGAGTGTCGAGCCGTTCAACGAATTCACCGGAAATTGTGTACTCGCTCCTTCCACAGTCAGAACTAGCTGCAATCTGGTTTACAGGAATCCATGAGCAAGACAGACATCCAATGAGTATCGCACTTTGTATGGAAGACCTTGGAGAGATGCAGTGATCTGTGGACCAAGACTAACTCCAAGGTCGGAAGTTAGTACGATTGGTCTGTCCGAGAAGCGGACATTCAGCGCTTGAAGGACCCTAATCATTTCTTCCGCGTTGCTCAGCTCCTGCTCTGGGATCGCTCGAATGAGGAGACAAAAAGCTTTCCACCTCCCTATAAGTTCAGTCCATGGTGTGAAGGGAGCGACCAAGAGGAAGAAGCGTTGAATTTGAGATAATCTCTGTCGATTTCTGGTTTTGAACGCGCCGCTCTCCTCCAATGTCACAGTCTCGAATCCACTGTTCGTTCTCGCTCCAAAATAACCGCTCCTTAAGGTCTTGGTCATCGACCTCATCCGATTTTCTCCAGAGTTGGGGAGCAACAGAAGTTTCGAAGACCAACATGTACTGGTCGGTGCTCGGACGTTCTCGATTCAAGAGGAGAGAATCGGGGATCAAAAATCGCAACGGAAGAATTAGTCTAAACATGTTGAACTTCCCCCCATCAATGGCACAATTGAAATGAAGCTCCAATTGGCGTCTCGAGAGGTTGAGATGAAGAGCTGGGTCCGTGAACACGATTCCGGTGGTATCAGATAAATTTAAAAACTCCCCCGGCCCTGTCATCGTTCCCATAGCGAAGCTGTTCAAATAAAGTTCCTGAGAAATGTTAGTTTAGATTAACGATGTCAATTTGGATAGTACCATAGAGCGAGGAGGCGCCTGCATGATGGAATTAGCTGCACTGGCTCGAAAACTTCTAAATGGTGCTGGTCGAAAGTTCATTCCGAACCAAGCTGCGGCAGTTTTTGTATTGGCTTCCCAGAACGGCACATCAGGGATAGGTCTGTGATGAGCTAGCGGCGTTGAGGTTACTTACCTGTAAATGACTTTTCCGCGACCGCTGCTTTTGCCAGTCTAGTGTCAACGAAACTTGAAAATCTTGACTTGATACCTGACTATCTTCAAATATCTCGATTTTGACAACAGATCCAAATTTGTCTAAAAAGGATTTCAACTTGCCAACCATCCAATTTGCCGGAACGTTGTCAATGAGCAAGGCGATTTGGGGTTCAGATCTCCAAACATCCCGACTTCGTTGTTCAGATGGTGGGCGTTCGGGGCCTGGTGTGAGCATACGGAGAGGAGTCAAGTCTTCTGAAGAACCAATTTCATTCATAGTGTGCCGCGGAGTTGCGGTTCAATGTAAGAGATGAGCGTTCGGATGATTGAAGAAGGCTCTAGTTGGAGATGGAGACTGTAACTTACGACTTGGTTGTTGGCTGATCTCCGTCCTATTACCCTAAATTCCAGGTAATCCTACCAACCACCAACCACTGAGCAGACATGTCCAATTGTCCTCCTTATCCTAAACACAAGGCTCCCTCATCTTATTATCACATTATCAATGAGTCGGATCGTTCTCTTATCGCCATGCACAAAAATCGCCCCAACTAAGATCGCTCCATCTGCTTTGTCTCCATCTGTCAGGACTCGTAAAGACTCCGGATGGACTATCTCCAAATAGTCAAGTGTTACTCGACCTTCGGCTGTGTCAATATTGTTTTTAATTTGTTCTTCAGAAATTCTCAGGATGTTCACAGGCGATGCATCTCTTTTGGCGTGGTAGAAGTCCATACCAGCCTTGAGTGACCGCCATAGAATCAATGCATCCTCTCGTTGGTCTGGACTCAAGTAGGCGTTGCGCGAACTCATTGCTAATCCATCTGGCTCTCGTACGCTAGGGACAACTCTGAGATCTATGGGAAAATGCAAATCTCGAACAAGAGCCTTTAAAACAATCGTTTGCTGAATGTCTTTTTGACCAAAGTAGGCACGCTCGGGTTGGACGATATTGAATAACTTTGAAACGATTGTCGCAACACCTCTGAAAAAATGGGGTCTCGACACACCCTCGAGCTTATTTGGTCAGTCTTTGAACAAGGAGAAGGAAAATTTACTTGTTCAGATAATCCCAACACTTCTACAAATGCTCCCTTCTGTTCGGTAACATTCAAGGATATGGTCCCAGGATACATTTCTTGTTTCGTCGGCATGAAGACCGCTACTATTGGCAAGTCGAGATTTTGGATTATTTGACGATCCGCATCCCAAGTGCGGGGATAAGCGTCAAAGTCTTCATGCGGTGCGAATTGTGCGGGATTGACAAATATGGAAATGACCACTGCATCGTTCTCTTTATTGGCCTGCTCTACTGATTGAGGAAAGAGTTAGCAAGTCCTTCAGCCGGTGATGGATAGAATCGCAGACTCACCTAAGCTAATATGGCCAGCATGAAGAGCCCCCATCGTGGGAACGAGACCGACTGATTTTCCTTCGAGTAACAGTTGCCGTCTCCATTCCCGAAGTTCTAAAACCGTGCGAAACACAAACATTTGACTGCTATAGGGACCCAGTGATGACGGTGTTGAACGAATGGATTGAGCGATGAAGAGGTGGTTAAATTGAAACGGAACTCGGTAAATTTTTGGATTTGTTCTATCGGTTCTGGTCGGTCCCTGGCATCTTACGCAAATAAGAGCCGGCGATTCGCTCAATCGTACAGCGTGACATTACGTCCCGCAAAAATCGGGTTAGGTTTTCGATGGGCTCGGCATACCCGCGGAGGATATGAGGTTATTCATGGGAAGTTATTTAAGGTTCGCCAAGACACTGAGAGGTCCGACAAAACACAGCGTTCTTCGTTTCAGCATCATCTTAACTTTACCATTAAGCAGCACTATGTCGTTATCCAACTCGGACATAGTTTTGGGCATGATCGCAGTGCTCTGCCCTCCTCTAGCTATAATGTATGTGTTCTTCGAATCCTTTAGCCATTTTTCATTCCTTCTTGCTGATATCACTTAGGGTAAAATCCGGTAAGTGGGCTTGAAAAGGATACTAGTTGACCATATCGTACAGGATTATGTTCAGCCGATTTCATAATAAACATTGGTATGCTACCTCTGGTTTTGTTCAAGCTCATTTTAGCTCTCTGTGTCCTAGGTTATTGTAAGTCATCCATCATCTCTCTTTTGGGTTATCGGCTAACTTGTCGAATCAATTTAGTCCCAGGGTTATTGCGTAAGACTTCATCATTGGATGTCATAGTTGACTGAAACTCCAGACGCTTGGTATATTATTGTAAAAGCTGCAGAAGCTCGAGAAGGATACGAGGATATCGAATCTGGCCCAGCCGACGGACGAAATGCGTATCGGCCCATCGGTCAATATGATCACACTCATCAACAGCAGGGTTTCACTGGGGAAGGTGGTGGAGACGGCCCAACGTCTGCTGAGGTCGTGGCTGGCTCGAGTTCTCAACAAAATGCGTCACGCAATGCATCTACGGATGTCCCACCATCTTATAGTGCGGTCGTCAAAGGGGGTAATTCGAGCTTGATGTTCGACAACTAATAGCTACAAGATCATAAAGTCCAAACGTGACAACGATTTTTGATTGCGAATATAGAAATAGCGGTTGGCAATCTCGCCGATTTAATGCGATTAGAAGAATGATACGTTTCTGAATGGGAGGCGTTGGGAAACTGGTTTTGGAACTCTCTTTAGTTGTTTGATTTCTATACCGATATATTCATTAAATCAACTTATTTAATCTGGAATCTCTGCAACGGGTTGAATACTACCCAGACATTGTAAGTCGTGAGTCCTTGGCGATGACACTGATCAATCCGGTAGCGGCTATTGGACAGGATCGGGCAATGCTTAGATCAAATGATTGGCAGTTTGGCGTTGTGGAGAAAAATCGTAAACAAATCCATACTCGAGACCGAAATCAAAACCAAGAGCATTGAACACTGAAATTCGACGCGAATATAGGAAGCGTGACGAGAGTGGAGGACAATAGTGGATGGCTGCCTTAGGACTTCACTACGATGACGAAGCTTGCCCTGGTACAGAGTACGATCCCTTAGTCACGGAAAGCGCGTACAATACTCTCGATCAGGTACCTGTCTACCTTTTGGTCCTTTCAGTCAGAGAGGATATCATTTCCTGCGTAGATACAACATATACATACGAGCAGTTAAAGTCACCACAAACCCATCAGTAAGTTTCCTCCTTTATATTTGCATGAATATTAAGATCTAATCTTGAAGATTTCTGGTGAGACCAGCCTTGGAAAGGATGAAGGCGCAAAAGTCATGTGCGATAGTCTATGCGTTGCTAGCGAACGCCGGCCAATTTCAGAGGGAAGCAGAGCAAAAGGCTGCATTCTCTGGCCTCTCTGGTACTCGTGCCTCCTTGTGTGAGCTGCTGGCGACAAAAATGTTGAAAGAGTTTTCCCCTCGAGAATTGGTATCCTGAATTACGATTCAATTGACCTTTACAGATAGACGTTCTCACCTTTGGTTTCTGGCCACTTAGAGGGGATACCAATGCCTCAGTGTCTTGCTACTCAGCCCCTCGTGGCGAGCGGATGTCAGCCATCGAACTTGCAATTCGATCCGAGTCCAAGAAATTTCTGTCGAGTCCTTTAGTTGTTCAGGTGCTCGAGCATATATGGAGTGGCAAAATCGTGAGAACATACTCTACTCTTCTAATGAAGGTATTCTACAGCAGTACAGATAAAGGCTATGATGCAGTATCTCTTCATCACACCCGGAAGACAGCGTCGCTTTACAATGTTAAAGAGGCTAGTATTTTCAAGCTGAGTCGTTTAAGAGTGCCCCGCTACCGACATTTTATGCAGACTGTTAGCTTCGCTATCGTATCGATTCTGTTTTACAATTTGACATTTAGTTACTTGGACTTTATATGGCTGTCTTGATCCAACGATCACAGATCCTCACAACCCTGGAGCTGGTGATGTCTTTCTGGGCCCTTGGATATATGGTGGATGAAGTAACGCAGAATTCGGAAATACTCTGACTTGACCAGGTTGTTGGCTTGATAAATGCGGGGGGAAGCCTCTTTATTCTAAATCTGTGGAACTTGTTTGATGTCACCCCCTATATTCAACCTTTCTGATCCAATAGATTGGAATATTGGCCTTATTTATCTCCTTCCTCGGTCTGAGAGTTTACGGATTTATATTTGGAGACCCCAAACAGTCTATTGCCGATACCGCATATGATCTTTTGGCTGCCAATGCGATATTTCTATTTCCTCGTTTGTTTGCCGCTCTAGGTCGTCCAGACTTCTTCCCACTACTGACAACAGATCACACACGCTATTTCTCGCAGATGATCATCTCTTTCCGTAGAATGGCCATTGATCTTATCTCATCACTTCTGTTCATCGTAGTCTTTTTCACTGGGTTTTTCGTGGCGTTTTCTGTCACTTTTGGTAAATTTCACACAGGCTTCCACTAAAAACTCAAAGCTAGGGGTATTTATTCCATGCGGACCGTCGCATTTAATTTTCTGGTTTCTTTTTCTTGTCAAGGAGCTAACATCTCAGCAAATCTTCTTTGGATTTCAACTTCCAGCATGGCAAACAATCCATTGTACCCTTCCTGCTTTTCATTCGCTTACTTGGAGCTTATAATTACATCGGCAAAGTTCTTCTAGTACTTTTTGTTGGCATGGCTCATTTCCTTGGTAAGCTTTAGTAATTCCTCTCTGATCTTCAGTGGTCACCATCCTTGTCTCTGTTCTGTCGAATACTTTTTCAGATGTATCGAAAAATGCACGAGAGGGTATAAATTATCTCAACGATTGCTGACCCTTAGAACATCAATACCTTTTTGCTGTTAACACGATAAGCTGCGTAAAGTCAGATGCATTCTTCTTCTATCAGCCTCCCTTGAATCTCCTCGAATGGGCGTTGCATCCATTGTGCTATTTCCTTTCGAGACGGAAATTCATCAAGCTCAACCGTTATATGATTAAGGCCACACATCTACCATTTTTGGGAATCATTTATTGCTTTGAGAGATTCTACTTGGGCCCTAAATCAGTTGCTGGATTCGTTCCACTTCAACGAATATCATCATTTGAGACATTGGCCAATGGGTTTAATAACACAATCTCGGGTAAAGTTGGAACTGTCCGTGGAGGTGGCAAACCTCGAGGCTATCGCAGAGAATCAGTCACCACACAAGCCGCACAACAAGTGTTGGACGAAGTTTTCCTATCGTCCATTCGAGGGCCCAGTGGCAGAAATCCCATGTATGGCACTGTTCGCTCGGTCACTATCAAACCCCGGACTGCAGATTGGATTCAAGGGATCCCCACTCCGATGCTCCAGACCCGAAGTTCCATGAGTCAAATCCAGTTGAATCCTCCTATCCTCGCGGTATCAGCGCCATCTGAAGCCGAATACGACCGGTCTTTGAATCCACGTGACGCTGCCACGCTCAGACCGCGTAGAGTTTCGTTGGCATCGACCGTAATGGAGTCAGATGAAGATGTCTCTGAAACGACGGTCGACAGAAAGACTTCTCCGAAGGCGGCCATTGTCGAGGATGCGGATGGTGATGATGAATTTGATGAGGTCAATGCCATGTTGGAAGATGACGATCTCAGTGATCGTGATATTCGTTCAAGGGCATTGAATAGATCCAGGCTTGCGCCTCCGGTTGGTAAGATCGCGGAATCCTTAATACAGTGCAATTCTTCCAACGCTGGAAAGCAACTGGTCAAGGGTCGACAGGCGCGGTCACCTCAACGGCGTCATGAGAGGATGGGATTCGAGAGAAAAATGGATAATAAGGCTGATACTAATGTAGTGGATGTGAATCTAGTTTTGGAAAAACTTGGTCGACTCGAAAAGCTAGTTGAATCTCTATCAGAGAGATTGGAAGGACATAAACAAAGTTCATAATTAAAGGCATAAGCAAAGCATGATATAATTCAAAAAGGGGGTAATGGATATCAATTAAAAATACCTTATTCTCAACCGATGGATAGAAAGAGTTTAGCTTAGAGGACGCAGCCTAGTCCCAACTCTTTTTAATCTTTTGTCAGTGAGAGGTCGCGTGAATCCATACCTCGAAGGTCCAGGTAAAGTCCAAGTACTTTTGGTTGTCGTCATCACTAAATATGGAACGAGCCGTGTATTTCGCACGCGCCATAAAACCAGAAGGAGCTTCCTCGATAGGGAATTTCTTTTGCTGGGTCTGCCCAGGGGCATAAGAACCTAACATCTCCTCCATGCGATCAACTGAACACTTTAGTGAAGCCTTTGGGAGCCACAGTACCCTTCACTCCATGCCGTTTGACCACTTGCTGTGATCTGTTAGCGGACAAGGTAAACATTTGAAAATTACAATGTAGCGTAATCCCGTTATGACTTCATGCTGGCGGTCAGTCCTTCTCTCCAGGGGTGATCAATGCGCACCTGAATTCTGAATTTCACTTTCATACTAAATGGTTAGTCTCGTTAGTCTCATATAGTGGAAATACCGATACTCTGCTCCTTCCTTAATAACAAAAGTCTTCTCCTTGAGGGTGTCAAGTGCACCTGGACTACGTAGCTAAAATCAGTGCTTGGCAGAATTGCGTATACATACGTTCAACACGACATCAGGTCGCCCAGGCACCTCCAACGCCAGCTCCTCCACGATCACCTGAATGATGTCAGCCTTCGAACATTTGAATCTTTTTCCATACTTTACGTGGATCATTAGGATCAGAAGGAACTACATCGCCAGAGAGACCCAAACTTTCCTTCCATCGTTTAAGGGATTCGTCACTAAGCAGGTTCAGCAGGACGCGTTCAGGGGGGTCATACTTGGCATCAAGTGAAGTGTATTCTTCCACTGTTTTCTTTTCAGACAAGTTATATCCTTCTGCACGCGATGGTGCGAGATCAGCATCCTCACTTGTGGAAGCCATGGCGTACTGATTCTTGGTGTGATGAGGACGTCGAAGGGGAAGTGAAGTTGTATTTCAGGGGGAGGGGAAGGGGACTGAGCGCCGATGTAGGGCGACCAATTTGATTCTGCCCATTACCAAATAAACCGATCGAGGCACTGCACACATTGCAGTAACACTGTTCGTCGTGTAATTTTAGGTCGGTAACCCATTCAATTTTGAGATTTAGGAGAGCCTTGTGAGACTAATATATCCAAAGCTATTATACAAATGTGAACGCCATGCTGCCCTTTAATCTACGCTCATTGGTTCTCCCCTGAGCTGGTTCTCCAATCGTGTAACTTCCCCAAGATCCTTTGCATTTTTGATCTTCTCGAGAATAGCGGCTCTTTCTTCGTCTGTCAAATGAGGAGTTATGTCCACTTTCCCACTATTCAGTCCGTCCATTCTCGTGCCTGGGATGAATGTCCGAGCCTTAACGCCTTTTGCAAATTCGGTCAGTTCGCCCGATGCAGTTGTAAATATTGCGTTAGCTTTCTGCCGTTCCTATCGTTAATAAACGATTGTTAGAGGGAGTATACAGTATCTTTGATTCTTCGGAAATCAAGAAATCGCAGTTGAGGTAAACTGAAAATCATAAACAGACGATAATTATCTTTGCGTGTAACAGGATTGTCCAATAAACTTAGGAACGTAAGCTTTTTGCATTCTCGTAATGGTTCTAAATCTCCAAGCTCTGTTATACTGTTTGATGTGAGAACAAGAGTCGCGAGATTTGGACAGTTTGTTCCCAACACAGGAGTTATTCGTTCAATTCTGTTTCTTGCCAGTAATAATGTTCGTAATCGTCGTAATCGCGGTAAATTGTCTAATTGACGCAAGTCGTTGTCTGTGAGATCTATAGCATCGTTTTGGTCCTAGCAACAATATGAGCAAGAATTCTTTCGAGAGTAGATAGAAATAGAAATTTACCTTTGAAACAGCAAGATTTTCGATTTGAGGTATCCGTCTTCCCCGTAGATCTAGTTCTCTGTCTTTGATGGGATTTATATATGAAGGAGCTTTTGCGACGACTTCTGATGTGAGACGCATCGTTCTTTCCTCCTCAAGATGAGACTACGCTCACTGCAATAGAGAAAAGGAAGATATATTATGCCGTGAGAGGAGTTTGAAAATGGGTAAGAGATCTTTTTCGGGCCGTGTGCACTGGGAATTCCGATCCCGACCAACCACGAAATAGCATGGGCCGATCTGACGACCAGAGTCGGCAGGCCGTGTTTTGTGCAACAGGACGCAATTAATCAAACCCATGACCTCTTCGCGAAATAAAAGAGATTCAAAGAAAAGTCACGAAACATTCAAAAGAAATTGCTCTCAGCTATGCAATCGATATATTTACGTGGGACGGTGTCAATGCAATGTCTTG
>Ga0335078_10009493_pt1 | contig 14421 bp, 26 predicted proteins | sample Lox_Sample_32_FD_206711 | JGI IMG/M metagenome (GOLD analysis project Ga0335078, IMG submission 206711) | Soil microbial communities from Loxahatchee National Wildlife Refuge, Florida, United States - Lox_Sample_3.2 | ecosystem: Environmental > Terrestrial > Soil > Wetlands | place: USA...
TAAAACATGTTCATGCACTTCGATTCGACTTGCTTGTTGATACCCATGTGATGAATACAAGATTATAGGCGACAATAACTGCCATGGGTGCCAAATCGTCCGTCGACAATCCGACCGGTAGTATGTTTTCTAAAGTCAGAACAATTATAGAATTGGTGATACTTTTCCCGATATGCAGCAAGAAAGGGGAGGGTGAGGCCAGCGGCCAAATATCCGACAGTCGCAACCGCCGAGGGAGCTTTAAGCAATGCAAACATCGTTGTACCTGATCTGACGGCCAACATTCACTTCCAACGTTCTGAGATGATTTAACGAAGATAAAACACGTTTGACGATGTCTTAACGGCGACAAAGGTAGTTCTTGGATGTAGTCTTGATGTTATCTGGTGACGATGCGTTGCTTCCCTGGTGGGCCGTCCTTGTGACCTTTTTATTTATTTTCTGTTTTCAACTGACGGGGTTCCACGTCTTAATTTGGCAACACTCCCCTATGACACGAATCCGGAAAGGATGCCGAACTCCCCCATCGTAGTCGGCAGTCTCGGTTGCTTACTTTACATTGTTTCTGATTGGTTGTTGACAACTGAGCCAATCATGTACTGGAAGCCTCAATGAGGGGATATTCGGCACGCCCAAATTGTTTCGGCGTTCGGAATGGACTGGCCGAGCGCCTTAGAATCGATGGACCAGTCAACGTGGTCAGCGCTCATAGCCGCGGGGAAATTCTGTGTGAGTGATACGCATGTTCCATCATGAGTCCTATAACGGCTAGGAATTGTAATCGTGGGGCGGTGAGATGGGCGGCTTGAAATTCCATTGTCTTCAATGGGCATGCAATCCACTGTGCACTTAAGTAATTTATTATGGCGTTGACAAATATTTGGTGGGACAGGAAAGCTTAAAATATAAAAATTGGTTGCAAACGGAGGGACTGTTGTGTATGGACCGCGCCTCATTGAGGCGTGTATTACCGATACACCGAAAATAGTACAACCTTAATTCAACTGCGATATCGGAGGATAAAATGATAACTGATCCCGCGAAGAATTTTCCTCAATTCAATTCAAAATGAGAGATCTTACTCAAGTAATGAGACCTCCACAATCAATTGTCAAAGAGAATGAGATTGAGCAGGTTAGTGAAAAGGAGCGCGTGTTTATGCAATTTACAAGTGAGAGAGGAGATCGCGAAGTATTTGCTGAGATTGTCCTTGAGGAGCAGAAACCATTGCCAGAACCAGTGCCGTGGGTATTCAGAGCCAACGAATCATTGGGAGGTTGGATGGGAATGAAGTCGGGTAAGAAATCGTAAATATATGAATCAAATCTGACATCTAAGGTGAAATTCAATCGACGTCCTCATGCGAGAAATTGGATGAACTAGAAGAAATCGAAGTCGACTCAAAAGAGGAATTCTCTCTATGTCGAACAATATCTCAAATCGTAGTCTGGCTAAGTGGCTTCGGACTTGCTGGCGCATGGTAACTTTCCTTCCAAGAACTAAAGCTGATGCGTAGGATCTATCAGTATATTGGAACACAAATGCGACAATATCCCGTCCAAGGAATCCTAGCATTCGAACTGGCGTTTTTGATATTATACCTTGCTACATTGGGATTTTTCGTATGCATGTTCGCGTTCAGATTGACTTTCCCGTTTATGATTCGATTGAGCAATTATGCGACAAATCATTACAAGAGTATTAGAAGAGTATTTGCGATTATCGCGGTTTTGGGACTGTGGTTCATTTGTGTTTTGTGGATATTCATCTTGCCGTTAGTGCCGGTTATTGGTGGGGTGATTGCGGGGAAGGCGTCATAGAAGATTGAGGACCCCAAGTGCTTAGCGTTGAGATATCCGGACTGGAAGAGATAAAGAGACAGGAAATTTGGCGTTTTGGAGTTTGTGGATATAAATAAGCGAATGGATATCCAGGTTGAGAAGAGTATATTGTAACCCATTGTTTACTTCCGTGATATGCCCCATGACTGTACAATCAATCCCTTGGTTACATGCCAATAAATCTCATCATGAATCCTCGTCCGACTTATTCTCTCCCTCTCGTTTTCTGGGTGGCGGTATATTCGTCCGAACAGCCGGATACTGAGTCTTATCCTCCATCAATTTATCCCATTTCACATCCCATACTAATCATCAGACAAGCAAACAAATAATGAACCTGGTCGATTCGATTCCATGTTATATTTCAAATGCTGGTATAATTTCTCTCTTCGTTCATTTCGCTCTTGTTCCTGTGCCTCGAATTTCCGTCTCATTTCAGGAGACATTCTCTAAGAATTAGCGGGCACCAATTCAGGATACCTTCTTTATTTGGTCGTCTGTTGGGGTTACGATGAGCATTATGCCGTATCCTCCTGCTATTATAGCTGCTGAAGTGACCAGCAGGCCAGCATATCGTCTCACAGACATTTCCCAGGCTCTCATTCACACACAAAATCGGTGATCCTCGCCGGACATTTTTAAATACCCTATTTGTCCATACCCTAAATTTTTGCATTCCCATATAAAACTCGTTTCTGTTTGTCTTTTTTGTGTCTGGATGTCACAACATACTCGGACGGGGAGTTATGTTCCTGCACCATCACCTCAAGCAACAACTCCACGGAAACGGAACCTCTCTGCATCAGCAATACCTCTGAGACCTCCTCCTGCACTCCGAGGATCGGCACCAGCAACACCACAGCCCGTCAAGGAAGATGAGCCGGAAGACGAAGAGGATAAAGAGGATAAAGACGATTATGGGGATTTAGGAGTTAATGCAGGCGAGAATAGAGAAGAGGAAGAGAAAGAGGAACGGGAACGATTGAGGTAATTTTCTAGTAGGGATGTGTTTAATACTAGAATATTGTTGGAGGCTTTCACGCCTGAACAAATGTCGCGTTACGAAGTATTCCGAAGAGCAAACTTGAATAAAGGAGGAATCAAAAAGGTACTTTATCCCCTTACTTTCGTTAACATAGATTTCAAATCAAATTCTAAATCAATCGATTCCTCAGAATATTGCAATTGTAATATCTGGATTTTCTAAAGTCTTTGTCGGCGAGATCGTTGAAAAAGCACGAGAAATACAACAATTACAAGGAGACGAAGGACCATTACAACCTCAGCATTTACGAGAGGCATGGAGATTGTATAAAGAAAAGGGGTATCGGCATGGTGGCACTCCGGATAGTGGCAAGTTGAAGAGATTATTCAAGTAAATATAAGATACCCATGAGCTGTTTTCCTTGGCGTTGGTGGCATTGAGGTATATACACGATTGAAAAGGATAAATGAGATGTGTATTCAAATGGAATGACCTCATTTTCAGGCGTCTATCTCAACTTAATCAAAGATTGCGGATCGCGATCCTTTGCGAAGTCTTGGCTAATGACACCATCGACCATAGGACCCCTTCGCTTGTCGCTATTTCGCGATTGCCACTGTAATTCTAATCTAATTCGCATGTTAAATTCAAACAATAAGAAGAAAAATATGGAAACAATTGGGTTTATGCGTCTTGCGGCTCATCCTGTTCCGTTCCGTGGCTTATCGCATCCTGAAGATCAATTCCAATCCCAACCGATGCGTTTATAAACTTTTTTTCCTCCTTTCCATCTTCACCTTTAACCTCTTCAGTCCTCTCCACTTCACGTAAGAAAGGACTTTAGGAATGCCTTCAGTACAGAATGGAGGACGATTTTCTCGTCCGATTCATTCTCTCGTATTAGATACCGCGCCTTTATTGACTTTACCCTACGGTCAGATTAAATCCTTCAATGCGTCGAATTACTATACTGTCCCTCTCGCGAAAGAGGAAGTCAAAGATGAGACCGCAAGAGCAGCTTTGGAAATTTGGGGTCAGGAACTCAAGATTAGACAACCTCAAGCAAAGAGTATTCAGGAAGGTAAAAACTGCTCTTTATATGAAGCTGACATTAGTGACTTCTTTTGCAAAGAAGACGGGGGATTATGAAATGTTGAGTGTTGCGGATATTCATATTCTTGCCTTGACTTATGAGTTGGAATGTGAATTGAATCACGGAGATTGGAGATTACACAAAGAACCTGGATCTGTATTTTCCCACGTTTTGAGTGGAGATGTTGATAGTAGAAAGAACGAAGGGGACAACCTCCGCCAAAGTCACCTCGCATCTCCGCTGTCACGAACTCGATCCCGTTTCCGGAAGATAAGGATGACGATGATGATACGAGATCAATTATTTCGAATATCACAACGGCGACTATTACCCCGTCCGAGTCAGCCAGTACAATCTTCCATAACCCTTTCCAAACGTTAAGAGAATCTTCATCTGAAAGTTCAACACCACGCACCCAATACACCGTCCCATCGCAGCCAAAAGCCAAATCTACCCCCACAGAAAGTGTCATCAGCACCACCTCAACCACGAAAGCTACTCTCACGAACCCTTCCCTCCTCACAACCGAATCCCTCGTCTCCCGGCGAACCTCCGCTACGGACGACACTTTCCCAGACACAGTGACCGAAGTCACCGAAACCACAACCTCATTCAATCTTACTCAATCCCTCGCCGATCTCACACTCGACTCCTCCTCCGAAGACGACGGTGAAGGAGCCTGGATAACCCAAGCCAACATCAAAAAACACAAAATCCGCGACACAACAACTACGAACCCCTCCACCACCCCCTACACCCCCTCCCGTCGTCGCAGCAGCACTTCCGACCGTCCAGTGGGCGGAGGCCTATTGAAAGCAGCGTGCATGACCTCCGATTACGCGATGCAGAACGTCGCCCTCCAAATGGGCTTGAATCTAATTAGTACCAACGGGGAAGGAATAAGACAAGTTAAGACTTGGATTTTGAGGTGTCATGGTTGTTTTAGTACCACGAAGAAGATGGATGCGAGGTTTTGTCCGCGTTGTGGTGGGGATACGTTGTTGAGGACGAGTACTTCGACGAATGCGAATGGTGAGGTCAAAATTCATTTGAAGAAGAATATGCAATGGACGAATCGTGGGACAAAGGTATCTCCCTTTGGGCACAAGACTGACGATTAGTTCTCTTTGCCGAAGCCGCGTGGAATGACTGCTACGCCATCGTTATCTGCCCCTCCCCCGATTCTACGAGCGGATCAAAAGGAGTATCAACACGCTCTTGCAGCGAAAAAGAAACGGGAGAAAGATCTCATGGATCCAGATAACATTCCTTCCTTCCTCGAAGGAAAGGGGCGTCAGGATTCGTTCGGATTCGGCGGACGTAGCGCCGGACGTATCGGCGGTGGAAGAGGGAGGGGTACTAATGCCGTCCGTAGACGGTAGGCATCTATCGTTATTTATTTTCATTCATTTATTTTGTTTATTTTTCTATCATTACTAGCTGCTCGGAAAGAATGGGATTGGAGTTTTGGGGTAACTTGTATTTCACTAGGAATAACATTTATGATATATGTCCACGCTATCTATGTAATTATGTCCTGTCCGAGACCCCTTAAAGCACGATACTTTCTACAGGTTGCTCTTTCTCTGCTTTAGAGTTTCTGTTTGACTTCTTTTTTGTGTTCTTCCATTCTACGCCGAACGCGAGGCCTGTCGCTATGGCCGACATTACGATAGCCACAATAAAGGCTTTATCGATACTTTTCGCGTAGGCTGTCAGCAAATCAGGCAACAGTATTTCTGATACAAGATTGCGAATCCCCGTCGCTCCAGCGGCAATGATATCCGACGACGTGAGAGATGGGTCCAGTATTTGTAATTGAGGTAATAAGACATTCAGTTGGATAGTCTGACTTATTGTACTGAATAACGTTCCTCCGAGAATGCCGAAGAAAATGGTCGTTGCGATTGCGATTGGGACATCTCGAAGTTTGATAACTGCTTGTACCGCGATTAATGGTGACTATCGTCAGATGAGATCCTCCAGAGACATACATTCATATTTCCTCCGATTCCCAGACCGGCGATAATTTGTGAGATAGCCCAGACTGCAGTTGGAGTGTCAACGGATAACATGGTAAATAATCCGGATCCAATTGTCAAAAATGCTCCACCAATAGCCATGAATGGCATAGCATATCCCACGAACGACATCGCGATCCCACCGAGAAGCGCAGTGACGGTACTCGAAAGAATATACGGCAAAAGACGAACTCCCGATTCAACGGCGCTCGACTCCCTGACTGCTTGAAAATACATAGGAATGAAAAGCAGGATAATCACTGATGTCGCACCGATACAGAAACTATACCACGAGGCAAAGAAGACCGTTCTTTGAAGCAGAAGGCGAGGCGGAATTGTCGCTTTCTCTCCGAGTCGAAATTGCGAGTAGACCCATAATGGGATGAGAGCGATAAATACAGCGAGGAGAGAGAGAACTTTCAGACTACCCCATGGATCTGTCGTGCCTCCGAACTGTAACGCAAGAAGGAGACAAGCGACAGAGGGAATGAACAATGATGGTCCCAGAAAATCAAGTTCTTGTAGTCGCTCTTTGAATGGGGTGTTGTTCTCGGGTCTTTTGGGACTCTGGAAGAAGAAAACGACTCCAACGATGGAGAGAGCCCCGAGAGGAAGATTGATCCAAAAGCACCATCTCCATGTCAATCTGTCAGTGAATACTCCACCAAGAAGTGGACCCACGAAGTTTGCAATCTAAGTTAGGAATTGTAGGAAAAGATGAAACCCCATAAACGCCGCCCAGCACTCCCTGGTAAGCTGGCCTTCGATGTAAAGGAACTGAATAGGCAATTATCGTGAGTCCGCCCGCGAACATGCCCCCGGCACCGAGACCAGATATTGTTCTGGCAATGATGAAGCAAGCACTATTCGGCGATAGGGCACAGATGAGCGAGCCCAAGGTGAAAATCGACATGACTGAGATGAAGGTGTATTTGAGATCGAAGTTTTGGAAGACTTTGCCCCAGGTAGGCATCAACGCAGTGTTTGTCAGGAGATAAGCCGAATAGTAGAAACCGGCGTCTTGCAGTGACTGAAAGTCAACTGTTATTTGCGGACTATGATTAGATATTACTTTTGGCAAAAGGGTTTACATTGCTGTTGAGATTATAGTCCGATCCAGTGCGACTAGAAAGAGCGATAGCGAGATGGACAGAGCAATGAGAAGAAGACGCACAGGGTCGGGATAGATCACCTGTGACTCCTCTGATACTTCAGATTTTTCCGCTACCGAATCTTGATCGCCATCCAAGACTACTCGGGACGTTCGCTCGTAGTACGCCGGAAACCCATTGTCATAGCCAGCCGACTGTTGAAAGGTGAGTGGAGGTGTAAAATAGCTGGCTGTCTCCGAGGCAAATGTATAATTATCGACTGAAGAGAGTGTAATTCCGTCATAGTCTTCCGACGACACCTCCGATCTCAAATCAATCCATGTGGATGGTGATGTGGTTCCTTGACTTTCCTCGCGCGCTTTTTGGGTCTCTTTTGCTACTTTCCGCTCTTTGTCAATCCAAACAACGGATCTTTTAATTGTTGAAAAGGACATGCCTTTTTTCAAGGTGCTGCTTATGCCACTTAGTCGTGGGGGTTGCATTTTAATAAATCTCTTTTCGGACGTCCGGGATGTGGTCAACACATGAGATGCCATGAATACTCTAGTGGGATGAAACAGATCGATAGTTGAAACAATCGCTTATCTAAATCAATTTCCGATGGCCGTTGACGTCAATTCCTTCGAGGAGCACACATCCAATCGCCAGCACTTGGCTTTGCGGCCTTTTGACGCTCTACTTTCTGCCAATACATGAGCGGAAGCATCAATAGATATAGGATCCGGCCACGCGAGCTCACTGTCAAATAAACTTTTCGTTCGGCTCATGGTAAGTCCCAATCATGCGAAGAAATATGGTAATCATGCATGTTTCCATTGTTTTTAGCTTCACATGAAAACGTCGGGACGGTGGGGATGTCTGTGCGCGTGAACTTTCAAGCCGTTTAAACTTTTCCACCACGGATAACAGGGAGACTTTTTGCTTGCAGTTCCGGTCCACTTCAGTGCATCGGCCCGACTTCCGAATACCCAGAGCTTGCTCTCCTTAATCAAATGGCCCTCTATCGGTCAAACAATGGAATTGAGTTGAGGGTGAAGCGGACCGACGGCGCTTCGAACTACAACATCCGAAGTGGGTAAAGAACCCACGAAAGCCATGGGATAAGGTTAAAATAGCTTCCACTCCATTAAAAAACCCGGAGGCGCAAGTTCATACAGAGAAGGACCCCGACCGAATACGCAGGTCGCAGCAATTAAATTTAACGGCAGAAAGATACAAGAAGAAAATTGTCGTATTCAATTCTCCTATAGAGGATAGGATGTCTAATCAACGGTTTTACCTCCAACATCCATACCGTCCTCATACTTCCTCACTTAAAAGAGACACAATGAATATCCCTGTCCCGCAGCTGCGATGTATGTAGCAACACATTTCTTATTTTCTCTGGAGAAAGTGTGGGGTGCCGAGAGATGATCTGTCGTGTGGAAACTACGTCATTAGTTGACCGGCCGCAATTACTGAGGCCTAGTCAGGTACACGAAACGCCAAGCCCCAGACCAAGGCCAAACACATCATGACGGACAATTCGGGGTCGAAGGAAGAATACCAACAGCCAACAATGGACAATATTGAAGAGCCACCAGATACTCCAATAGAAGAACAACTGAACAGAGAACCACCAAACACAGTTTCATCCGAAAATGAAGATTTTGAAACGAATGCCACAGTGATCGGTTCCTCCACTCTGTAGTGCGCATTCTGATTTTAGATGACGGGAGAGTCAATATCAACATCAGCTCCAAAAGCGAAGAATTAAAAAGGTTTCTTCCATCTGACGAAGAAGCAGATCCACAAAAACTGAAATTGGACCCATCGTTCTTTCCTGATCGAGATGAGACAAATTACTCAAATCCGCCAAGAATGAATATCGTCGTTCAAATTATTGGCTCGAGGGGTGATGTCCAACCTTTCATAGCTCTTGGAAAGCATTTGCAAGGATACGGTCACCGAGTGCGTATAGCTACACACCCGACATTCAAGGACTTTGTGGAAGATACAGGACTGGAATTCTTCTCCATCGGCGGAGACCCCGCTGAGCTTATGTCTGTAAGTACGCTAAGGGAATCTTCATTGATAAGTACATGGTCCGCAATCCATCACTACTTCCGAGTCTTGATACCTTAAGAAGTGGTGAGATAGGCAAACGGCGAAAGATGATGTATGAGATGATTGAAGGATGTTGGAGATCCTGTGTTGAAGACGACTTTATTGCGGATGCAATTATTGCTAATCCACCGAGTTTTGCTCATGTTCACTGTGCGGAACGACTAAATATTCCTGTATGGATTGTATTTACTATGCCCTGGTATGCCATCCTACATTGTAGTGCTGACGGCAGGAGTCCAACTATGACGTTCCCACATCCTCTTGCCAACATTCAACGATCCAATGTGGAGCCCCGGATCACGAACTATCTTTCTTATGTGTTAGTAGAGGCTTTGACGTGGCAAGGGTAAGACGATACTAAGATAACTAATATGAGATTGGGTGATCTAGTTAACAGATTTCGCAGAAGGACTTTAGGCCTCAATGAGATTGTCTTCTCGGTAGATGTTTTCTTGAGATAGCTAATTTAGATGGGCGTCTGTCTGCCAAACACGCTCAAGATCCCTCATACATATACCTGGTTTGTCCGACCCTTCTACAACTAAGTTAGGTCACCGTCCTTAATCCCCAAACCGCTCAACTGGGGAGACGAAATTGGTATTTCATTCCAATTGACATCTAACAAAGATATATCAGGTTTCTTCTTTCATTCCCAGCCCTCCTATCAACCACCACCCGATCTCGAATCCTTCCTCGACGCAGGCGAACCACCCATCTACATTGGCTTCGGTTCCATCGTCATCCCCGACCCAGACTCTCTAACCACCCTCCTCCTAACCGCACTAAAAGACCTTAAGCTTCGAGCCCTCATCTCAAAAGGCTGGGGCGGCCTCACTTCCACAAGTCCCTCAGATAGCATCTTCTTCCTCGATAACTGTCCACACGACTGGCTCTTCCCACGCGTCTCAGCAGTAATCCACCATGGTGGTGCGGGGACTACGGCCATCGGTCTAAAATGCGGGAAACCAACACTCGTGATTTCGTTTTTCGGGGATCAGATGTTTTGGGGGGATATGATTTATCGGGCTGGTGCAGGACCGAAACCGATTCCCTTTAAAGAGTTGACAGCTGAGAAACTTATGGAGGGGATCCGTGGGTTGTTGGGACGGGATGTTAGAGCACGCGCGGAAGAGTTGAGTGAGCGGATTAGTGCTGAGAGGGGAGTTGAGAAAGCGGTTGAGGGGTTTTTTCGGTTACTTCCTTTGAAGAGGATGAGATGTGATTTGTTCCTTGATCGAGTTGCTGTATGGGAGATTCCGGAGAAAAAGATACGATTGTCGACTTTGGCTGTTGGTGTTCTCGACAAGGAAAAAAAGCTGAATCTCAAGAGCTTAAAGCTCTGTCGTCACAAAGAATGGGACACGGAAAATCAACAAGTCACTACCGTTTACGAATGAGTACTAACGCAGTGGGATCCAATAACTGGCTCCATTGCCTCGGCAATCGGCTCAGGAGTCGACTTGGGCAGATCCGTAGTCAAATTCCCAGCAAATCCTCCCGAAGGCGCAGTCAAACTTGCCGCCTTTCCCTTGAAGGCGACTTCCGAGATGCACGTCGCGTTATCTCAAGGATACCAGAATCTACCAAAGTTATATGGAGACACCGACATTCGAAAAGCGGGTAAAGTTACTGGGCTAGGGAGTGGTTTGAAAGAAGCGGCGAAGGGTTTTACTTTGGGACTCGCGGATGCCGGACGAGGGATTTTCGAGCAGCCGTACTTGGGAGCTCAGAAAGAGGTGAGATTTCAGATGGTAATTCTGATATCAGGGTCCTATGGGATTTATGAAAGGTGCTGCAAAGGGGATTGCTGGAATGTACGCTAAAGGTGGAGGAGGTACCTGTCATCTCAACTGATCTCATGATAGCTGTTTATGCGGTGCCAGCAAGAGTGACGCAGGGTGTTTGGATGGAGTTCCAAAAGAGGTTGTACACAGCGCAAGAAGATAAAATCCTCGACCAACGGAGAAAAGAAACCTACGAAGCAGCAAAACGCGTGGACCGAAATACCAAGGACGAGATCTTAAAGAGATGGGCAAATATACTACACTAATAGTGCCAAAAGTGATAGACGGGAAGGTGCGAAAATGCATTATATGCAAATACCGAGAATGCTATACCCACCTTAAATCTGAAAATGAAATAATAAAGAGAAATTATAAATCTACGCTTGCCATCTCATGACTATATTACCATTCTTCAATCCTTCTTCCTCGATTGTCTTGAAACCATTCTCAAGAACACGGGTGGGGAAAATCGTCTGCAGAACAAATTCACGGCCGCCTGTTGGTTGAGCCTGTGAGACGAATGAATAAACATATGACATGGGTGTGGAAAGATTGAATTGGGTTCGAAGTCGCGTTCCATCGGCGAGACGAATTTGGATGGTGGTTTGAGGTTGATTTGGGTCGACGTCAGGTGTAAGCTCAGACGTATCTGTCGAGGAACTAGTCGGAGGAGGTTTCGCAACTGGTTGCGATGGAACAACAGGCTCCCCAGGAACAGCACTACATCATCAGCTAAGCGTTAAAGATGAACGAACCTCCCCAATCTCGTTCCCTGTCCAATGAAACTGCCACCAGCACCCGGTCCACGCCCCGTCGTCTCAGGAGTATAATCCTCATTTGCCCTCTGATTAACCAAAACCCTCACCTCCTCTCCATATCCCGCATTAACCAATCTCCTTGGAATCTCCCCATTGCGAATCTGTCTCAACAATTCAGCGGTAGCAGGATCACTAAACGGGAAAAACTGTCCATCGTCCAAAGAAAAGCCATTTCTCCATAATGTCAAGTATCTTTCTACTTGGGATTGTTGCGCTGGTTGCGCGGGGATAATAGGCTGGGAGGGTTGTGTGTCGCTGCCGAGGGTGTATCCTGTGCCTGTGAAGCGAGGTTGGAGAACTGGTTCTTGTGGGGGGAGGTGGGCGTTCTGGGCTGCGTTGCGGAGGATGTTTTGGATGTGTTCTTGGATATTTGGTTGACCGGGGTTCTGAATCGAGAGGCCACTGTGTGTTAGTTGGAATAGAAGGAGAGGTACGATTTCTCGCCTCCGGCGAAGAGGGTTTGGCGGTTTTGATCGTCATCTGCTGGTGCTTGGGAGCGGTAGTCGCCTAGTGTGGCGAATCCTCGTTGTTCAGGGCGATTCTGTCGTGGACGTGAGCCAGAGGGACTAAAAGTTAGATAGTGTGAGATTCAAGAGACATACGTGGATGATTGTCTAGGAGGCATCATGGGTTGCCAAGGCGGCTCATCATCCTCATCGTCGTCGTTATGGCCACTCATTCCACCCATTTGAACCATTGGAACAGGAGGAGGAGGTTGACTCTGAATTGGAGGGGCAGGAGGGGGGCCAGCAGCAGCAGCAGCAGCAGCACTGTCGCCTGCTTGATTCGCGTCAAAGAAGGTCATAATAGCACCAGGCAGATCCCAACTATGTGCTTCGAGATGGTATCGGGCTTCTTCATAAGAAGTACCGGTAATGTTCCGAAACTCTTCAATTCTTTCTGATTCTGCTGAAGAAGACATCTTTAGATCTTCGATCTTTGGCTGTAGATTGACGCTAAGGATGAGTTGAGGATGAGGTTTAGTATGAAGGATGCGTCATCAGTCAAGATCAGAATCGTCAGGTCTTTGATATGGCGGTCGGCGCTCTCTCGTACAGGCAAGGAACCGTCGATCTTTCGAGTGCGGAACTTTGAATTGATTCTTCTCGCGAAACGAATGTCATGACGAAAACTGGGCCGCAGAAGGAGTATCATGCTGATGACGACGAGAAAGATCTCATATATTTTCGATTAAAACTGTACTTGGAACGTTGTGCCCATGCTGACGAAGGCTGTACCGTCCACCATCTCCAAACGATCCTGTGCCCGATCGCATTAGCTTTATCGCGTATATTACTTCTGCCCTCACGATTAGTCAAGGCCTATTCGGATCAGCAATACCGATAGACCTAGTACACATGCAGGGAACGGAGTGTTGGATTAAATTGCATAAAGAGTTCCAATTTTTGGAAAACAAGCTGACTTAGCGACAAACAGAGAGTATGGGTTGCGTTGAGTTCCTGGACTAAAGTCATCGACGGCAAGACATTATCATGGGAAATCGTCAAAATCTCAAAATCTCAGGAACTAGTAGCACAGGGAATCTCTGATTTCCCCAATATAGTAGCACAAACACAATAATCTCACATCCAGCCATTACTTACGCACTTCCAAACCGCTCAGCAGCCATCTTCTTCAACATCTCCATCGTCCCCTCCTCCCTCTTCTCCAATTCCCTCCGTCTATTAACCCTCTCCGCCTCCCGTCCCCTCTCATACTCCTCCCGTCTTCTCTGGCGCTCCTCAGCGATCCTCTTCTGCCGTAATATCTCTCCCCTGACATCGTCCCCACCCATCAGCTGATTATCCGAGATCGTAATATCAGGCGACTTATCTCTGAACTCGCGCATTTTCGCATTTACGTCTGCTTTCTTTTCCATGCGGCGGGCGTGGGTGCCTGCGTCGGCGCGCGGGGCGAGTTCCTCCAGACGCTCTTTTTCTTGGCGGCGGGCTAGTTTGCGTTCGAGATGGTGGAGGCGGGATTCTTCTTCTGCTTCTTCGGCGAGTGTTTCTGTGATTAGCAAAGTACATAAGAGGGATACCTTTTTGGAGTTGGAGGTCGTGCGGAGTGGGGAGAGTGGGACCGACTATGGCGCTTGATCTGGGGTAGATTCCTGAATGTGAATTTTTGTCGTCTTTGTCGTGAGAGTGTGAGTGTCTTCTTTCGTATGATCTTTCATTTTCTTTTGAGTGACTGTGTCTCCTTTCTCGGTCTCTGGAGTGATTTCGAGTGTGCCTGTGACCTTCATCCTTTGAATGACTTCGTCGATTCAGTTCTGGATCATAATACTTTGACGACAATTCACCATCATTCCTGTATCAGCGCGTATCTGACAGATGCATACCATTTATGAACGAACGATTTATATCGAGCATACGCCTCTGATGAAGGAATATCCTCCATTCGAATATCCTTCTTATCCCTTAAGTATCTCCGAAAGACTTCCTTGTATCCCTCAAAATCGTCCTTGCTCAATTTTCTAGCGCCATGAGGCAATTGCCTCTTTCCGTGATGCTCATCATGCGAATGCTTCTGTCTCTTCGCCTTGCGTTCCTCTTCACTCTCATCCCTCGCCATCCCAAAGCAAAGTGGGAAGATCATCCGATTCAGCATTTCCGCCAAATAAACTCGCAAAATGCCGATCCGCCGATCCCAAGTTTT
>Ga0335078_10009494_pt1 | contig 14421 bp, 14 predicted proteins | sample Lox_Sample_32_FD_206711 | JGI IMG/M metagenome (GOLD analysis project Ga0335078, IMG submission 206711) | Soil microbial communities from Loxahatchee National Wildlife Refuge, Florida, United States - Lox_Sample_3.2 | ecosystem: Environmental > Terrestrial > Soil > Wetlands | place: USA...
AGACCGGAGCCGGCGCCGGGGCGTGGCCGTTCCCGTTCGACTCCGCCGGACCTTCGAGTCCGATCGCTCGCCGCTCGTCCTCGGTCAGGAACTCGAGAGCGAGCCATCGCGCGACGTAGTCGGGGATCGATTTCGCGAAACGGATCTTCGAGTTGTTGGTCGCTCCCGCCGGCTCGAACCTCAAGTGGGCGAGCTTCCGTACGAGGTCCTTGAGCGGCACCCCGTGCTGGAGCGCCATCGACATCGAGATCCCGAGCGAGTCCATGAGGCCGTTCACGGTCGAGCCTTCCTTCGTGACCCGGAAGAAGATCTCGCCCGGTCGTCCGTCGGGGTAGAGCCCGACCGTCACGTAGCCGTCGTGGCCGCCGACCGAGAAGTGGTGCGTGATCGCCTTCCGCTCGTCGGGAAGCCGCTCGCGCGAGGGGCCGCGCGGTCCGACCGGCGCACCGGCGCGTCCCTTGCCGGTCTCGAACGGCTGGGACGCCTTGCAGCCGTCGCGGTAGAGGGCGACCGACTTGATGCCGAGCTTCCACGCCTCGAGGTAGATCTTCTCGATGTCCTCGACGGTGGCGTCGTTCGGGAGATTGATCGTCTTCGACGCCCCGCCCGAGAGGAACGGCTGGACGGCGCCGAGCATCTTGAGGTGCCCCATCGGGGGGATCGTCCGGTTGCCGCCGGGCGGCGCGAGCGCGCAGTCGAAGACCGGAAGGTCCTCCGCCTCGAGGCCCGGAGCGCCCTCGATCGTGCCGGACTTCTCGATGTGCCCGGTGATCGCCCGGATCTCGTCCGGCGAGTAGCCGAGCGCGAGCAGCCCGTCCGGGACGGTCCGGTTGACCATCCGGAGGATCCCGCCGCCGACCAGGTTCTTCACCTTGACCAGGGAGAGCTCGGGTTCGAGGCCGAGCGTGTCGCAGCCCATGAGAAGCCCGATCGTTCCGGTCGGGGCGATGACGGAGATCTGGGCGTTGCGGTAGCCCCACAGTTCGCCCGCCTTCACCGTGTCGTGCCAGCGGTCGACCGCCGCCTGGGCGAAGGAGGTGAGCCGAGGGTCGTTGTGGGCGATCTCCCCGGAAGCCTTCGCGTGCTTGCCCATGACGCGGAGCATCGGCGCGCGGTTCCGCTCGAAGCCGGCGAACGGGCCCATCCGCTTCGAGATCTCGCTCGACATATGGTAGCCCTCGGCAGAGAGGAAGGCGGAGACCGCGCCCGCGAGGGTGCGGCCCGCGTCCGAATCGTAGGCGAGACCGTAGTGCATGAGGAGCGAACCCAGGTTCGCGTAGCCGAGCCCGAGGGGCCGGTAGTCGTGCGAGTTCTGGGCGATCGACGCGGTGGGGTAGCTCGACGCGTCGACGATGATCTCCATCGCGAGGATCATCGTGCGGATCGCCTGGCGGAACAGCTCGACGTCGAACTGTCCCTTCGCGTCCAGGAACTTCATCAGGTTGATCGAGGCGAGGTTGCACGCCGAGTCGTCGAGGAACAGGTACTCGCTGCACGGGTTGGACGCGTTGATCCGCGCCGTGTTCGGACAGGTGTGCCAGTCGTTGGTGATGTCGTCGAACTGGACGCCCGGGTCTCCGCATCGCCACGCGGCGTAGGCGAGCTTGCGCCACAGCTCGCGGGCCGGATACGTGCCGGCGACCGTGTGGTCGGTCCGGAGCGTCGTCTTCCAGTCCTTGTCGCGGACGACGGCCTCCATGAACGCGTCCGGTACGCGGACGGAGTGGTTCGCGTTCTGGTAGGCGATCGAGGCGTACGCCGAGTCGGGGTCCGTGCCGTCGAAGTTCGAGGAGTACCCCTCGCGGATCAGCGCGGCGGCCTTGTCCTCCTCGCGGACCTTGCAGTCGATGAAGTCGATGATGTCCGGGTGGTCCATGTTGAGGATCACCATCTTCGCCGCGCGTCGGGTCGTGCCGCCGGATTTGATGACCCCGGCGAGGGCGTCGAACGCGCGCATGAACGAGACAGGCCCCGAGGCGATCCCGCCTCCGGCGAGCTTCTCGTGGCTGCCGCGCAGCGGCGAGAGGTTGGTGCCGGTGCCGCTCCCGCCCTTGAACAGACGACCTTCGCTCGTCGCGAGCGCGAGGATCGAGTCCATGTCGTCGCTGATCGACTGGATGAAGCACGCCGAGCACTGGGGCGGTTCGCGGACCCCCACGTTGAACCAGACGGGGCTGTTGAACGCCGCCATCTGCTGGACCATGAGGTACGAGAGGCTCTCCTCGAACGTCGTCGCTTCCTCGGCGGTGTCGAGGTAGCCGAGGTCGAGCCCGCGTTCCGCCATGAAGTGGCAGACGCGTCGGATCATCCCGTCGATCGAGTTCTCCCGTCGGCCCTGAAGGACGCGGAAGTACTTCGACGCGGCGATGTTCACGCTCGTCTCGGACCACGAGGTCGGGGCGTGGATCCCCTTCTGCTCGAAGATGACCTTGCCCTCGGCGTTCTTGATGACGGCGTCGTGGGTCCTCCACTGCACCGTGTCGAACGCGGTCTTCCCGCGAGGGACGAGACGGGGCACGGGAATCGGTTCGCGCCCGGCGCGGTTGGTCGGTCGACCCGGCGACTCCTCCGACGCGGGCGCGGCGCGCTTCTTGGCAACTGCCATTACGGCTCACTCCTGAAGGGTCGACGGGGCTTCCCGACCGACGAACTCCACCACGCCGCGGGACCTAATCGACCCTCGGTCGGTCGCTGAAACGCTCCAGTCGAGGAGCCGTTCCGCAACGACCGCCGTGGATTGAGGACGCGGATGGTGTCGCGGGGGACACCGTGAAAACCCTCCGGGTGCGAGCCAAGCGCGTCCCGCTATAAGCCTACTTGGTCGGACCGAGCGCGAAAGCGCGCGACGAGCGCGTCGTACGAAGCGGGAAGGCCGTTCCTACGTAAGACGCGTTGCGCATTTCCGAGGATTCCTCGGCTCTAAGTAGCCGGACCGCGCGTCGCTCTCTCGATGGCGTCGGGGACGTCCGCGTCGACGTTTCCCCGATGGTCCGCGTTCTTCCACCGGCACCCGGTGCTTCTGCTGCTCTGTCTCACGCCGGGGATCCCCGAGTACCTCTCGGGGTCGACGAAGACGGAGTTCCTCGTTCTCTCGCCGGGCGTGTTCCTCCTGTTCCTCGTCCTCAACCTCGGGCTCTACGGGCCCGGTGTGCTGATCGTCCGCGAGGCGTTCGTCCGGTGGAGAACCGGCTGGGCCGGCGTTCTCCTCCTCGGAGCCGCGTACGGACTTCTCGAGGAGGGGACCGCGCTCAGCACGCTGTTCAACCCAAAGGCGTCCGTCGTGGGCTCTCAGGGGTACTACGGGCACTATCTCGGCGTGAACTGGGTCTGGACGGTGGGCGTTCTCGGCGTCCACATCGTCTTGAGCGTCGGGGTCCCGATCCTGCTCCTCGGCCTCGCGCTCCCCGAGACCCGAGGGAAGTCGCTCCTCACGAACCGGCAGGTGGCGATCGCCGCGCTGCTCTACGCGCTCGACATCGCGGCGCTCGCCTTCGCGGTCGGCTACTACCGGACCGCGCCCATGCTCCTCGTCCTCGCGGTCGTGGTCGCGCTCCTCCTCTACGCTCTCGCGCGCCAGCTCCCGAAGGGGTCGCTCGACCCGACCGGCGACCTCCCGCGTCACCGCCCCTGGGTCTTTCTCGTCCTCGGGATCGCGTTCTACCCGTTGGTCCTCCTGCTGTTCCCCGGTTTCGGAATGGCGGCGAACCTCTGGCCGCCGGTCGTCATGGCGGTCGAGGTGGCGCTCGGCGCACTCCTCTTCCTCTACGTCCGACGGACGATCGGACGCCGGAACAACGAGGCGGCGCTCACGATGCTCGCCCTCGGCACGCTGATCCCGATCGCGGCGATCGGGCTCGTTGTCCAGCTCCTCGTGCCGGTCGAACTCGTCGTCGACGTCCTCTTCGTCCTGTTCTTCTACGCGCTCTGGAAGCGGTACCGACCGATTCCGACCGCGACGCTACCGTCGGGCGTTTCCGGTTAGGGTCGTCGCGTCGCGCCCACGACCGGGGCCGGCCCCGCCTCGGGCGGCGGCAGCAGTCGCATCGTGCACGGCATCACGCTGCCACAGTCCCCGCAGAACAGTCCCTCCTCGGCGACCCAGAGGAACGAGCCGCATCGCTCGCATTTGCGCGGGTCATCGGGGTCGTTGCGGCAGACCATGGCGCTCGAGAGGGCTCAGCACGCGCCCCTATTTGGAATCGAAGTTCGATGGGGTGGCGTCGCCGGGGAGAAGCGCAGAAAAAAGGAAAATGGGAACCTTCCCGAAGGAAGGCTCCCAAGAAAGGGTGACGCCGTTCAGGCGTTCTTCATCTTGGCGCGCGAGACGAACCCCTTCTTGTCGAGGAAATACATGTAGCCGTCTTGGCGGGTGATCTTCTCGGTGCCGACACGGCCCTTCTTGCCGGACTTGTTCAGCTTCGTAGGAGTCTTCCAGAGGTACCCGTCCTTGCCGAGATAGTACAGGTAACCCTTCTCTCGCTTGATCTGCTCTTTGCCGACCTTTTCCGCCATGTTGGCGACCTCAGGCGAGAGAGTAAGGCGCCCCTATTTAGAAGTACTGACGGAGTTCTGACGGAGAAATCCGGTTTCCCTGACGGTAAATCGCGGCCGGAAACGCATCAAAACGGTATCCCAGCTGGTCGACCGAGGAGAACGGGAACACCGCGAAATCGGCCGGCCGACCCTCGGCGATCGTGCCGGCATCCTCGAGAGCGCTCGCGTGCGCGGCGTTCACCGTCGCGGCGGTGAGCGCCTCCGCCGGCGAGAGCCGTGCGGAGTGGACCGCGTGAGCCAGGACGAGCGGCATCGATTCCACCCAGGAGTTCGGCGAGCAGTCGGTGCCGAGGGCCACCGGCACGCCGGCGTCGACCATCTCGCGGCCCGGGCTTCGTCTCCCCGGCGCGGAGGTCGCGGCGGTGAGCGGGAGCAGCACCGCCGTGGCTCCGCTCTTCGCGAGTCGCTCCCGGTCCGCGGCCGGGCTCGCGAGCAGATGGTCGGCGGAGGTGGCCCTCAACTTCGCCGCAAGACGGGCGCCGCCCGACAGCACGAACTCGTCCGCGTGGACCTTGACGGCGAGCCCGTGCACGAGCGCCGCGCGCAGCAGGCGCTCCGACTGTCGGAGGGAAAAAAATCCGGGTTCGCAGAAGACGTCGCAGAATCGGGCGAGCCCTCCGCGAGCGACCCGCGGAAGCATCTCGCGGACCAGGAGGTCGACGTACGCGTCGCTGCGGCCCCGGTACTCGGGCGCCACCGCGTGCGCCCCCAGGAACGTCGGCACAAGTCGAAGGCCGGTCGCTCGCGCGAGCCGGGGGATCAGCCGCAGCAGTCTCAGCTCGCCCTCGGTGGAGAGCGCGTAGCCGGTTTTCACCTCGATCGAGGTCGACCCCCACGAGGCCATCCGGAGCAGGCGGTCCGCGCTCGCCCCGAGGAGCTCGCGGTCGGTCGCACGTCGGGTCGCTCGGACGGTCGCGTAGATCCCGCCGCCCGCTTTCGCGATCTCGGTATAGCTCGCCCCTCGGACCTTGAGCGGGAGTTCGAACGCCCGATTCCCCGCGAAGAGCGCGTGCGTGTGCGCGTCGACGAAGCCCGGTACGACGCAGCCGCCGTGCGCGGAGATGCGGCGTCCGCCGGAGCGCAGTCGCACGGCCTTGGGGAGCGAGCGCCGCCGGCCCACCCAGACGAACCGGCCGTCGGCGGTCGCGAGCGCGGCGTCCTCGATGCGGCCGAGCTCTTCGGCGGCCGGTCCGACCCGGGGCACCGGGCCCTTCGCGAGGGACGCGAGCTCTCCGATGTCGGTGACGATGAGGTCGGCGGTCCTCATGGCTGATGGATGAGGTGGTCGAGGAGGTCGCGCGCCGCGAGCGAGCCCGGGAAGAGGATCCGGGCCTCGGACTCGAGCGGTTCGAGCTCCTTGTACCGCGCCGAGAAGTGCGTGAGGAAGAGCGTCGCGACCTCGGCGGCGTTGGCGAGCTCCGCCGCCTGGCGGGTCGACGAGTGTCCCCACTCGTTCGCCTCGGCCTCGAGCTCCTTCGCCACCGTCGCTTCGTGGATGAGGACCGTCGCGCGGTGCGCGAGTCGCTCGATCTCCTTCGAGGGCGCGGTGTCACCGGAGTACACGACCGAACGGCCGGGACGCGACGGTCCCATCACGTCGGAGGGGTGGACGACGTTACCCCCGACGCGGACCGGTTCTCCGTTCTCGAGCTTCGCGAAATCCTTCCCGTGGATGCCGAGCGAGCGTGCCTTCTCGCCGTCGAACCGTCCTCGCTTCGGACCTTCCTCGATCCGGTAGCCGATCGAGGGGACCGGATGGACCGCGGGCGCGGTGGAGACGGTGTAGCCGTCCAGCTCGACGGTCGCCCCGGGGGCGAGCGGATGGACGCTCACCGGGAATCGGAGGGTGAAATACCCCATCTTGAGCGCCCGGCCGACCATCTCCTCGGCGTCCGGAGGGCCGTAGATGTCGAGCGGCTCGGTCCGGTGGTTGAGGCACATGCTCTGGATGAGTCCGGGAAGTCCCAGGAAGTGGTCGCCGTGAAAGTGCGTCAAGAAGACCCGACGGACGCGCATGAACGAGGCGGACGACTGGAAGAACTGGCGTTGGGTTCCCTCGCCGCAGTCGAGCAGGATGAGCTCCGTTTCGGTGTCGAGCGCGATCGCGCTCGCCGAGCGTTCCTTGGTCGGCCACGAGCCGGCGGTGCCGAGGAAGGTGAGACGCATCGTCCCGCCGCACGGACTCCTTACTAAAAGGGGAACGGGGTCCCCGCGCCCCGGACCCCATCCTCCTTCTGGGGCAAAAAGGGAAAAGGAGGAGGCAGGTGGGAATCCCGATGGTGGACTGGGACCGCGTCGAGGAACTGCGGTCGAAAGGGTGGGACTGGGATAGGATCGCGGACGACCCCAAGGTCGGCTTCCATCCCGAGGCATCGGTGACGGAGCCCGGTCGGGCGCTTCGGGGCCTTTACCACCGCCAGCGTTCCCGTCAGCGCCGCCGAGGCGAGGAGAAGGAAGCCCCGGCCCCGTCGAAGCAGGACCGCGAGAAGGCCGAACGGAAGTGGACGCTTCCGCGGATCGGCTTCCTGCTCGTCCCGATCTTCGCCATCTGGTTCGTCCTGGCCGAACTGTATCCTTCGCCGATCGGCGTCGTGGTCTCCGCGGTCCCCATTCTGGCACTGATCCTGGTGGCGGCCGCGTTCATCCTGCTCTTCGGGCTGTTCCGCAGCTCTGGCCCTCGTTGGAAGACCACCTACCGCAACACGCTCGTGGTCGGGGTGGTGCTCGGCCTCGTGGTCACCGGAGTGATCGGGCTCACGGGATACCTCTTCTTCAACTGTCCCGTCCTGCCGGCGTCGGGAACGGCGCACCCCGAGGGGTGGATGTCCGTGAGCGCTACCCCGTGGCAGGAGTCGGGCAAGCCGGTCTTCTACTTCTACGGGGCCACCTGGTGCCCGTACTGCTCGGCGAGCAGCTGGGCGATGTGGAAGGCGCTCCAGGGATTCGGACCGGTGAGCAGTGTCGCTTTCGGCTATTCGGCGGAAGATAGCATACCGTACGTGGACCTGTCGAGCGCCCAGGTCGCTTCCTCGACCATCGCCCTGGTCGTCAACGAGGACACCTCGAACGTACAGGGCACGTTCCCGTCGACCTCCAACTGCATCGAGCAGGGATACGTGAGCGCCTACTCGGGCTCCTCGATCCCGTTCGTGGTGATCAACGGCCAGTACGTCCACGGCGGTTCGTCGCTCATCCTCCCGAACCAAGTACAGTCGTTCACGACGTCCCAGCTCGAGACGAATATCTCGTCCGCCTCCGGCCAGCCGTGGGCGGTCGTCCAGAGCCAGACGTGGTGGATGATGGCCTATCTCGCGAAGTCGGCCGGGGCGACGCCGGGGAATCTCGCTCAGCAGCCGTACTACTCCGCCTGGGCGAACACGAACGTCTGGGGCAGCAGCACCCAGAGCTCGGTCGCCGGGGACCTCGCTCAGATCAGCTGAGGGGCGCGCATGCGGACCCGGACCCTTCGGTCGCTGATCTACTTCACCGCGGGGATCGGTCTCATCGTGGCGATCTTTACGTTCGCCGAGACGCTCGACGCCTCCCTTCAATCGATCTGTACCGTCAACGCCTTCGTTTCGTGCGCCGCGGTCGCGAAAAGCGGAAAGACGTCGCTTTTCGGCATCAGCGATTCCTTCTACGGAATCGGGGGATTCATCTTAATCTTCATCGTCGCGGCGATCGCCGAATCTCGAAAGAGGGAGATGCGCTGGGGATACCTCCTCCTTCTCCTCACCACCGTCGGGGTCGGACTCTCGGTCTACTTCGCGTATGTTCAGATTGCCGAGATCGGCGCCCTGTGTCCCGTCTGTGCGACCGGCTGGGTCCTCGGCTGGATCACTTGGGCCGCGACGATCCTCCTCGTCCTAAGGATGCGGGCCAAGGCCCGGGCGCGGGCCGAGGATCGAACCGCTTCCACCGCAGAGCGTCCGTCGGACTCTGCCTCGTCGAACTCGTCGTAGACCAAGCGGTTCGGGCGTCGGAAACCGTCATTTTCACGGCGCGCCTCGGGAGGGTCTCCGATGTCGGAGCGTCTCCTCGAAGAACGACGGCGCCGTAGGCGCATCCGACGCGAGTGCGCCCTCGTCGTCCTGGTCCTGGTGCTTCTGGTCGGCTTCGTCGTTCCGCCGGCGAGCGCCAGCCCCGCCTCTCCTTCGGCCGCTTCGCGGGTTGACCGGGGATCCGACGTCCCTTCGGCGTACCTCTCGTTGAACAATTCGAACCCCTCCGCGGGAGCGACGGTGGAGTTCTCGCTGCACGTCACGCCGTTCAACTGCACGTCCGGAGCCCCTTCCAACCAGACGGTGACGTCGGTCACCGTGGTGCTCGGGGACGGGTTCGTGTTCTCGGAATCTCCGCAGGTGCTCGTCACGGTAGGCGGGCCTTCCTACGTTCCCGGCTGCGACCTGGCTCCATGGAACGCGACGATCCCCCTCCAATATGCGTATCGGGGGCCGGGAACGTTCCGCGTCGACGCGACCGCGCTGTGGGGGGATGGGGCCCGTTCCGCCTCGAACGTGGTGGTCGTGACGGTCGGGCCGGCCGCCCCGTCGGCCGTTACCGTGGTCGAAGACTGGCTCGGCGCCGCCACGGTCGTCGTGGCCATCGGTGTGGTGGTGGTCGTCGTGGCGCGAGGGCGTCTTCCCCGACCTCCGTCGCTGCCGCCGAAGGAGGTGTAGGCGTGGCGTTCGACGTCCGTTGGAGGATCAGTGGCGGCATCACGGCCGCCACCGGATTCGTGTTCATCGGACTCGCCGTCGCCCTCGAGTTCGCCACGCTCACCGAGGCCGGCCACTACCTCGGGTTCGTCCAAACAACGTGGGTTCCCGGGCCGGCGCTCTATCCGACCCTTTCGTTCGTCGCGCTCGGCGTGGCCGCGGGGCTGGGCGGGGGCGGACTGCTCCTGCTCGGCCTCTCTCGACCGGAGCGCGACCGGGAGGAGGACCTCCGCCTCGACCCGCTCCTGTTCGCCCCCGTCCGGAGCCGATGGAAGCGCTACCTGCCCGGCGCGATCGTCGCGGTCGTCGTCCTCGTGCTCCCCGGCCTCTGGGTGGTGCCGGTCGCCCACCCGTTCTCGGCCGTAGTACCGGTCGGGGACTGTTCGGGGCCGACACCGGTGACCGAGGTGCACGTCAGCATCCCCACGGGCGCCGTGCTGGCGTACCAGTGGAGTTCGACAGATGGGTCCGTCGTGGGCGAGGTCTGGGCCCCGTCGGGTCCGCCGGTCGGTTCCGCGCTGCAGGTCGGCGACCTGTTCTTGAACAGTTCCTGGGGGTACTCCGCGGTCGACGGGAACGGGACCCCGATCACGCTCTGGGCCTGCGACTTTGGGACCCCTTCCGGAGGCACCCCTTCGGTCCGGTTCACGGGGACGTACTACCTTTCCCTGCTCTAGGGTCGGGCGAAGCGATTCTTCGCCGAGAAACCGGGCGCCCCGGAGATGCTTCGGGTTATATACCCGACCTTGCTCGGCCGCCCGGGTCGCCCATGGTCAGCGATACAGTACAGGCCGCCGAGGTCCTCGCGGCCGGCATCGCCATTGCGGGGGGATTGATCGGTACGGGGATGGCGCAGTCCGGCATCGGGGCGGCCGGTATGGGGATCATCGCAGAGAAACCGGAGAAGTTCGGTCAGGTGCTGTTCTTCTTCGTCATTCCCGAGACGCTCTGGATCATCGGATTCGTGCTGGGGATCATCCTGCTCCTCAACGTCATTTAGACGACGCAGGGCCGCTACCCATGAGCCTCGAGAGCCTCGTCGAGGAGATTCGCCGGCGCGGCGCCGCCGAACTGGCGGAGGTGACCTCGGCCCAGGATTTGGAGCGGGCGAAGATCGTCGCCGAACGCGACCAGAAGGTCGAGGAGATCCGTGCGGAGGGGGCCCGGGCGACGGAGGCCGAGGTCGCCCGCGAGCGCGCCCAACGGGTCGCGGCCGCGAAGCTCCAGGCGCGGAAACTGCTCTACGAGGCCCGCGAGAAGCGTCTCGGGACCGCGGTCGCCGAGACTCGAACGCTCCTCCAGGAGTACACCCGGTCGACCCAGTACCCGGCCGTCCTTCGACGGATGGCCGTCGCGGCGACGGACGCGCTCGGCAAGCAGGTCCGCATCTCGGGTCGGGGCGAGGACGCCTCGCTCCTCGCGAAGGTCGCCGGGAAGAGCTTCGACCCCACTCCCCAACCGATCCTGGGGGGCCTCGTCGCGGAGACGCCCGACGGGAGCCGCCGGCTGAACTTGGCGTTCGACGAACTGCTGCGCCTGCACGAGGACCGAGTCCGCGAGCTGCTCGCGTAGGCGTCGAGCATGTCGGCCTCCCCGTACGCGAGCGCGCTCGGCCGTCTCAAGCCGGAGTTCACGTCGTTCCTCCCGAAGGAGACGTATCCCCTCCTCCTCGCCACGAAGGACCCGAACGAGTTCGCGAAGGTCCTCGAGACGACCCCGTACGCGGCGGACGTCGCGCGCACGCGGGCGACCCACTCGGGGGTCACGCTGGTCGAGCTCGCGATCAACCGGGCGTTCGTCCGGAGGAACCGACACGCCTTCGACGCAACGCCATTCGCCGGCCGCTCGCTCGTGGCGGCCTATCTCGGCCGTTGGGACATCCAGAACATCGAGATGATCCTCACCGCGAAGGCCGAGGGCCGGAACGTCACGGAGACCGAGGAGCATCTCGTCTCGAGCCGCGACATCCCGGCAGGCCTCTACGCGGGCGTGATGACGTTCGACGACTTCCGGATCCTCCTCGGTCAGACGTCGGTCGAGGCGACCGTCACCTCGCTCGTGAAGTACGGCTACGGCGCGACGATCCTCCCGTTCCTCGAGGCGTTCGAGCGGACGCACAACATCTTTCCGATCGTGCACGCCCTCGACAAGGAGTACTACCGCAACGTCCTCGCCCAGTCCCGCTTCTTCCAGGGAGACGAGTGGGTCGTGCGGGGCCTCGCCCAGAGCGAGGTCGATGCACGGAACGCGCTGCTCCTGCTGAAAGGGAAGGACTACGGCCTCGCGCTCGACGAGGTCCTGACCCGCTGGCTCGACGGAGGGACCTTCGCCTCCTCGGCGGCCTCGGACCTCTATACCGCGCGCTCCGTCCCCGAGCTCGCGGAGCGCCTCGCGAGCCGGTTCCCGTCGATCGCGGAGGGCGCCGCCGAGTATACCTCGGCCGGCACCCTCGCCGGCTACGAGGTCGCGATCGAGCGCGAGCGCGCGGCGGCCGAGCTGCGCCGCCTGAGGACCTACCCGCTCTCGCTCAGCGTGATCTTCGCGTATCTTCTACGGAACGAGCTCGAACGCGCGGACCTCCGCCGGGCGGTGTTCGGTCGGCTCTACGGTTTCTCTGCCGAGCGGCTCACCCCGCTGCTCGTTTCGCCCCGACTCTAGGAAGGGGCGCCCGCGCCCTCGACCCCCTTACTCGGGCGGGGCCTGGACCATCGGTCCCGGGGGCAGCTGCCCTCCGGCCTCGAGGGAGGAGACCGTGCGGCTCCGCGGCGCCCCGAACGGCCGAAAGACCTTCCCGTTACCGGTGTAGAACTTCGAGAAGTACTCGACGAAGATGAGACGTGCTCCCTGGATCCCGGGCTCGAAGACCCCGAGGATGACGTTGAACGACTGGCCGACCACGACGATGACGAGGCCCGCGATGATCCCCACGATCGTCCCGCCGAGGAGGAGTCCGCCGCCGATCGTGTTGATGACGAGCGCGAGGATCACGCTCGCGAGCAGGATCCCGACGAGCCGCGTGTAGGAGAGGATGTGGCTCACGACCTCGATGAGCCCCATCATCCCCATCTGGAGCCCCTCGCCCGCGAGCAGCATCACGAGCCCCGCTCCGATGCAGGCGTACCACAGTCCCACGATCGGGTCCGCGGTGATCGAGTCGGCCTTGTGGATGACCGCGAGGCCGAAGAACGCGATCCCGAAGGCGAGCAGGATGCCGCCCGACTTCGCCACCACGCCGCGCGGGTGGTGGTGGAAGTACTCCTTGAGCGCCCCCATGAGGAAGCCGAAGACGACCATGGCGAGGCCGATGAACCCCGCGATCAGGAGGAGGGTCGGGACGCTCTTCGCCGACGCCGGGTCCGGTCCGACGTAACCGATCAGTTGGTGGAGGAGCGGGTAGCCGAAGAACTCGTCCAAGTACACGCCGAGCCCGATCGCGATCGCACAGCCGGGGAGCAGCGCGTAGGCGAGCTGCTGCATCCCTTTCGGTCCCATGATCGTCTTCACGAAGTTGCGGCCGGCTTTCGGAAGGTGCTGCGCCCCGGGAAAGCCCCGGATCATCCAGATCGAGATCAGCAGGATGACGAGGCCGTAGCCCCAATCGCCGAGCATGAAGCCGAAGAAGATGGGGAAGACGATCGCGAAGACGAGGGTCGGGTCCCACTCGGTCGCCTGTGGCAGCGAGTAGAAGCGAATGAAGAACTCGAAGCGTCGGACCCCCGAGGGGTTCGACATCATCGTGGGCGGCTCCTCCTTCGTCGCGATGCGGTAGAGGAACGCGCGGCGGCCGCTCGCCTGCTGCACGACCGACTCGAGCCGGCCCACGTCCCGTTCGGGGACCCAGGCCTCGAGGGCGAACGCGGAGCGGCTCGCCCCGAGCTTCGTCACGACCTCGGCCTTACGGTTCTCGATCTCGAGCGCCTCGCCGACCGCGCTCACGAGGGGGTACCACTCCTGCGCGATCTGGGCGAGGCGGGCGGCGATCGCGACCCGTCGCTCGGTGATCGCGAGCGATCGAGCACGCAACGCGGAGCGCTCCTCGGCCACGGTGCCCGAGAGCCGCGGCACCGCGACGAGCCGAACGCCCCGGGACTGCGAGAGGCGGGAGAGGGCGTCCGCCCCCGCCGGTCGCAGCAGGATCAGGAACCGGACGCTCTCGCCCGGCGGACCGAGCAGGATCTGGGAGTCCGCTTCGGGGGGAAGCGCGCCGACGAACGCGGCGTAGACGTCGGGCGGCGACTCGCCGTAGAAAGTGAGGAAGCTCTTCGAGTCCAGGAACTCGAGGCGGTCCGGGTAGAACGAGAGCTGGTCGAGGAGCTGGGTCGTGTCGGTCGCGCCCTTGAGCTCCGTCTGGAGCCGGTCGTCCTCGCGCTTGAGCTCGCCTACCTCCGCGTCGATCGGGACCGTCTTCGCCGCGGCGAGGATCTCCGCGACCGAGTCGAACCGCCGGGGCGCGCCGGCCGGAACCTTCGGGAGGGCGCTCAGAAGACCGCGGAATCGCAGGGTCTCGTCCCCGACCTCTCGCAGCGTCTCGGGTCCGCGTTCCGGTCCGAGCTCCGCCATCGCGTCCGCGGAGAGCGGCTCGACCTGCGCCACCCGAAGGTCGTGGAGCACCGTGAGGATCCGCTCCTCGTCCTCCTTGAGCCCGAGGAGGCCGACCCGGGCCATCTTGACCGGACGCAGCGTCACGCTCGACTTCGTCCCCCTTCGAACCGCGTCAGTCCGCAGCGAACCCGCCGAGCACGGCCGCGAGGACCGCGTCCTTCTTGTCCGAGGGCCGACGACCGTCTCCGCGCGCGGCCGTCTGCGCGTCCTTTTCGCCCTCGGCGACGATCGCGGCGGCCATCCCGGCGGCCTCGGCTCGGGCGCGTTCGAGCCGGTCGGCCCGTTCCCGTTCGACCTGGGCGCGCGCCGCCTTCACGGCGGCGTCCGCTTCCTCCCGGAGTTCCCGGAGCGTGGCCTCGGCTTGGGTCCGGGCCGCGGCGAGCCGTGTCTCCCACTCGGCCTCCGCCGCCTTCACGCGCTTCAGCGCGTCGACCGAAGCCCCGAGGTTCGCCCCCGTCGTTTCCGTCGCCATCGTTAGAGGCCTCCGACGAACGTGAGCACGAGCAGCGCGACCAGGGCGAGGGCCGCGACCTTGACGAGCGTGCTC
>Ga0335078_10009495_pt1 | contig 14421 bp, 18 predicted proteins | sample Lox_Sample_32_FD_206711 | JGI IMG/M metagenome (GOLD analysis project Ga0335078, IMG submission 206711) | Soil microbial communities from Loxahatchee National Wildlife Refuge, Florida, United States - Lox_Sample_3.2 | ecosystem: Environmental > Terrestrial > Soil > Wetlands | place: USA...
ATCCGTCGGGACGGCAGCCGGTCGGTCCACCCGAGTCCTCCGAGCTTCGCGTCGACCCAGGTGAGCCGACCCCCGTAGTTCCCGAGCGCGCCCTGTCCGACCCGCAGCGATACGGGGTCGTAATCGACGGCGATCGAACGCGCGGACGGGAACCGACGCAGGAGCCGGGCACTGAGCGAACCGGGACCCGAGCCGAGGTCGAGGGCCGTGAACCGCTTCGGGAGCGTCGCCGCGATCACGTCGAGCATCGCGTTGAACCGGCGCTCGCGGTCGGAGTTGAACGACTCCTGCTGGGCGTCCCACGCGCGGAGCAGGGCGGCCCAATCCGGGGTCCGGGGGGTACGCGCCAACGGGTCCCGACACCCGCACGAGAGTATTAGCGGTGAGGCGGGTTGACGGAGCCCGCGGACGGGAAGCGATCGGCGGACCGCGGTCGCTCTCTTCCCGACCTCGCTCCGGCGGGTTGTGGGGAGCGGAACGATGCGGTGGCTCCGTGTCCACCGCACGCCGTCACCGGGGCAAATGGTAAATACGGTGCCCTCGGTGGCCGAGCCCTCATGGCTGCCGCGCTACCGGTGGCCGGGGGAAGCGATCGAGTGACCGACCGTCCGACGCCCCATCCCCTCGGTCAGGAGGAGTTCACCCGCTTCGAGCGGGCCCGCATCCTCGGGGCGCGGGCATTGCAGATCTCCCTCGGCGCGCCGATCCTGATCGATGTTCTCCCGACGCTGGTCGACCCGGTCGAGATCGCGGAGCTCGAGTTCGCCGCCCACCGCATCCCGATCACGGTGCGTCGCGGCGGCCCGTCGTCGTAGCGCCGCCGGGCCGTCCGACCCTAGACACCGGCTTCGTCGAGCGCGTGCGCGCACGCACACGTCGGCGCGACCGCGAGTCGGGGCAGGAGCGCGGCGAGCACCCGCTGCATCCGGTCGGCGTTCCGGTGCATCGTCTCGAGGATCTCCCGGACCTCGACGGGGCGGTCGGCCCAGACATCGAAATCGGTGACCATCGCGAGGCAGGCGTAGCACAGGGCGCGTTCCCGCGCGAGCGTCACCTCGGGGACGAGCGTCATGCCGATGACGTCCGCCATCGACCGGAAGAACTTCGACTCGGCGCGGGTGCTGAACCGGGGGCCCTCGACGCAGACGTACGTCGCGCCCTCGGTGAACGGAGTTCCCAGCTCCCGGCCCGTCGCGGCGGCGACGCGCACGAGGTCGGGACAGAACGGGTCCGCGAGCGACACATGGAAGACCCGACCCCCGTCGTAGAACGTCGTCGGCCGCTGCTTGGTGAAGTCGACGAACTGGCTCGGCAGCACGAACGTGCCGGGCGGCAGCTCCTCGCGGAGCGACCCGACCGAGCTCACGGTCACGATCGCCTCGGCTCCGAGGGCGTGCAGCGCGTCGATGTTCGCCCGGTAGTTCACCCGGTGCGGCGGGATCGTGTGACCGGGGCCGTGGCGGGGAAGGAACAAGGTCCGCACCCCACCGACGAGGCCCTCTTCGACCGGCCCGGACGGAGCCCCCCAGGGCGTCGTGACCCGGTGGCTCTTCGTCGTGCCCGGCGCGAAGATCCCCGTGATCCCCGAACCGCCGATGACCGCGACGGTGCGGCGGGGCGAGCTCATCGGCCCTCCCGGGTCGCGGTGGCCCCGTGCGCGCGCAAGTGCAGCCGGGCCATCACGACCTCCCCGCGGGTGCGTTCGAGCAGCGACCGAGCGCTGTCCTGCTTCGGTTTGAGCTGCACGATCGCGCGCGTCGTGTCGAACCGAAGAAGGTCGCGGGTCAGCGCGTCCATGAGCGCGAGGTGCAGCTCGGCGCCCGCAAGGTCGTCGTGCCCGAGCCGGTCGAGGACGAGGCGGCGGACCTCTCCGACCACGTCCCCGAGCCCGAGCAGGTACGGTTCCGGGTCGACCGCGAGCTCGGTGGGGCCGGGGATCGGCTCGTCGGCGACGATCGCGGCGAGGAGGACCGCCTCGACGCCTTCCTGGAGGGCGTCGAGCGCGAGGGGCTCGTCCCCGCGCCCCTCGCGCCGCAGCCAGTCGGCGAGCTCGGCGAGGTCGCGGCGGATCTCGGCGACCGCCGGCGGGACCGTGTGGTCGGAGTGCATGCGCGACATCGACGTCTGGGCGAGGCGCCGCAGCCGGCGCGCGCGCTGGTACAGCTCCTCGCGACGGAGCTCGCGCTGGCGCAGGTGGGCCTCGATGCCCGCGAGCGCGGGCTCGGCGACCCCGGCCGGCGGGGCCGGACGACTATCGGAAGAGGGTGAACCGTTGGTCATCGTTCCCCCCATCGAGCAGGCCGAGCCGGACCCCGGCGTCCAGCCACCCGTGGGCGTAGCTCGCCGCGGCGAGCGCTCGGTCGCGGTCGCCGGCGGCCGAGAAATGTTCGGCGTCCGCCAGATACGCTCGGGCCATCGCGAGGAAGTCGTCGGACGCGCCCCGCAGGAACGAGCGCTCGGGGGCTGCGGGCGTGACGCGGGCGAGCGCCTCGCGCGTCAGGCGGAGGTACTTGTCGAGCAGCGGGGATTCGGTCGGCACGTGCGCGGTGGAGTAGCGAGCCGTCCGATATTATACCCCGGCGGTCCCCGACCCCGGCGCTCAGCCTTTCGGGACCTTCTCCCAGTCCTTCAGGAACCGGGCGAGACCGACGTCGGTGAGCGGGTGCTGGACGAGCTTCTCCATCACGCCGTACGGCATCGTCGCGATGTCCGCCCCGGCCTTCGCGGCCTCGAGCACGTGGATCGGGTGGCGGACGCTCGCGACGAGCACCTTCGTCGTGAAGCCGTAGTTCCGGTAGATCTGGACGATGTCCCGGATGAGGTCCATCCCGACGTCGCCCTGGTCGTCGAGGCGCCCGATGAACGGGCTCACGTACGCGGCGCCGACCTTCGCGGCCAGCAGCGCCTGGTTCGCGCTGAAGACGAGCGTCATGTTGACGCGGGTCCCTTCCCGGGCGAGCACCTTGGTCGCGGTGAGGCCGGCCGCGGTCATCGGGACCTTGACGTAGATCGACGGATGGATCTCGCGCAGGTGGCGACCCTCCCGGAGCATCCCCTCCGTGTCGGTCGCGACGACCTCGGCGGAGACGGAAGGAACTCCGAGCGCGCAGATCTCCCGAAGGACCTCTTCGAACTTGCGGCCCTCCTTCGCGACGAGCGTGGGGTTGGTCGTGACGCCGTCGAGGATCCCCACCTCCCACATGGTCCGGATCTCGGTCACGCTCGCGGTGTCGAGGAACAGCTGCATCGTCCGCCCTCCGAACTCGTCCGGGTTACTGAACCTTGCCCCGACCCCGGAGGAGCTCCCACGCCTCGTCCCGGATCCGTTCTTTCGACATCCCGTACCGGTCGAGAAGGGCCCAGGGGTCCCCGGACTCGCCGAAGACGTCGGGGACGCCGACCCGGCGGACCGGAACCGGGTAGTTCTCGCTCGTCGTCGAGGCGACGAGCGCACCGACCCCCGTGAGCACGCTGTGCTCCTCGAGGACCAGGATCGCACCGGTATCGCGCGCCGCGCGAAGCAGGGCGGGTGCGTCGAACGGCTTCACGGACGCGAAGTCGAGGACGCGGGTCGACACTCCGACCTTCGCGAGCTCTTCCGCAACCTCGAGGCCGCGCGCCACGAGCGCGCCGACCGCGACGATCGTGAGGTCGCTGCCGCTCCGCAGCTCCGCCGCGGCGCCGATCTTGAACGAGCCGTCGGTGACGGTCGGAAGGCTCTCGCGCGTGAGACGCACGTACGCCGGCCCGTCCCGGTCCGCGACCGCGAACGTCGCGGCGCGGGTTGTCGGGGCGTCCGCCGGAACGATCACGGTCATGCCGGGAAGACCGCGCATGAGCCCGATGTCCTCGACGATCTGGTGCGTGCCGCCGTCGGCGCCGACGAGGAGTCCGCCGTGCGTCGCGACGATCTTCACGTTCGCCCGGTTGTAGCAGATCGACTGGCGGACGAAGTTGTACGCCTGGCCGGCCGCGAAGACCGCGAAGGTGCTCGCGTACACGGTGCGGTCCTGCAGAGCGAGCCCGGCGGCGATGGACATCATCGTCGGTTCCATCACGCCGACGTTGAAGAATCGGTCCGGGAACTTCTGGCCGAAGAGGACCGTGCGGGTCGACCCCGAGAGGTCGGCGTCGAGGGCGACGAGGTGCGGGTCCTTCTCGCCGAGCTCGACGAGCGCCTTGCCGTAGGCGTCCCGGAGGCTCTCGGGCTTGCCGAGGACCGCGCTCATGCCGGCCCCCCCACGGGGGCGCCGAGCTCCCGCAGCGCCTGTTCGTACTCGGCGGTGTTCGGCGCCTTGCCGTGGAACTGGTGCTTCCCTTCCATGAACGAGACGCCCTTTCCCTTCACGGTGCGGGCGACGATCGCGGTCGGCCCGTCGGTCGTCTGCCGGGCCTCGGCGAGGGCGCCGAGGATCTGGCGGAAATCGTGGCCGTCGATCTCGACCGTGTGGTAGCGGAACGCCCGGAACTTGTCGGCGATCGGTTCGATCCCCATGATCGACTCGGTCGAGCCGTCGGTCTCGAGCCCGTTGCGGTCCAGGATCGCGACCAGGTTCGACAGCCGGTAGTGACCGCCGGCCATGAGCGCCTCCCAGGTCGGTCCGGCCTGGCATTCGCCGTCGCCCAGGATCGCATACACGCGATGGGAGGCGTGGCGGAGGCGTGCGTCGAGCGCCATGCCGACCGCCATGCCGATCCCCTGGCCGAGGCAACCGGTCGACGCCTCGATGCACGGGAGCTTGGTCCGGTCGACATGGCCCTGGAGACGGCTGCCGAGTTTGCGGAACGACGCGAGCTCCTCCCGGGGAAGGAAGCCGCGCAGCGCGAGCGCAGCGTACATCGCGGGTGAGGCGTGTCCCTTCGAGAGCACGAGGCGGTCGCGTTCCGGCCAGGCGACCCGCTGCGGGTCGAGCTTCAGTTCGTGAAAGACGAGCGCGGTGACGAGGTCGGTGACCGAAAGGCTCCCCCCGGGGTGGCCGCTCTGGGCGGCGTAGGTCATCCGGATCACCTCGCGGCGGATCTCCCGAGCGGTCGACTCGAGGGACTGGACGAGGGCGTCCGGGACCTCTTCCGTCATGCGCGGGGCGCGCAGGTAGGGCGCGCTATTTGACGGTTGGGCCGCGCGGTCCGACCCGACGCGTCGCACGGTGGGTCGTCGAGGGGGGCGGCGCGGGGCCGAGGAGCGACCGGAGCGTCCGCAGGTCGGCCGCGTAGCGCGCGGTGCTTCCGTCGTCGTCCAGCGGAGTCTCGAGGAACCCGGGGGTCTCCGCCCAGCGCGGGTCGGTCACGAAGTGCCGGAAACCGTCGAGGCCGATCTCTCCCTTGCCGATATTCTCGTGCCGGTCGAGGTGGGAGCCGACCGGAGCCTTCGCGTCGTTGAGGTGGAACGCCCGGACCGTCGCGCGACCGAGGGTGCTCTCGACGTGGTCCATCAGGCTTCCGTAGGCGCTCTCGCTGCGGAAATCGAACCCGGCGGCAAAGAGGTGACAGGTGTCGAGAGTGACCCCGAGCCGGTCCGGTCGGTCGACCCGGGCGAGCACCGCCGCGAGCTCCTCGAACCGGGAGCCGATCGTCGTCCCCTGGCCGGCGGCGTTCTCGAGGAGGATCCGGACCCGGCACTCCGGGAACTCCTCGAGCGCGAGCCGAAGGCTCTCCGCGATCGTCGCGACCCCGGCGTCCACGCCGCTCCCAAGATGCGCCCCCGGATGGAAGATCAGGGCATCGACCCCCAGGAGGTCGGCGCGGTGCATCTCGTCGAGGAACGCCGCACGGGAACGCTTCAGCATCGGGGGCTTCGGGCTCGCGAGGTTCGCGAGGTACCCGTGATGGACCGCGGTCGACCGGATCCCCTCGTCTCGGACGGCGTTCCGGAACTCCTCCGCGGCCGTCGGTGCGACCGCGGGACCGCTCCACATCTGGGGGCTCTTCGAGAAGATCTGCAGCGACTCGCAGCCGATCTTCGTACCTTCGCGTACGGCGTCGGCGAGTCCTCCGGCGATCCCGAGGTGGGCTCCGAGCCACATCGTCCCGGCGACGAGCGCGCGGAACTTAAGGCATCACGCTCGCCGGGAAGAGGAAGGAGGCTGACAGCTTTCCGCGTTTCCCGTAGGCTCGCGCACTTCAGTACCGCGCGGAACGCCAGCGGGCTTAACTGCCGGGTTCGGAATGGGACCGGGTGTTTCCCCGCCGCTTTGGCCGTCAGCCGAGCGGTCCGACCGGGATGGCGTATTTAACTTTGTGTGGGGCGCGGTCGCACGACGCCTAGCGCCGTCGTTTCAGGGGGTGGGTCGGGCTGATGACGCCCTTCTCCTTCGACCAGATGTACCACGTTCCCCGGGCCTGGCTGAGCCGCCGGCCGTCCTCCCCGTAGAGGTTCCCTTCGGCGAACGCGATGTGGCGACCGCGGCGCAGGACCTCCCCCCGGGCGGTGAGGAGGTCGCCCTCCCGGGCGGCCCGCAGGAATTCGACGTACAGCGACGTCGTGGCGGTCGTTTCCCCTTCCGCGAGGACGGAGACCACGGCGGCTCCCATCGCGGTGTCGAGGATCGTCGCATAGACCCCTCCGTGCACGACCGAGTTGATGTTCAGGTGCCGCTGCTCGACCTTGCCGGTCACGGTGCAGATCCCGCGTCCGCTCTGCGCGAAGTCGATCGTGAAGCCGACCTCGTGGTGGAACCCGTGCCGGGCGGCGTGCAGGATGTCGGGCAACGGGGCCGTCGGGTGCGGCTCGGCGGACGGTCGCGGACGGGTCACGTCGGGCGCGAGCGTCCGGCGTGGATAAGTATTGTCCGGGGTCGTGCCCCCGTCGGATGGCGCGAGCGGTCGGACGGGCGGCGACCTACGAAGCACCGCCGAACATCGCGCTCGTCAAGTACTGGGGCGTCCGCGACCGGGAGCGGGTGCTCCCGTACAACTCCTCGGTCTCGGTGACGCTCGAACGGCTCCGATCCCGCACGACGGTCCGTTTCGACGCGGAGCTCCGCGAGGACCGGGTCGAGCTGAACGGCGCGGTCGCATCGGGAGGTCCGCGCGAGGGCGTCGTACGGTTCCTCGACCGCGTACGGGCCCTCGCCGGGGTCACCGACGGTGCGGAGGTCCGCTCCCGCAACAACTTCCCGACCGCGAGCGGCCTCGCTTCGAGCGCGAGCGGGTTCGCGGCGCTCGCGGGGGCGTCGACGGCCGCCCTCGGGCTTTCCCTTTCCGGTCGCGAGCTCTCGCGACTCGCGCGGTTCGGCTCGGGGAGCGCTTCGCGCTCGGTGTTCGGCGGGTTCGTCGAGTGGCGCGCCGGCGTGCGCCCCGACGGGAGCGACTGCTACGCGCGCCCCCTCTACGGCCCGGACCATTGGCCGGCGCTCGTTGACCTCGTCGCGATCGTCCGCGGTGCTCCCGTAAAGGAGGTCCGCTCGAAGGACGCGATGCAGGCCACGGTCGCGACGAGCCCGGTCTACCGCCGTCGGCTGGCCGAGCTTCCCGGCCGCATCCGTCGGATCCGCGCGGCGATCGGGGCGCGCGACGCCCGCCGCCTGTTCCCGCTCGTGATGGAGGAGTGCGACAGCTTCCGGGAGGTCTGCGAGACGACCCGCCCCTCGCTCGACTATCTGACGACGACCTCGCGGGCGATCCTCGGCGAGGTCCGCGCCCTCAACCGGGAGGCGGGGCGCCCGGTGGCGGCGTACACCCACGACGCGGGGGCGCATGTCCATGTCTTTACGCTCGTTCGGGACGCCGGCCGGGTGCGCCGCCGGCTCTCCCGGTTGCCCGGTGTGGAGCGCACCGAGATGCTCCGACCCGGACCCGGCGGGCATCTCGTCCGCTAGGACATCGGCCCGGCGGCTCCGCCGGCCCGCTCAGAGAACGTGGCGGTCGAACTCGGGGTTCGGAAGCTCGAGGCCGAGGGCGGCCACGAGCCCCGTGACCTCCTCGATGAACCGGTGGCGCGCTTCTTCGTTCGTCCACCGCTTGAGCCCGTACTCGATCGCGCGGCGGCTCGTGTCGGAGTTCGAGTGGCCGAACATATCGAGGGAGCGGGGGTACCACTTGTTCACGGCGGCCTGCGCCTCCTCCTTCGTTCCCGAGTACTTGGGGCCGTCCTGCACCATCCGGCGGAGGACGCTCGCTCCGAAATTGAGGTGGAGCTGCTCCTCGCTCAGCATCAGCGGCATCGCCCGGGCGAGCGGCCCGTACGAGCACTCCTGGAACGCCCGCAGCTGGTAGACGCCGACGCGGTCGACGAAGCAGGTGAACGCTCCGACGTCGCTCCAGCGGTCGAACTTCATGTTGAACGCGTCGAGCTTGTGCTCGCCTTCGCGCTTCGTGAGGAGGTCGTCGATGTACCGTTGCCCTTCCTCGCCGAAGTCGCGCAGGATCCGGCACGCCTGGAGGCCGTGACGGGCCTCGTCCGCGATGATCCGCGACTCGATCCAGCGGTCCTCAAGCGTCGGCGCGCGGTCGAGCCACGGGCGGTGCTGCTGGATCGACGCGAACTCCGTGTCCGCCTGGACGACCAGGAGCTTGACGATCAGCTTCCGCATGTCCGGAGGGACCTCCTCCGCCGTCTCGTACTTGCGGACCCCGGCGGAGGCACCCCAGAGGATCTCCCGCACCGGCTCGACCGTCCCTCCTTCCTTGAGGGTCTTCGAGGTCGGAGCGCCCTTTGTGGTCGTCTCGGTGCCGGACATGTCGTGTCGACCGTCCTAGAGGTTCAGCGGCCCTTAAAGGTGGGCTTCCGCTTCTCGACGAAGGCGGTCAGTCCTTCCTTCGCGTCCTCGGTGATGAAGAGACGATTCTGCAGTTCCCGCTCGAGCGCGAGCCCCGCGACGAGCGGCATCTCGATCCCCTCGAGGACCGACCGCTTGATCAGGCTCACCGCGCGCGCCGGGCCGTGGGCGAGCGCGCTCGCGTACGCCTGGACGTCCCGGGCGAACGTCTCCTTCGGATACACGTAGTTCACGAGGCCGATCGCGAGGGCCTCGTCCGGCGAGAGCAGTTTGCCGGTGATCATCATGTCGAGCGCCCGGGACGGACCGATCAAGCGCGGGAGCCGCTGGGTGCCGCCCGTGCCCGGGAGGACGCCGAGGGTGACCTCGGGGAGCCCGATCTTCCCGGAGTCCTTCGCCATCATCCTTAGGTCGGTCGCCAGGGCGATCTCGAGCCCGCCACCGACGCAGTGGCCGTTGATCGCGGCGATGACGATCTTGGGGGTGCTCGCGAACTTGTTGAGCGTCTCCTGGCAGTGGAGGCAGAACATCGCCTTGAAATCAGGCTGGCTGCCCTTCAGCATCTCGATGTCCGCGCCGGCGCTGAAGAACCCCGGCACCGAGCTTGTGAGGACGACGACGCGGGCGTTCTCGTCGAACCGGAACTCCTCCACCGCCTCGTCGATCTCGCGCATCATGGCGAGGTCGTACGTGTTCGCCTTCGGTTTGCCGATCTCGATGTACCCGACGTGGTCGTCGATCCGGGTCCGGATGAACTTGCCCTGCATGGTTCCTCACGACCTCGAGCCGCGGTCGTCGGACGGCACCCCTCGGGGCGGATAACGGCGACGCTGTCCGCCGGGCCCGCGCTCAGCGCGCGCGGGCGGTCTCGGGTCGGCGCTCTTCGACCCGACCGTCCGAGTAGCCGACGATCACCAGGTCGGCCATGCCCGCGAAGACGCCGGTCTCCACGACGCCCGTGTGGCTCCGCAGGGCTTCGGCTGCCGCGGTCGGGTCGTGGACCGGCTCGCGCGGCGAGAGGTCGAGGATCTCGTTGCCGTTGTCGGAGATGAATGGTCGGCCGTCGGCCCCGACCCGCAATCGCACCCGGTATCCCTCGGCCGCGAGCTCGCGCTCGAGCACCGGCCGGCCGAACGGCACCACCTCGACGGGGATCGACGCGCGTTCCCCGAGGGCCCCGACCAGCTTCGACGGGTCGACCATGATCACGACCGAGGCCGAGAGGCGCGCGAGGAGCTTCTCCCGGAAGAGGGCCCCTCCCCCTCCCTTCGTCATGTCGAGGCCGGGAGTCACCTCGTCCGCGCCGTCGAGCATCAGGTCGAACCGGTCGTCGCCGCGCAGGGGTCGCACCGGGATCTCCAGTTCCCGGGCGAGCGCGTCGGTGGCGCGCGAGGTCGCCACGCAGTCGAACTTGCCGTGGGGGAACCGTTCGGCGATCGCCCGCACCGCCTGGGCGGCGGTCGACCCGGTGCCGAGGGCGAGGCGGAGCCCGGGACGGACGTGGTGCTCGACCGCATACCGGGCGGCCACGACCTTCGCCCGCTCGAGCTCTTCCGGCACGTTCCCCCGAACTCGCCGCCCTATTCAACCCGGCGCCGCGAGGGCCGACACACATAAACCCGAGCGGACCTCCCCCGGCCGGATGGCATCTCGGACCCCCCCACCGAACGCACCGGTGGTCGTGTCGATCGGCGGTTCCGTTCTGCTGACCGGCCACGAGGATGCGGAATATTTCCAGCACCTCGCCGACCTTCTCCAGCGGCTGGGCAGGGAGCGACCTCTCGTCGTCACCACGGGCGGAGGGCGGACGGCCCGCGACTACATCCAGCTCGGCCGCGCGCTGGGGCTCACGGAGTTCGAGCTCGACGAGGTCGGTATCGAAGTGACCCGCCTTCACGCGCGACTGTTGGCGGCTCGGGTCGGCCCGCCCGCTCCCGCGCACCCTCCCGCGACCGTGTCGGCCGTGGTCGAACAGCTCCGGGTCGGCTCACCGGTCATCCTCGGCGGCACCGAGCCCGGCCACACCACGGATGGGGTCGCCGCGCTCGTCGCGGTGCGGATACGCGCCGAGCGGGTCGTGAACGCCACCGACGTGGAGGGCGTCTACGTAGAGGATCCCCGCACGCACCCCGGCGCCCGTCGGATCGAACGGATGTCGTGGCCGGAGTTCCGGGCGATGGTCCACGCAGGGAGCTCGGGCGAGGCCGGGCAGAACTTTCTCTTCGACCGTCTCGGTGCGGACGCGCTCGCCCGGGCCCGGATCCCGCTCTTGGTGGTTCCCGGAAGGGACCTCGCGAACCTCGAATCGGCGGTCTCGGGACGGGCGTTCCGAGGTACCCTCGTCGGCGACCCATCGCACGCGAAAACGCCTTAGTCTTCGAGGAACGCTCGGGGAACGATGCCGGCGCGGGTAGTGTTCCTCGGACCCCCCGGTGCCGGCAAGGGCACCCAGGCCGCGCGGCTCGCCCGGGAGATGGGGATCCCGCACATCTCGACGGGCGACATGCTGCGAGCCGCGGTCGCAGCTCGGACCCCGCTCGGCCTCGAAGCGGACGGGCACATGCGGTCCGGCGGACTCGTGCCGGACCCGCTCGTGCTCGGGATCCTGCGGGAACGGCTTCAGCAGCCGGACGCGCGCTCCGGCTACATTCTCGACGGGTTCCCGCGCAACATCGCCCAAGCCGAGGAGCTGGGGTCGTTCGCCGCGGTCGAACAGGTCATCTCGTTCGAGCTGCCCGAAGAGCTCCTGGTGCGCCGCCTCTCCGACCGGTGGATCTGCCCGGCCTGCCAGTCGGTCTACAACCTCGCCTCCCAGCCTCCCAAGGTCGCGGGCAGGTGCGACCGGGACGGAGAGAAGCTCGTCCAGCGCCCGGACGACCGACCCGAGGCCGTCCGGGTCCGGCTGGAGGTGTACGCGGAGAAGACCGCCCCGCTGCTCGATTTCTACCGACGGCGGCACCTTCTCCGTCCGATCGATGCGAGCGGCACCCCGGACGAGGTCGCCGCGCGCCTTCGAACCGCTCTCGTCTAGACCCGCGACGCCCGGTCCGCTAGGTCCGAAGGACTTCGCCCCGGACCCACCGACCGTGTTCGAGGGAGAGACGGACCCCCTCGAGGTATCCGACCGGCGGGCCCCATCCGGCCGCCTCGTGAGGCCGGGCGGCCGCCGCGGAGAACTCGACGACCCCCCCGTGCGAGACCATGAGGAGGCGGCTCCCGTCCGGTAGCCGCTCGAGCTCCGACCGCATCAGCTCCCCGAGATGGCGGCCGTACTGGCCGGCAACGGCGCTGCGCTCGGTCCACCGAACGTAATCGGCGAACGAACGCGCGCTCCCGACCCCGGTCGCGAGTCCACGGTCATCGGGCATCTCGGCCAGGTCGGGGAGGACCGCGTCGACGCGCCCCCCGAGCGCCTCCGCCGTCTCCACCGCCCGTGGTTTGGGCGACGCGACGACCCGGTCGAACCGGCCGAGGGTGGGTGCGAGCCGGCGGGCGAGGTCGCGCGCGTCGCGGCTGAGATGGATGCCGTCCGCGTCCCGATGGCCGTGGCGTCGGTGTTCGACGATCCGCATGGTCGCGAGGAGGGCGCACCCGGCGGAGGGTTTATAGGTCGTCCGCCGCTCCGAACACCGTCCCGGCTTAGCTCAGTGGTAGAGCGGGGGACTGTAGGCGAGACTGCCGGACCTCCGGCGGCCCCCGTGGAGATCCTCAGGTCGCCTGTTCGAGTCAGGCAGCCGGGACCTGAGGACCCTCGAGGCGGAGCGGGCGTTCGAACCAGGCGACATCCCAGTACTTCCCGAACTTGCGGCCCACCCGGTGGAAGGTTCCGACGCGGCGGAAGCCGAAGCGGCGGTGAAGTCGGACGGAGGCGAGGTTCGGAAGCGTGATCCCCGCGACGACCCGCTCGATGTCCTGGTCCCGGACCGAATCGAAGAGCGCGGAGTAGAGACGGGTCCCGACGCCACGGCCCTGGCCGTCCGGCCGGCAGTAGACCGACGCCTCTACGGTGGTGGCGTAGGCAGCGCGGGGCCGGAACGGACTCGTCGTCGCCCAGCCGAGGAGCTGCGGCCCCTCCGTCGCCACCCACAACCGGTACCGGCCGCCGGAGAGGTGCTCCCGGATCCAGTCCGCGCGGTCCGAGGGCCGCACCGGGGCGACCTCGAACGTCGACGCGCTGTGGGTCACGTAGTGGTTGTAGACTTCGAGCACGCGGGGCAGGTCACCCCGCCGCCCCTCGCGGATCGTGAGCTCCATCGGTCCCTTCCGGGGACGAATCCTGTTCGGCACGAAGAGGGCATCGGGGACGATCTTGGCCGTTCGCCGAAACCGTTTCCCGATTTTTGGACGTTTGCCGGCGGAGACCCCCCGGCTCTGACCAGACGACCACGCGCCCGGGCCGGTACGCCCCTCGCTGTCCGCCGGACGGTCCCGCCATGCGGTTGTCGGGATTCGAACCCGAGTAGGTAGCTTGGGAAGCTACCGTCCTAACCACTAGACCACAACCGCGCGGTCTCCCCGGGAGGGCCGAGCCCTCATACGGTTTATGTCGCGCCCGCTACAGCAGCAGGCCGACCGACTCGGACGGGATCGTCGGCGCGGTCGCGAGCAGGTCGTCGTTGGAGACCAACCGTTCGGCCGCACGGCTCGCGACCCCGGCCTGGTGGAGGAGCTTGCGGGCCCGAGGAAGGTCGTTCGTGGACAGCGCGACCAGCACCTGGTTGCCCTCCCGTGCCACGAGGATCGCAACGCTCTGGATGTTGATCCGCTCGCGCGCCAAGGTCTCGAGGACCCGGAGGAAGCTGCCGGCCCGGTCCTCGAGGCGGACCGCGATCATCTCGCGGACCTCCACCTCGTAGCCGGCCGAGTGCAGCAGGGTGGTCGCCCGGTCCGGGTCGTTCACGATCAGACGGACGCGCCCTTTGCCCGCCGCGGAGTCGACGCTGATCGCCGCGAGGTTGATCCGCTCCTTCGCGAGCGCCCGAGCGACCCCGGCGAGCGCTCCGGGCCGGTTGGGGAGCGTGAGCGAGATCTCTCGGAGGGCCATTGCCCGCGGTAGTCGCGCGGAGGGTAAAGGGTCGACGCCGCCCCCGTTTCGCGCCCGCTTCCGCCGCGCACCTATTTATACCCGAATCGGGCCTAATTCACGCTGCTCGAGGCGTCCCGCCTCGGGCTGCGGTCCATCTGATGGGGGGGACGAGAAGTTCTCGGTCGAGACGGCGCTATCGCCGGGCCCGACGGCTGCGCTCCGACGAGCGCGGGGTCGTTGCGGTGATCGGAACGCTGCTGTCGCTGCTCGTGTTCTTCGCCCTGTTCGGGATCTTCCTGACGCAGTACCTCCCCCTGTGGATGGCCGATAACGAGGCGCAGTTCACGAACGCGGCGGCCACCTCGTTCCTCTCGTACAAGTCGCAGATCGACCAGCAGTACGCCCTCGGCGGACCGCCGATCCTCGGGACCCCGTTCACCATCAGCTCGGCCGGGGTTCCGCTGCTCGCCCAGCCGACCGAAGCCGCGCTCTCCTTCATCCCGCAAACCTGCCCAAATCCGACCGGCTACACCGTGAGCTTCTACGCGAAGGGGGTCACGGGGGCGTCGTCCGCCAACTACGGACAGCCGGTGAATCCGGCGTTCTGCGTCTTTGAGAACCAGACCCTGTCGGTCGGACCCGGCGGCTCCGGCCAGTACACGCAGCGGGTCGCGTCGG
>Ga0335078_10009497_pt1 | contig 14420 bp, 16 predicted proteins | sample Lox_Sample_32_FD_206711 | JGI IMG/M metagenome (GOLD analysis project Ga0335078, IMG submission 206711) | Soil microbial communities from Loxahatchee National Wildlife Refuge, Florida, United States - Lox_Sample_3.2 | ecosystem: Environmental > Terrestrial > Soil > Wetlands | place: USA...
ACAACCCCGCTTCCATTGAAGACGCGTTCGTGGGGTCGGCCCTCTCCGGCCATCGGCCAGCAGCCGCTCTTTGCACGACTGGTCCTCTTTTCGTCGCGGCTCGGAAGGGAGATTGAGTTCGGCGACGTTGGTCACCGCGCGGCGCAGGCTCCCGAGCGGATCAACTCGTCGGCCTCGGCGTCCGTGAGCCCGGCCTCATGCAGAATCGCACGGGAATGCTCGCCGGCCGACGGTGGCGGACCCTGGATCGCCGCCGGCGTCCGGGAAAACCCGAGCGGCAAGCACGGCACCAGCGCCGCTTCCTCGCCTTCTAACGCCACCGGGACGAGTTGCTCGATCGCCGCCAGTTGCCGGTCATTCAGGACTTCTTGCGCATTTTGCAAGGGATCATTGGCCACTTCATGCCGATCGAACACTTCAGTCCAGTGCGTCACCGGGCAGGCTTGGAGGACCTCGGTAATCAGGCGATCGAGCTCCGGGGTGTTGCGAACTCGATCGGCATTGCTGGCGAAGCGCGGGTCGGCGCTCCATTCCGGTTTTTGTAGCGCTTCGCACAGGCGGCGGAACGCTTTGTCGCTGGAGATTCCGATCATCAGTGCCCCGTCAGCGGCCTGGTAGGCGCCGTAGGGGGCGAAAGCCGTATGCCGGGCGCCTTGCGGCTGCGGATTCACACCTGTAAATTGCCGGAACAAGAGGTGGTACGACATCAGCATGACGCCGGTCTGTAACAGCGAGGTGTCCACGCGCTGGCCCTGCCCTGAGCGCTGCCGTTCCAGCAGGGCGGCCAAAACACCGAGTGCCATCCAAACGCCGGCGCCGAGGTCGAGAATCGAAACACCCGAACGTATCGGCAGGCCGTCGCCCGTTCCCGTAACACTCATGATCCCGGTACGCGCCTGCAAAAGGCCGTCGTAGCCAGGACGGGCGTAGTCGGGGCCGTGCGCGCCATAGGCCGAGAGCGAGGCGTAGATGATATCGGCGCGCCGCGCGCGCACCGCGGATTCGTCGAGCCCCAACTCCGCCGCCTTGCCGCCGCGGAAATTCTCCAGAAAGATATCGCACGTCGATGCGATTCGCAGCACCGTATCCCGCCCGGCTGGATGGCGCAGGTCGAGCGCGATGGAGCGCTTGCCGCGGTTAAGCACGGTGAAGTAGCCGCCCCACACACCACGATGAGGGCCCATGGCGCGGCCATCGTCGCCGCTGCCCAACGGCTCGACTTTGATGATATCGGCGCCCAGATCGGCCAGAACCATGCTGGCTGCCGGCCCCGCCACCACAGTGGTCACGTCCAGCACGCGCACATCTGCTAGAATTCCCCGCTTCGGGCCCTCCGTCCGGCCAATGCCGGCTTCGGGCATCAGGCCGTTCCTGCCCGTTTCAACTTAAGCGAAGACGTGTGAGTACTGGAATGGCTGCGATACGCCGCCGCTGCCCAGGCGCGATTCTGTTGGGTGGTTTTGGCCAGGTTGCGCAGACGCTTTGCCTTCAAGCGGCTGCCGCCAAGGTCCGCAATCGCCAACTGGGCGTTTACTTGAGCATCCACCTCAATGGCTTCCTCAGCCAACTTGAAAAGCTCCTCGCACCGCTGGCAGGGCATCGCATCGATTATACGCCGATTTTGGAAAATCGGAAGCCCGTTATTTCAAAGTCGTGCGGTTTACTTCTTTTCCCCCGAGATAGACTCGAGCAATCTTCTTGGTGTTGCCGATGTCGTCAAGCGGGTTCGCGTCGAGCACCAGGAAATCGGCGCGATTGCCGGCGATCAGGCTCCCGCGGTCCTTGAGGCGTAGGAAGCTGGCGCTTGTCACGGTGGCGGCTGCGAGCGCCTGGCCTGGAGTCATCCCGGCTTCCACCATGAGCTGCAGCTCGCGGTGGGCGTTGTAGGCGTGGAAGTAATCGGGCACTGCGCCGGAATCGGTCCCGAAGCCGATGCGGGCGCCGGCCGTGTTGAGCATGGCCAAGTTTCGCTGCATGATGGCGTAGGTTTTCCGAGCCTGCTCCACGGCCGCGGCGGGCCGCGTGTCGTAAGCCGCTCGCACGCGGGCGATGATGGTGGCGGGAGTCGTCTCGCGCAGGAGAGCATCATCCAACCAGGCAGGCGGCCGGGAATACGTGCGGCTCTGGGCTAATCCCAGGTTAGGCATGATCAGGATGTTCTGCCGGCGAATGAGCCGCACCGTTTCGTCATCCAATTCGCGGTCGCGCACCAGGTGCGCGAAACCGTCGATTCCCGCGCGTGCCAAGTCCTTCGCGTCCTCGAGATAGTACACGTGGGCAATCACGCGCGTCGCGTTTTTGTGCGCTTCGTCGATGATGGCGCGATATAGTTCCGGCCGGAGCTTGGTGACGGTGCCATTGCGGTCGTCCACCCAGATCTTGATGAAGTCGACGTTGTTGGCAATCTGCTCGCGCACCGCCCGCCGCGCCTCGGTTTCGGTGGCGACGCCGTACGCCGATGGCTTCAACGCCGGATCGGCCGGGCCGGCATTGGGAGCGGCGATGCCGCGCCCCGCCAGGCGAAACAGCGTGCCGCCGTTCGCCTCCTGCTCCGCGCGCACGCGCAGAGGCAGATCGCCGGGGTCGGTGCCCAGCGACATCACCGCGCTGACACCCACATAGGCGTAACGACGCAAATGGTCGGCCAGGTTCTCGTACGTGTAGTTTTCGGCGGAGTAACTGAGTCCCTTCTGGTAACCAATGTGAATGTGCGTGTCGAGGAGCGCCGGAATGACGGTCTTCCCCGTTAGGTCCACCCGCACCGTTCCAGCCGGAACCGGGAAGGCGCCTTTCCGGCCTGATCGGACCACGCGGCCGTTCTCCACAAGGAACGCGGCGTCTTCGATTGGGGGCCGGCGGGCATCGGCAATCAACCGCGCGCCTTCGTAGAGCACCGGTTGGGAGATGGCGAGCGCGGCGCAGGCCAGCCATGCGCCGGCGGCCAGGAACCTGGAGACAGAATGCACCGTACCAGCTTAAACCCTGATCAGCCGCACGGAGCGGCGAGGGCCAATACCTCAAACGTAGACCCGCTTCCAGCGCTTTTGCCACAATCGAAAGCCGCCGACAAACGCATTGCGATTATCGCCCAGCCGCGCGCCCGCCGGAAGCTTCTTCAGCTTCTTGGCATTCCCTCCGCCCAACACCACGTACTCCGCGCCCAGAGCGGCTCTGAGACGTTCCACGACATCGGCCACGTTCCGCCGCCACTTCTTTGGTCCCCAATGTAGCAGACCGCGCAGGCCGACGTAGTCCTCGTATGTCTTGCCTTTCTTATAAGGGAGGTGCGCGAGTTCCATCGGCTCCAGGAGCCCGTCGACGATCATGGCCGAGCCCAGCCCCGTGCCGAGGCCGAGAAAGAGCATGCGGCCGCCTTCGTAATCGCCCAGCGCCTGCATGGCCGCGTCATTGAGCACCTGAACGGGATGTCCGAAGGCCTTGCGGAAATCGAATCCCACCCATCCGCGTCCCAGATTGTGTGGCTCCAGGATGGGGCGTCCGTGGACCACAGGCCCCGGATAACCGATCGAGACGGCGTCGTACTCCCAATCGCTTACCAAGCGCTTCACCTCTCGTACCATCGCAGCCGCCGTCAGCGTCGGGCTCGAGTCAATCTTCCGCTCCTCGCGCCGTCCCGTAACCCGCACCTTGACATGGGTGCCTCCGACATCGATTACCAGGATTTTCTTGGGGTTTGGTGCGCGCGGCGGCATAGTCTGGAGGATACCAGACTTGTCAAACTGGACGTGCCGTTTCCAGACGGCGCCTGGCGCGGATCCATTGGGAAAGCGAAGGCGCGCCGGCGAAACACCAGGCGGCGATCACCGGATCGCAGATCCCACACCCTAATGATGATGTCGGATCAAACGGCAGCATGGGACTACCGTGCAGGTGATGCAGAATGTCCCATCCCGCATGCAGCAGCCAGCCGATTCCGATGAACCGGTAGGAGCGCAAGCCGCGATACGCGCAGACTGTCAGTACCAGGCAGAAGGCGAACTCCCACTTTCCGAAGCCCACGCTGCTCAGGTAGGTAGAGCCGGCGCCGCCCGCTATGATCGCCATGAAGTAACGGCGGTTCGGTTCTTTCCAGAGCGACAGTAGCAGGATGAACACGGTGGCGATGATTACCGGAAGGAACCATTGGAAGGCCGTTGTGAATTCGGCGGTCGCATGAAGTTGCATCGTTAGCTCCTGCGCCTCCTTGTTTTGGATCTGTTTTCCGCGGGCGCCGGCCTCGCTCGTTCGAGCAGAGCTCGAAACGCGGTTTGTGCGCGGCGGTCCGCATCTGCGGATCGCAGAAAGCGGTGGGCCGCATGATGGCTCAGATAGATCCCGCAGAGTTCCCAGACGAACTGATCCGGATCCAAATCGCGCCGAAGATGCCCGAGTTTCCGCGAGTGGTTAACCATCGCGGATAGAAGGCCTCGCCAATGGGTTTCCAACTCCAGGATCTTGTCCCGTACGGGGCCCTCCAAGTCGTCAAACTCAAATAGTCCCGCGGCGACGGGACACCCACCCGGTAACCCGGCGCGTTCGGCCCAACCAAACCAATTCTTGACCAAGGCCTTCAATCGTGGCAATCCGTCGGGCGCCTTCATGGCGGGCGCGATGACATGCGCATCCGCAAACCGCGCCATATGGCCGAGCAAACCGATCTGCACCTCTTCCTTGGAGCGGAAATGCGCGAACAGCCCGCTCTTCGACATACCGACCTGGTCTGCCAAAACGCCGAGCGTGACACCGGACAATCCGGCCCGGCTCATCAGGGCGAGCCCCTGGCCCAGTATGCGCTCCCGGGTAGAGGCGGCGGCTTCACCCATCACGCCCAAAAATAGCACGACCGGTCGGTCGTGTCAATCGGAAAGCGCGTCTAAATTCCCGCGAACCAGGAGTAGCCGATGTCCGGCGAAATCGAGCCACCTCCACTGCCGATATCCTTCAGCGAGTCCGTTACCAGGATTCGCGAAAGGTATTTCACGCTCTTATAGCCGAGCTGGCGCGCCACGCGCAAACGCAGCGGCGCTCCGTGGGGCGTGGGAAGATCCTGGCCGTTCATGCCATAGGCCAACAACGTCTGCGGATGGAGCGCGTCCGCCAGGTCGAGGCTGTCCCAATTCTCATCGAACGGAAAGAAGACCACGAACCTGGCGCGCGGGCTCATCCCTCCGAGCGTCAAAAGATAAGACAGCGGCACGCCCGTCCATTCCGCAATGAACGACCAACCCTCTTCGCAAGCCATATGGGTGATCTGCGAACGCGAGGGCAATTGCTTCAACTCATCGAGTGAAAAGGTAGACGGACGGGCCACCAAGCCATCCACCCGCAGCCGCCAATCCGAGAAACGGCCGGCCAGCAGGCGCTCGTAAGCCGCCGCGCCGGGAACTGCGCCATTGACGGGAGTCACGCCGGAGATAGCGCTCCGATCGAATTCACGAGCCACCGATCCGCCGGACATCAACACGCGCTCGGTGGCGTAGGTGAGCGTTTCGCCAATGCCCCAGATGCCGCCGCTATCGGGCGGAATCAGTCCATAGCGGGACGCGAGGCGCGCGCCGTAGGCCAATCCGGAGGCTCCCGCAGCGGCCAAACCGGCGGTAATGATTCTTCGGCGAGAGGCTGGCTCGTTCATCGCGGCTCCTTGCTCGCGATGCGGCCCGTGATCATGGCTCGCATGCGAGACGAGAATCCGGCGCGGATCACCATCGCGAGGTGAACGAGCAGAAAGAGAACGAGCAGGTCCGCCACGAAGAAATGAACGGTGCGCGCTGATTGTTGTCCGCCCCACACGGTGACCGCCTGGGGCACTACGGAAGCGATGGCCGGCGACATCGCCAGCCCGGTAAGGATCGCCATCGGAAAGACCACAAACACCACCGCAAGATACGTGAGCTGCTGAAGGACATTGTAGGCGCCTTCTTCCGCCGCCCGAGGGCGGGTTGGGGCGGGAAGAAGTTGCCTGCCGAAATGCCCTGTCACAACGACCGAAACCGCATACACCAAGCCAGCGAGAACCGCCATCCAGGCGCAAAGAAAATGCAATGACCGGCCCCAGCCGGTCTGCCCGGTCAGCACCAGCGGCAGCGGAAGATCGAAGAGCGATGCGGCACCGTAGCCGCCGGTTTCTCCCCAATAGAACCGGGGGTGGGCCAACAGAATGGCTACGCCGCTCACCACCAGTCCGAAGAAAGCCAGCGTGAAGATCCAGTGCGTCATGCGGACGGCGGCGGAACGGCGGCGAACGTCGGGCACTAATTTAGCGCGCGGAACACCTCGCCGCCCTTCATCACGAAGCGCACGTGTTCCATGGTGCGGATATCCTGCAGTGGATCGCCATCCACCGCGATGATATCGGCGAATTTCCCGGGCTCGATCGTACCGGTTTGCGCCGAGAGCCCCAGCATCTCCGCCGCGTTCACCGTGGCTGCCTGGATCGCCTGCAGCGGTTTCAACCCGTAGCGCACCAGTGCGTCGAACTCCTTGGGCGCCACCTCCGGCTCGGCGTCCACACCGTACGCGATGCGCACGCCCTGTCTCACGGCGGCATCGAAACCAGTGCGCCGCAGCTTGAGCGCTGCCCGGCCCTTTTCGAGCATCGCGGGCGTCATGCCGCGGCTGGCTCCCAGTTCCACGGTCTCTTCGAAGGTAAAGAGAGTGGGCACCAGCCATGTCCCCTTCTTGACCATGGTCGCGGCAAGTTCGTCGTCGAGAACGATGCCGTGCTCGATAGAATCCACGCCGGCATTCACTGCCGCGCGGATGCCGGCTTTGCCTTCCGCGTGCGCCATCACTTTCTTGCCGGCGCGGTGCGCCACGTTCACTGCTTCGGCCATCTGCTCGTCGCTCAACTCCTGCACGTTGAAGTCGCTGAGCGGGTCCATGACACCGCCGGTGGCCATGAGCTTGATCCAGTCGGCTCCATATTTGATGTCGCGGCGTACGGTGCGGTCGACATCGCCGACCGTATCCGCCAGGTTGATGCGCCGTGGCAATGCCTGGTCCGGCGAAAGGATATCCGCATCGCCGTGCCCGCCGGTCACGGAGACGAAATTGCCCGCTACTAACATACGCGGCCCGGGGATGAGCCCTTTGTTGACGCTGTCGCGCAGCGCGATCTGTGCGTAGCCGAGATCGCTTTCTCCTGCTTCGCGCAGCATGGTAAAGCCGCGCGTCATCCATTCGCGCAGATTGCGCACACCCCAGAGGGCGGCCTGAGCGGAGGACATGAGCAGACCGGATGTGGGCGACCAATCGCGCGTATCGCCAAGAACGTGCGCGTGACAATCGCACAGGCCCGGGAGCACCGTCTGTTTCGAGAGGTCGATGATGCTGGCACCGGCGGGCGCGCTGCGGTCCACGGACACCACTTTGTCATCCTGGATCACGATGTAGACGTCATTCCGATAGCTGCCCGTGCGCACGTCTAGAAGCCGTCCCGCATGAATCGCGATCCGCTGTTGCTGGGCCGCGAGCGCGAACACGGCCAGCAACAGATAAGCAAAACGCATCGTTCCTCCCGTGAAAGGAGCCGGCGGACAGCTATTGCGGCCGCCGGCATCCATTTATTTCTGCCCGAAGATCCCGATGTACACGCCCTTGGCGATCACTTTGCCGTTCATCGCGGCCAGCAGATCGGCGCGCGACGCGGAATCCGGAAGACCCAGCTTGGCGTTCAGAGCGTACACTTCGAAGGTGTAGTGATGGTCGCCGTGTCCGGGAGGCGCGCAGGGTCCCATGTAGCCCATGCCGCCGCCGAGATTCTTGATGTTCTTCGCGCCATCCGCCTGGTCACCATTCTTCACGCCCTCGGGCAGCCCTTTGGCATCGCCCGGAATATCGAAGATGGCCCAGTGCAGAACGTCGTTGGTGGCGGAACCGCCCAGCACCGGGTCGGGATCGTGCATGATCAGCACATAGCTCTGGGTGTTGGCGGGAGCGCCGGTCCAACTGATCGCCGGCGAAGGACTGGTCTGTCCGGCCGCGCAGGTGTACTTATTGGGAATGCGGCCGCCGTCGGCGAAGCCCTCAATCGTCAAGTGGATCATGGGCGGCAACTGAAAGCCGCCTTTCTTGCCGCCTTTTTCCTGGGCGCCCAGCAGGCCGGCCGACGCGAGCAGCGCCGCAATGGTCACAAACGGTGTGGTGTAACGCATGAAGTCTCTCCTTGTGTGGATCTTAAACAGCGTACCCGAGCGGCCCGTTCACTTCAAGCCGCGGCTTGTTTGCGGCCCCCGGGCGAACTATCATCTTGGGGAGGAGTCGAAGGGTGCTCGCTCGTTATCGCCGCAAAATCGGAATGGCAGCCGCGTTAGCCGCCATGCTCGCTTGGCCATGGGCTCTCGCCAGGGCCGATGATTTCGACGGCAAGCGCGTAGCCGCGGCCCTTACCCGCAAGAACATCCCGGCGTCGCCACGTCTGCCGGATGGTCACCCCGATTTGGGCAACTCCAGCGGTTCCTGGGAACCTCCCGGAGTCGGAGATATGGCGGGCAGCGGCGGCGGCTTCGCCGGAACCGCGCAGCCCGACAAGAAGATCGATGTCCCGTTCCTTCCCGCCGCGAAAGCCGTGTACGATGAACGCAACGCGAACGTCACCAAAGATGACCCGGAAGGTTTCTGCCTTCCGCCCGGCATCCCGCGCATGTATGCGACTTCGTTCCCCTTTCAGATTTACCAACTGCCCAACCGCATTCTCTTCGTTTTTGAAGGCGGGGCGCACATGTGGCGCGTCGTCTATATGGACGGCCGCCAACATACGCCGCTAGAAAAACTGAACCCCACTTACTTAGGTGAAGGCATTGGCCACTGGGAGGGAGATACGCTGGTGGTGGATGACATTGGATTCAACGACCGTAGCTGGATCGACGCCGCGGGCCATCCGCACACCGAACAACTGCACGTCGTGGAGCGCTTCACGCGTGTAAATGAATTGATCCTCCACTACGAAGCCACCATCGACGACCCCGGCTCGTACTCCAAGCCCTGGACCACCAGTTGGAACATTCTGTTTCACCCCGGCGAAGAACCGCTGGAATACATCTGCCAGGAAAACAACGCGGACTTGAAGCACCTGGTGGGGAGGTAGAGAGATCTCCGCTGCCGCGACCGTGAGGCAGCGGAGGCTTTACGTCGCTCCTACCCGCGGCGGCTCCCACCCCGCGGGCATCCGCGAAAAATCAACCATCGCTTCCCGCTGGTCGGACTCCATCGCCTCTTGCGCCTGCTGATATAGGCCCGTCCCGGCGCTGGCGGAAAAGGAAACCTCTGGAAACGCCTCGCCTTTTTTGAGCGGCCGCTCGACAAACTCCGGGAACCCGACCTCGGCGGGATTGGCGCTGTCGTCATAGCCTTTGGCGAACACTTGCCGCACCCAGCCGAACCCATCGTTCCGCTGCAGAATCGGCCCGAGCAGATGCAGCCCCGCCTGCTCCACCATCGCTTTCTGAAACGTCGCCAGATCCGGCACCTGAAAGGCCACGTGCTGCACGCTGTGATCTCCGTGCCGCTCGGCATACGCGGTGACGTGCGATTTTTCCTGGCGATCGATGCCCGCCACCAGCGCAATCCCGAACTCGCCAAAATCGATGCACCAAAGCATCATGCTCGACTTCTCGCCGGGGTTCGTGTCATCCACGCGCAGCGTCATTCTGCCGCCGAATTTCTCGAGATACAGCCAGGCCCACTTGCGAATGGTATCGGGACGCACCACGTACGTGACGTGATCGATCTTCTGGAGCCATTTCATAAAAGACATCTCCCTCCCCTTCTGATTTCATCGTAAGCCGCGTTCCGCCGCATGGTTGAAGGCGATTGGATAAAATCGAACCATTGTGTCTCAGCCCGCGTCATCCATTCGCTCAACTATCCCCACATCTGCCGCCGGTACGACGTCGGCCCGAATTACCTGGTGATGGAGCCGATCGAAGGGGAATCGCCCAAAGGCCCGGCGCCGAACGAGTTCGGCGGCAGAAGAGCGGCGGCTCACGCCACCCGCGCCGCGAACACCACAATATGACCGCTCGGTTCCTTGACTCCGATTTCCCGCATGCCGTAGAACGTAGTCCGTTCCGGTAGCGCGATCTCGTAACCGGCCAGCCGGCGCTGGATGTCGTGGAAGTCGTCCACTTCGATAAACAGCGAGGACACCTGGGAACCGACATTGGGGACGAACTGGGGTGCGTCTTTGCGGACGCTTTCGACCGTCTGCATCATGACTTCGGCGCCTTCCCGGACCAGGATGGCAAAGCCCAGGCGGTCACCCTCCGGGACATCAACGGTTTTCTCAAACCCCATCCTGCCGACCCAGAACGGCAGCGACTTCTCGATTTCTTCCACAATCAACACGGGCGTTAGCTTCATGTCACGATGCTAGCCCGTTTAGGCCGGAGTTGTATTGGAAAAAACGGACATCGGCGTGGTCCCAGTGAACTCGTGGAAATCGCGGATCAGGTGCGCCTGGTCGAAATATCCGGTCTCGATCGCGATATCCGGCCAACCCGGACGCCCATCACGGCCCGCCAACTCCAAGGCGTGGCGGAAGCGGAGGATGCGGCACAAATGCTTCGGGGTAAGTCCGCTGGCTTCCAGGCACCGGCGGCGGAACTGGCGCACGCTCAGATTGGCCTGGCGCGCAATCTCATCCAAGTCCACCATGCCGTGCGCCACGGTCATCGCTTCGATGGCGCGCTCGATCGGCGTGGGCGGTTGGTGCGGCAGGCTCAGCACCTTCCATAGCTCCTGCGCGCGCTCTTGCGATGATGCGGCTTCCGAGATCCGTCCTTCCACTTCACGCGCCGTGCTTCCCCACAGGTCGGCTAACGAGACGATCGCGTCAGTCAAGACGGGAGGCGGAGTTCGCAGAAAAGCAGCGGCCATGCCAGGACGAAACCGGATTCCCAAGACTTCCAGTCCCGCGTGAAAATCGTGCCGCTTCTCCGCAGTCATGGCTCCGACGGCGCGTAATCCCTGCTGGCGATCGAACACGATATCCAGGCATCCGTCGGGGCGAACCGGATAGCCGACTAGCGCCGCCGTTCCCGTGGCGATGTTCCATGAGCACTCGACCCACCGCGCCAGGCTGGCGGGCGGGGCTTGTTCACGATAGGTGTGCATGCGGCTTGTACTCGGGGGGTACCAGCAGTGTCAACGCGTCCGGGACGATCCGCACCTGGGCCGGCAGGTGACCGGCGTACTCGCCATCGATCTGCACGTACACGCGTTCATCGTCGGGGCTGGACAGCTTCAGGCACTTCTCGCGCAACACGGTAACCCCGCGCATGCCCTCCACGCGGTTCAACACCAACCCCGTGAAATATTTTACGTAGCGCACGGACGATCGTCCCTCGAATAGCACCACCTCGAAACGGTCGTCGAACAGACTCACCTCGCGCGCGATTTCAAAATCGCCGCCATAATTCCGCACCTTGCTGGCCAGAGCGAAGGAGCATGTCTTCCGATGGCCGTTTACCTCCACCTGGAATTCGGCGAGTCGACGCCCCAGGAAAGCCCAGCCAGCTACCCAGTAGGCGACTTTTCCGGCGAATGCTTTGAGCGGGGCACTGACCTCGTAGACGATATGCGCATCCAGTCCCACCCCGGCCATCAACAGGAAGTGACGCGACACCGTGCCGTTTTCGCACGTCAGGTGGCCCACCGAAATACGGTGCGGTTGGCTCTCGCGCAGGCGCTCAGCGGCGCGCGCCAAACGGGAGGAAAGCTTCATTTCGCTGGCCAAGACGTTGGCGGTTCCGGCGGGAAGAATGCCTAGCGGTACGGGAGTGTGCACCAGGCCTTCGGCCACTTCGTTGATGGTGCCGTCCCCGCCCGCCGCCAGCACCAGGTCCGCGCCCCGGCCGGCGTAATCGCGGGCGATTGCGGCCGCGGTGCGCGGGCCGGTCGTCGGAGCGACGCTAACATTGTGTCCATCCTGCCGCAAAACAGCCAGCGCCGGCTCCAGATGTTTCTCGGCGCTCCGTCCGAATTTACCCGCACGGGGATTGTAGATGAGGACGGTGTTCCTGTAGCTTGTAATGTGAACGCTCCGGATTCCTCGTTAAATTATAATTGAGACCCGATGGAAGATTTCGCGCGCGAAGCCGACCAACTTCGTGAAGAACTGCGACGGCATGAACATCTGTATTATGTCCTGGATACTCCCGAGATTTCTGACGCCGAGTATGACGCCCTGATGCGCCGGCTGCAGGCGCTTGAGAGCGAGCACCCGGAGCTGGTCACACCCGATTCTCCCTCGCAACGAGTCGGCGGCAGTCCCCGCGAGGGCTTCGTCAAGGTTCGGCACAGCGCTCCCCTGTTGAGCCTCGATAACGCGCTCAACGAAGCGGAGTTGCGCGACTTTGACCGGCGGGTGCGTGACCTGCTGGGAGAGGACAGCTATCGGTACGTCGTGGAACTGAAGATGGATGGGCTTTCCATGGTCGCGCATTACCGCAACAGCCAATTCGCTCGGGCTGTAACGCGCGGCGACGGCACCGTGGGCGAAGACGTTACCGAGAATGCGCGCACTATCCGCTCGCTCCCCTTGCGTGTGAAGAGTAGCCTGCCGGAATTCGAAGTGCGCGGCGAGGCGGTGATGAACCGCGCGGCCTTCGAGCGGCTCAACGCCGAGCGGGAACAACGCGGACTGCTTCGGTTCGCCAACCCGCGCAATGCCGCGGCCGGCTCGCTGCGGCTGCTTGAACCGCAAGTGACGGCGTCGCGCCGTCTCGACTACTACACGTATTTTCTGTTGACCGCCGGGCGCCCCGCCTTCGAGACGCATTGGGAGGCGCTCGAGGCATTGGTCAAATTGGGCTTCAAGGTGAATCCGCAGCGCCGGATTTGTCAGGACCTGGCCGCCGTGCTCGAGTTCTGTTCGTATTGGGAGGCCCGCCGCGAAGAGCTGCCCTACGAGATCGATGGCGTGGTGGTGAAAATCGATTCGGTGGAGCAGCAGCAGCGGCTCGGATTCACGGCCAAGGCCCCGCGCTGGGCGATCGCGTACAAGTACCCCGCGCGCCAGGCGGTCACGACGGTCGAAGGAATCGAAGTGCAGGTCGGCCGCACGGGAGCGCTCACGCCGGTCGCCGATTTAAAACCGGTTGAAGTGAGCGGCGTAACGGTCTCGCGCGCCACCCTGCACAACGAGGATGAAATCGAACGGCTGGGACTGCAGATTGGTGACGACGTCATCATCGAGCGCAGCGGCGATGTGATTCCCAAGGTCGTACGAGTGCATGCGCAGGGTTCCTATCGCAAGCCGTTCCACATGCCTTCCCATTGCCCTGTTTGCGGCGGCATGGTGGTGCGCGAGGAGGGTGAAGCTGCCAGCCGCTGCATTAACGTCAACTGTCCCGCGCGGCTGAAGGAGTCGATTTTGCACTTCGCGTCGCGCGGCGTGATGAATATCGACGGAGTTGGCGACGCGCTGGTGGACCAACTGGTGGATCGTAAAATGGTCGAAAGCGTCGCGGATCTATACGACCTCACCGTCGAGAAGCTGCTGGAACTGGAAAGGATGGGCAAAAAGTCCGCGGCCAACGTGATCCGCAACATGGAAGAGTCGAAGAAGAACCCGCTGCCGCGCGTGCTGACCGCGCTGGGCATTCGCTTTGTGGGCGAACGAACCGCGGTGTTCCTGGCGGAAGCCTTCGGTAGCCTCGATCTCATCGCCGAGGCGGGCCCTGCCGAGCTGCAGCAGGCTGAAGAGGTTGGGCCCAAGGTGGCCGAGAGCATTTTTCAATTCTTCCGCGAGCCGCGTAACCAGGAACTGGTTGGCCGCCTGCGCAGCGCCGGTCTCCAGTTCGAATACCGCGCCATGCGCCCGAGAAGCGGGCCGCTCAAGGGGCTGACCTTTGTCCTGACCGGTACGCTGCCAACTCTGAGCCGCGAAGAGGCCAAGAAACTGATCGAAACCGCCGGCGGCAAAGTCAGCGGCTCGGTCAGCAAGAAGACCAACTACGTGGTCGCCGGCGAAGACCCCGGTTCCAAATTCGACAAGGCGCAGGAGCTGGGGATTAAAGTGGTCACCGAGGAAGGGCTTCTCGATCTACTCAAGGTGAGCTGAGCGGATCTGCGGCACCTCCACGATGCGCACGCCCGCCGCGGGCCGCTCCACGGCGCGCGCCAGCGTCTCGATCATCTGCGGCAGCGTCACCAGTCCCAGCCGCCGCGCCGAATCGCGCGTCCGCGGGAACGCGCCCAGTATCCAATAGGCAGGCAAGAGGAGCAACGGCCAGCGCCGTCCCGGACCGAGCACGTACCACGGGCGTAAAATCGTGGCGCTCATTCCGGACGCGCCAATGGCAGCTTCAGCCTCGGACCGCGCCGCAATGTATTCCTTCATTAGCGGCGCGGGATGCGCCACGCTGACGTACACGAAGTGGCGAATGCCGGCGAACCGGGCCGCCTCCACCGCGGCCTCC
>Ga0335078_10009498_pt1 | contig 14419 bp, 7 predicted proteins | sample Lox_Sample_32_FD_206711 | JGI IMG/M metagenome (GOLD analysis project Ga0335078, IMG submission 206711) | Soil microbial communities from Loxahatchee National Wildlife Refuge, Florida, United States - Lox_Sample_3.2 | ecosystem: Environmental > Terrestrial > Soil > Wetlands | place: USA: Florida...
AGTGATTCGATGTCCGCAAACGGCGCCGCGTGAGTGAATACCCATTCGGTTAGAAGTGATATCGGGGAATTCGAATTCTTGATGCTGCTGGCGTCGAACGATGAATAGCGACGCGCCAGTTCCCGCACGACCAACTCCTCCCCCGTGCATCCCATCCCCAGGAGGATTTCGATCCAGAGGCACAGGGTCGATAGGTCCATAAAGGCGCCGAAAAGTTGTTCCCATCTCGCTGCAGAAATGGAGCGAACGGAATCAAGAACCATCTGGGCATCGCCTTCCGGATTTGAAAGCCGCGTCACCGATAATACCGAATGCCGCCATTGTTCGTAATCTGGCGCGGGCCGGGGCCGAGCGGCACGCCATCGTTCGTCGACTTCCTCCCAATATGACCAGGCCTTCATCGAGAGAAGCGAACTTGACGAGAAATACCGGACCGCATTCAGCCATTTGCCGAGCTTTGCTTCGGCAAATACATTCGCCTCCACCCAATACATGACCTCTTCCCAGATTCTGAAGCCGAGAGGGGACGCGTTGTCATGAAGGTAGGAGGCTATCCGGGTCAGCAGGATCGGCGACCTATTTTGGGTTTCCAACGCAATTTCCGGCGGCGGAGCATCGCAAGAGTCGAGCACCGCGCGCAACCACAGCGCGAAAATCTGCCAGTCGGTATATTCATCAGCGGCCTCGGCCAGAATTCTCCACGGGACCGTCTTGGCTTCGTCCAAGGCCAGCCTTTCGACCTGGCGTCGAACACGAGCCATGGAACCGCCTCGACGCTTTGCCGTTGACGACATGAAGCTTGATACCGAGCCGTTCTCATTCTGCACCAAACGGGGCGGCCCTTGCTGGGACCGTCGCTCTCCGGCCTGGAGATCGGATTTTGCAATCCAGCGCGAGAAGCGTCAGAAAAGAGGTGGACCACAGTGCAGAGACGCCGCGGTATCGTTCGGGCCATCGCAGGGCGGGAGCTCCGCTGGAGGGAATTTCTCTTCTGGACCCTTCTGTTGGCAGCGTTTCAATCCCTTGAGGCCGCGGAAACACGGCGGCAGATGATGGGAGCTGCCGAGACCGTGGCCTTCCTCCTTGTTGCCATTCCGTCAGCCGGCAAGCTCGACGGGCTCGGGTTAGAATTCACCAACTGGAATCCGATAGAGCTCAGGGCGGTCGCCGTTTCGCTGGCGACTGGTTTTCTGGCTGGCGGTACGGTCGTATTGGTCGCTTTGCGCTGCCACCAGACCTTGGGCACTGAACGAGGCTGGAACCAAGTGATCCTCGCAGTACTACTTGGACCGGTGGTCGAAGAGGTGGTATTCAGGGGATACCTTTTGACAGCCGCACTCCAGCTCGAACGGCGAGTATTCAAGACCAAGCGAAACTGGCCGTCCGTCATCGGAGTGGCGGTCATTTTCATGTTCTGTCACAGCGGACGCGCGGGCAGCACCTGGATTCAGCTGTGCTGCATATTGCTCACGGGTACCTTGTATGGTTTCACACGCCTTCGGTTGCAGTCGACGGTGGCAGCGGTACTTGCACACGGCTGTTACAACTTGGCCCTATATTTGAGCTATTGGACAGGTATTTCGAATTGATATTCGATCACTCGGGCGCTTCGAAACTCCGAGATTATTTTCCTCCTGGTGGTGCAGAGATCAACACGGGACTACCTACTCGGCACCGAGGGAGCTGGAAATTCCGAAAACGTTGTCCTCCGGCCATACTGGCCGCATTTGATGAACAGGTCTGCCAATGTGCGGCCGGGAGCCATAGGTCTTTGATCTCACACCCAGTACTGACCGCGAATCTCATTCTCGAGGCCACAAGCAATCAACGGTAAAGGATCAGCACATCCTGCGAATGGGATTTGGATCAAGAAAAGAGGCGGGTGTCAGTTGCCCATAATATAGTTGTTTCGAGACGACGGTAATGCTGTGCCCTCGAGCGGAGCCCAGCGGCCCACATGTGGCACGCGCGGCCGCTCGATTCGCACCTTCTGCCCCATCACCACGCAGTAGCCACTCTCACTACCCCGCCAGTTCGCAGCCCGGTCCGGCTGCCGCCGGCGGCGTTCCCCCACCAGTTGACAAGTCGCCTGGGCGGTGGGACCCTGCGAAACGCTCGTTCTTCTCCTGGCGATGCCGCATCTACAGCATTATGACGACGGTTCAGCCGCCGTGGCTCCCGCTGAACCTTGCTCTTCAACGATTTCGAAAGTGGCTGATCAGATGCCCTACCGCCGATGGCTTGAAGAAGGCGAGCCATTCTATGACGCAATTAGAAGAATACCCGCTCAGCGGTGCAACCATCACGGCAGGTGACATGGCGTTAGAAGTAGTCGTTATACCTGTTTCGGACGTGGACCGGGCTAAAACCTTTTACGATCGGCTGGGCTGGAGGCTCGACGCCGATTTTCGGTTCGCCAACGGTTTCCGGGTCGTTCAGTTCACTCCACGGGGCTCCGACACCTCAATCCAGTTCGGCACGAATATGACGTCGGCGATTTCCGGGTCCGCACAAGGCTTATACCTGGTCGTCGCGGACATCAAGGCAGCGCGCGAGGAGCTCGTTGCGCGTGGGGTCAACGTCAGCAATGTGTTTCACCCTTCGGCGCCGGGTGCGCAGTTCCAGCCGGAAGGCGCAACCGCCCGGCTGATAGACCCCTCGCCCGATCACGTCAGCTACGGCTCATTCGCTACGTTTTCAGACCCGGATGGAAACTCATGGCTCTTGCAGGAAGTCACAAACCGATTGCCGGGACGCCTCGACACCGGGAGGGCGAAATTCGCCTCGACGGCTGATCTGGCGACCGCGCTTCGCCGAGCTGCAGCCGCACACGGCGAACACGAAAAGCGCATCGGCCAGCCGGACCCAAACTGGCCCGACTGGTACGCCGCCTACATCGTCGCGATTCAGAACGGCGAGAAGTTGCCGCAGTGATGATCACGGGCGGTCGGATTGCACTCAGCGCGTATTCGCGGCGGATTAATCGGGGATTTCAGGCCCGGCAGCCGGATGTGCTGCGGTTCGCGGTGCCAGCAGCAGGCGCCGGAGTGGCCCCAGGGCAGATTATTTGGGGATGGCCAGGCACCCATTGGTCTGCCGGCCGCCCCCGCTTCTGGTAATGTTCGGGCATAATGATACGAAGGTCTGGTCCCAGAGGGGTGCTCCTAACGAATGCTCCTAACGAATGCTCCTAACGCTCAATCAGGCTACCTGAGGGGACATAGCGAACATCCAGAGTGAAATTCCAGTGTCCGGACCAGTGGTCGGACGCCTAGGGGGAACGGATGACGGCTTGCATTCAGAGGGCGCCATTCTCGAACGGCGCAGCCAGGCGGACAGCATTGAACGGGGATGCTTGGGTCTCATGCGTCCTGATTCTCCCGCTGGCTATCCTGAGTTCATTCAATCTTCGCGCCCAAACGGCATCGACTGGAGCACTGACAGGCACGGTTACCGATCCGAGCGGCGCGGTCGTGCCGAGCGCGAAAGTCACCCTGCGCAACTATGGAACGGGCGGGACTCTGACCACTCTCACCAGCCAGGACGGGTCCTACAGTTTTTCCCTGCTGGCGGCGGGGGAATATGAGCTAACGGTCGAAGCGGTCAACTTCGAGCGCGCCGTGGTGCCCCAGGTGACAATACAAATTACCGAGGTGAGGAGCATTGCCACACAGCTCTCGGTCGCGGGCGCGCAAGAGAGCGTCCGGGTGAAGGCCTCGCTTCTGCAAACCGATGACGCGGCATTCGGAAGCGTGATCGATCAGGGAACGATCGTGGCCTTGCCGCTAGTGAACCGCAATTACACGCAACTTCTCGGTCTCACCGCCGGGGCAAACACGGATGTAGTGGATGCGACGCAACTAGGGGCCGGAAGCCAGGAGATTCGCGCAAACGGTGCGCGCAGCGGCGACAACAACTTCATGTTGAACGGCGTGGATGCCAACAGTGATGGCACAAATATGACGGAGGCCACGGCCAACAGCGGCGGCGGTCTGGCGATACCGGCGCCGGATACGATTCAGGAATTTAAAGTTCAGACCTCGCTTTACGATGCGCAATATGGAAGAGGAGGCGGGGCCAACGTTGTCATCGAGACCAGGTCGGGCACAGCGCAGTTGCACGGAAACGCGTACTACTTCGGCCGCAATGAAGCTCTTGACGCAAATAACTTTTTTGCGAATGCTACGGGAGTGTCCAGGGGAGAATTTCGCCGCAATCAACCCGGTGGCACTCTGGGTGGACCCATTCCCTGGTCCAGAAAGCGGACCTTTTTCTTCGTTTCTTACCAGGGCACGCGGGACATAAATTCGGCGTCACTCGCCAGCAGCGTACGATCGCTGAGTCTGCCTCCAATTCCTCTTTCGCGTACCCCCGCTTCATTGGGCGCGGTTTTCGGTGGCCAGACTGGACTCTTTGGAGGAGTGGCCATTGCCGGGGATGGATCAAATATCAATCCAGTCGCCCTTAATTTGCTCAACGCCAAGAACCCCGATGGGTCATTTGTGATCCCGAGCCCGCAGATCGCCGGCAGCGGAGTGAACTACACGGCGGTCTTGCCGGGAAGCTACGACGAAGATCAGTTCAACAGCAACCTGGACCAGACGTTGAGCAAAGCCGATCGGTTGTCGGCGAAATTCTTCTGGTCAAATTCCGATCAGAAGGCGCCCTTCTCCGGCGCGAATGTGCCCGGATTTCCGGCGTTTGGTCACTACGCCAACCGAAATCTTGCGGTTGCGCAAACCCACCTGTTCTCCGCACACGCCGTCAATCAATTTCGCGCCGGCTTCACTCGCATTGCCAGTAATAACTGGGCTCCCGGTACGCTCACGGCACAAGCCGTCGGGATCACACGCGAGGGCGGCTCCGATGACACGAGCCTGCCAAACATCCAGGTTCTGGGAGCCTTCCAGATTGGACACGGAAACGACGATGTCGACCGGACTGCGAACAACCATTTCTATTTTGCCGATATCTTCTCTCTGGTGAAGGGCAATCACAATCTCCGATTAGGAACGGAGATCTTTCGTAACCAGTTCAACCAGGCCCCGGATCATACGGTCGGATCTCTTACCCTGCTCTCCTTCCCCGACTTTCTACTGGGATTGCCTGGGGGAACTGCCAGTTCCGGCGGTAATGGCACAGCTACATCCAATATTTATGCCGCGCTGGATAGCGCTACCGTACCCCATATCTCACTGCGTTCGACCGCCGTCCATCTTTTTGCCGTCGACGATTGGAGGATTTCGTCCCGGTTTACGGTAAATTTAGGATTTCGCCTCGAGGCCGATGGTCAGCAGACCGAAGCCCACGGCTTGATGTCGAATTTCGACCCCGCGTTGTATGTGGCACCACCACCCGGAGGAGTGTCCAATCCCAGCACCTCCGGATTCGTTCTTGCGGGCAATTACCACGGGCCTGCACCGGAAGGATTTCCGCGCGGTAATGCGACGCTGCTCGACAACCCCGTTCAAGTTCATCCCGAACCGCGGATCGGCCTGGCGTGGAGACCTTTTTCGTCCCGCGATATTGTTATCAGAAGCGGCTACGGAATTTACGCGAACCGGCTCAGCTTTTACGGAGGTGCGACTGTTCTCGGCTTTTCACCCCCGTTCGAATTCTCAAAGCTTCTCGTTGGCGCCGCCGATGTAGGAGCCAGTCTGCAGCACCCCCTTCCGGTATTGCCTCCGGCATCAACCTTTCCCAACTTCATCGGCGCGATACTTCCTGGAATTCCCTACACCGGCACGAACACTCCACTCCTCGGCAGCTTTATAACACCCGACTTCAAGGAGGAGACGACCCAACACTACGGCCTGGATATCGAGTCTCAATTCAAGAGCTATCTGTTCTCGCTTGCGTATGCTGGTGCGACGGGCACTCACTTAGCTGTGATTCGGAGCAACAATCAGCCTGCCTTGGCCAGCCCTTCCCATCCTGTGAATGGGTTGACGACCAATTCTGTTGCGAACGCCGACGAGCGCGTTCCATTTCCGGGGATTGCCCCTCCGGTTTTCGAACTCCGAAGTGACGCGACATCGGACTACAATTCTCTCCAGGCAACAATCAACAAGCAATTCAGCCACGGACTTCAACTTCTGGCTGCATATACGTTTTCGAAGTCGATTGACTCCGCAGGCGATAGCCTTGGTTCGACCAACTTCGGTTTTTACGGCGACCCCACGTTTAGCGAGCAGACATTCAACGACCAAAACGATCCACGGGCTCAGCGAGGGCCTTCGGATTTCGATCGTGCGCACAGGTTTGTCGTCAGCTACATCTGGGAATTGCCGCAGCCCTCCAAGCATCGCAGTTCCTTCCTCCAAAAGTTCGCCGAGGGCTGGGCCGTCTCGGGAGTCGTGGTGCTTCAATCGGGGTTGCCCTTCACGATCTATGACAGCGCGGCAGGAACGCTTTATGGACCGTCTACGTACCTGACCACCGGAAGCCTTGCGCCTGGCGCGACATTGGCCGGGGCCACGCGCACCGGTCGCGTCAGCAGTCGCGTCAATGAGTTCTTCAACACCAGCGTATTTGTCCCAGCGCCCAACATTCCGGATGGGGGTTTGATCGACGGACAGTTTCCGGTTTCTGGCGGAGGGACAATCTATGGAAACCTCGGGAGGAACAACCTCAGAGGGCCGAACCAACGCAATCTGGACACGGCGATCATCAAGCGCAACAAAATTGGGGAAAGAGCTAGCTTGGTTTTCCGTTGGGAGTTCTTCAACCTCTTCAATCGCTCAAATTTCGCGAATCCCTCAAGTGATGTCTCGACGCCGAGTACTTTTGGAAAGATCAGCGCAATGAGCGTGAATCCACGCATCATGCAGTATGGGTTGAAATTAGAATTTTGATGGCGTGATGGAGATCTCGCAATACCGCCTTGAACCGCTCCATAATGATGGAGAGTTCGTCCTCTACCGGGGATTGCCGCAGATCAATGCTGAGAGGCGTGCTCAATCTGTTCTCGCGCTTTCACCGATGATGGAGCATCCCGCTCCCGCAATCGTCAAGAAGTTAGCACATGAATTTGCGCTGAAGGACGATCTGGACCGGGCATGGGCGGTTCGACCGATCGACCTCACAGAGAAGCACAGCCGGCCGACATTATGGTTGGAGGATCCTGGCGGCGAGCCGCTCGACCGGCTTGCCAGGCCATTGGAATTGAAGCCGTTTCTGCGCCTTGCGGTGGCTCTCGCGGCGTCCCTCGGCCAAGCCCATCATCGCGGACTCATTCACAAAGACATCAAGCCATCCAACGTGCTTGTAAATCCCGCCATGGATCGGACATGGCTAATGGGTTTCGGTGTCGCCTCTCGTTTGCCGCGCGAGCGTCGGTCCGCGGATCCCCCGGAATTCATTGCCGGGACGCTTGCCTACATGGCGCCCGAACAAACCGGAAGGATGAACCGCTCGATTGATTCGCGTAGCGATCTTTACTCCTTAGGCGTCACACTTTACGAACTGTTGACTGGCAGTTTACCTTTTTCCGCTTCGGACCCGATGGAGTGGGTTCACTGCCACATTGCCAGGCAGCCGCAGCCGCCCGCCGAACGTCGAGATGTTCCCGCCCTTGTCTCGGCGATCATTATGAAGCTGCTTTCGAAAACGCCTGAAGAGCGCTACCAAACCGCGGCTGGCCTGGAAAGCGACCTGCGCCGCTGTCTGGAAAGCTTGGGTCGTGAGCGTATCGTTCACGACTTTGCGCTGGGACAGAACGACAGGCAAGAGGGCCTTCTGATTTCGGAGAAATTGTACGGCCGCGAGCGGGAAGTTGGGATCTTGCTTGCTTCCTTCGATCGTGTCGTGAAGACCGGCAGGCCTGAATTGGTGCTCGTCTCTGGATATTCCGGTATTGGGAAATCATCCGTTGTCAATGAGCTGCACAAGGTGCTCGTCCCGCCACGAGGCCTGTTCGCGTCCGGTAAATTCGATCAGCTCAAACGCGACATCCCTTATGCGACCGTGGCGCAGGCTCTGCAAACACTAATTCGTCAGCTCCTGGGTAAGCCCGAATCCGAGTTGAGCCGATGGCGGGAGCAGCTTCGTCGGGCTGTAGAGCCCAACGGCGCGCTTGTCACAGGCCTGATTCCCGAGTTGAAGTTCATCATCGGAAAACAGCCACCCGTTGCGGATGTCCCCCCTGCCGCCGCGAAAACCCGCTTCGAGATGGCGATCCGAGGGCTAATCGGTGTATTCGCGCGCGCCGAGCACCCACTGGCGTTGTTCCTCGACGATTTGCAATGGATTGACGCCGCAACGCTCGACCTGCTGGAGAGCCTAGTGCTCAAGTCCGGACTTCAACACCTGTTTCTCGTCGGCGCATACCGGGACAACGAGGTCGATGCGGCCCACTCCCTGATGCGCACGATTACAGCGGTTCGGAGGAGTGAAGCCGGCATCGTACAGGATGTCGTGTTGGGGCCGCTCACGCCTCACGATCTTGCGGATTGGTTCGCGGACGCGTTTCAAAGCAGCGTCGATTACGTCCGGCCATTGGCGAACCTGGTGCACGAGAAGACAGCCGGTAATCCCTTTTTCGCCGCTCAGTTTTTGCGCGAATTGGTCGATACCGGTCTGACTGTGTTCGACGCCGGCAGTTCCACGTGGCGCTGGAATCTCGATGCCATCCGGTCTAAGGGCTATGCTGATAATGTCGTCGACCTGATGATCGGCAAATTGAGCCGACTCCCGGCGGCAACCCAGGAGGCCTTGAAGACGCTGGCTTGCATGGGGAACGCGGCGGACGCGTCCATTCTCGCAACAGCCCACAAGTCGCCGGAAGAGCAACTCCATTCTGATCTCTGGGAGGCTCTGCGTATGGAGCTGATCGTCCGCTCAGACGATTCGTACAGATTCGTGCATGATCGTGTGCATGAGGCCGCTTACGCACTCATTCCTGAGGAGCAGCGTGCTCCGCGGCATCTCCGGATCGGTAGACTCTTGGCCGAGATTGCACCTGACCAACGCGAAGAAGCTGTCTTCGATATAGCGGGTCATTTCAACCGAGCCGCGGCTCTGCTGACGTCAGAAAGAGAGCGCGAGGAGGTTGCGGCACTCAATCTGGCGGCGGGCAAGCGCGCTAAAAAGGCCGGGGCGTATGTAGCTGCGCTGAACTACTTGTCCGCCGGCTCAGCGCTGGTCGCTAACGAGAACTGCCAGCGCCACGACTTGGTCTTTGCGCTTCAGCTTCAGCGAGCGGAGTGTGAGCTTCTGACGGGCAAAGTCGCATATGCGGAGGAACGCTTGCGGACGCTTTCATCGCGAGCGCCTAGTATTGTTGAGCGAGCTAGGGTAGTCTGCCTCCAGGCTGACGTCTACTACGCTCTCCAAAAACCCGACAGTGGGCTCTTGGCGGGCGCCGAATTCTTGCGTCAAGCTGGGTTACCAATTCCCCTGAACGCTGCCGAATCCGCGGCTCGGGCCGCCTTCGACGACATCTGCTCCAGGCTCGATGGAGTTGGGATTGACGAAGTTGCCGCGCTGCCCGTGGCGACCGACCCCGCGTCAAGGGCAATACTCGATGTATTGCCCAAGCTCGCATCGAGCGCCGCAAGCGTGAACAAAACCTTCGAGGTCCTGAGCATATGTTCCGCTGTCGCCCTCACCCTGGAGCGCGGTGTCCACGATGCTTCATGCTGGGCCTTCGCAGTGTTAGGATATCTGGCGGCCTGGAGATACGGCAACTTCGAAGCCGCCTTTCGGTTCGGCCAACTTGGTTATGAACTGGTCGAACGCACGGGGCTGCGGCGGTTTGAAGGATTCGTCTGCCTGAACTTTTCAACCCTTATCATGCCATGGGCGAAACACGTCAAAACTTGCCGCCCCGTGATTCGTCGGACCTTCGAGGTCGCCCATAATACCGGAGATCGGGTTTGGGCTGTACAGAGCGGCAACATTCTGCTCTCAAACCTTTTGCTGGCCGGTGATCCACTTGTTGATGTGGAGCGGGAAGCCGAGGTCAGTGTTGCCTTCTGCCGAGCCGCATCATTCCCCGATTTCACCAACACCGTCAATGCGCAGGCGGCGTTTATACGGAACCTCCGCGGATCGACACGCCAGTTCGGTGTGCTCAATGACGACCGATTTGATGAGCTGCGCATAGAGAGTCATTTTGAGAACGAGCCTCACCTGCTCGCTATCGAGTGCTGGTACTGGGTCCGCAAGCTGCAGGCTCGTTTCCTGGCCGGAGACTACGGCGCGGCCCTTGAAGCCTCCAATAGAGCTCAAGGCTTACTGGAGCATTCGCCCGGGATGCTCGAGAGGGCCGAACACGAACTTTATAGCGGGCTCACGCACGCGGCTCTATGCGATTCCGTATCCAGCGATGTCGATCGGCAGCACCTTGAGGCGATAATCGCCCATCATCGGCAGCTCGAACTCTGGGCTCGTCACTGCCCCGACAACTTCGAGAATCGCGCGGCCCTGGTGGCCGCAGAAGTCGCCCGCATAGAAAAACGAGATTACGATGCCTCACAGCACTACGAGCATGCAATCAGGTCGGCGCGGGCGAGCGGTTTTATCAACAGTGAGGCCCTCTCCCTGGAGATCGCCGCGCGCTTTTATGCGGCCCGAGGCTTCGATAGGATTGCCAACACTTACTTGAAAGACGCGCGGTACGGTTATCAGCAATGGGGCGCCGACGGCAAAGTGCAGCAGCTCGACCGTCTGTATCCAAATCTCCGGCAGGAGAACCCGATTCCCGGCCCTACCTCGACGATCACGGCGCCAGTCGAGAGCCTAGACCTCGCAACGGTGATTCGGGTGTCGCAGGCCGTTTCGGGCGAAATCGTGTTGGAAAAGCTGTTGGATGCAGTCATGCGCAACGCGATGGAGCACGCCGGCGCTGAGCGAGGCGTCCTTATTCTTCCTCATCGCGACCAACTGCGGGTGATAGCAGATGCCATTACCGTCGGGGACCATGTGGCGGTGCGTACGGTGCAAGCGCCCGTTTCCCCTCACGACGTTCCGGAGTCAGTGCTGCGATACGTGATGCGGACGCAGGAGCAACTGATTATCGAAGATGCCTCCGTCCCAACGTTCCTGCCGCCAGACGAGTACCTTCGTGAAAAACGGCCTCGTTCGGTGGCCTGCCTCCCGCTCCTGAAGCGGGGCACATTGATTGCCCTTCTGTACCTCGAGAACAAACTTGTTTCCAAAGTATTTTCTGCCGCGCGGCTCAAGATCTTGGAGGTACTCGCTTCGCAAGCGGCCATCTCGCTCGAGAATAGCCGTCTTTACGACGAGATCCAGCAGGCGGAAATCGCGCTCCGCCGAAGCGAACAGCAGCTTCGGGATGTCATCGAGACGATGCCCGTGATGGCTTTTACGGCTCTGGCCGATGGGACCACCGATTTCATAAATCGTCGCTTTTCGGATTTCACAGGTTTGGCCGCCGGCGAGGTGGACTCGCAGCGCGGTACCACGGTGCATCCCGAGGACTTGGAACCACAAGCCAGAAAATGGCAGACGTGCCTTGAAACAGGTGAACCCTTTGAGGGTGAAGTGCGCGTTCGGGGAAAGGACGGGAGATTCCGCTGCTTCCTGACTCGAGTTTCGCCGCTGCGGGGCGAGCACGGGGATGTGCTCAAGTGGTTCGGATCCCTGACGGACATCGAAGACCGCAAGCAGGCCGAAGAAAGGCTTCGCAACGAAAACGTTGTTCTGCGCGAGGACATCGACAACAGCGCGATGTTCGAGGAGATTGTCGGCACCTCGACGGCGTTGCAAGCGGTACTTGACAAGGTCGCCAAAGTCGCCCCAACCGATTCTACGGGTCTCATTACTGGCGAGACCGGTACCGGTAAGGAACTTGTCGCGCGTGCCATTCACAAGCTGTCACGAAGGTCTGGACGGCCATTCGTCAGCGTGAACTGCGCGGCGCTCGCGCCGTCCCTGATTTCTTCCGAGTTGTTCGGTCATGAGAAAGGGGCGTTCACGGGAGCCACGCAGCGCCGGCTTGGCCGGTTCGAACTGGCGGATAGGGGAACGCTTTTTCTGGACGAGGTAGGCGAACTTCCGCCCGACGTACAGGTCGCGCTCTTGAGAGTCTTGCAGGAACGGGAGTTCGAGCGGATCGGGGGAGGCCAGCCGATCCGTGTCGACGTCCGGGTCATTGCTGCCACGAATCGCGACCTGTATGCAGCCGTGGCGAATGGGACTTTCCGCAAAGATCTGTTTTATCGGCTGAATGTGTTTCCGATCGAGGTGCCACCGCTACGCGATAGGAAAGACGACATTCTTATGCTTGTTGAGTATTTCGCGCAGCGCTACGCATCCCGGACAGCGAAGAAGATCCGTTCGATCGACAAGAAAACGCTGGAACTGTTGCAGTCCTATGACTGGCCGGGCAATATTCGCGAATTGCAGAACATCATTGAGAGGTCGGTGATTCTGACCTCTAGCGATGTACTTTCGGTAGACGAAATGTGGCTGCGCAAACAGACGCCGGAGCCGACGCCTCATGTTGAGGCACCACCGGCATTCAAGGTTGAGCGGGGCCGAACCGAGCGGGAAATCATCGAGGCGGCACTCGCCGAGACACGAGGCCGGGTTTCAGGGCCGACGGGAGCGGCGGCCAAGCTTCGGATTCCCTCATCCACCCTTACAAGCCGCATCAAAGCATTGAAAATCGATAAGGATCAGTTCAAATTCGGCTAAACTCTGCCGGCACGTTTCGCAGAAATTCGAAATTTGCGAAATTTGCGAAATTTGATCGATTGGCGAATTCGGCGAATCTGCACATTCCTCATGCCCTTTTGTTTTCTGGAGTTTACGCATGGCAGATGGCTTGCATCCTAACGGTTGTTCCCGAAGATAGCACGACCGAAATCGCGGTCACCGGTAAGGGTAAAGCGATGAGTTGCCGAATCGATCGAGAAGTTGGAAAAGACGGTGTTGTCGTACTGCTCATCAGTGGGAAGCTCACCGCGGAATGCGTCGATTTGCTCGGGAACGCGCTGCGACAGGAAACCGGTGCAGTCGCTTTCGATCTGAAAAACGTCTCTCTGGTCGACCGTCCCGCAGTGCAACTCCTTGCCCTTGCCGAGCACAACGGAACGGAAATCAGGAATTGCCCGAAGTATGTCCGCGAATGGGTCAGACGAGAGCGGGCAGACATGGGTAGGGAGAGTTGAGCAACGCAGGGGAACGCGCCAAAGGAGTAATGACGATGCCTATCGTAGATCTGATTGGATCCAGCCCGAGATTTCTTGCTGTTCTCGACGCCGTCGACCTGATTGCATCGGTCGACTCGACCGTTCTGCTTCAAGGTGAAACCGGCACAGGAAAAGAGGTGATTGCCCAAGCGATTCATAAAACCAGTTCCCGGCGCAACAGTCACTTCGTATCTCTCAATTGCGCTGCGATTCCTGCCGCACTTCTGGAAAGTGAACTGTTCGGGCATGAGCGGGGTTCATTCACGGGTGCCGTGACTCAGACAGTGGGGCGGTTTCAGGCCGCTGACCGCGGGACGTTGTTTTTGGATGAAATCGGAGACCTTCCGCTTGAGTTACAACCAAAGCTCCTCCGCGTTCTTCAGGAAAAGCAGTTCGAACGCCTGGGGAGCCACCGGACGATTCAAACGGATGTGCGGGTGATTGCGGCCACCAACCATGACCTGTCGCAGATGGTGCAAGACAAGAAGTTCCGTGCCGATCTTTTTTATCGATTGAACGTATTTCCCGTGACGCTTCCACCGTTGAGAGAACGGAGAGAGGACATCCCCCTGCTTGCCTTGCATTTTGCTCAGCAATTCGCAAGGCGGCAGGGCAAGGTGATCGACGTGATCCCGGAGCACGTGATGGAAGCGCTCTCTGAGCATGACTGGCCCGGGAATATCCGAGAACTTCAAAACGTAATTGAGCGCGGCGTAATCATGACGTCTGGGACCGTTTTAAGCTCCCAAACAACCAATAATCTGATCTGGGCCCGGGCCACAGCATCACGCGTGGGCGAAGCCGAGTCGATGAGCAGGAAAACGCTAGCAGAAGCGGAGCGTGCGCATATTACGGCGATCCTGCGTGAGAGCAGATGGGTGGTGGGCGGATCGCATGGAGCAGCCGCCCGGCTGGGACTGCCAAGGACAACCCTTATCGCCAAAATGCAACGTCTGGGCATTTCCAGCGAGACGTCACGACGTCGGCGGGCGCGAAGATTCACGTACCCCCCGGCCACCAATTTGGCTGAGGAGCCCGCGGGCCTGCACTGGTTCGATCAGCAGCGGGCGGAAGCTGTCGGAACGCTGGGCCGTAGTCAAATCTAAACCAAAGATGTAATCCAGGGTTTAGGTTCCGGGCTTCCGCCAGGGCACACGATAGAATACCGACATGGACGAGGGGAAGAGCGCGGAATCGAAGCCATTGCTAGACGAGGGGGACCTGGTGCGTACCATTACCGATGTGATTCGCCAATCTATTGT